>JGI12210J13797_10494392_pt1 | contig 10932 bp, 6 predicted proteins | sample ElkSlonscriptome_3_FD_13797 | JGI IMG/M metagenome (IMG submission 13797) | reverse complement strand
GTGCAATGTGCAATGTGCAATGTGCAATGTGCAATGTGCAATGTGCAATGTGCAATGTGCAATGTGCAATGTGCAATGTGCAATGTGCAATGTGCAATGTGCAATGTGCAATGAAGAACACGCTTCCCTATTCAGAAGGTTACGTTTTCACCGATCAATGCTAATTGTTAACTGTTAATTGCTAACTGTTCATTGTTCAAAGTCCGGCATCGGAGATGTACCCTCGCAAAGCATCTACATCTTTCTTCATCACCGCAATGGTTTGCTTTATCTTCTCTGACTCGGAGAGCGACTCATTTTTTTCGGGCATTTCGTACTCAAAGTGTACTGAAATTGGTACGCGGATATTCATTTCCTTCACTTTCTGAAAGAATGCTGGAAAATCAACCATGCCTTCGCCTAGTGGTGTATTATACACTTTCCACTTGCCGTTAACCTTCTCCCAGCGGAAATCTTTGATAACCAGCGTGTTGATATGAGCATGAATAAACTGTAGTCCTAGTGGCCAAGAGAGTCCACCTTCTACCGTAGCGTGACGAATATCGTATTGACTACCTAAGTTGGGATGATTTATTTCCTGTAATAAGTAGGCAATGTCCCAGATGGGTGATCCCATATACTGAGCCCCTGCGTGGTTCTGATAACCTGCCGAAATACCGTAGCGCTCGTTCAGACGCGCTAAACTCGCTAGTTTCTTTTGAAAGTCGGGGATCGCCTGCACTACATCCGGTTTTTTACCATATTTAAGCCAGTTACAACGGTAGTAGCGAATGCCTTGTTCACTCGCCGTTTTAAGAAGTGTTTCATTCGTCGTATCATCTGCATCAATAACGGCGGTAGTCATTATCTTAGCCTCGAGTCCGGCTTTCTTGATGGCTTCTACTGCTCGGGGCAAATCAGTTTCTACATTCTCCGGTAGAACGTGACCTTTGGGACGAACGGCTAAATCTACCCCATCAAAACCAATTTCAGCAGAAATTTCCGCGGTGTGCTGATAGTCTAAGAATTGCAGATGCTTAGAAAAAACGTGGATAGTCATTTTCTCCTCTTGCGGTCTAAAAGCAGATTTTGGCACTTCTGCTCTGGCAGGATTCATCAGGCCGCTACCAACGGCTCCACCGGCTAGAGCGAGTGATCCTAAAAAATTACGACGAGTGTATTCAGATTGGTTCATAGTGTAGTGAAATTTTTTAGGTAAGATACAAAAAAGGGGCGGATTGCTCCCCCCCTTTCTAGTTATGTAATTGGCAAGTACCTAGTACCCCGTATTTTGAGGAGCCAAATTCGGATTACGATCCAGCTCATCCTGAGGTAGCGGAAAGAAATAATCTCTACTAGTATCGAAGCTTTCGTGAGGCTCTAGTGAGGTAGGGCCAGTAAATACCTCCGGCCCAATCTGCCAGCGTTTGATATCGTACCACCGCTTGTACTCGAAAGCAAGCTCTAACCTTCTCTCCTCTCTCAGTACTTGAGTAAGATCATCGGCTACCGTTACATTAGCCGGAAAATCAGTCATGGTACCATTCCAGTTTCTGGCTCGCTCCCGTATCTGATTGATGTAACCTACTGCTTCATCATTCCTACCCAAATTAATCGCTGCCTCCGCCGCAATCAGCAGAATTTCAGCGTAGCGGAAGGCTGAATAATTGTTGTCAGAGGATCCTGAATCCCCACGATGATTACCTGCTAATCGGAAGTATTTTCCGATATGAGGCCGAGGTGATCCGTGATTGGGAGCAAATTCTTCGTAACCAATTGGCTGAGTTAAGTCAGCATCAGCAAAGGCTGAGTCAATAAAGCTGATTTCTTTACGATAGTCCCGATCGTCCCAAGACTCAAATACTGCCATTGCCGGTACACTTACGCTCCAGCCGGCGTTGGTATTAGGCAGGAATACACTCCGAATCCCAGTTATTGGCCCCATCCAATCTGTTCCTTGACCATTATCTCCGGATAAACCCGCGGCAAAATCTACCATAAAGATATGCTCAGCCAAACCGTCGGCATTGTAGCCATCGTATAGTTCAGCAAAATCGGCCATCAAACCGTAGCCAAATTGGTCTTTGTTATCAATAACGAACTTTGCCTCATTGTAGGCTTGCTGATCGTTACCCATCGTTAAATGGACTGAAGCTAAATATGAAGCTGCTGTACCCGCGGTAGCCCGAGACCTCGCACCGCTAGAATGGGCATCTACCAAATTATCTCTCGCAAATTCCAGATCAGCGATAATTCGCTGATACACTTCGTTTTCAGGTGTTTTAGCAATTTCCTTTACATCGTCAGGATTGGAAATATTAAAGTCAATATAAGGAATATCGCCAAATACTCGCACCAGATGATAATAGGTGAAGGCCCTAATAAATGTAGCTTCAGCCTTAAGTGCCATCACAGCAGCATCCTCGGTTCCAACAATATCGGCACCCGCAATAGCGGCATTCGCCGTACCGATAATCCGATAGGCTCGTGGCCAAAATGCGGTAATCATTCCGTTATTAGAATCCATATTGAAATCATTCACTTGCTGTCTCCGACCCGGTGTATTCCGATCGCCAATATCACACATATCGCTTCTTAGCTGGAGGCTTAGCACCAATTTACGGCCATAAAATTGCTCGGAGGCAATATCAGCGTAAGCCCCCATCACTACCGTTCGCACATCAGCAGTTGTGTTAAAAAAAGCTTCCGGAGCCAACAGTCCTATCGGTTCTTCCGCCAGATCAGTACAACTAAAAAACGTAATTAGTAACCCGATTAAGCATGATTTATTAATATAATATTTCATAATGTTCAATTTTATCTGATCTGAGGTTTTTTAAAATCCTAAGTTAATTCCGAATGTATACGACTTGGCGTTGGGGTAGCTGGCGTAATCTAGCCCGAGATTACGATTACTATTAGTAGCACCGCTGGATCGGTAGTTCACTTCGGGGTCATACCCCTCGTAATCGGTGAACGTCAGAATATTTTGAGCACTCACGTAAACTCGCAGCTTTCGGATATTGAGTCTATCCAATACCGACTGAGGTATATTGTATCCTAATGCTAGGTTTTTAAGTCGGATAAAGCTACCATCATGAATCCATCGGCTCGTAGCCCTTCTACTTCGCCCACCATTGGCCTTAGGAACATCGGTATCAGTATTTGTTGGAGTCCATCGTTCCAGAGCTGCCGTTGTGGCGTTGTTTCGCCCAGCCAGTAGATCAAGTTCCAGTAACGTGTAATTGAATACATCATTACCTTGTGATGCTTGGAAGAACACATTTAGATCAAACCCCTTCCAACGGAAGTCATTGTTAAAACCCCATATAAAATCAGGGTTAGGATCGCCAATAATGGCTCGGTCATCATTGTTTAGCTGACTATCCGGAACTCCCGTTAATTCTCCATTTACATCTCGAGTGCCATCAATATCTCGGAATTTTTCTCCACCTGCTTCCTGCTCAAAACCTCCCCCTTCAATGAAGTCATCCCCTTCCTGATAGACGCCATCGTAAATCCACCCGTAGAATACACCAACCGGTTCTCCTTCACGTAAGATTTGCGTATTGCCTAGTCCAACCAAATGGCCGGGGCCTGAACTGTACTGAATATCAATACCATCATCGGGTAATTCAAGAACTTTATTTCGGTTAGCCGAGACATTAATACCCATATCCCAGGAAAATTCACCCACTAGGTTCCTTGAATTTAACGATAACTCAAAACCCTTATTCCCCACTTTCCCGATATTCTTTAACTGGCTACCGTAGCCGGAGTATTCAGGTAGAGGCACACTGAACAGTAGATCACTAGTGACCATTGAGTAGTAGTCCATACTCAAATCTATTCGGTCATTTAACAATCCTACATCTACACCAATATCTAACTGCGTAGTTGATTCCCAAGATAGATTCTCATTGGCTACATTATCAATGGTGATAGCGTTAACCGGAACCCCACCTTCTATGGCTAAGACGTCAACTGCTCGTAAAGATGCCAATGTTTGATATGGTCTGATAGCTCGGTTACCGGTAACCCCATAACTTACCCTCCACTTCCAAAAGCTAATGGTTTCTATATTCTGAATGAACGCTTCATCTCCCATATTCCAGGCAAATGCGCCGGAAGGGAAGAATGCCCACTTATTGCCTTCACTAAACACTGAGGAACCATCGTACCGGGCGTTGAAGGTGAATAGGTATTTGTTGTTAATGCCATAATTTACTCGACCATACCAAGAAGCCAATTCCCATTCAGAGAAGCCCGAACTAGGTCGTTGAAAAACTGACCCTGCCCCTAAAGCCCAGTACAGTCCAGCATCAGTTGGATAACTTCGGCTACGCCCACTCCAATTTTCACCTCTAGATATTTGATACGAGTATCCGCCCATAACTGAAAGGTTATGGATGCCAAACTCTTTGGCATAGGTTAGATAATTCTCATTCAGCAACAATGAGCTTTTAGACCCGCTAACCCTACCATCGCCACCAACGCCTCTTCCTCCTTGCAAGGTGGTAGGAGTATACTGACCACCTCTACCATTGTTGGCACTAGCCCCTAATGTTGTTCTAAAGCTTAGATTATCGAAAATTCGGTATTCGGCAAATAGATTACCTTGAAACCGATCTGTTACATTTTCATTTACATACTCAGTAGCTACTGCCACCGCGTTATCGTGAGCATCACTTAATCGAGCTAATGTGTAATCCCCATTTGCATCACGAATGGGCTGATCGGGACCAAACTTAAAAGCAGCCGCCACCACCCCGGAATTATTAGCTCCACCGGAACCTTCTTGAGTGCGGGCACCATCTTGTTGCGTTCTACGAGCAAAGAGGTTTAATCCTACTTTAAATCTTTCAGTAGCTTTAATTTCAATATTGCTAGTAATAGAATACCGCTTGAAACCTGAGTTTAGAATGATACCGTCCTGGTCAAAATAGGTTCCTGACAAGTAATAATTCATATTATCGGTTCCCCCTGATAGACCTAGCTGATAGTTTTGAATATTACCCGTCTGAAATATTTCATCCTGCCAGTCAGTGTTTCCGTCAAGCGGAGTAAAATCAGGGTTAGTATCTTGAATGTATTCCGTAAACTGCTGCTTATTAAGTAAATCTAACCTATTGATTTCGTTTTGAAGAGAATAAGAAGCGTTGAAGTCAATCTTTGCCTGACCTTTACTCCCTCTTTTGGTAGTGACCATGATGACCCCATTAGCTCCTCGTGAACCGTAGATAGCAGTAGCCGAGGCATCTTTTAAAACCTCAATAGACGCAATATCCTCGGGGGGAGGCAGGGCAGCTCCCACAAAACCATCAACCACATAAATAGGATCGCTACTGGCATTGATGGAAGTTCCACCTCTGATTCGCACCTTAAAGGAAGCACCCGGTTCACCGTTGTTAGCAGTGATTTGAACTCCAGCAGCCCGTCCTTGCAGTGCTTGTACTGCTCCAACCGCTGGGTAGGCAGTTAATTCCTCAGCTTTTACCGATGATACCGACCCAGTTAGGTCACTTTTACTTACTGTTCCGTATCCTACTACTACTACCTCCTGAAGAGATTGAATATCGGGACTTAAAGCAAGATTAACGATGTTTCTTCCGTTGATCTCCACTTCTTCGGCAAGATAGCCTACTGAAGAAAAAACCAATGTAGTGATGTCGTCCTCCACAGTTAGGCGGTAATTTCCATCAACATCAGTCACCGTTCCAGTAGTTGTTCCCTTTGCCAAAACATTTACTCCAGGTAAGGCTTCATCAGTTTCTAAATCGGTTACCGTACCCCGAATAGTTTGCTCTAGCTTGAAAATAGGCTGTTGATTCCAATGCCGTTCCACGCTAGATAGCGGATTGTGAGGTCGCTTTTCCTCTCTTTTGGCTTCATTGTTAAAATCAAGAGGAACTAATGAAGGTAATTGACTTGGTTCATATATAACGTAGTAATTATCTTTGAGCTTCTCGAACGATAGCTGATGTTGAACCAGTACCTTCTGTAGCACATCCTCTACCTGATTTTTCCCAATCTTGATCGTTCTAACGTTTACCTCCTTTCCCTGTATTAATGACGTTTTGTAATTGAGGTATACTTTGTAATTGTCCTGTACCGATTGCAGTACGGTCTGAAGTGGTTGCCACTGATCATTCTGAGAGGAAGGGTACGTGGCAGCAGAAGCGATGGTTTGTGCTTTAGCAGCATCTAAACCAATTCCGCACGTGAGTAGGAAAACTCCTACCCAGGCTGTTAGTAATCGATTTTTCATAAATCTAGGTTTTGTATTTGAAATAATTGTTAAGTTTAGAGTAATCTACTCATTAATAAGAATCGTCTTCTCCTTGATTTTCAGCGATATAGATTTGTTAAGCGTTTGAAAGAGTATCTGTAAATCATCAGCTGGAAAGGTGCCGTTAAACGTCTCTTGGCGAGTGGCTGGATTCTCAAACTTCACATCGTATCCGTAGCGCTCCTCCAATAGCTGAGCGATTTCGTACAAAGGCGTTTCACTAAAAATGAGTTGATTATCCTTCCAGGCGATGTACTCATAAGAGTTTACTTGGGTCACATTAATCTGATTTGTCTCCCGATTTAGCACCGCCATCTCACCGGGCTTCAGTGATAAGTTGGCTTGAATATCGGAGCGAGGCTGTACTTCTACCTTTCCCTCGTCCAGCACTACTTGCTCTTTCCGACTATCTACCACAAATCGGGTTCCTAATACTCGAACCGTCAAGTTCTGTGTATGCACTTTAAAATCTTCTAGCTCCTCGGTCTGGATACTTTGCTGTTTTACCACCTGAAAATAGGCCTCTCCTTCCAGCCATACCTCACGCGTTGCCTCGTTCGTGGAGTACCGTAGGGTAGAGTTAGCATTTAAAAAAACCTCAGTGCCATCTGGCAATGCAAACTCCTGAGTTTCTCCGTATTGGGTTGCGACAACTATCTCATTGGGCGAGCTATTCAATACCAATAGACCAACTAGAAGGACTGCAATAATTACTGAGGCAGCTATACTTACTGGACGCCAATAGTTTACCGAACGAACTTTGAACTGGCTGACCGGAGAATGAGTTTGACTCTGGCTGTAAGCTGAGAGTTTTTCGTATAATTTCTGCTTGTCTCGGGTTGAGAAAGCATCTTTATCTGTCTGTAGTGTTAGTAGCAGTTGTCTGGCCTGAGACAGTTCTTCAGCCCGATGCGGATTCTGGTCTAACCACTGTTGCCAGTATTCATTTAGCTCGGAGGTAGGCGATCGTACCCAGGCAATAAACGTATTGTCGGTAAGAAGACCAGAAGGTGGAAATGAAGATTGGTTCACTGGTTTAGTTTCTTAGCGAAAGCAAAGAAAAGACGAAACTACACCGGCAATCGGAATAAATATTTACACTTTTTCATTATAGTCAGAAAAAGCGCATATTTTTTGCTAAAAAAGCAAATAAATAAAATATTTTATAAGAAATTCATAAAAATAAATCCTAGCCCAGCCAGAGTGGATCCTAGCATTAGTTGTTGTTTGGATGATAAAGAAACCCGCAACTTTCCTAAAGCTTTGTAGGTGAGGTTATGTGCTGATCGAACATCAATTTTCATAATGCCTGCAATCTCTTCAAAAGAGAAATTGCTATAAAACCGGAGGTAGATTACTTCGCGCTGGCGTTCGGGAAGTGAGTCAATTGATTGTTGCAAGTACCCTTTTTTGCTATCAGCATTCTCTTCGGTGATCCACTGAAATTCTGAAGAGTCTATTGGTAAAGTATCTGTCTGCTCTTCGCGATAAAGCATAACTGAAGATGAACGAGCGATACGTCGTCGTAATGCCCGAAAGAGGTAAAACTTAATAGAATCAGTTGACCCGAGGTGTTGGCGACGTTCCCAAAGATCAAGAAACAGGTCGTGCAAGCAGTCTAATAACAGCTCTCGGTCAACCGTGAACTTAGCTCCGTACTGGTAGAGCACGTCTGAATACTGTTCGTAGATAGCCAGATAAGCCGATTGTTCACCGCTTCTTAGCTGATCCCATAGTTGGGAATCGGATAAAAGTTTAGAAGGAGTAGTTGATAGGCTCAAAGGTTTTATGGGTCTGTTTTTATAAATTTAGCAAATATTGCCTAAAAGTTACTACCATTATTAAGGATTTTTTTCAGGTAAAGCATAGGCTACGTAGCTGTCGCCAGCGGGGGTGCCGCACTTTCCACCACCTCCGGCAGCAATAACGATATATTGTTTTCCATCTATTGCATAAATACTAGGAGTAGCATAGCCTCCCGCTGGAAGTTTAACCTCCCAAAGTATTTCTCCCGTATTCTTGTCAAAAGCCCTGAATTTTTCATCCATTGTAGCTCCCACAAATACTACCCCTCCGGCAGTGGCTACGCAGCCGCCCAGATTTTGAGTTCCAGTAGGTGGAATTCCCTGTTCAGTAAGTTCAGCAAACTCGCCTAACGGAACTTGCCACAGCAATTCACCCTGGTTCAAGTCAATGGCATTCAAAGTACCCCAGGGCGGAGCAATGGCCGGATACTTATCTTTATCTTCAAAGCGATTCCATCCGGTGTGAATATAGCGCATTGAACCAGAGACTTCTGTTGTTTCTTCCGCAGTGTTAGGATCATACTCCCAGACATAATCCAGTATTGCTGCCCGCTCAGCTTCCGGCAAGTGAGCAAATGCAGGCATCTGCCCCTTTCCTTGCGCCAGAATGGTACTTGCTTGTTTCATTTCTAAGCGATCACCTAATTTAGTTAAGGCCGGAATAGCCGGAAGTTGTCCCGCTAAATTAATACCGTGGCAGGTAGCGCAATGAAGTTGATAGCCTGTTCTCCCACTAACTTCGGCAGAAGCTAATTTAACTTCGATGTCTTCAGTAACCGCCACCGGAGCTTCTATCGGCTTTAGTGTGATTACATTGGGTAATTCATTCGCATTCACGTATAGAATACCGGTTTCAGCATCGTAGGAAGCACCGCTCCATTCGGCTCCACCCCGGGTACCCGGAATTTGTAGTGAACCGCGGGTAGTAGGCGGTGTGTATAACCCTTCGTTCCGTAAGCCGGATAACCACTCTCGAGCTGCCTGATTAGCTTCTTCGGAAACAGGAGTCAGTTCTTCGGCGGTAATTGATTGACGAACAAAGGGTGGTGGTTTGGTAGGAATAGGTTGAGTTGGCCACGCTGCTTCTCCTATCAAATCGCTACTGGGCACCGGACGTTCTTCTACCGGAAATAGTGGTTCGCCGGTTTCTCGGTCTAACATATAAACAAAACCAGTTTTGGTAACTTGGGCTACTGCTTCTACTGGAGCTCCATTGTGTTCTACGGTTACCAGATTGGGGGAAGTCGGGTGATCGTAATCCCAAAGATCGTGGTGAACGGTTTGATAGTGCCAGATACGTTCTCCGGTTTGAGCATTGAGGGCGAGTACGCAGTTGGCAAAGAGATTTTGTCCTGTGCGTTGCCCACCGTAGAAGTCAAACGCTCCTGAGCCTGTTGCGGCAAACACCCAACCGCGCTCTTCATCCAGACTTAAGCCTCCCCAAGAATTCGCCCCGCCTACGGTTTCCCAATCATCTTCTTGCCAGGTATCGTAACCAAACTCATCCGGGTAGGGAATAGTACGAAACGTCCAAGCCAGCTCTCCACTAATAATATCGTAGGCTCGAATATGCCCCGGCGAAGCCTCGTAGCCTTCTCCCAAGGCCGAACCAATAATTAGTAAATTCTGATAGACGATTCCGGGTGAAGTCATCCAAACGCTTAGGTTTTCGGGATCACGACCCAGGTTTTCGCGCAGATCAATTTTCCCATCCTGGCCGAAGGTCTCAATCAGTTGTCCGTTCTCAGCGTTTAGCGCGTAGAGGTTCGGCCCAGCGGAAGTAATGATTCTTTTATCCTCACCCTGCTCCCAGTAGGTTACGCCCCGATTTACTCCGGTAGACTTCCATTGCTCCGCCGGATTAAACACCCACTTTTCTGCTCCGGTAGCAGCATTTAAGGCGATAACTTTCAGTTGAGGAGAAGTAGCGTACAACGTACCATCAATCATAATTGGATTGCACTGAATAGCCGAACGTTCGGTAGCATCTCCGGTCTGATACGTCCAGGCTATCTCTAGCTGATTGACATTTTGCGTATTTACTTGATCTAATGCAGAATACTGGTTACTCTTCTTGGTACCCCGATATACCTCCCAACCCGATTCGTCGGAATTACTAGCGAATTCATCCGACTGCGTACTAGTGCAGCTTGAGATTGCAATAGTTAGGGTGACGGCTATAACACCCGTAATTCTACCAAACTTTGCAGTCAAATGGTCAGCAAATTTATTAGGGATAGAAGAAAAATGAAAGCATATGATAGCTTTAAGCATAGTAGGTTGTTGTAAAGGAAGACTACCAAGCTAGTAAAACTTTTATAAACAAAAAATGAGCGTTTTGAGGATTAGGGATTTGTATCTAGGGTTTAGAATTGAGTAGTATCAAAATATGACACTTATATCTTATCTTTGACCAACTTCTAACATCCATGACCCAACACCTAAAACCTAAACCTATGAAAAAGCATTTAATTTACAGCTGCCTACTCGTCGCATTTACGGCCTGCGATATTCCTTTTAGTACTGCCCAGGAAGAACCCGGCGAAACCCAAACTATTACTCAGCAGATTGAAGCGGAAGGGGCTGAATCTGTTTCTACTACTATTGAGATGCGGGCTGGTAAGCTTACCGTAACCGGTGGAGCCAAACAACTGATGAACGCAGACTTCACATTTAACTATGATTCATGGGAACCAGAAATCTCCTACGAAACTCAGGATGAAACCGGCTTTTTGGCCATTGAGCAACCAGAGTTACAAAACCTGAACATCAACCTAGGTGATGATGAGCAAGTGAATGAATGGGTCATTCAACTGAACGACAATGTTCTTCAGGATCTGTCGTGCAATATGGGAGCAG
>JGI12210J13797_10824476_pt1 | contig 10935 bp, 4 predicted proteins | sample ElkSlonscriptome_3_FD_13797 | JGI IMG/M metagenome (IMG submission 13797) | reverse complement strand
CGGTATTGTCGATCTGCCCAGACAGGACCATGCCGAACAGCACATCGCCCGCCGATCCACAGCCAACCACCGCTCACGTCGATCCGCTTCTGCTCGATAGCGACCAAATCGAGGCGCTTGCCGAGCCGGCGGTGATCCGTTCGGCACTACGCCATTGCAATGAGCACCGCGTCATCGCCCTCGACTGGAGCGGCGATGGCCTGTTTGCCCGTGTCGAGGATGCCGACAGCGAGGAGAAGCTCGAGGTCGAAGTGACCCGTGATGCGGACGGTCGGCTGCTCGGCGGCTGCGACTGCGACGGTGGTGCAGACGGCGCCCTTTGCGTGCATGGTATTGCCGCCCTGTTCGCCTATGCCAAGGGCCAGGGGCAAACCACGACCGATTCGATGCAACTCGCCGATGCGGCGCGTTCGGCCCTGGAAGAGCGCTTGTCCAGGGCGCGCGCCGAGGTGCGTGTCGAGCCCCTGTCGGAATCCGCGGAGGCGGCCGGGTTTGGTGTCTGGAGCGCCCATTCCCTGCAATCCGCCAACCACTTTTCCGCCGACTATCGCGTGCACATCCGCTCCCTGACCCGGCGCGCGAACTACTGCACCTGCCCGGATTTTGCCACCAACGAGCTTGGCACCTGCAAGCACGTCGAGGCGGTGCTGCATCGCATCGGCAAGCGCCGGGACTTCAGGCATATCGCGGCGCTGCCGCCGCCCCGAGCAGCGGTGTTCCTGGACTGGGAGGGCGACAACGCGCCTTGCATCCGGCTGCACCGTGGCGCTGAGACCGCCGTGGATCTGCTGCCGCTGTTGCAGGACCATTTCGATGCCGACGGCCGTTTTCGGTTACGTCTTCCGGATGACTTTTTGCGCTTTGCGGACATCGTCGCCGAGCGCGGCGACCTCGACATCGGCGACGACGCCCTGGGCTACGCCCGTCGCCTCGCCGAGGATGCGTCTCGGGCGGTGCGGGCCGCCGAGATCGGCGAGCGTATCCGCGCAAGTGGTGGGCGGCTGCCCGAGGTGCAGGCCAAGCTCTACCCCTATCAGACAGACGGCGTCGCCTTTCTCGCCGGGCGCGGTCGCGCCTTGCTGGCGGACGACATGGGCCTCGGCAAGACGCTGCAAGCGATCGCCGCGGCCTACTGGCTGCATCGTCACGATGGCGTCGCGCGCGTGTTGGTGGTGTGCCCCGCGTCGCTGAAGCTGCAATGGGCGCGGGAGATCCAGCGCTTTACCGCTGCCGAGGTCCAGATCGTGCAAGGTCCGGTTGCCACCCGAGGCGTGCAGTACCGCAAGGGCAAAGGATTTTTCGTGGTCAATTACGAGTTGGTGATGCGCGACGTTGGCGTCATCAATGCGGACCTCCGTCCGGACCTGTTGATTCTGGACGAGGCCCAGCGCATCAAGAACTGGCGCACCAAGATCGCCGGTGCCGTCAAGCAGATCGGTTCACGCTATGCCTTCGTGCTGACCGGAACGCCACTGGAGAACCGGCTGGAAGACCTCTACAGCCTATTGCAGGTCATCGACCCACGGGTGCTCGGACCGCTGTGGCGCTACATGGTGGATTTCCACATCACCGACGAACGCGGCAAGGTGCTTGGCTATCGCAATCTGTCCGAGCTCCGACGTCGCCTGGCGCCCGTGATGTTACGGCGTGATCGCAGCCTGGTCCGCGATCAACTGCCGGAGCGTATCGTCACCCGGGTCGACGTGCCCATGTCCGGCCTGCAGCAGGAGATCCACGACGACGCCCTGCAGGCCGCCGGCGTACTGGCCCAGATCATGAAGCGACGGCCGCTGACTCCCGGTGAGCAGAACCGGATGATGGCCGCGCTGCAACGGGCGCGGATGGCCTGCAACGCCGCGGTGCTCGTCGACCCGGAGCTGGCGGAGGGGACCGACAGCGCACCCAAACTCGACGAATTGGAGACCTTGCTCGACGAGCTTTGCCGCATGGCCGGCCTCAAGGCCGTGGTCTTTTCACAATGGGCGGTGATGACCGAACTCGTCGAGCAACGGGTTCGCCGTATGGGCCTCGGCAGTGTGCGCCTGCACGGCGGTGTGCCCACCGCCAACCGCGGTAAGCTCATGGACCGCTTCCGCGACGACGACGCGGTGCAGGTGTTCATCTCCACCGATGCCGGTGGCGTCGGTCTGAACCTGCAAAACGCTGCCGTGCTGATCAACCTGGATATTCCGTGGAACCCGGCCATTCTGGATCAGCGCATCGCCCGCGTGCACCGGCTTGGGCAAAAGCAAAAGGTCCAGGCCATCCTGCTTGTGGCGCCAGACTCCTACGAAGAGCGCGTGTTGGAACTGGTGCAGGGCAAGCGCCAGCTGTTCGACAACGTCGTGCATGAGGACGCCACCGAGGACGTCGTTGGCGTTTCCAAGCGCCTCGCCGAGGTATTGGCAGAGGACCTCGCCGCGTGGGGGCCAAGCGACGATCATGGCGGGCCAACGGTCGGCGAGACCGAACTCGCACCTGAGCCCGCACCGAATCTAGACCCAAATCGAGATCCAGATCCCGATCAGGCCGAGGCGCCAAGCGCCGAGGCTCCGATCGTGAGTGCGACCCCGCTGCGGCCCGGCTTGGACGAGGCCGTCCGCGACTGCGTCATCGGCCTGCAGCAGCACTTCGGGCCGCGTATCACGCGGATACTGGCACAGCACAGTCGGGACACCACGCTTGCGATCGGCAGGGGCGGATTGCTGGTGGTGCTGGATCAGGTCAACGACGACGATGATGCCATCGCTGACGGCTTGTCGGAGCGTGTGCCCGTCGCGCTGATCGATCGCCGGACCCTGGCAAGCTTGAACCGCCTCGGTGACGCATCCCCGGTCGCCGATGCCGAGCCGGTGTATGCGGTGGACGGCACTGACTCCGCCGCCCCGTCCGAGCCGCCGCTGCTGCGCAAGGCGCGCGAAGGGCTCGAGGCCGCGCGCCTATTGATCCAGCAGCGCTGCCCCGGACCCGCGCTGGATCTGATGCTCTCGGCGCTGCTTGCCGCCGCCGCCCTACGTGCTGGTCAAGCCGACCCGCCCAATGCGTCCCAAGCCGGGATCTGGCTCTACGGCGAGGTGCTGCCCGCCGGTCTGTTGCAGCAACAAGACGCGGCGTTGCTGATGCGAGCCATCGCGCTCGGGCAGGGTGCAGATGCGGTACCGGACTCCATGCTGACGGCGTTGGCAGATGACGCAGCCGTCTTTATCGCGGCGACCTCCAGCACCCGGGCACGGTGAGCGCGTGTTCGAGATCTTCAGCGCGCAAGGCCTGCTCGAAGCCCGGAATCGGAGGCTGACGACCGCCGGTTACGCGGACGATTGGGTGATCTACGCCTCCGTTGCCGCGGCCTTCGTGCTCGCGCACGAGATGGGCCACCTTGCCCTCGGTGCGCAGGATGTTGAGATGCGCCGGCGGCCGATGCGGTTCGATTTCACCGCCGATCGCGATCTCCACTGGGCTTGTCCCGATCTGATTCAGGAAAAGTTCGCCCATCAGGAGCAGATCGAGCGGGCGGCAGACGAGTTCGCGGTCGACGTGCTGTCGCGGGTGAGCTTTCCTTCGGGCGTGTTGAACAAGACCATGCTGCGTTACGAGCTCGGCGCGCGTTGGTATACGAGCTATGGCGCTTCGGAGCAGATGGTCCAGTCGCTGGAGGCGACCGAGAGCGAGGTCATCCGCGCCTCGCTGAGAAATGAATTCGGCGCGGTCGTCTTCGATGTACTCGTGGCCCGCAAAGTTGAGCCGGGCGACGGCACTATCCAGGTGTTCTTCCCCGAGACGCATCCCCTCCCATGTACAACGCGCCGCCCGCAGTCTCGGGCGCCTGGCGCGCTCGCCGAACAGCATCTGTTTCGGCACCCATCCAGGCGTGGGGTCGGCGGTGCTGTTGCTGGACCAGTTGCTCGCGGCAGAATGCCCGCAGAGGACGCGCGGATCGATACCGCGCAGCATAGGCCCCGCCGCACGCGGGGCCTTCTGCGTTTACGCCTCGAATTACGGTACCCTTCGAACGCGTACGATGACGCCAAGGACAATGGTCGAGAACGGCCTCGCGACTTCTAACCTGCAGCACTAAGGCGACGCAATGGAACGAAACGTCTCAGCAAGTCCGGTCATCTCTGCAGCAACCCAGGGGCGACCGCGGCTGACGACACCAACCGCTGGCCGCGCCGGTCCGGCTGTCTCCGCGAGCCCATGCCGGCAGCGCATGCCGTTCGGTGCCGAGTTGGACGAAGCCGGTGCCGTGCGCTTTCGCCTCTGGGCGCCGGACGCCGAACAGATCGCCGTCGAGATCGTGGGTCGGGAGCTGTGCCACGCTTTGCTCGAAATGAGGCCGCAGGACGACGGCTGGTTCGCGCTCACCACCCATGCCGCCGGCCCTGGTAGTCACTACCGCTTTCATATCGGTGACCCCCTTGGATGCGATACCCGGACGGTGCCCGACCCGGCGGCGCGTTTCCAGCCCGGCGACGTGCATGGCTTCAGCGAGGTCATCGATCCGGCGGCCTTCGCCTGGGGGGAGCAGGGCCCCGGCGCCGACTGGCGCGGTCGGCCATGGGAGACGGCTGTGTTGTACGAACTGCACATCGGCTGTTTCTCACCGGAGGGCACCTTCGCCGGCGCCGCGCGGTTGCTGCCGCGGCTTGCGGACCTTGGCGTGACGGCGGTGGAGCTGATGCCGGTAGCGGCCTTCCCCGGCACCCGCAACTGGGGCTACGATGGCGTGCTGCCGTTTGCACCCGACGCCAGCTATGGCCGCCCGGATGACCTCAAGGCCCTGGTGGAGCAGGCCCATGCCCTCGGGCTCATGGTCTTTCTCGACGTGGTCTACAACCACTTCGGCCCCGAGGGGAACTACCTGCACCTGTACGCGTCGCAGTTCTTCACCGAACGTCACCAGACACCCTGGGGCGCCGGCATCAACTTTGACGGCGAACGCAGTGCGACGGTGCGGGAGTTCTTCGTCCAGAACGCGTTGTACTGGCTCAACGAGTACCGCTTCGACGGCCTGCGGCTCGATGCGGTGCAGGCCATTGTCGACGACTCCGATACGCACATCCTGACGCAGATTGCAGCGGCGGTGTCCGCCGGCCCCGGCCGCGAGCGTCAGGTGCACCTGGTGCTGGAGAACGACGCCAACGAGGCCCATCGCCTGGCGCGCGACGATGCCGGAATCGCGCGCCGCTACGTTGCACAGTGGAACGATGACTTCCATCACGCCGCACACGTCCTACTTACGGACGAGCGCGACGGGTACTACGCCGACTACGCCGACGTGCCGGCACGCCACCTCGGGCGCTGCATCGCTGAAGGCTTCGCCTACCAGGGCGAATCCTCCGCCTTCCGACATGGCGCTTTTCGCGGCGAGCCGAGCGGTGAGCTGCCGCCGACGGCCTTCGTCAATCTGCTGCAGAACCACGACCAGGCCGGCAACCGGGCCTTCGGCGAGCGTCTGCATAGGCTGACGACGCCAGCGGCGCTGCGTGCGGCGACCGCGCTGTTGCTGCTGGCACCGGCGCCTCCGCTACTGTTCATGGGCCAGGAGCGGGCCGCGGACAGCCCGTTCCTGTTCTTCTGCGACTTCGGTGCGGACCTCGCGGACGCCGTCACGCAGGGCCGACGGCGAGAGTTCGCGCGCTTCGCCCGGTTCGCCGACGACGCGGCACAACAACCCATCCCGGACCCGAACGACCCCGCAACCTTTGAGCGCTCGAAGCTGGATTGGTCCGCGCTCGACCGGCCGAAACACCGCCGATGGTTCGACTTCCATCGCGACCTGCTTACGTTGCGACGAGCGGAGATCATACCCCGACTCGCCGGCATCTCCGGTCGTGATGGCGCCTACACCGTTGTCGGTGAGACGGGGCTCACGGCACGTTGGCGCTTGGGCGACGGCAGCGGCCTCAGCCTGTTCGCGAACCTGGGCAACGACGAGCTGGTCCATCCGGATCTCGCAGTGTTGATTGCCTGCGAGTCCGCGATGCCGCCGCTGCACCTGGAACCCGCCAACGCGGGGGCGGCGCTTGCCAAGGGCCGGCTACCCCCCTGGACCGTCGCCTGTTACCTCAGATGAGTCGACTTCGAGCGATCGACGTCGCTATCGCGTCCGCTCTTCAGGGCCGCCTATCCATCGTCAGCTCGCCGAGTCGATCGCCGACCTGCGCTCGGTCGCCGGCAAATCAAGGCGCGGCACGGACCATCAGTGCACGGGCGGGTCCGTCCGCGGAACCTGATCGACCGGAGCGACCGGCTCGTCCGGCTTGCGCGGTGGTGTCGCGTCCTCGGGAACGTCGCCGATCATCATGTCCTGCGTGTCGTGATCCTCGAGATTCCGCACGCAAACCGCGAGGTGCCCCCCATCCCAGCGCAGCTCGTTGAAGCTCGGTGGTGTTGAGCGCAGGCGCCGCGACAGGGTGCCTGCGCCGATCATGCGCACGGGCCCGTGCACCGTCTCCTGCGTGAGGTCGAAGGCGTCATGGACATGGCCCGAGAGCACGGCAAGCACGTTGCGCTTGGCCAGTTGCGTCAAGGCCTTCTGGCCGTTTCTGGTTAGCGCGGTGCCCAGTGTGCCGACTTCACGCAGGGGGTGGTGGGCGGTCACCAGCGCGCGCGTCCCTTCGGGCAGCGCGTCAAGTGTGCTGAGGCATCGCTCCAGGGCTGTCTCGGTGACCCAGCCTTTGGACCAGTTCAGGCGCGGTTGCCAGCGGGCCACCGTCTTGAGCGGCACGATTGCAAGCCCGGGCAAGTCGATTTCCACTTCCACCTTATCCGAGATGGCGCGTATCCGCTTGTAAGGATCGAAGAAGCGCTGGATTGGGTTGAAATAGGGCAAGTCGTGATTACCCACCTCGACCGTGACCGGGACATCCAGCGAGCGGATCCAGGCGCAGGCCGCGTCGAATTCGTGCTGTCTTGCGCGCATCGTCAGATCTCCGGTGATCGCCACGGCGTCGGGGCGCTTATCGGCAATCTCCAGCTTCACCCAGTCGAGCGCGCGGTTGTCCTCGAGCCCGAAATGGATGTCGCTCAAATGAAAGAGTAGGTGAGAATTACGCATTGGCAGAACTCGCTGAATTGGTGTGGTTGCGGCCGTCGTGCATGGCCATTGACGGTCAGTGTATTGGTGCGGCGGTGGCGGCGGACGCCTGCTTCGAGCCATCGAATGCCCCGCCGGTGGCCATACAGCCCAGCGGCACCACGATTAGCGTCAACGGTACCGCAACGACGGGACCGAACAGCAACGAGATCGCCATGCCCTGGAAGATGGGATCGAACAGGATCGCACTCGCGCCGGCCATCATCGTCAGGTCCGTGACCGAGACCGGCCGCAGGCGAGTGCGCCCGGCCTCGACCACCGCATCGCGCACCGGCCGGCCGCGACGTACCGCTTGCTGGACGAAGTCCACCAGCAGGATGGAGTTACGGACCTCAATGCCGGCCAGCGCGATGAAGCCGATCATCGAGGTTGCGGTGAACTCCGCACCGATCAGCCAATGTCCCGGCAGAATACCGATCAGCGTGAGCGGGATCGGGGCCATGATCACCGCGGGATGGATGAAGTTGCGGAACTCGGCGACCAGCAGTGCATAGATCAGCAACAATGCCGCACCAAAGGCGATGCCGAGGTCGCGGAAGGTCTTGTAGGTGACTGTCCACTCGCCGGACCATTCGAAGGCGGTTGTGCCGGGGGGCGGCGGGCCGGTCAGGGTGCCACGCGGCGCCTTCGTACCATCCGGCGCGACAAAGTCCTCGAGGTCCTCCTCGACCTGCAGCATGCCGTAGATCGGTGCACCGAGGCGGCCCTCCATACCGGCGGTTACGTATTCCAGCGGCCGCAGGTCCTTGTGATAGATCAGAGGGTCCGCCGGCACCTCGACGAAGCGCCCGAGCTCGGCCAGTGGCACGATGCGCCGGTTGCCGCTTCTCGCCGGGATCGGCAGCGCGCCGAGACGGTGGAGCTGGGTGCGGGCGGCCAGGGGCAACTGGATCTTGATCTCCACCGGCTCCTGCGAGCGATCCTGGGCGATGTCGCCGAGGCTGTAGCCGCCCATGGCCATCGCCAGGTTGCGGGTGATGCTGTCGACATCGACACCGTTGCGGCTGGCCTTCTCGGTGTCCACCTGGAAATGCCAGCGATTGTGCGGCGCTTGCATGAGCGTGTCGATGTCGACCACCCCCTCGGCGGCCGCGAACATCCCGCTCAGGTCCCCGGCGAAGGCGCGCCTCGCTTCGGGCGTCGGGGCATAGACCTCGGCCACCAGGGTTTGGAGCACTGGCGGGCCGGGTGGCATTTCCACCACGCTGAGGTGGGCATTGCGCTCCGCTGCCAGCGGTATGAGCTGCGCGCGCACGGCCTGCGCGATCGCGTGGCTACTGCGCTCACGCTCCTCCTTGTCGAGCAGGCGCACCTGGATATCGGCCAGCCAAGGCTCCTGGCGCAGATCGTAATGACGGACCAGCCCATTGAAGTCGAACGGAGCAGCGGTGCCGACGTAGGCTTGCAATGAGCGTACCTCGGGGATGCTGCGCAGCTGCTGCGCGAGCTGATGGGCGGTGTTGGCGGTGGTCGGCAGCGAGCTACCCTCAGGCAGGTCGATGACGACATCGATCTCCGGCTTGTTATCATAGGGGAGCATCTTCACTGCCACCAGCCTCAGCGGCAGCAGGGCCACGGCGGCGATGAAGGCGACGATGATGCTGATCAGAAACAGCCAGCGGGCCGGCCGCCGCGCGATCAACGGTTCGATCAACGGCCGGTAGGCGCGGTCGATCCAGCCCTGCAGGCGTTCTTCGCGCCGGGTCGAGCGTTGCAACGCGGCGAGCTTCGGTCGAAGCCGGTAGGCGAGCCAGGGGGTGAAGACGAAGGCCGCGAACAGCGAAAATACCATGGCCACCGAGCCCAGGATCGGGATCGGGCGCATGTAGGGGCCCATCATGCCGGTGACGAAGCCCATCGGCAGCAGCGCCGCGAGCACGGTCAGGGTTGCGATGATGGTTGGATTGCCGACTTCGCCGACGGCGTCGAGGGCCACGGCTTTGGCGGTTGCGCCGTCGGCGAGCCAACGCCGAAAGATATTCTCCACGACCACGGTGGCGTCATCCACCAGGATGCCGATCGAGAAGATCAGCGCAAACAGACTGACCCGATTGATTGTAAAACCGAGCGCACCGGCCGACCAGACCGTCATCAAGATCACCACCGGGATCACGGCCAGCACGATCAACGCGGGGCGTAGCCCAATGGCGACGAGCGACAAGACGGCGACGGCAGCGGTGGCGCCGACCAGCGAGAATAAGAGCTCGTTGACCTTGCGATTGGCGGTCTCGCCGTAGTTGCGGGTCACCGCCACCCGCACCTGCTCCGGGATCATCGACCCCTTGAGCTGCTCGAGCCGCTCCAGCAGGTCATTGGTCACGGTGACGCCATTGGCGCCGGACTGCTTGGCGATGGCGATGGTGACGGCACCGGCGCCATTGGCGGATTGGTCTGCCGGATTGCCCGGTCCGGTGTAGAAGAGTACCGCCTGGTCGGCGTGCGCGGGGCCCGCGGTGACCCTAGCCACGTCGCCCACGTAGACGGGCGGTCCGCCGTCGGTGTCGATGATCAAACGCTCGATGTCCCGGGCGCCTCGGAGGTTGTGGCCAGCCGATACCGAGCGGTGGGCATCCCCTTGCTCCACGCTGCCGGTGCCGCGCCCGGTGTTGGCGCCGCGGACGGTCTCGGCGAGCTGAGCCAGACTGATTCCGTACCCGCGCAGCTGCGCCGGTTGCGGCTCGATGCTGATCTCGCGCTGGCGACCGCCGACGACGAACCCGTTGCCGGTGTTCTCGACCTGCTTGAGCGCTTGCAACAGCTGTAGCCCAAGCATCCGCAGTCGCGCATCGTCGATCACGTTGGACCAAAGCGTTAAGGTCAACACCGGCACGTCATCGATGGTCTTCGGCTGCACCAGCCACTCTGAGAGGTCCGGCGGCACCTGATCCAGGTTCGACTCGATGGTGTCGTGGACGGCGACGACGGCGCGGTCGATCGCGGTGCCCACCTCGAAGCGCACCGTCACCAGCCCTTCCTCGCGGCGGCTGGTCGAGTAGACGTGCTCGACGTCCTTGAGCTCGCTCATCAGCCGCTCCAGCGGCGCCACAGCGAGGCGCGCGACCTGGCCCGACGAGGCGCCCGGATAACGCAGCTTGATGTCGACCATCGGCACCGAGATGTCCGGGTCCTCCTGCCGCGGGGTGGTCAACAAGCCGAATACGCCGATCCCAAGCATAGCCAGCAGCAGCAACGGCGTCAGCGGCGAGTCAATAAAGACCGCCGCAATGCGCCCGGCGATGCCGCGGCCCTTGCCGTTTTCGCCCGACTGGGTCTCGTCCGCACGGTCATTCCGCGCTGCGTTGTCGGACGCGTCCTCGCGCGTGGCGTTAGGACCGGTATCGACAGGGTCGCTATTGGACATTGGCAAACGAAGGATCCAGCTGCGAACAGGGAGCGGGAGAGGCGGGCAAAGCGTATCCTTCAAAGATAAGCAAATCGAGTACCAGTCGCATCGTTCCGGTCGCACCGTTCAGGCAAACGGCCGCCGCCGCTCTCGCGGCCTTCAACCACTACCGACGCAACAATCGCGATCAATCGGGTGATTTGAACCGGTGGCGGCGGCTATGCCCCGGTGCCAATGCTTGCGGAGCGCGGCCCGCTACCGACAGCGGAGTTCGTCATCCGCACTGACGGCCGCGCATCGGGACCGGCGTCGCGCAGGTGCTCTTCTGCCGCTGGTGCGCTATCGGGACGCGGCCTGATGCACGTGATACCCATCCCAGGTCAGTCTTCGGTTTGTTTCGCGAAGAACCTTCTGATCTGCGTTGTTTTCCTCTAACCTCGCCCCTCGAAACTCGCTCCTGTCCGCTCTATTCATTGCCGTTGGCAGCCAGGCTTCG
>JGI12210J13797_10294342_pt1 | contig 10939 bp, 9 predicted proteins | sample ElkSlonscriptome_3_FD_13797 | JGI IMG/M metagenome (IMG submission 13797) | reverse complement strand
AGGAAATTCACAAGCTTTCTACCTGGCAGGATGGCCTGGCTGAGCTGGTCCCAGCGGGATGCAATCTTCTTGTCATGACGCACGCTGACCAGCGGATTTCAGATGATTGATCTTGGTCGTTTTGCGCGCCCGACCATACCAGTTTTTGGGAGTGGATTTTGTGATGGGGTGCAGGATGGCTGCGGGACGCCCGTGACGCTTGATTACCACCGGCACTTTCTCCTCCAAAAACATTTTATGACGCTCCAGCAGCTTACAAGGACCGAATGGGGATCGGGTCAACGAGGTCCGCTTCGATCGGAGCATCGAGACCGAAGGCGGAATAGAGGATGTCGGCCATCCCGTTTTGCGACCTACTGGAGCCGTCACTCAGCAGATCGACTCAAGGGCGCGGTGTTACTTCTGCCCAGCCAGCAGCGCCTCGGTCCCATCCACAGCTAATCCATCCAGAGAGGACATCCCCATGACCTTGACCTCATCGGTTTTCGCAAGCTTGGCCAGGTCAAACATGGTGTAATTCAGGCCGTCGTAAGTGCGCAGAAAAAAGAGGCTCCGATTGAGGTCAGTCAGATTTGTCCAGGAGGTGTATTCGGTCGCATGCTCGGAATCGCCCGTGTCGATGCCTTCGACTTCCATGTGACCGCCCTCGGCCCGGGGTGCAATCGTGATTCCTTTGGGCCGATCAAACTGGTTCATGATGTGCGCCAGCGTGCGGATCGCTTGGTCGGGCTCGGAAACTTTCTCCGTGAATTGGGCGTAATAGACGGCGCGGACAAACCGCCCCACCGATGTGTTGGACGCCGGGAGCGCCGCCGTGGCGATGCCGGAATCCGGCTGACGGACTCTAAGATTCCCAAAGGTGGCCGACGAATGATCCACATTACTCAGGAAAGTGTAGTTATTCAGGTTCGTGAGGTGCCACGTGAATTGCGGGCCATTGGTCATCACTCCCACAGGGTTGTCGTAGATCGTCTGTTTCCCATGGTCGAACTCAATGACAATCGACGCTCCGCTGCGATCATGTAGCACATAGTGAAATGGGGCTTCGACTCCACCCAGCAATGCCAGCGAATCCAAAGAAATCGGCTGAGCCGTCAGAGCCGCTTTTACTTCTGCCACCGATTTGAATTGCCCTAGCGTCCATGTTCCGAGGTCGGTGGCCGAAAGGACCGACTGGGTCATTTCGATCTGTTGTGAGGCCCCACTTGCGGTGGGATAGGCTAACAAGCTGAAGGTCAATCCCTCGGTGTTGAATCCCTCTATGATTTTGAGATCTGCCAACGTGATTGGAGCCTCCACAGTGGGTGTTCGGGCTGGCATAACGATCGACAGCAAGGCATATTGGTTGGTATAACTCAGGGAAGGATGATCCCCCAGTTTGGAGGCAAAATTCTGACCAGTGGGAAGATAAGCAATTTGATACGGCAGATCCATGGTCAGCTCAAGCGTCCGCCCCAGATAATAGGACTTGTTGGCATCTTCATAAATCAGCGAAGTGCATCCAAAGTTAGAATCGGGTCCGAGCTTATTCAGGGCCGCAATCTCGCGGGTGGTCAATGGGAAGGTTTGAAAGGATGGATTCATGGGCAAGGCCGACAATTTTGTTAACGTTCGTTCAGGATTCTAATTTGGCACGGTAAACCCCACTGTTTCGTAAAAACGGGAATTGATTGCGCCGCAGATTTTTGTGCAGAGCAAGGAGTTCAGGCGGGGGCGTCTCCGTTGTTATACGTAACCGCCTGACCGATCCCGCGCCTGCGAGACAAAAAGATCAAGCTAGCACGACTGGTTTTATGAACCATTAAGGTAAACCCGATCCGTTGAGATACAATAGCTGATACTTGCTCCAGCCAGCCCACCCGGCGCAGCCGTGGCGTTAATGGCTCGCACGATCAAGCTCAGGCACACAACCGCGGGTAGCCCCTTTCAATTTCACTAATTGCCCTTCCTGCACAAAGCCTTCCGGGCGGCCGTCGAGGATGCCGGCAAGCCGTTGGCGGCAGGCTTCGATCGCCTCTTGATGCGCCGGATCTTTGGCCAGGTTATGGCATTCATCAGGATCTTGTTGCAGATCGAACCAATATTCGCGTCCGGCGCCCGGTTCCCAGATGTATTTCCAATGGCCGTCAGTCAGAAATTGCATCCCGGTCGCTTCGCCCCCGCAATTGGCGGCTTCCCCATGCAGCCACTCCCGCCAGTCGCCCTCCCCGCGCAACCGCGGGATCAGGCTCCGTCCTTCCACGCCTTCCGGTATTGGGGCGCCGGCCAGATCGAGGCAAGTCGGCATGATATCCATCAATTCCACGACCTCATCCCGACGCGACCTGGAAGGTAACCCGAGGTTGTTCGGAAATTTCATCACCCACGGCACCCGGGCTGAGGATTCAAACCCGCGCGTCTTCCGGATCCATTGATGGTCACCGAGCATTTCGCCATGGTCCGAGGTGAAAATCACGACGGTATTGCCCGGCAACACGCTAAGCAACCGCCCGATCTGGTCGTCGATATGATTGATACAACCATAATAACCCGCTCGAAACTGCCGCATCTCCGGCTTTCGCAAGACGGTTTTCCACGAAGCCACCGGCAACCCGGGTTCGTAAGGTGCTTCGTCCACCCAATCGCCGATGACCGGTTCCGGCAGGTCGGCATTGATATAACGGTCCCAATAAACTTGTGGCGGCGTGCAGGGTTGATGCGGCTGATGGTAACTGACGTTTAAAAAGAACGGTACCGTGGGATCGCGGCGCTCAAGAAAATTCATCGCACGGTCCGTCACCCAATTCGTGAAATGATACTGTTCCGGCAAATGGAATGGTCTGGCCACCCAACCATTCTGATTGGCCCCATGCGCCATCCCTGCCTGCGGCATGGTAATTCCTTGCGCATGCAACCAAGGTAAATAATCGCCGGTCATCCCCACATGCGGAGCATCCGACCAATCCGCGCTCATGAATCCATAAAGCTTGCGTTGCGGCCAAAGATGAAGTTTGCCGCAGAGATGGGTATGGTAACCGGCTTTCGTTAACTCCCCCGGGAGCGTCGGGGCATCCAACGTGGTGTTGTAATTGGTATAAACCCCGTGTCCGTGGGCCGTCTTGCCGGTCAGCAACGTGCGGCGCGCCGGGATACATTGGGGATGCGCACTGTAAGCATGCGGGAAATAACAACCTTCCGCCCCGATATTATCCAGCCGGGGCGTTTGCAAGACCGGATGGCCAGCGAGCCCGAGGCAATCGCCGCGTTGTTGATCCGTGAGAATGAGAAGAATGTTGGGACGGGAATCAGCAGACATAAGCAGACTGCCGATTATCCGGAATTAACCAAGGGACGAAAAGCATTTTCGCTTAGATGCCAGCCGGTGCGGGCCTCAATTTTGAAATGGCGACCTCGATATCATTGCGCCGTTCCAAATGTTTAATCCATTCTCCAGGCCAGATCTCGGCGCCATGAGCCGCGCCCAGCAATCCACCAAGCACTAAACCGCGCGCTGCCGAATCGCCCCCGGCCATGACGTTCTCGATCAGAATCTCTCGGGGCGTGTCTGTTTCCATCGATCTGAGCAGCATGACCACCACCGACAAGGCTCCCGGCAACGCACAGGAAAGCCCCAAACGTTTGGCGGTAGCCAGGGGTTCTTTCGCCAGGCCCGCCCCAGCTTCCAGACTCTGACGCAGATCCCCGGATGTGTACATGAGCGCAGCCTCAAGTGCCTCCGGCATCCGGCTACCGTTCATCACCCGATGCACCGCGACCGCCACCCAATCCGATGCCTGAAGGGCCAGCTCGCCGCCATGCGTCATCGAAGTCTGTTCCCGACAAGCCTTTATCACTGAATCACAGGCCATGCCCTGCGCGGCAAGGGTCGTGGCCAAGACGATCCCACGGGCTGCGCCCGCCAGTTCGTCCGAGGAGGAAGCGGCCGATTCCCATGGGGCGCCCGACTCCAGTTTTTCCATCGTTTCCCGCGTCGCCCGGTCGCGATAACTCAAAACGGCCGGCTCCGACCAGAACTCCTGCCACCGCGTTTGAAATCGGGCCAACTCCCATTGGCCCCCGGCCAACTCCAAGGTTTGCAACAGGAGCAACGTTTGATCGCCGAGATGCGTCAAGTCTCCCGCTTCCTTGCCCGGATGATAATCGGTGGCGGGCTCTTGCAGCGCTTCGATCCGTCCAAATTTCCCGGCAATTTCTTCCTGATCATAAATCCAATGCGCCCCGAGAGCGAGTGAGTCGCCCAAAAAAGCTCCCAGGATTCCGCCGCGCAGATGTGGTGTTGGCATAGCCTCACCATGCCGCAGGCCACCAGGCCGTCCACCTGAAAATCGCCTGGTCGTGCTAACCCAACCGAGCGGTCTCCCGTTGATATTGCGATGGCGTCATCCCCGCGGATTCCCGGAACACCCGGCAGAAATACCCTTGATCATTAAATCCGATAATTTGTGCCACCTCGGCCACATTCAAATTACCAGCGAGGAAGAGTTCCCGCGCAAGTTGCAACCGTTGTTGTTGAATGCAGGCCTTGAGCCGTTGCCCGGTTTCCTGATGAAACTGGCGCGACAGATAATCGGGATGCACCCGCAACTCATCCGCCAACCGCGCCACCGTCAAATCGCGGTCGGTCAATTCCGCATCAATGATCGTGCGCGCCCGGATGATCAAAGCGGAGTGCTGGAGATTGCCAGGGCCGGAAGCGAATTGCTCGAGCAATAATCCCAACAGCGTCTGCACGATTCCTTCCCATAAAGGACCTTCCATCGCCTGGCGCCTGGCTCGTTCGGAGAGTTCAGCCGCCAATGTCAGCAAAAGATCGGGTCGCCCATTCTCTCGCTGCACCGGTCCCAACACGTGCCGCGGTCGGCCCGCCCGGATGAGGAGCATATTATAATTAAGCGCCTCCGCCGTGATTTGAATGAAGAACTGCGCGTAGACACCGCGACGGGTGAGCCGCTCCTCCCGATGGGGAAACCGGGAGGGAATCAGTCCGAAACCATTCGCCGGCACATCAAATGCGCCACCAGGATAATGCACGCGATTCGCCCCGATCAATGGCAGGAATAACTTGGGGCCACGACTGATTCGATACCCGTCGACCGGCGTGGCCGCCACTTCGCAGAGGGCCAACTCCAAGACCTTTTCTCTCGCCCGTTCGAGCGCCGCTTCCAGCGCCTGCACCGCCAAGGCATCGATCGGCGCCTCGGTTCCCGCCAAGACTTTCCTCCACGCGGTCACCTCAGATTTCTTCAAATCATCTCGGAATTCTCCCATATCGATCGACATAACCTGCCTCTACTCTACACCGTTCTTTATGCAAACAACCTCTTCCTCAAAACTGCGCCTCGGCTTGCTGGGGGCGCGCGGCGTCGGACAAGCCCATCTTCACGGGGTAGCGGATGGCTCGGATTTCTCTATCGCCGCCGTGGCCGATGCCTCCGATGAACTGCTCGGGAAAGTGCAAACCGATTTCGGCAGCGCCGATCACCCCATCGCGACCTACCATGACTATCGGGAACTCCTCGATCGCGAAAAACTCGACGCCGTCATCATCGCGCTCCCCACGTTTCTCCACGGCCCAGCCACCCTCGCCGCCCTCGATCGGGGCCTGCATGTCCTTTGCGAAAAACCGCCCACCTGTGATCTGGTAGAAATGCGTGAGGTGCAAGATCGGGTGCAAAAAACCGGCCTCGTTTACATGTTCGGGCGTCAGGACCGCTTCACCGATAAAGTGCGTGCCGCCCGCGACATGATCGCTCGAGGCGAACTCGGCCCCCTTTGCGGCGCTCGTGCCGAATGGATCCGAGTGCGCGGTAAACAACTGGCCGATGGTGGCTGGCGCACCTTGCGGGAAAAAGGCGGCGGCGTTCTGCTCGATCTCGGGATTCACGGGATCGATACCGTCTGGTTCAGCATGGGATGCCCCGGTATCGTCGAAGTCTCCGCATCCGAATTCACCGCGTTCCGTGACGCCTCGGAGAATCCGGAAGGTTACACGGCCGATGACGGCGCGGTCGGTTGGATACGGTTTGATAATGGTGTCGTCCTGCAATACCAATTCGCCTTCGGGATGAATGTCGCGGGGCCTTGGAAAATGGGGCAAGACGGCGCTTACATCCGTTCGGAAGATTGGAAAGCTTGCCGAATCTATGGCAACCACGCCGGAATCGACGTCTACGCCAACGAAAAGATCACCGGGCCGCGCGACCACGCCTCGATTACGAAAATGATCGACCCAACGGAAAAGCAACCCTCCCCTTTTATTGCGCAAGCCGCCGAATTCGCCCGAGCCATCCGTGAGAACGATAAGCCCTTGAATTCCATCGACCATGCGATTCAACTCATGCAGCTTCTTTCCACTCTACGGCAATCCGCCGATCAGCAAAGAGCTTTAACCCTCAACACCATGCCAACTAATCCCATCACCCCATACCGACAATTAGAAAATGCCGAGCTCGGATACAGCGACACGCCGATCCTGCCCGACTCCGGCTATCACGTCCACGAAGGCAGCCGTCCCCAACCGCCCATCGTCACCCCAGGCAACGGAACCGCCCCACCTTCCGATGCCATCATCCTTTTCGACGGCTCCAACCTCGACCAATGGGAATCAATCGTCGATGGACCGGCGCCTTGGAAAATCGAAAATGGGTACATGGAAGTCGTCCCGCAATCGAAGAACATCCGCACGAAACAACACTTTGGCCGGATCCAACTTCACGTCGAATTTGCTTCCCCTGCGGAAGTCTTGAAAAAAGGTCAGGGCCGGGGCAACAGCGGCATCTTCCTGATGGGCCTCTACGAAGTGCAAGTGCTTGATTGCTATGAAAACCCGACCTACCCGGACGGCACCGTGGGTGGGATCTATGGTCAATACCCACCGCTGGTGAATGTCGCGCGGGTTCCCGGCGAATGGAGCACCTACGATATCATCTGGGAACCGCCCGTCTTCGAAGGAGCCCGGGTTGTCCGCCCGCCTTTTGTCACGGTCATGTTGAACAACGTCATCGTCCATCATGCAAAAGAGTTGCAGGGGCCAACCACGCATAAAAAATTGACTCAACTCGACCCGCACCCCGCTACCGGCCCGATCATGTTGCAGGACCACAACGATCTCGTGCGTTACCGCAACATCTGGGTGCGCGAAATCGGCGAATACGACGATTGAACCCAACTGGTTCCGGGGCTGATCCCGTGACTGATTAAGCCAGCCTCAGTCGAACACGACGGTCTTGTTGCCGTAAGCCAGGACGCGCCCTTCCAAGTGGGCGCGCACCGCTTGCGCAAAGACTCCTTTTTCCAGATCGCGGCCTTTGCGAACCAGATCTTCCACGGCATGACGATGGCTCACCCGCGTGACATCCTGTGCGATGATCGGGCCTTCATCCAAATCGCTCGTGGCATAATGGGACGTCGCCCCGATGAGTTTTACTCCCCGGGCATGCGCTTGATGATAGGGTCGCCCGCCCGCGAACGCCGGCAGAAAGCTATGGTGAATGTTAATGACCGGGCATCCGAGTCGCCGCAGAAAATCGCCGCTCAGGATCTGCATGTATCGCGCCATGACCACCAAATTGACATTGGCTTCATGAAAAATTCGCAATTGCTCCGCCTCCGCTTCGAGCAGCGTCTCTTTGGTCACCGGTACATGATGGTAAGGTAATCCAAACGCTTGACTGAACGCCGCTTGATCCGGGTGATTCGAGACGACCGTGACCAAATCCCCGGCAAACTCCTGTTGCTTCCAACGAAGCACAAGATCTTGATAACAATGCGGAATTTTCGAGACCAACACCCCAATACGCCCCGGTTCATCCGCTCTTCGCAGATCGACCCGCATTCCCATCGTCTCCAGGGTCAGCTTGAAATTGGCCACCTCCATCGCATCGAAATCGGCGTCCGGCAACCATTCCAGCCGCTGCACAAACAAACCGGATTCACCATCCCGATGTTGGTCCGCATGCAAAATTGTGCCGCCTCGCTCATAAATCCAAGCGGAAGCGCGAGCCACCAGACCGGGTTGATCCGGTCCATGCATCAGGGCAATAAAGCGTGTCATCCATCCTGGGTAGACCGGGCGACCGTTTGAGGAAAGCCTAATCCCGCTCCCTAACGGTAAAGCCATTTTCGTCGACCCCCTGGCTTGTCCAGGCGCTTTCTCCAGCCGAATATCAAGATTCTTATGTCTCAACCTTTCAACGGTCTTCTCTGCAGTCCCCACTCCTTCTACGATGAAGGAATCGATCACGCCCTCGACCTCGTTCAACGAACCGCTGGCACCAATGCCATTGTGGTCTACGCTTATCAAGGCATGACCCCCGCCGCTCGTCCCAGCGGTGGTCTCGCCGATCACGGGAAACCGATCCAGCATGACCGCAACAACGACGCCAAAATCTGGGTCAACATCGACGAACGTTACTTTCGCGACACCGCCCTCCGGCACGAACCGGACGCCCCGGATCGTCCGCATGCGGGCCGGGATCTCTACGCCGACCTGGAAAAACCCCTAGACGATCGCGGCATGCAGTTAGTCGCCCGCGTCCTCGAAGGGTGGAGCTTCGGTTATCGCCCCGGTTTTTTTAACGTTCACGAAATCGACGCGTTCGGCCGGGTGATGAATCATCCCTGTTATAACCATCCCGATTACCAACGGTTCTGGATCGCCAGTATTCATAATCTGTTCGGGCAATACAACCATCTGACCGGCCTCTATTATGGTTCCGAACGGAATACCCCGATCAATCAATTGCTGTCCGGCAATATGGCGGGTTGTTTCTGTCCCTATTGCAAAAAGCTGGCCGAGGAACAATCGATCGATCCTGAACGCGCCCAGCGTGGTTTCGTCGCCCTCTACCATCTGGTGCAGGAAATGATCGCGAATGGGAAACCGAGCGACGGCGCGTTCATCTCCATCATGCGTCTATTGATCGAACATCCCGAAATCATGGCATGGGAACGGCTCTGGCAACAGTCCTACGCACGCATCCCCCGCCTGTTGAAAGGCGTCATGCAGACGATCAACCCCAAACTCGAACTCGGCTGGCACGGCGATCATGGCACAACCGGGGTCCAGATCTTCAAACGGATCGCGACCGACTACGCGAAAATGACTGACTACTATGATTGGATCAAACCGTGCGTCTACCATCTAGCTACCGCCCCAAGGATGAAAGGGAATCTGCAGAAAATCCAACGTAGCCTCCTGGCTGATCTCGACATTCAGCAGGCGCTCGAATTTCAATATGCCATCTATGGCTATGATCGGGCGGTGGAGCCAGCCTTTGATCAGCTCCCCGAGACCGCCAGCGAACAAGGCCGGCTTTCAACCAATTACACCCGGCGCGAAATTGGTCGGGCCGTGGAAGCGGTGCAAGGACGGTCCAAGATTTACGGCGGTCTCGGCATTGGCGTCCCGGTTGGCAGTCCATCCCCCGAAGATCCGGCGATTACTTATGAGGATACCAAGAGCTGTTTCGAAGCGGGCGCGAATGGATTGTTAATCGGCCGGGAATACGACGAAATCCCGATCCCCAACTTGGAAGCGATCGGCCGCGCTTATCGTGAATGGGCGAACGATTAATTATTTGCGCGAGAAGCAGGCAACACCCCCCGATGCGGCCCCGAGTCATTCTCCGGCCCTCGGGGGCGGTCCCATTGACGGCCTCGTTATGCTGAAGGCATGGCGTTCAAAATTCTTTTCATTGGTGGCACCGGCAACATCAGCACCGCCTGTTCCCGGCTGGCCTTGGAGCGCGGTTACGATCTTTGGCATCTCAACCGCGGCCAGCGAGGTGGCGCGCCCGAAGGCGTTCAAACCATCACCGCCGATATCCGCGACCCCGACCAAGCTCGAACCGCTCTCGGCGATCATCAATGGGATGCGGTGGTTAATTGGATCGCGTTCAAGCCGGAAGAAATCGATCGGGACATCGCTCTCTTCCGGGAACGCACCCGGCAGTATTGCTTTATCAGTTCAGCCAGCGTTTATCAGAAACCGCAGACCCACTATCGCATCACCGAGTCCACCCCGCTCGCCAATCCGCACTGGCAGTATTCGCGCAACAAGATTGCCTGTGAAGAACGCTTGATCGCGGCTTTGCGCGACGAGAATTTTCCGGCCGTAATCGTTCGCCCTTCCCATACTTACGGCGAACGCATGCTCCCGCTCGCCATCAATTCGAACCGGCACCCTTACACCGTCATTGATCGAATGAAGCAAGGGCTTCCCGTGCTGGTCCATGGCGATGGCAGTTCGCTTTGGGTCCTCACCGACAGCCGTGATTTTGCGAAAGGATTTGTCGGGTTATTAGGTTTGCCGCAGAGCATTGGGCACGCGTTTCACATCACCTCTGACGAGGTGCTGTGCTGGGATCAAATTTATCGGATCATTGGGCAAGCCATCGGTGTGGAACCCAACCTTTTCCATCTCACCACCGACTTTCTCACTGCATGCCAACCGGATCTGGAAGGAGGTTTGGCTGGTGACAAAGCGGTTTCGACGGTCTTCGATAATAGTAAGATCAAGACATTCGTGCCTGATTTCCGCGCGACCATTCCATTTGCGCAGGGGATCCGGGAAGTGCTGGCGAGATTCGAACAGGAACCGGCACGGCAAACCATCGACGAGGAGGCCAATGCGCGCTGGGATCGCTGGATCAGCGCCGTGCAGGGTCTGGCGGGCCACTTAAACGGTTCGAGTTCGTAAGGCACCGAGCCAAGTCGTTGGCTCGTGGCGACAGCCTGGAATTCTCTCCGGCATCATGAGCGTCCCCCTCTTCAGTCCACTCGCTATCGCTCTCGATTTTTTGGCTCCCTTGATGGAGTCGTGTATTCTGAAAACACGTGCCCCCAGGCCAGTCCCGCCCCAACAGAGGGGGGCTGATTAAAGGTGGGGGCGCGTCATCTCAGAAGGATCAGAGGGATTCGAGTGGGACTGCCGGTATCG
>JGI12210J13797_11315254_pt1 | contig 10940 bp, 8 predicted proteins | sample ElkSlonscriptome_3_FD_13797 | JGI IMG/M metagenome (IMG submission 13797) | reverse complement strand
CCCCTGCAGTGACTCTTGGATTGCGGTGCGGGCGGTATCGGGTTCCGCGGAAAGATCGGTGCTTTTCATTTCGAGCAGCGCTTCCCGGCTGTATCCATAAAGCCCGACGGCGGCGGAGTTGACCTCCAGGATATGTCCGGTCGGATTTTCCACCAGGAAAAGGGCGTCCGATTCCATTTCAAACAGCTGGCGGTATTTGGATTCGCTTTCGCGCAGCGCCTCTTCGGCCTGAAGCCGGTCTTTGATCTCTCCCTTCAGGTTGCCTTCGTATTCTTCCAGTCGTTCCATGAAACTGTTGAAATAATCCGCCAGTTGTCCCACCTCATCCCGAGACCGGTGGGACATGCGGACCGAAAAATCGCCGGCGATCCCCCTGGAAAAATAGTCTCTCAGCCGCGTCAACGGACGCGTAAGGGACCCGCTGATCAGCACCGTGAGAAAGGTGAACAGGGCCAGGGAGCCCAGGGCGGTCAACAGAATGATATTGCGGATGTTCCGCAGGGGCTCGTACATCTCATCCATGTAACAGGCGGAGGCGACCAGCCAGTCATATTCGGGGATATAGTTGAATTTGACGATTTTTTTCCGGCGCGTGTCTTCCCCCGGATTTTTCCAATCATAGATCATCGTGCCGTTTTTTCGCCGGAGCATTTTTCTGAGAAAACCGTCTTCGATTTGCGGATTCCGGAGAATATTGGCGCCCTCCATCAACGGATGAATCACGGCATTTCCATCGCCGTCGATGACATAGGAGTACCCGCTTTTTCCGAAACGCATCGACAGAATGCTTTCGCGGAAATCATCCACATGGATGAGTTCACTGAACTCATCCCGGTAAGTGGAGACGGATATGATCCAGTTCAACGGCTCAAAATAGGTCATGTACAGGGCTTTGGGTTTGGGTTCGGCATCACCGGGATTTTTCCATTGGTATTCGATATAGCCTTCCTTTTTTCGAATCTGCTCCTGAATAAAAGCGAAATGGGAGAANTTATCCCCCTGCACCAGCGGTTCGGGGTGGACGGTGGCGATGCCCCGGTCGTTGATGCAATAGATATAGCCGGTTTTACCGATGGTCTGGCTCAGGAGAATGCTTCGAATGGTGTCTTCGGCTTCCGAACGCAGAAGTTCGCCCGCCTCGAATCGGCTGAAGACCGACCGGACGATTTCCCGGTTTTTTTCCGCAATGGCCCGCAGCCGGTTCTTGATGGAGACGTCTGCGGCGGTGCGAACCATATTGTAGATGGCCCCGGTGGAATTATTCAGTTCACTCTCGATATTCTTTTCGATGGTCTCTTCGGCCAGGGAATACACCACCATGCCGCCCACGGCCAAAATAGGTATGATGACGGCCAGATAGCTTACCAGCAGTTTGTCTCGAATGCGAAAATGTTTAAACAGATTGCCAGTTTCCATGAAAAAAAGTATCGGATGGGCTCGAGTAAAAAAATCCGGTCACATGCAGCTATGCATATTATGGCCGAACAAAATAGAACTTGTTACCATAATTCATCCCATCGGTAAACGAATCCGGATGCCGGAATGTCGATGGTCATTCTGAAGACCGACTATCGGGCGTGAAGGGTGAAAGCAGGAAAATTAAAAATCGCAGCGAAAGGACAATGCAAGGCCGTCGCCTTGCGGTCCGGTCGAGAAGCCCACCTGAGTATTCCGTTTCAGATAATCGATAAAGCGGCGGGTCTGATCCCGATTGTATTTGTGAACACTGCTCACGGCGCCGTAGAACTGCCCGGTATAAAAGCCGAGTTCCACAAAAGAGATCACCGCCCCCAGAGCGGGGTTCTCATTGTCGAAGGCAAAATAGGCCGAGGCCATGAGGCCGCCGTTCAATAAAAAAGCGGTCAGCGCATCCCGGTACCGTTCGCCGTAGAGGTATCCGGCGCCGGGAATGATTGATAAAATGCCGGCCAGGCGTGGATTCTTTCGAGGAATATCTCCGACCCGTCTCATCTCTTCGGAAAGAGTTTGCAATCGGTATTCCTGCCGGTTTTCTTCGCTGATCTGCTCGAAAAAGGCGGCGCTGCGGTCCCAGGCCCCCGCCTCCAGAAAGATCCATCCGGTGCGGTATAATGCCTCATCCTCCACCTCGCTGCTTTCCGTCAGCAGGACCAGGTTTCGCAGGGTGGCCGAGGCCTGGCCCGGCGCGTTCAGCTTCAGGTACGCTTCACTGATTCGAAAATAGGCCCGGGTGATCGGATTCTTCAGGGACAGCGGTTCTCCGGAATCGGTGTCGACCAACTCTCGAAAGGCGGTAATCGCTTCCTGGTATTTTTCGCTGTTGAAATAGGCCAGCCCGATCCGGTACCGGGCCTGAGGAATGCGCTCGTCCTCCGGGAAAAAATAAATAAAACGCTCATATTCCCCGATCGCCCGAAAGTATTTTTCTTGAGAAAAGAGCTGCTCGGCGAATTGAAACTGGCGGTCCGCATCCACCACCAGGGTTTCTGCAAGGGCGGTGGTCTGAAAACCGACAGCTGCCAAAATCAGGCAAAAAAATGAAATCCTCCGGTGATACCGGATCACAAGCCCCGGCAGACCTGTTTTTTCGGTCATGGCTACCACCAGAAGTCATTGTTTGCGACGGGATCATGACAGTAGACCTGTCCTCCCTTTTGAATTCGGGGGGAGCGGTCGAGTTCGTCCCGTCCGCACCGCATCAATCGATCGGTGGTCATGATCCAGCCGAGAACGGGGCCGTGCTTTTGAAAAGCTTCGCTGCTGTAGGTGGAGCAGGAGGGGTGCATGGGGCAGCGGTCTCCGTCGGCGGAGGAGATGTATTTTCGAAAAAAAGCCAGGGGCGAACTCAGGCCCGAGGCGTTTTCTCCGCCGGGGGGTGCCGGAGTCTGATCCCCCGACAAGGCCGCGCATCCGCAAAACCCGAAAACGATCAACACCAGACCCGGGCGGGTAAAACACCCCGAGATGATTTTTAAAGTTCTGCGCCGGTTAAAATAATGAACGAAAAAACGAATCATTGCTGGGTCACCCGAAGCACCTCTTCAATGGTGGTCATGCCGTCGAGAATTTTTTGAAGCCCGGCCTGGCGCAGGGTGATCATTCCCTTGGCTTCGTTCTTGATGACGTTGGAATCGTAGGTCTTCAACACCACGCTTTTGAGCCGATCGTCCAGTTCCATGATCTCCAGAATCGCCACCCGACCCCGGTATCCGGTGTGAAAGCAGGTAGGGCAGCCTCGGGCCCGGTAGAGGGTATGGTCTTTGAGGTGCTCATGGGTGATGCCGATTCCTTCCAGCATGATGTCGTCGGGAATGTAAGCCTCTTTGCACTCGGTGCAGAGCACCCGGACCAGCCGCTGGGCCGCCACCGCGATGACCGATGAGGAGATAAGGAAGGGCTCCACCCCGATATCCACCAGTCGGGTGATGGCACTGGCGGAGTCGTTGGTGTGAAGGGTGGAAAAAACCAGGTGGCCGGTCAAGGCCGACTGGACCGCGATTTCGGCGGTTTCCTTGTCACGGATTTCCCCCACCAGAATCACGTCCGGGTCCTGGCGCACGATGGATCGCAGCCCTCGGGCGAAGGTCAGGTCTATTTTGGGATTGACCTGAATCTGGCTGATGCCCCTGAGTTGGTATTCCACCGGGTCCTCGATGGTGATGATATTGATGTCCGGCTGATTTATGTGGGATAAAATAGCATAAAGGCTGGTGGTTTTTCCGCTCCCGGTGGGGCCGGTCATCAAGATGATGCCGTTGGGGGAGGTGATCAGCTTTTTAAGCCGGGTCAGGCGATCCGGGGCCAGCCCCAGTTCCGTCAACTCCAGCAGGGAGCTTGACTTGTTGAGCAGCCGAAGCACCACCCGCTCCCCGAACGAGGTGGGGATGGTGGAGATACGCACATCGATGTCCTGATCCCCGATCTTGACCTGAAGCCGGCCGTCCTGGGGCAGCCGCTTTTCGGCGATGTTCATGTTGGACATGACCTTGATGCGGGAGATCAGGGCCGCCTGGATCGACTTGGGCGGGGTCAGGAGATCATACAGGATGCCGTCCACCCGGTACCGGACCTTGAACCGTTCCTGGTAGGGCTCGATGTGAATATCGCTGGCCCTCGCCTTGGCCGCCTGGGAGATGATGTGGTTGACCAGTTTGATAATGGGCGCGTCGCTGGTATCGTCCAGAAGGTCGGCCGTCCCACCGATATCGGAGATGATCATGGAATCATTGTCTTCCATGTCCTGGACCAGCTGTTCGGCCGAATCCCGGTTCAGGTCGTAGGCGATGTTGATGGCCGACAGGATCGATTCGCGGGTGGCCAGGACCATTTCATAATTATCGGAGCCGATGATTCGAATCAGATCGTCCACCGGCTGAAAGCCGGCCGGGTCGTTGACGGCGATGATGTATTTTCGATGCCGGCGGTCTTCCGCCTCGATTTCGGCCGGCGGTTCGGTCTCCGGCGAGGCTTCCGCACCCGGTTTTTGTTTCAGGTCCGCTTTCTTCCGGCCGTCGCCGTTGGTGTCCACCTCCAGAGGAACCATAAAGTATTTTTTCAGGAAATGGATGGGCACATCCCGAATGAGGTCGCTTTCATTCTGATTGAGAGGGAGTTCGTGCCACAGCGGCAGATCGTATACCCGGCTCATGGCCTCAAGCAGCTGGTCTTCGGTGACGAATTTCTTTCGGACCAGAATGTCTCCCAGGCTGCCGCCCTTTTCCTTTTTAATCCGTTGGGCCTCCTGGTAATTTTCCTCGGTGACCCCGGCCCGGGTTTTTAATATTTCGGATAGGGGTTGCATAATTTTCTCGCTTGCTGATCCGATCGAAGCGCACAGGCATCCATTTTATTCAATGAAATCGGGAATGGTGTAGGTAGAGTCGGATTTGTCGAAATAGCGCTGATAGAGTTTGATGCCTTCCTGCTCTTCGATTTTATCGAGCTGTTCTTTTTTGATTTCATAAAGTTCAGTAGCTTCAGTAGGATTCTGAACTACATGAGGCGTCAAGAAAATATAGAGATTGGTCTTATCTCGACCCCGGGACATCGATTTAAAAGCCCACCCGAGGCCCGGAATATCTCCAAGACAAGGAATTTTATTGGTTGAATCCGAAAATTGATCTTCGATGAGTCCGCCGAGCACGATTGTATGGCCGTCATTTACGATGACGGTTGTATTGATCGTACGCTTCAGGGTTGTCGGTCGTTCATCGGTGGTAGTGGATGATGCCTGATCAACGGCAGAATTCTCCGCTTCGATAGTTAAACGTATCAACCTGTCTTTGCTGATTTGCGGTGTAACCTTCAGGGCGATGCCCACGTCCCTGTATTCATACGTGTTATAAGTTTCGGAAGTAGCGGTGGTGCCGGTTTTTGTCTGGTAGGGAATATTCCGACCTACCGAAATGCTGGCTTCCTCATTGTCGGTTGTCAACAACTGGGGTGTAGAGAGAATATGGGTAAAGCGATCGGTACGCGCCATTTCCACGACGGCTGAGAGATTCGGAAATTTGACCCCTCCGATTTCAATGAATTCTCCGAACAGCCCGAGGGAAAAACCACCGGGAAGCAATACGGCTCCTCCCTGGGCTGCGGCACCGGCAACTCCGGATATTATGGAGTAGGGAGTGTCCCCTCCGCCCGACCATCCGGTTCCGATCCAGGCATCCTTGTCGCTGCCGTACTCGGCTTTTCCGCCCCCGATCCATTCTGTTCCGAGGCTGAAGCCTTTTCTTACATCCACCTCCATGATCAGCGCCTCGATATAGACCATGGACCGGGGGATATCCAGCTGCTTGATGATGGATTCGACCACGGTGTATTCGTCTTTTTCCGCCATAATGATCAGGCTGTTGGTGGGCTTGTCGGCGGTAATCTTGACGTTGTCGGAAACCACCGGACTTTCCGCCTTCCCCTCGGCCGGTTTGGCCGTTCTTCCGGTGGCCAGAGACTGAAGGGTCTGGGCCAGTTCTTCGGCGGTGGCATGCTCCAGATAGTAGACATGGATCTTTTCTTTTCCGGGCGGCAGTTCCAAATCGAGCTGCCGAATCAACCGTTTGATGTTCATGGTATCCACTTCACTGGCCAGAAGCACGATGGAATTGGTGCGCTCGTCGGCCACGAACTTGACCGGGTCGGTAATCGGGGCGGGGGCCCCCTTTTTGGCGGACCGCTGGGCCTGAAAGATCGAACTCAACACCCGAACCATTTTGGTGGCGTCTCCGTTGAGGAGCCGAATGACTGAAATCTCCTGACCGATTCCGACCACGTCGATGGTTTTCAAGATGTGAAGCAGGCGCTGAATATTGGAATAAACATCGGTGACGATAAGCATGTTGGTGGGTTCATAGGCCAGAATCACGCTGCTCTTTGAAATCAACGGTGCAAACAGCCGCTTGATGTCGTTGGGCTCCGCATACCGCAGGGGAATGATCTGGGTCACCACCTTGTCGTCCGGGGATATCGGTGCATGTTCCTGGCGGATCAGGGTCTGGATGCTCTTGGTGCGGGCGTCCGGGGCCGGTACGATTTTGGTCACCTCCCCGGATTCCACGGTGGTGAATCCATGGACTTCCAGCACCGATTCGAACACCTGATAGGCCTCCTTGACCGAAATTTTGGACGGAGAGATGATGGTGACCTTTCCTTTGACCCGTCGGTCCACGATGAAGTTGGTCTCGGTCAGTTCACTGATGAATTTGATGAAGACATTGATGTCCACATCGTTGAAATCGATGGACACGAACCGTTCCGCCTTGCCGTTGCCGTTGGCGTTTTGGGCAAAGCAGAAAGGTCCGGCGGTTAAAAAAATAAACCAGATCAGCAAGATAGAGCCGACCAGCGTACGAAGAAAACGAAGGTGAAAACAGATCATAATAGTCTCGCGTGTGCTCCTGTTCCGATAAGGGATTCCCAAGTCGGGATCGGTCATGAAGCCGGCTTATTCGATGGCATAGTCGATGTTCTGGAGCTGTCCTCTTCTGCGGATCTGCAGCTGCACATCGGGCGAGGATTTGAGGCTGTTGTAGAATTTCAGCGCATCGTCCACCGATTCGATCTGCTGGCCGTCGACCCCTACGATTACGTCGCCGGTGCGAAGCCCCAGTTTGGTGAAGATGGAATTTCTCTGAATGCGGGAGAGGGTCAAACCGTCGGGTTTGCCGTCTTTAAAATGGGGTCGGATTCTGGCCTGCCGCATGAGGGTGTTGACGTTGTTGAGCGCATCCTCGACTTCGGCGCGCTGAAGTGCGATGCGCTTGGAACCGGAAGAGGCCGATTCATCCGAGGTCCGGGCGAAAGGATTCGGAGCGCCGCCGGCCGCCGGCATGGCCCGGGAAAGACGCGGGTTATCACCCGTAGGCGGTTTTTCCATGCTCAGGATTTCGTCCTTGCCGTTGACGGTGAGGACGATTTTCTCCCTCAGAATCTGTTTCACCGTCGCCCCTTCCAGGGTGTCGCCTTCCCGAAACAGGTTCTGGGCCCGCTTTTTTTCCTCCTCGATGACCGCATAGGCCCGGTCTTTGTCGCCGGTGACGGTGCCCCAAAGCCGAAGCTTGAGTTCGGTCTGCTTCAGGGTTTCGATCTCAGGCGGCGGTTCGGGGGCGGTGACCGGTTTCACCGCATCCCCGGTTTTAAAAAGATTCCGTTTTTCAATGGCGATATAATCGGAAAGGGGCCGGGCGGGGGCCTCCTCCTGAGTCATGGATCGATGGACCGAGGCTTCGGCCACATCCTCGAACTCCAGGCCGGCGGTTACCGATTTGTACAAACCGGTGACGCCGAGATAGGCGGCCAGGGTAATGAACAGGATATTGAATACGGTGATATATTGTTTTTCAGAAAACATAACAGTCCTCTATTGTAGCGCGAATTGCGGCTGTGCGAGGGTCCCGGTGATGCGAAAGGGAAAGGCGGTTTCCCCGCGGTTTTTTCTGAACAGAAGAGATACCACACCCTCCCCCAATTTGGCAACGAGAGACGCATGGGGCTTCAGGGTGCCCGCCAGATTCAGGGCGCTGTTTTCGGGCGGATCTCTCAGCGTAACGGCTCCGGAGACATCTCCGCCGAGTTGGCTTCCCTTGGCGACGCACTCTTTCACCTCCAGCTGCGTCATGTCCTGAAGGGTGAGCTTGGCGTCGACGGCGGCAAAGGAGATCCGGGCCAGGTTGAACAGCGGGGTTCCGAACTCGACCGTGCAGTCGGCCAGGTTCAGGTCGGCCTCCGCCGTGTTGGAACCCGGGTTTCCGAGGTACCGAACCTTCCCCGTCAGATTTCCGGCCACCGAATGGGTGGATACGTTCTGAAGCGGATCGATCTCCTCCAGGTGAATATCGGTGAGGTCCGCATCCACCCGAATCCGGTCCGGGCTTTCGCCTTCAGGGGTCCCCTTGAGAAGGCTGCCCTCTCCGTGAACGATTCCGGAATAGAGACGTCCGGTGAAGTCGATGGTGGGTTCGGGGCCCAGAAGCGACAACAACCGGGGAGAAATCCGCACTTCATCGATACTCAGGACCGGAATTTCCCCTTCCAGCAGATCCGCCGACTCCAGGCGAAGGCCGGGCGGAAACGCGGGCCGAACCTGATCGATGGTGAGGGCATATCCGGGTCTGGCGGTGCTGACCTTGAAGGCCAGGTATTTTTTGATCTCTTCGGAGGGAAACAGAAGAAACAGAAAAACCGCCAGCACCACCAGGGTGTACAGGGTGTAAAACACCCCTTTTTTCGGTATTCGCATCATAGCTGAATCAATCCCGTTCCATTATCAATTCTGTCGGTTTCGTAGTCGCCGTCGGAGGATAATCCTTACGCCTCAAAGGTTTCCACCTGAACCACCGCATCGATCAGGCCCTCCTTGCCGGTCTTGGTGATGGAAATCCGGCGGATGAAAACCATGTATTTCGAGGTTTCCACTTTATGAAGATAGGGGGTCAACTGCTTCATGTTGATGCCCTGAAGCTTCAATTCCACCAACGAGACATTGAAGGGGCTGTTTTTCGGCCGGGATTTGGACGGCTTCATGTAGGCGATATTGTCCTTGACGCCGGCCTCACCGGCCAGTTGATCCAGAAACGAAAAGAGGGTGAAACCCGCGGGCCGGTCTGCGAAGTATTTCTTGAAGGATCGGTTCTGTTCCGTCAAGGATTCGTATTCGGATTTCATGACCCGCATCTGTTGAACGGTCTCCCGCTTGGTCTGAAGCATCCGCTCGGCCCGGTCCCGCCGCTCCAGAAAGGGGGTGACCATGAATTCGATAACCACATAAAGGCAGATAAACGCCGCCGCCGCATAAACGGCGTATCGTTCCCGCTTGCTGAATCGGTTGAGTTTCTTCATAGGTCCACCTTCATTTTAAATCGAATCTTGTTGTCGTTTTTGTCTTTGTTGGTGGAGCTGATGGTCACCTTCTGAAAAAGGCCGGACCCTTCCAGCTGGTTCTGAATCTCATCCACTGCATTGAAGGTGTCGGTGTCTCCGGAAATCAGTGCCGTGTCTTCATCGATCACCAGGCGGGTGAATTCGACTTCGGTCTTGTCGGAAATCCGGCTGCTGATCTCATTGAGGATGTCGATGGCCCGGACATGGGTTTCCGAATCTCCCGGCAGGAAGGTGTCCTTTCGCAGCTCGTCCATGGCGATGCCCATCTGGTGCACCGGGTCCACGATCCGCTGAACATCGGGAAAGGTGGATTTGAATATCCGGGTGATCTGCCGATCCAGGGTGTCCAGCTTTTTCCGGGTGACATAGGTTTCGAGCAGAACATTCATCAGAAGCATCAGCAGCAGAATGGACGCAAAAATGCCGATTTTGATAAAATGGTGCTTGTGGGCCTCCCAGTTTTTCCGAACGGCAAAGGGGCCTTTCCTGAAGTTGAGTCCGTTCTTGCCGTCGATTCGACTGAGGGCCAGGGCCAGGGCATTGTCCATGGCGTCCTCTTGCCAGTGCACCCCGTCGCCCAGTTTGACCCGGCCGTTGGTGCGTTGAATCAGGTCGGTTCGGACCACCGGCAGATTCAGCGCGGTCTGCATTTTTTCTTCGAGGTCGGGCCCCAGGTCCGATCGGCCGGGGCCGGTCAGATACGCCCGTTCCGCATGAAACCCCATGGACATATTTTCCTCGAAGGCGGTCAGGGTTCGGCGAATATCGGCGCAGAGCCTGGACAGCTTACCGGCATTCTCGGCGGGAAGCGGGAAGGAACGCACCAGGCAGATCTGTCCCGATTGAACCAGGAACAGGGTGCACTGTCTGGAACGGAGTTCCGCCAGAAGCCAGTCGGCCGGAATATCCTCCAGACCGCTCAGGCACTGCACCGTCGAATAACCGCCGAGGCTGACGGTTTGCGGATCGAAAGAGAACGCTCCCAGGCGGTTCAGGTAGATTTCCAAATCCTCTTTTTCCACCGCCATGGCCAGGATATCGGTCTGTTCGCCTTGGCCCGGGTGATCCACGGTCTGAAAATCGATGATGAGATCTTCAACCGGATAGGGAAGGGTCGGTTCCAGCTCAAAGGGAAGGACCTGGCCGATCTTTTTGGCACCTTTAAACGGCACCTGAAGATTTCGAAAGGAGATATGATCGGGCGGAAAGGCGGCCACACATGCGGCATCGGCGGCATCCATCCGCTCCGCAATCGATTGAAGAGCGGCGTTCAGGCTCGTCTCCCGATCCTCTCCGTCGGGGATGGGGATATGGAGCACATGCTCTATCTGGTTTTCCCGCAAACCGGTATTGACCATCACCGCGGTGACGGCTTCACGGCGGACATCCAGTCCAATGATTTTTTTGCTCATTTTAACTCGCCTGCCAGCTCAGGACCCTGCAGGTCCATTTACCCTTTTTGCCCTGTTGCCGGTGAACAACCACCGTCAGGGTCATTTTCGTTTCCTGAAGCTCGGCCGTGGACCGAATTCGATAAAAATCGCTGGCGGTGGTGATCAGTTTGGGATCGATGGTGAAATCGCTCG
>JGI12210J13797_10246661_pt1 | contig 10940 bp, 6 predicted proteins | sample ElkSlonscriptome_3_FD_13797 | JGI IMG/M metagenome (IMG submission 13797) | reverse complement strand
GGTCGAGCAGGGGCGAGCGAGGCGCCTCGTCGGGCCGGGGAGCTAGAAAGTCGGCGACGGCGATGCCCACGGGCGCTTTGTCGAGACCGAGCCAGCTCTGGCCCGCGGGATTGAGGAACTCGAGCTGTCCTTCGCGGTGGAGGAGAATCGCGTCGGGAAGCGTCGTGATGATGTTGAGGGTGTTGTTAAGTGCGATCTGCAGCTCGTTCTGGGCTGCGCGCAGGTCTTCGACGGCTTCGCTGCTGACGTGCTCGAGCGCGGCCGCCTTCGACGTCGCGCTCGCTTGCAACGATGCGACGAGGAGGAGCGCTCCGACGGCGATGCCGATGTCGGAGACGGTCACGGTGTCGAGGACACCGAGCAGGAGCAGAATGTCGTTGATCAGGGTGCCGATGAGGACGGCCAACGCCACGGCAGCGATGCGTCGAGCTGTCGGCACGACCGGTGGCTCGGCGCGCCAGAGTCGGAGGCCGACGTAGCCGAGCATGCCGATGCCGTAGAGCGCGAAAACGGGAAAGAGGGGACCGGCTTGCCCCGAGATCACCTGCGCGTCGGTGCGTGAACGGATGACGGTCTCACTCGCGAGCAGCAGCGAGCCTGCCCACGGGAGCGCGGCCAGTGCCGTCGTGGCGATCAGGAGCGGTCGAGGCGCGGGTTGGTCGGTCGCCTCGGCCAGCAGAAGCAGGCAGATGGGGATCCAGAGACTTCCGGCCGTCATCTGGACTCGAACGGAGACGAGCGCCCAATCAGGGTCGTTCGTGGTCTGCTGAACGTAGTGCGCGGCGACGAAGACGAGCGCAGTGGCCATCAACCCCGCGAGGCGTCGGGCGAGGCGATCCCGGGACATCATCTTGCCGAGACCGGGCAGCGCGATCACGGCGGCGAAGAGCGCGCCGACGATGGCTAGCCGCAGCATCTGTGTCGCGTCACCCACGTCCAGCGATTCTGGCCCAATTGGCACGCGAAGGGCAGCCTCACCAGACCTTGCACGCGTTTTCTGGGACCATGGGCTTTCCTACCTGGCAATCGAACGCTTCAGCGAACTCGGCCGTGTTCTGAATCGATCCGTTCACCCTGTAGTTGGGCTGTGCGTGCGGATCGGTCTGTGCTCGGAGTCGCTTGAGCTCTTCGGTGTATTTTGCGCACCAAACCTGCGCCACAGAGAGAAAGAACTGCTGGTCCTCTGTGAATCCCTCGGCCACCAGATGCTCTGGCGCATCTTCGCGAAGAGAACGGTAGGCACGGAAGGCGAGCTTCACGCCTCCCGCATCGGCGATGTTCTCGCCGAGCGTGAGCTTGCCGTCGAGGGATACGCCGGGCAGGACCTCGAAAGCGTCGTACTGCTCCTCGATGCACTGGGTACGTTCCTCGAACTGCTTGCGCACGTCGGGGGTCCACCAGCTCTCGAGGTTACCGTAGGCGTCGTACTGGGACCCCTGGTCGTCGAAGCCGTGGGTCAGCTCGTGACCGACGACCATGCCCATGCCGCCGAGGTTGACCGCGATCGAGGCCTTCGGTTGGTAGAAGGGCGGCTGGAGGATGCCGGCGGGAAAGACCATCTGGTTACGTGACGGGCTGTAGTAGGCGTTGACGGTGGGTGGGGTCATGAACCACTCGCCACGGTCGACTGGCTTGCCGATCTTGGCCAGCTCGCGCCGCTGCTCGAAGGCCACCGCACGGTACATGTTGCCCGCGTGCCCTTTGGGCTCGATGGCGAAGTCATAGGTCTTCCATCTATTGGGGTAGCCGATGAGATAGGCCATCTTGGAGAGCTTGGCGCGCGCGGCCTTTTTCGTATCCGCATCCATCCACTCGAGCTCGCCCACGCGCTTGTCGAAGGCAGCGCTGATGGCCTTGACCATCATCTTCACCGCCTCCTTGCTCTCTGCGCCGAAGCGCTTTTCAACGTAGGGCTGAGCGAGCAGCTCACCGAGGGCTTGATCGGTCGCGGCGACGCAGCGCTTCCATCGAGGCTTGAGCTTCTTCTGTCCGGTGATGCGCTGGCGGAGGGCGAAACCCTCGTCGACGACGGCGGCGTTAAGGAGGGGTGACGAGTCGTGGATCAGCTGCCATTCGAGGTAGTGGACCAGCGCTCCTCGCTTTAGCCCACGCATGAGAGGTCCGAGCTTCTCGATGTGGGGGACGTTGGTGACGCTGATGTCGTCGACCTCGGCCAACGAGGAATCGACCGCCTCGAGGTAGGCGGCCCAATCGAAACCGTTCTTGCGCTCGAGCAGGCCCTTGCGGTCGATCTTGTTGTACATTCCCTCGGGGTCGCGCCGCTCGACGCGGGTCTTGTGGAGCTTGGCGAGGGCAGTCTCGACCGCCATCACGTCTTGGGCCGCGGTCTTCGCCTCTTCGCCCGAATAGCCAGCGAGGACCATCATGCGCTCGACGTGGGCGAGGTAGAAGGCGCGGAGCTTCTCCGCATCCTCCGCCTCGTCCAGGTAGTTGTCGCGGTCGGGGAGACCGAGGCCGCCTTCGTCGATGATGGCGATGACCTGGGTGGCGTCCTTGTCGTCCTGCTCGCTGCGGAGGGTGAAGAAGGGCGACAGCCCATGCAGATGAAGCCGACCCACCACCGCCTCGAGGGGCATGCGGCCGCCGTCGGGGCTCGCAGCAGCGGCCCAGGCGTCGCCTTCGGTCTTCCTCTTGGTCGGCGTGCCCACGTCGACGCTGCGGATGGTTGATCGAAGGAAGGCGATGGGCGCGAGCTTGGTCTTCTCGATGGTGCCCTCGTCCATGCATGCGCCGTAGAAGGTGCCGAGCTTGGCCCGGTCGGGCGCACTGGCGGCCCGGCTCTCGTCGAGGATGGACTTCAGGTCTTCGAGGTTGCGATCGAAGATGACGTTGAAGCTCCGCATCCACCGCGCCTCTTCAGCGGGTATGTCGGTGTTCGTGATCCAGTTGCCGCAGGCGTACTGGTAGAAGTCGGTGCAGGGGTCGGCCGTCTTGTCGAGGGCGGAAGCGCTGAGGCCCACCTCTTCGAGGCTCAGCTTCCTCACCGGCCGGCCAGGTGGCTCCTCCGGGGGGCTATCGATGGGCGGCCTCGACGCGCAGGCGCCGGCCATGACGAGGGCAGCGAAGGTGCTGCCGAGGGTGAAGAGCGGCGATCGGAGGTGGGCACGCATGAGGACGATGGCCTACCAAGGCACGCCGCTCTCGCCTAGCGAGAGTGAACGAGCGCTGCCGTTTGGCAGGGGCCCCTCGAACCGGCTCAGAGGGTGTGGAGGTAGGCCTCGATGGCGCCGAGGTCGTCGTCGTTCAGCTCAAGGGCCCAACCCATCTTGCCCTTCGTGTCCTTCAGCAGCTCACTCAGCGTCGCGTAGCGCCCGTCGTGCCAGTAGGGTCCGGTGCCGCCCACGAAGCGGAGTGACGGCGTCTCCAGCATGGGGCTGCCCTCGATCTGATGGTTCAGCCCGTCGGAGCCTCCTCCTTCGGCGTGGCAGGTCGCGCAGCCCACGGCGGCGTCGTCGAAGAGGGCCTTTCCGCGTACCACGAGCTCTTCGTCGGGGGAGGCCGCGGGGGTCGGCACGTTCATCTCGCGCAGGTAGGCGAGGAGCGCCATGAGGTCGTCTCCTTTCAGACCCTTGCCGCCAAGGCGTCGGAAGGTCTGCCCGAGATGCTCGGATACGGTCGAGGCCGAACCCTGCCATCCGAAGGGGGCGGTGGCCTCGTCCAGCCTGCCGGCCAGCATGGGGGTCTGTCGCGGGCCTTTGGGGGTGGGCCAGGTGAGGCCGTCGTCTCTGCCGTCAGGGTGGCACGAAGCGCAGGCACGGCCGTCGCCGCTGATGCGGCGGTCGTCGGTGGCGTGAAACAGGCGGCGTCCTCGCTCGGCCAGGGCCGACAGCGACTTCGGACCCTCGTCGGCGCGGACGTCGGGGAGCGTGGTTGACTTGGCCGCGAGGTGCCGCTCCTTGGGGTAGCTCAGCGCCCTCGTCTTCTCTACGGGCCCGTCACCAAGCTCAGTCAGGTCGAGGGTGGAGATTGTGCGGTCGAACTGCGACCAGACCAAGGCCTCACGCCGCTCGCTGTCGATGGCGACGCCCACGGGTCCTGCGCCGACCTGCCACCGCTTGGGGGTGGTGAAGCCGAGGCCGGCGTCGTGTTCGGTGTGCACGACCACCTCGTCGCTTCCGAGGCAGCCGACCAGCACCGTCTCCGTCACGGGGTCGTGGGCGGCTGTACGCGGAAGCAAGCAGCTGTCGAGCCGGCGACCGCCCGCGAAGCCCTGGCGTCGCAAGCCGGGGGCGAAGGCACGCATCATCACCCGCAGGTGGATAGGATCGAGGGCATCTTCATCGAAGAGCTCTTCGGGTGGCTCGATGGGTACGGTGACGAGGGCAGGCTCGGCGCCGGGAAAGGCCCCACGAACCCCACCCCCGGAGCCATAGACGCCTCCCCCCGAGCTGCCGCCCGGTTGGGTATGGACGAGGGCCGCAGGGGCGATGACCTGGCGTTGGGTGATGACGAGTGCGAACCCTTGGGCTCCGTCTCGCGGCACGCCGCCGGTCGACTTGGTGATGCGGGCGGGGCGTCGCTCCGCGATGGTAGGGCTGAAGCCGAGACCGTCCTTGCGTGCCGGGAAGCGCTCGCCGTCGTCGAGGTTGCCGAGGGGGCTGAAGCAGCAGAACTCGGTCGGGCGGCGCGGGGGCGTGGCGTCGGCACCCCGATAGGCGAGGGTCTCGGGGCTTGGGTGCTCGCCGGTCACGGCGAGCTGAACCCGTGACAGCTGACCTCCGATCGCGTGGGTGACGTAGGCGGTCTCGCCGTCGGGGGTGATGGCGACGGAGCGCGGCTCGCGGTCGAGACCGACGTCGAAGTCCTTCTCCATGCTGGGCAATTTCAAGGCGGTGAGGCGCTGACCCCATCCCGTGGTCACCAGGAGGCGGGACCCGTCGGGGGTCGCAGCGAGCCCCACCGGGTCGGGGCTGTCGAGTCGCGTTCGCGAGAGAACCCCGAAGTGACCATCCTCGTGCGCAGTGATCGCGACCACCTCGTTGGTGTCGCGCAGCGCCGCGAAGACGCGCCCCTGGGCCACCGTGAGCTGCCACGGTTTGCCCCGCACCGGGACGTCGGCGACCAGGCGGTGGTTGCTGGGGTCGACGATGCGCACGGAAGCTGCATCGCGATCGCCGATGAAGGCCAGTCTCCTGACCCCCACCTCGGCGAGGACGACGGCGTTTCCACCGGAGGGCCTGCCCACGGGCTTCATCGGGACCACCGTCGCCGTCGATGGCATCTCCACCTCGGGAGCGATGGCCGAGCTCAAGGTCTTCAGCGGAGGCTCTTCTTCGCAGCCGCTGAGGCTTCCCCACATGGCCGCACAGCAGCCCAGACCCCAGACAAACGTCCCCTTCGCATTGCCACCCATCGAAAGGTCAGACGGGTCTCGCGACCAAAAGTTGCATGCCGAACGTCGACCCGCGGGGGCCTCGCTTGCGGGGCTTCGTCGCGCGGGCCAGACTCGCGGCACCCATGCCGGATCATCCCCTCGACGCGGGCCCCCTCGACCGCGCGGCCGAGCTGCGGGCTGACCGAGCCGCACTCACCGAGCTGCGTGCCCGGCCGGATGCGCTCTTTTTGGCCGTGTGGCGCAACAAGACCCCTGTCACCCGAGACGACCCGCCGCGTCCCGTCATGCTCACCAAGACCGAGGCCGAGGCGCTGATCCACCAGGCGCGCTCCGAGGTTCTCCTGGGACGCTTGGGCCGACGGCCCGTCTACAGCCTCACGCTCTCCAATGCGGAGGACTTCTCCCGCCACGAGGCCTTCGAGGGACGGGGGGACTTCAACGATCTTCGCATGGTGGGGACGGTGATGCGCGTGCAGGATGCGGCGTTGCTGGCCTACGCACGCGGCATGGCGGTCTGGCAGCGCGACCACCGCTTCTGTGGCCGCTGCGGCGGTACCACCACGCCCGACGAGGGGGGGCACGTCCTGATGTGCAGCGACTGCGAGACTCGCCACTTCCCGCGCACCGACCCGGCGATGATGGCCCTCATCGAGCGCGAAGATCGCATTCTCCTCGCTCGCAAGCCGACCTTTCCCCCTCGCATGCACTCCATACTCGCCGGCTTCGTCGAGCCAGGAGAGAGCCTCGAGGACACGGTCCGACGCGAGGTCCGGGAGGAGGTCGGGCTCGAAGTCACTGGCGTGCGTTACGTCCGTTCGCAGTCCTGGCCGTTCCCCCGGTCGCTCATGCTCGGCTTCTACATGCGCAGCCCCGAGGGTGAGATCCGACTCGACGACCAAGAGCTCGAGGCAGGGAATTGGTACTCACGTGAGCAGATCCGCGCTGGCGAGGACATCTTCGTACCCCCTCGGTTTTCACTCGCGGGGCAGCTCATCGAAATGTGGATGCAGGGTGACATCTGAGCGCCAGCGCGGATCAGCTGCGATCCAAGTCCGTCTCGCCTTGGCGCCGAACGTCTGGCATTTCAAATCCCTGCGCTGCGGCACACCGCGTGCTTGAATGCGTCAGAACATGAGACTCGTGGGGCAACTCGCCGGCTGGGCGTTCACCCTCGTGGCGGCCGGCCATGGGTTGGCAGGCTGCACTGGTGGGTCCAGCCCTGCGTCCACCCCTTGCGGTCCGGGAGAGAGCGCCTTTTGCCGCTGCGACAATGGCGAAGCGGGAACCAAGATCTGTGAAGCCGATGGCCGCGAATTCGGTACCTGCGGTCCCTGCGACGCGCTGCCCTATTCTCTGTCGTCGGGCAGCGGGGGGGCGGGTGCCGGCCCTTCGACCGTCGAGGTGCTCCTCATTCCCGATAGTACCGACGACGCGATCGGGCTCTATGACCCCCAAGATGGCAGCTACCTCGGAGACTGGGTGCCTCCCAATCAGGAGTCCGACCCCTTCTCGCTGAGCACCCCCATCAACGCGGTCCAGGGGCTGAAGGATCACATCTTCGTCTCCGATCAGGTCGAGGACGCGGTGCTCGAGTTCGAGCCCGACGGAACTTTCGTCGGGGTCTTCGCCGACGGCACCGACGGGCTCGACAACATCCGCGGCATCGACTTCTTCGGCACCGACCTGTTCGTCTCGGACGCGAGCGGCGTCATCGCGCGATTCGCCGCCACCGGCGACCGGCTCCCCGACCTCATCAACGACACGACGTTGGATCCCTTCGACATCTTGCTCGAGGCCAGCGGAAATACCCTCGTCGTCGACATCGCCGACCCCGACCGTGTTCGCTTCTATCCGGCCGGGAGCACGACCACCTTCAGCCATCTGCTCCAGCGCGACTTTCCTCAGCAGCTCAAGCGAAACCCGGCAGGCGGGTACCTCGTCGCCTCCTTCGGTGCGGGCGAAGTCCTCGAGGTCGACGAGGTGGGCACGGTAGGGCGCACCGTCGCGATACCCAATGCACGAGGTGTTCATCCCCTCGGCGATGGCCATTGGCTCGTCACGGCCTCGTCGGGCGGTGGCGTGAGGGTGGTCGATCCCGATTCAGGGGGCACGGTAGCTCAGGTTCGCGAAGGCAGCGGGTTTCGGTTCATCGAGCTGGTGACCCTGCCCGCCCGGTGACTACACGTCGTCGACGCAGGTGATCTGAAGGTTCCACGCCGTGAGGGTGGGGGCGAAGAGAAGATCGGTGGAGGGACGCAGGCGAGAGACGATACGAACGAAGTTGCTGTGGCGATTCATGCCCTCGCCGACGAGGGTCTCGTCGACGATGAGGGATCCGTTCTGCGTGTCGGGCATGCCCTGTTGGGCAATGGCCGAGGTGCCCGCGAGCGCAGCGGGCGGGTTGGAGAAGAGCAAAGGCTGTTCCGGCGCCGTGTCGAGGCTGGCCTGGCTGTCGGCCACGCGAACGTAGAAGGCGATGTGGCTGTCGCTGGGCGTCTTGCCCGTCCAGGACCAATGACCCCAGCGAATGGACTGGCCGGCGGGGCAGAGACCGGTGGCATCGTAGTCTCGGATGAAGGTGCCCTCGTTGTAGAGAGTGGGCGGCGGCTTCGGGGGCTCGACGCCGGTCTTGATGCCGGTGCTCTCGACCGACCATTGAAAGTTGTCCACGAGTACCGTCGAGTCCCAGAGGGCGTCGCCCTGATCCCAGGTCGCGAATTGCAGCGTGATCTCTTCCCCGCCCACGACGGGCGCGGTCGTGTAGAGCCAATCGGTCGCGCCCCCGCAGCTCTCATTCCAGCAGAGTCCTCCGAATCCGGTGTTGCCGAGTACGGCGCTCGAGCAGTTGGAGCAGCCAGGTTCGGTGAAGAACGCGACGTTGACGCTGACGGGGTCACCATTGGCGTCGAACGAGATGTTGTTCCTGTTCTGCGGTGGGTTGGCCGGCAGGGCGGAGCTCCCCGTGAGCAGAGCCACGAAGTGGTCGTTGTAGGCGGTGCAGACCCACTCTGGATATTCGGTGGAGAAGTAGTTGAAGTTGTAGCTGAACGACTTGGCGTTGGTCGGAACCCGGATCCTCAGCTTGAGGCCGGAGGAGTCGAACGCGGCGGCGCCGGTGCTCGGGCAGCCAGCGGCGTTCTTCGGAAAGCCACTGGGGTAAGTGCACGCTGACCCGGCGACGTAGCTGTCAACCTGGCCATTGGGATTGCGATACCCGGCCTGTCCGGGCGTTCGTGCGGTCCCGGTGGAGAAGGCCGCCATCTTGGAGCCGCCCTGGGGGGCGTTGGTCGCCCCGAAAGCGGACTGAACCGCATACTGGCGGCTCATGGGAGAATCGGTGCCGGTCGCTTGCACGAGGGCGGCGTCGAGCACGCCCCAGGTTCGCAGCGCGCCCGTTGCGCCCGGGGAGGCTTGGCGGCACAGGTCGATGGCCTGAGCGAACTGGTAGGGGTCTGAGGTCGCGAGCGGGATCGAGCCGTCGCAGGCCACGGTCTCGTTGTCGGCGGTGCCGTCGCAGTTCTCGTCGAGGCCGTTGTTGGGAAAGTCGTAGGCTCCCGCATTGACGAGCGGGTCGCAGTCGAGGCAATCACCGTCGATTCCCGTGTAGCCATCGCCGTCGTGGTCGAAGCTGTCCTGGTAGCAAGCGAAGCAAGCGCCGCCTTCGTCGGCGTAACAGGAGACTCCGCAGGTGGCCTCGAGACGGTCAGTGCAGGCGCTACTCCATGAGCCATTGCAGCAAGAGGGATCCTCGTTGCATACGGCGGTCACGCAGCTCGGTTCGTTGGGGGCCGTTGCGTCGCATCCTGGGGACAGCGGTGCACCGGTCTCACAAACGGAGTGGCTGCAGGTGCCGGAGGTTCCTCCAGAGCAGGCGGATTCGGAGAGGCCGGGAGCGCCGGGGAGGGAGACGCCGCCATCGTCGGCGACGACCCCTGCGTCGTCATCGGTGAGGTCCGTGTCGGGCTCGTCGACGAACTGCTGGCAGCCGGGGTCGCAGGGGCTTGCGCAATCGGACGGTCCTCCGAGCGACTTGCTCTGGAGCTGGCTCAAGGTGACGGCGTGGTTGATCGCGCACTCGCCATAGGTGCCATGGGTGCAAACGGCTTCACCCTGGCCGCAGACGGCTTGTCCGGCCACCATGGCGTGAACCTCGTGGCATGCGATTCGCGCGCCCTCCTCGCTGCACGGGCAGCCGGGGCCAGGCGCCTCATCACACGACTCTGCGCTGTCCGCCCTTGGCAATGGGACCATGCCACCAGTGGTTTGGGCCTCCATCTGTGGCGGCCCCTGCTCGCAAGCGGTGACGAGGAGGAGCAGCGGCCAGAATCGCATGGGCTGGCTCACTGGCCCTCCGGCATGGTGGCGAAGTCGAAGAGGATGGATTCGGTGGCAAACATGATTTGAACCGGCCAGCCGAGACCGGCCACGTCGGCGTTCCCCTTGGTGGGCCCGGCGAGCTCGGAGATGGTCGCGCCGCCGAGGTCGATACCGCCGGCTGACTCGGGGATGACCGCATCGACGAAGATCCAGGCCTCGGCGCATTCACTGAGGGTACGGGCACGGAGGTTGATGTTGCGCAGCTCGATGCCGACGAAATGACCCTCGACCCATAGCTGCATGGTCGCCTCGCTCTGCGCCTCGGTCGACTCGAAGCCTCCGGCCGCGAGCTGAGCGCCGACCGAGACCGGGGACAGACCTGTGAACTGATGAGCGCCCGACACATTCTCGGTCGCGGAGACTGCAACACGCGGCGCGCCGTCGGCGGCGGCGAGCACGACCGTGAGGCCGTGTGCGTCGTAGCCGTAACCGACGTCGTTGAGCCGGCTAGCGAGGGCGGGGGGTGTGGGCTCGAGGAAGCTCAAGCCCGCAGCCCGGAAGGCGACGTCGCGGGTGCAAGCGGGTTCGGCCGTCATGTGGCCCGTGCCGGCACTCGAGCCTCCGGTGCCGCTGCTGCCGCTGCTGCCGCTGCCCGTGGTGGGCCCTTCTTCGATGGGAAGAATGGGTCGGGACTCGGAGCGGTGGCCATCGTCACAACCGACCATGCAGGGAGCGAGAGCAGCGAGGCAGATGATGGCGACGCGTCGGAGCATGACCCGGTGGTTTGCACCTCTCATGCCGTAGGGGTGATGCTCAAAATGATGGGCCTTTTTGCTCGAAGCGATGTGACGACTGTCTCGTGTCGAGACAGTCGGTCGAGCGGTCTGCTCCACCTGTCTCGACGCGAGACAGTTCGAGGATGCGCAGAGTCGCGGCTTCACTGAGACACGATGCGGAGGAATGGCTCGACGAAGAGCGGGGCGCTTCCGAGCATCCAGGCGAGGGTCCACAGGTGCTGCAGCGGGCGTGGCCACGCGCCCTGGCAGAGAAGGCGTTCGAGGCCAACGGCGACGGCCTGCACGAGGAAGAAGGCGCCCATGGAAGCTGCCATCCGCGCCCCTAGGGGCACCCACGCGAGCCAAGCGTGGAAGGCGGCGCTGACGACGAAGGCGAGCGCGAGCCCCCATCCTGCGTGACCACGCCGTGCCATGGGACGAAGGCAGTGGCGCCCCAGCCAAGCGGATACGGAGAGGTTGTAGTGACGCGA
>JGI12210J13797_10465214_pt1 | contig 10941 bp, 8 predicted proteins | sample ElkSlonscriptome_3_FD_13797 | JGI IMG/M metagenome (IMG submission 13797) | reverse complement strand
CGGATCGTTGATGCCGGTCGGGATGTAGAGCAGCGCGTTGTCCGAACCCGACGAGGAGTCATTGAAGACGCCGCCGCCGTCGAAGGTCAGGCTGTAGGGCAGACCCGAACGCGCCCGGAAGAAGACGCCGAGATTGGTGTCGTAACCATCGAAGAATTCCTCGCGGAAATTCACAGTCGCGGTGATGTTGTGGCGAACTTCGAAATTGGAAGTCGACACCGCCGGGTTCTGACGATCGAAGGCCGCGGTCACGTCGTAGGACGACGTTGCGGTCGACGAACCGGCATTCCGGTTGTTGTTCGCGTCGGTGAAGGCATAGCCGAAGTTGATCCGGGTGCTGCCGCCCTCGGTGAAGAGGCCGCTTGCGAAGGTCTTCGACAAAATCGCCGAGAAGACGTGGCTGTCGAAGCTCGGCCCGTTGGTCAGCTGGATCTCGTCATCGCGGCGCGTGCTAAAGCACGGAGCGTTGACGTTGCTGTAGACCGGCGGTGTGCCGCCCGTGCCCTGAAGCTGCGCGGTGCAGCCGGCATTGCTCGGGTCGATCGCGTCGTAGATCGGGCGACCGTCGACGGTGAAACCATTGACGCCTTCCGAAGGGTTCGGCGTCTGCGACAGGTCGACCCAGTTCAGCGTGTCGTTGAACCGCGAGTAGATGTAGTCGAGGTTCAGGCGCCAGTTGCTGAAGAAACCGGTCTGACTGCCGAATTCGGTGACGAAACCGACATTCGCACGCACCACGCTCGGGATGTCGATGTCGGGATCGATCGACTGGGTGTCGGCAAGACCCTCGGCGGCCTGGGCCGAACCGGCAGTGATCGCGCACTGCGGGAAACCCGTGAAGGTGCCGTTGTTCACGACGTTGAACGAGCCATCAGGGTTCGTCAGACCGGCGCAGGTGCCGTCGAAGGTCGAGCCTTCGCCGACATTGAAGCCATTGTTCGAGAACGCGTTCGAGAACCATACGACCGGGTCGCCCCCGGAGAAGACGCCGACACCGCCAGTGAGGCGCGAGTTCGAGAAGAACCCGTCATTGTCGAATTCATACGTCGCCGAAAGACGCGGCAGGAGCAGCGTATCGAGGCGGGCGAACGAAGTCGCGTTGGTGAAGCCATAGCGCTCGAGAAACTGCGGGTTCGCGGGCGGGGAATCGCCGTCATACATCTGCACGCGGATGCCGGCATTGATCGACAGCTGGTCGGTCGCCTGCCATTCGTCCTGCGCATAGACCGAGTAGATCTGACGGCTGAACAGCGCGGCGGCATCGTTGATGTCACCCGAGGCCGAAGCATTGATCGTACCACCGCCGAGGAAGTCGCCATCGTCGCCGAGAATCAGGTCGTCGGCAAGATCGCCGAACACGCTCGAGAAGTCGCCGCCTGCGACGACGCCGTTGCGGAAATCGTCGAGGTTGCGGAAGAAGAGCGTGCCGGTCGCATTGATCGCGAACAGGTTGAACACTTCCAGATCGTTGATTTCGGCGCCAAACTTCAGGAAGTGGCCGCTGCCCGCATCGACGTTCATCTGGAAACGGGCCTGGTCGATCTTGGTATCGAGCTGGTTGGCCGACCGGAAAATACCCGGGCCGGTCGTCAGCAAGCCGTTCTGATCGGTCACGCCGCCGGTTCCTTGTGCCGGAGTGCCGTCGGGAGTGACGCCGACCGCGAGACGCACGGTCGGATTGGCCGCCTGCGCTTCACCGAAACCGAACGGACCCTGCACGTCGCCGACTTCGGCGCGGCTCACGCGCAGCTCGGTCGAGATCGTGTCGCTCCACTCCGAGTAAAGGCGAACCGAGTAGTAGTCGGAAATCGTACCTTCGTCTTCGAACGAGTTGAGGCCGGTGAGGTTCTGACCACCAGTGTCGGATTCGACATTGGTTTCCTCGAGCCGCTGATAGGTGCCCTCAAGCCGGTGACCGTCGGCGATCTGCCAGTCGAGACGGCCGAAATAGCGGACCGAGCTTTCCGGCAGGGTCGTCGGATAGCCGCCAACGTCCTGACCGTAGACGTCGCGCGCGATCTGCGCGAATTCGTCGAACTGGGCCTGGCTCACGAAGTCCGCTTCGTTGGCGAATCCGCCGCCGGCGGGGCCGAAATCGTTGCCGTCGCCAAGGTCGGTCTCTTCATAGCCGAACGAGAAGAACAGGCGGTCCTTGATGATCGGACCGTTGATGGTGGCACCCCAGCGCTTTTCGCTGCCGGCCTGGAGCGGACGACCGTCAACTTCGTTGGCGAGCATGCCATCGTCGAAATAGGTGATGAAGGCCGAACCGTGAAATTCGTTCGAACCGGCCTTGGTCACGACGTTGACGAGACAGCCCGTGAATTCGGAATACTCGACGTCAAACGGGGCGAATTCGACCGAGACCTGGTCGACCACGTCGAACGGCAGCGGCAGCGCATTGCGCGCGGCGAACGGCGTGCCGTTCAGGCCGAAGACGTCGGCCTGGACAATGCCATCGACCGTGAAGGTATTCGACCGGTCATTGCCACCGAGACAGGAGATGCGGTCGACGTCGTTCTGGTTGTCGATCGAGACACGCGGGTCGATGCGGATGATGTCGCGGATGTCGCGGGTGATCGACGGAAAGGCTTCGAGCGTCTGCGTGTCGAAGGCCGTGCCCGGACCGACCGCGAGCTGCGTCGCGCCGGCACGCGCGCCAGTGACGATGATGGTCTCGGCGGCGCCCGACGTGAGCTCGAAGGTGAAGCTCTGGCGACCGCCGATATTGGTGAAGACGTCTTCGACGGTCTGGCCTTCAAAACCGGGCGCGGTAACGGTCACGGTGTAGGGGCCGCCCGGCTGCAGGTTGACCACGCGGAACTGGCCGCCCGAACCCGAAGTCGAGGTGCGCGAGGCGCCGGTGCGTTCGTCGGTGACGGTGATGGTCGCACCCGGGAGCGCACTGCCCGATTCGTCGGTAACCTGACCCTCGACACCCGAGGTGATCTGCTGGGCGACGGCGGGGGTCGCTACGAAAGTCGCCGCAGACAGGCTGACGACGCTCGCTGCAAGGAGATATTTGATCTTCATGGAAAGCCCCTGGAGAAGGTTGGAGGAAAGCCGAGGCCGCTCCTAGTTGCGTTGCGCTGCACAAAATTGACGTTTTTATGACAGTTTTATGAAACCAACCGCATGACCCGCGCCAACGTCCGCTCACCCATCCGGCGTAAGGCTTTAGTCATCTGATTTCGCTTGCGTTTCGCGATGAGTGTTGCACCGGCGCAACGAGCCCCCTCCTTTTTGCTCAGGGAGGCTTCCGCAGCATTTCAAACGCTGCTGGCGCGGCAGTGCTGTAATATTTCCGTCATGCGTCGCCAGATCGGGTTGAAAGCATCCCGGTCGACCCGGCGACACGCATGAGGTCGCACTCAGGCGAGATTTATCTCGCGCAGGCGCTGCATCAGGAAATCGTGGCTGCCGATCGGCTCGGGCGCGTCTTCGCCGTCGCTCACGCAGCTTGCCAAAGGCTCGATCACGTAATCGGGCCGGAAATGAAGGAAGAACGGCATGGAATAGCGCGAGCGCCGTGCCGCTTCGCCGCGCGGATTGACCACTCGGTGCGTGGTCGAACGCAGGCGGCCGTTCGTAAGCCGCTCCAGCATGTCGCCGACATTGATGACGAGCGCGCCTTCGGGAACGTCGACCGCGCGCCATTGGCCCTGCCTGGTCAGCAGTTCGAGACCCGCTTCCTCGGCCCCCAGCAGCAGCGTGATCGTGTTGATGTCGCCGTGCGCCCCAGCGCGGATCGCGCCCTCGGGTGCATCCTCGCCCAGCGGGGGGTAATGGAGCAGGCGCATGACCGAGTTGCCGTCCTCGACCGTCGGCGCGAAGAAGTCGCGTTCAAGCCCGAGGTGAAGCGCAATCGCTTCGAGCACGCGCAGTCCGGCGGTCTCGAACGCGGCGAAGAGGTCGGAAAAGGTCTGCTCGAACCCGTCGACCTCGTCGGGCCAGATGTTCGGCGCCATGAATTCGGCAAGCTGGTGGCCTTCGGGCAAGGTCCGCCCAACATGCCAGAATTCCTTGAGGTCGAAGATCTCCGCGCCCTTCGCCTTTTCGGTCCCGAACGGGGTGTAGCCGCGCGCGCCGCCGCCGCCTTCGAGCTTGTAGGCGCGCTTGACCGCATCGGGCAGCGCGAAGAATTCACGGCTCTTCGCTTCGGCCCGGTCGATCAGGTCCTGAGGGATGCCGTGGTCACGGATAACCGCGAAACCGTATTCGGCGAAGCTGCGGCCGAGGGCGTCGGCGATCCTCTCGAGCGGCTGGGCGATCGAGACAACGGCAATGTCAGCCTGTGTATCTGCAGCGGGGGCGGAGGGATGCGTGGTATCGGTCATGCTGGCCTTATCTAGTGGGTACGGTGGTCCTGTGCCAGCAAAAGCCCTCCGGCCCGCTGGCGCAGACGTCCTTGATCACGGTCAAAGCGGCAGGAACAGGCTGGCCAGCGCAGCGCTCATCAGATTGGCGAGACTGCCCGCGGCGAGCGCCTTGAGCCCCAGCCGCGCGATCACCGGGCGCTGGTTCGGGGCGAGGCTGCCGGTGACCGCCATCTGGATCGCGATCGAGGAAAAATTGGCAAAGCCGCACAGGGCGAAGGTGATGATCGCCCGACTGCGTTCGGTGAGCTGGTCGCCCGTCATCGCGCCGAGATCGATGAAGGCGACGAATTCGTTCAGCACGATCTTGGTACCGAACAGACCGCCTGCGAGCTGCGCCTGCTCCCAATCGGAGATTCCGATCAAGAACATGACCGGCGCGAAGACGATGCCGAGCAGGCCCTGGAAGCTCAGCGTTTCGAGCCAGGTGGCGGTCTCCTGGCCGAAAGGCACGCCAATGCCCGAGGCGAACGAGACGATTGCCGATCCGACACCGCCGAGCAGGCCATTGGCAAGCGCCACGAGCGCGACGAACACCATCACCATCGCGCCCACCGCAACCGCGAGCTTGACCCCGGTCTGGGTGCCCTGCGCGGCGGCCTCGATGATATTGGCGGGGCGCTGGCCTTCCTCGAAGGTCTCGGCGATTTCGACATCCGCGTCGGGTTGATAGGTGCCCGTCGCGGCCGGGCCGCTCGAGCCCGCAAGTCGCTGCGGGAGCTCGATTTCCTCGCCATTGGCGCCGACCATCACAACCCGCGCACCCTCGCTCGGTGGACCGGCCTTTCGCCGCAGCCGCGCACCGGCCATGGCCGCGACGTCACCATTGTCCCGCAGGGGACGGACGGGCTCGTCCGGCATGATGATCTTTGCCATCAGGATGCCGCCCGGCGCCGACATGAAGGCGGCAGCGAGCAGAAAGGGCACGGCCTCGGCTCCTATGAAGCTTGCATAGGCGGCAAGGATCGTCCCCGCGACACCCGCCATGCCGACCGCCATCAGGGTGAAGAGCTGCGGCGGGGGCAGCGCAGCGAGATAGGGTCGCACCACGAGCGGGCTTTCCGACTGGCCGACGAAGATGTTCGCAGCGCTCCCCAGCGCCTCGACCCGGCTGACCCCGGTGATCCAGCCGATCGCCCCGCCGACCCAGCGCACCAGCCGCTGCATGATGCCGAGGTGATAGAGGATCGCGACGATCGCGGCGAAGAAGACGATCACCGGCAGCGCGGCGATGACGAAGGCGGTCGCAAAGGGATTGTCGTCCATCGGCCCGAAAACGCTCTCGATTCCGACGACCGAATAGTCGAGCAGCGCGATGACGCCCTGTGACAGGGCCTGAATGACGTCCTGCCCGAACGGCACGCGCAGGACGAGCACCGCCATAGCGGCCTGCAGCGCGAAGGCCGCACCCACGACGCGCAGGCGGATATTCGACCGCCCCGAGGAAAGCGCATAGGCGATGCCGAGAATGACGACGATGCCGAATAGGCTGAAGAGGATGGAGGTGGCGCTCTCGTTCACTGGCGAAACTAGGCTCTTGCTGGGCGCACGCAAGGCTCGACCTCGGCGCGGGCGATGTACGTGTCGGAAGATGTGCGTGTCGAAAAGACCCCTGCAGCGCGCAGGCGAGCGCTCTTTTCTCATGATCGGGTGGCACTTCGCGAGCGAATGCGCAATAGCGCAAAGGGCAAAACGGCGGGAGATAGCGCAGCGCATCGCTGCGAAATGGAGGGTGTTGCCGCTTTTCTTTTGCTGCCCGCCCGACTAGCGCTCCCATCCATGACCGAGACCATTTCAGCGTCCCGCAGGATCGAGATGCCGCTGGGCCTTTTCGTATTCACCCTTCTTTATGGCGGCATGACCGTGCTGGCGGGATTCCTTGCCTACAAGCAGTCGCGCCTGTGGCCGAGCGATCTCGCGGTCGAATCCGGAATTTTCGCCTTTCTCCTGCTGGTCGTGATTTCGAGCACCATCGCCCAGCTCTATGGACGTGCGATGGCGAACAGGATCGTCTGGTGGGGATTCCTGCCGCTTGCGATGTCGATCGGTCTGATGACGCTGGTTCTCGCGCTGCCAGCCTCGTCGGAGATGATCGCTGGCCGGCCCGGCGCGCTCGAGGCGTTCGAGATGGTGCATGGCCAGTTCTGGCGCGTGGTCGCCTCGGGGCCGGCCGCCTACCTCGTCTCGCTGCTGCTCAACATCTGGATCTTCGACCGGCTTCGCGGGAGCGGGGACGGGTCCTCGACCATCGGGCTGATGGTCCGCGGGGCGATCGCCTCGGCGCTCAGCCAGGCGGTCGATTCGGTGATTTTCGTGACGCTCGCTTTCTATGGCGAATTCGACATCTCAAGCCTGCTCGTCGGGCAGGTCATCGCCAAGGTCACGCTGAGCCTTGTCCTGGTTCCGTTTCTGATAACCTTCGGCGTGCGCGCGGCGCGCTGGCTCGACACACGTGACGCAGCAAAGGCGACCGCAAGCTGACCGCTCCTGCGCGCCGATTGCATTGCTTTCGATTTCGCGTACTCTTCCTGCCCGGGCCGAGCAGCATGAGGATGGCGTCAATCATGCGACGTTTGGGATATTCATGGGCGCTTGGCGCGCTCGCACTGGCCGGATGCACTTCCGACTATGCGGAAGACGCTCGCTCGAGCGCCTATTACCAGTGCGATCGCGGTCCGCAGCTCAAGGTCGACCTCTTGGACGGGGACAGAGTGCAAGTGCAGGTGGACGACGACGAGCCGCTGATTCTTCCGCAGGTCAAGGCCGCATCCGGTGCGAAATACGAGACGGCGCGCCACACCTTCTGGGACCGCGGGGAAGAGGCGACATGGACGGTGGGGCGGATGATGCCGATGACCTGCATCAAGGTCACTCCGACGCGCGCGATGCAGGTGCCGCGCGAGAGCTCGCATGGTCTCGCCGCGGCGGGATGGTGAGCCCTGCTGGGTTCGAACCAGCGACCTACTGATTAAAAGTCAGTTGCTCTACCGACTGAGCTAAGGGCCCCCGGGAGGGTCGCGCGTCGAGGCTGGGCAGCCCGATTGCGCGGAGCGCTCACCTAGGCAGCGCCTCGCACCGGGTCAAGCGGCGAGTGAGTTGGGCGATGGTGAGGCCGGTGGCAGGATCGCGCCAGCCCCTGGCGATCTCGCTCGCGGGACCGAGCACGAAGGCGCGCTCACGAAAATTCGCATGGGGGATGGTCAGCGCGGTCTCCCGCCACTCCCCCCCGCTCCAGAGCACGATGTCGAGGTCGAGCACCCGGTCGCCCCAGCGCCTCCCGGGGCGGCGTCCGAACTCGCGCTCCATCCGCTTGAGCGCGGCAAGGAGGGCAGGCGGATCATACTCGCTGGCGATGACGCTCGCGGCATTGGCAAAGCGGCGCTGCGCCGCACCCATCGGGGCGGAGCGAACGACGCGTGACCGGGCCATGACCGTGCCGATCGCGGCAAGCTCCTCCATCGCTGTGTGCACCACGGCGCGCGGAGGACCGTAGAGATGGTGCCGCCGATTCGATCCGAGCGCGACGAGATAGAGACTGCTCAAATGTCCTGCGCCACGCGCTCGTAGAGATTCGGGCGGCGATCGCGGAAGAAACCCATGCCCGCCCGGTGCCTCGCGGCGCGTTCGAGGTCGAGCGTCGCGACCAGCGCGCCCTCCTCCTCGCGGCCATGTTCGGCGATCAGGTCGCCCCATTCATCGGTGATGAAGGAGTGGCCGTAGAAAATCTGCTCGGCGCCTTCGGGCCCCTCTGACCCGATGCGGTTGACCGCGACCACCGGCATGCAGTTCGAAACCGCATGGCCCTGCATCGCGCGGCGCCACATGCGGCTCGTATCGAGGTCCGGATCATAGGGTTCCGAGCCGATCGCGGTGGGGTAGAACAGCACCTCGGCGCCCTTCAACGCCATCACCCGCGCCGCTTCGGGATACCACTGGTCCCAGCATACACCGACACCTATGCGCACCGGGGTCCCATCGTCGCCGGGCACGTCCCACACCTTGAACCCGTCATTGCCGGGGCGGAAGTAGTACTTCTCCTCGTAGCCCGGTCCGTCGGGGATGTGGCTTTTGCGATAGGTCCCCATGATCGCGCCATCCGGCCCGATCATCGCGAGAGTGTTGTAATAGTGATGCCCGTCGCGCTCGAAGAAGCTGGTCGGGATCGCGACCTTCAGCTTCTCCGCCAGACGCTGCATCGCAATCACGCCCGGATGCTCTGCAGTGGGCCGGGCGAGCGCGAACAGCGCCTCCTCTTCCTCGCGGCAGAAATAGGGGGTCGAGAAGAGTTCGGGCGGCTGGATGACCTTTGCGCCCCGCCCTGCCGCTTCGCCGACGAGTTCGGCGACGGCGGCGATATTGGCTTGCTCGCTTCCGCGATCGAGCGCGAGCTGGAGGGCGGCGACGGTGATGCTTCGCATGATTTTACGTGCTTCCTCGCCGCCGCCCCGTCGGCTCAATAGGCTTTCTTGAACAACAGCGTCATCCGGTCGCTTTCGCCGACCTCGATATATTCTGAACGCTGGGGATCGTCCTCGCCAGTGGCGAGCGTCGGCGGCAGGGTCCAGACGCCGCGCGGCCAGTTCGCCGGGTCCTTCGAATTGGCGTTGACCTCGCTCTTCTCGACCAGTTCGAACCCGTTCGCCTCGAAGATGTTCACGACGTCCTTCTCGCGCATGTAGCCGCGCTGGCGGGCGCCGTAATCGTCATAGCTCGCCCCGTCCGGCGCGCGGTGCTGGACGACGCCGACCATGCCGTCATCCTTTAGCAGCTGGCGCGCGGTCTTGAGCACGCTGTCGGCCATGTTCCCGGCGTTGAGCCCGTGCATCGAACGGAAGATAAGCACGCGGTCGACCGTGCCCGCCATGTCCTCGGGCATGTCGCCGACTTCGAAAGCTTTGACCTTCGAAGGGGCAACGCCCATCCCTTCGGACACCTGCTTGGTGAAGGCCTCGACCCAGCCCTGACCGTCGGGCTGCTGGCGCGCGGGCGTGTTGAAGGCGACATAGGTGCCCGCCGGCATCACGTAAGGCGCGAGCACGCGCGTGTACCACCCACCCCCGGGGGCGAATTCAGCGACGGTCATGTCCGGTTCTACCCCGAAGAATTCAAGCGTTCCGGCCGGATTGCGATATTGGTCACGCGCCCGGTCGCCCTCGCGGCGACTGTCCGCAAGGACGTCCTCGAGCGCCGGCGCGTCGGCCTCCATGTGATGGTCCGCAATGGCGGGAACAGGTGCGAGCGTTGCGGCTCCGGCAAAGGCGGTCGCGGCGGCGAGTGCAATGCGTTTCATCGGGAATCTCCTCTCGTCGGGGTGCGTCACATGATTAGTGATCGCGCGCGCGGAAACAAGCGATGACATTGCTGCGTTGCATTCCTAAGTCCCGATGAAAGGCAAAGGAGACGGCATGGAAAAGGCAATCGTGGCAGGCGGGTGCTTCTGGTGCACCGAAGCGGTGTTTCGCGACGTGGTGGGCGTCAGCGAGGTCGAAAGCGGCTATATCGGCGGAGAGACGGAGAACCCCACCTACAAGGAGATCTGCACAGGTCGCACCGGCCATGCCGAGGCGATCAGGGTGACGTTCGATCCCGATGCGATCAGCCTCGCCGAGGTCTACGACGTTTTCATGGGAACGCACGACCCGGCCCAGCTCAACCGGCAGGGCAACGATGTCGGCACGCAATATCGCAGCGCGATCTTCCCTTTGTCCGATGCCCAGTTCGAGGAAGCCAAGGCCGCAATCGGGCGCTGGAACACCGAGCATGGCAAGATGGCTGTGACCACGATCGAGGGCTTCGATGCCGATGCGGGCGAGGCGGGCGAGCAGGTCAAACCGTGGTATCCGGCCGAGGACTATCACCAGGAATACTGGGAAGGCGAAGGCCAGCGCAACCCCTATTGCCTCGCGGTGATCCCGCCCAAGCTGATGAAGCTGAGGAAGAGCTTTCAGGACAAGGTGAAGGCTTAGCGGACCACCGGGCCGATGGCGCGCTTCAGCACGGCAGCGTTCACGCACACGGCATCGGTTCGGGTGGCCCTCGGGTAGCCCGTGTGATTCAGGCGGAAGCAGATGTCCTGCGCGTTTTCGCGCAGGTCGCCCCGGATCTCGCCCCCTGCCGGAAGATAGACGAGATAGCTCGTGACTGGGGGGCGATCGCCGGCCAGGGGCAGCAATGACGGTGAATCGGAAACGGTGAAAGGCCCGAACGCGGTAATCCTGCCGCTGCCATCGCCGCTGCACGGATCTGCCTTGGCATAGAGCGCATCTATGTCGGGAGCAGCGAACCGGCATAACTGGCCGACACGAACCGATGCTCGCCCAGTTCAGGACCGTAAGGCTGCCAGCCACAGAGCAGGGACAACCAAGGTCTCGTCGCGCAGCATGTTCACGGCTTCGACCAGCGCCCGATGAAAAACCCGTCGAGCCCGCCCTCGCTCGTCAGCATTCCGGGATGGGTCCGCAGCCAGCCTTCGGTCGTCGGGACGAGGCCCGCGGGCAGTTCCTCGGAGCTGATCGGGCGCGGTTCGAGGCCGAGATGTTCGTCGATCCATGCTGCCTGGGCCTCG
>JGI12210J13797_11060798_pt1 | contig 10943 bp, 8 predicted proteins | sample ElkSlonscriptome_3_FD_13797 | JGI IMG/M metagenome (IMG submission 13797) | reverse complement strand
TGAGATTGTCAGCAAGAATCTCATCAATTCTACGCTGGCTTGATTTTGAAGATGTCTACTGTGAAGATTCGAAAAACAAAAAGAGGGTACTTGATAGACAGAACAAAAACACAAACCGCACAACATCTTGGTATTAATAGTTTTTGTTCAACACATGTGACTCTCGCCTTCGCACCAAAAAGTATTTACAGGACATTCTTTATATCCCGTAAACCTGCAGGTCTGAAGGGCTTGCGGGTTTTTTCTTTCCGGCTTTTCGCTGGCACACTTCACGTCTTTCCCGCCTCCATGAAGCAGTGCAGCAGTCGCAATCCGCTACCATGCTTGGCCTTTTCCCATATTTTTCAACATCCTACAGTGCTTCTGCAGCCGGGGTCATACCGGGTAATATACCATTGGCTATTATCAGGAAGCCAGAATGAAAGGCGGATGTATCTTGCTGGCCGCTGATCCGGTGCTATACTCTATACAGCACCGGGAGTATGTCTGAAAGTTGCACTTTTTCTCAGATCACGGCGTTTTCAGGAAATGAAGCACAGTCCTATATTTGATATCGCGAACATCTGTTTTCTGAAATAAATCCAGAGATGTGAAGAGTGCTTTCTCCGACAGGCTTTTAGGTTTCCAGTGAGACGCCGCAAACTCTGCGGTAAAGGCGTAGGCCCAGTCGGCATTCGTCGAGCAGCCATAGGCCTACAGCAGACCCCCAAGAACGAAGAGACGTGAAGCATCGTGTACCCTAAACCAGACCAGCCAGGACAGAAGAGCTGTGGCGGCAACGCAGACCCTTGCGGCGCGGAGCGACAACAATGATTTTGACCTTCCTCCTGCTTTTCTCGGGAGTGATCATAGCCCTGGCGGTGGGCAAAACGCTGCAGCACCGAACCGGACTCATCCTCTCTCTGCTTCCGTTTTCAATCTTCCTCTACTACCTGCAGAAGAATGACCACCTCGCAGCAGGTTCTTACACCGAGAGTTACAGCAGCCTGGGGGAGACGCTCGCCTGCGCCACGTCTTTATCCTCGACGGCCTGAGCCTGCTGTTCATTCTCCTGGTCTGTGGAATAGACGCCTTCATACTGATATACGCCCATGGCTATATGCGAGGAAAAGACAAACTCGGCCGCTTTTATGCCCTGATGATGTTTTTCATGGCCTCGATGGCCGGCCTGGTCCTCTCGGGAGACTTGATCACCATCTATATATTCTGGGAATTGACCAGCATCAGCTCCTTCCTGCTCACCGGCACCAATCACCACAAAGAGAAGGCCAGGGCTGCTGCCGGCTCTGGTGCTGGTACTGCTCGGCGCTTTTACCAAGTCCGCCCAGTTTCCCTTCCAATTCTGGCTTTCCAAGGCCATGATCGCGCCGACTCCGGTGAGCGCCTATCTCCATTCGGCGGCCATGGTCAATGCCGGCATCTTCCTTCTGGCCAGACTGCACCCGTTTATGGGCGACACTACCAGCTGGCGCTACAGTATCAGTTTTGTCGGAGCACTAACCATGCTGGTGGGCGCCTACAGCGCCGTCACCCAGGCGGATCTGAAGAAAGTCCTCGCCTATACGACGGTCAGTTCCCTGGGCTTGCTGACACTCCTTCTGGGAATGGGCACCAAATTGGCCGTGGAGGCAGCGCTGCTCTATCTGGTCGTCCACGCCCTGTACAAGGCCAGCATGTTCATGATCGCCGGCACCATCGACGAAGAGGCGGGATCACGCAATATCTACCTGCTGGGCAACCTCAAACAAAGAATGCCGCTCACCACCCTCATCGCCATGCTAGTGCTCCTGTCCATGGCCGGCCTCCCTCCAATGCTGGGCTACGTGAGCAAGGAGCAGGCAGAAACCGATGGTAGCGGATGAGCGGTATTTTTGCTGGTGGAGGACGATGAGGTTCCTTTCCTCTCTCGGGAAGACGGAGGTATCACCCTGGAAAAACAGTCTCGCTATGTCGTTACCCGTTTTTCAGGCTGCCTGAATACTCCTGGACAACACTCAATTACGCTTGCCTTTGCCCTTTTTGGCCGACTTCACCTTGGATTTCTTTTTGCCGGAGCCTGGCGCTTTGGCCAGACGCTTATGCGCCAGCGCATCGAGAACCTCGTGGACGGTGGCACTCTTTTTGCCGCTTTCAGGCTGTCGCTGGTGGTAGTGGCCGTCTTTGTCCATCTCCCAGCAGCTCCTTGTGTTGGTGAGCTGGACATCGAGCATTTCTCTGAGGAGCTGCTGCAGTTGAAGATCCTCTACGGGGGTGACCACTTCAACCCGTGATTCGAGATTGCGCTTCATCAGATCGGCGGAACCTATATAATACTCCTCTTCGCCATTGTTCCTGAAATAGAACACCCGGGCATGCTCGAGAAACCTGCCGACGACGGAGATCACCGATACATTCTCCGAAAGCCCGGTAATTCCCGGCCGCAGACGGCAGGTATCGCGGATGATCAGATCCACCTTGACCCCGGCCTGGGAGGCAGTGTAGAGAGCCCGGGTGATATCCTTGTCCTCAAGGGCATTGCATTTGAACTGGATCAGACCCTCGCCCGATTTCTGATGCTGGGCGATCTCTCGGGTGATCTTCTGGAGAAGGGCGCTCTTGAGCATGTTGGGACAGGGGAGAATTTTTTTGTATTTGCGCATGGGAGCATAGCCCATGGTCAGATAATTGAACAGTTCCGTCAAATCCTCGCCCAGCACAGGATCACTGCTCATCAGTCCCAGATCGCAGTATTGGCGGGCAGTACCGGCATGATAGTTACCTGTACCAATATGTACATAGCGTTTGAGGCCGTTGAAATCTCTTCTGACCACGAAAATGACCTTGCTGTGAGTCTTCAGACCGACAACGCCATAGGTTACATGGATCCCAGCCTCCTCAAGCTCCTCGGCCCAGCTGATGTTGGCCGACTCGTCAAAGCGTGCCATAAGCTCCACCACCACCGCCACCTGCTTGCCGTTATGGGCTGCATCAACCAGATATTGGATAATCCGCGACTCGGAGCCGGTTCTGTAGAGTGTCATTTTGATGGCCAGTACTTTGGGATCGTGGCTGGCCTCTTTGACGAAACGTTCGATAGTAGTGTCAAAGGACTCGTAGGGGTGTTGGAGGAGAATGTAGCTTTTCTCACGAAGTATATGAAAGATATTCGACGATTCCGATTGCAGTTCGGGGTGGTCGTAGGGCTGGTGAGGAGGGTAATGCAAATCGGGCCTGGCTATTTTCCAGACCTCTATGAGGTCCCGTTTGGCCATCAGACCGTTGACCTCGTAAACATCCTCGACATCATCGATATTGAGTTCGGCAGCCAGCCTGCCCCGCAGTTGGTCGGGCATGGTCGACTCCACTTCCAGACGGACGATATCGGCGAACTTACGATCGCGCAGTGCTGTCTCAATGACGACAAGCAGGTCGTTGGCCTGTTCGGCATGCCTCTCGGTGATAGCATTGCGCGTCACTCTGAAAAGCCATGAACCTTTGATAACCATGCCTGGAAAAAGATGCGGCAGGTTGTTGGCCACCAGATCCTCGAAGGTGATGTAGATGTGCTCCTGCACCCTGCCACAGGGAATGAAACGGGGTACGCCTATGCCCGTTGGTACCTTTATGCGGTTGAGATGCTCCTGTCCGCCTTCAAACTCGCTGGTGAGTACCAGCAGGTTGAGCGAAAGATTGGAGATGAAGGGGAAGGGATGCGCCGGATCAATTCCCTGAGGGGTCAGCAACGGATAGACATTCTCGGAAAAATACGTATCCATCCTGGCCTTCTGGGAATCGCTGAGATCGCTGTATTTGAGAAAAAGTATGCCCTCACCTTCGAGAAGAGTAAGAAGCTCGCTTTCCAGGCCCTGGCGCTGCTCGAAAATCTGGCGTACACTGACGCTGCAGGCCTCGATCTGTTCCTCGGGAAGCATGCCGTCGACGCTGAGCTTCTTGACACCGGCTCCCACCTGCTGCTTAAGACCGCCGATGCGCTTCATGAAGAATTCGTCGAAATTGGAGCCGACCACGGAGAGGAAAAAGACCCGCTCCAGCAGGGGGTTGCGGTTGTCCATGCCTTCCTGCAGCACCCGTTTGTTGAATTCAAGCCAGGTCAATTCCCGGTTGAGGTACCACCTCGGATCTTCCAGATCAATCTTTACGGAAGAAAGCGCTTCCGCTTTTTTCAGTTCACGCTCGGCGTCCGGCATCCTTTTCTCCCTGCAATTGTCAGCACCAGCATTCTGTCTCAAAAAACAGCATCACTATCGGTAAGTATACACCAGCGGAAGGAAAATCGACAGTGATTGTCAATAAATTTAATACTCTTCTGATCTTTGCCGGTTTTCCTTCACGGCCGTGCCCCAGCAACCAACTGTTTCATACAGCAACCCGCCAGGGAGAGAAAAGAGTCTGAAACGACTTCGACCATGCCCTCAACCGGTCTTTAAAAACCTATTTGCTGTTGTCAGTTCCCGCCGTTTCATGGTAGATGCTGATCAACTCGAAATCGAACATGAGACCTCCATATGCACCTCCTTACAATCCTCGGCCTGGCCGTGGCTCTGGCCATGGATGCCTTTGCCGTCGCCATTGCCACCGGCGTCACTCTCAAAAACGTTGGTTTCCGCCAGACCTTCAGACTGTCCTGGCATTTCGGTCTCTTTCAGGCGCTGATGCCCATCCTCGGCTGGTACTTCGGCAACTCCATAGAGCAGTACGTTGCCCGCTACGCCCACTGGATCGCCTTTTTTCTGCTGTTGATGGTGGGCGGCAATATGATCCGGGAAGCTTTTCAGATCGACGAGGAAAATCACACTCCGAAAAAAGACGCCACCAAAGGAATGACGCTGGTCATCCTGTCGGTGGCAACCTCCATCGATGCTCTTGCCGTCGGCCTGAGTCTTTCACTGCTGCAGGTTTCCATCGTCTATCCGGCGGTGGTCATCGGCCTTGTCGCCGGTCTGTTCACCATGGCAGGTCTTCATCTCGGCGCCATGGCCGCGTCATCGAACAGGCTCAGCCCTCTAGCCGAGATAACCGGAGGCCTGGTTCTCTGGCTGATCGGGCTCAATATTCTGCGCCGACACGGCATCTTCGACGTTCTTTTTTAACGCCACGTCATTTATCACCGCGCATCCTGCGCCGTGAGCTGGTGTTCGAAAGCGCGGAAGGTCGTCATGATGCCAGTTTCGGGGTCATCGAGGAGCAACAGTTTGAGTTCCTGGAAATAGTCGGCAAGGGAGCGTTTCAGCTGCGGCCGGTTCTCTTTCTCTGTCAGTCTGTGATCCCAGACATCCCAGATCAGCACGCCGAAACCGGCGATGGCACCGAAAAATTTTCCACCCGCCTTGGCAACGACCTTGCCGCCGGTCTTGGCAGCCAGTGAAGAAGCCATTTTTCCGGTGGATTTGGCCATGAGCTTGGAACCGGCCTTGGATATAGCGGTTTTCATATTCGCCGCCAGCAAAGCAGCCCCTCCCGCACCGGAAACCGTCAGGGTCTTGAGGGTCAATGGTGTCTGCCTGGCTCCTTCGACGGAACCGGAAGTTATGGCGATGTCCTCAAGATAGCTCTGCCACTCCGCTCTGCCGATACTGTAGGTCGCAGGTATTTCCTCGAGTCGCCGGCGCAGGCTATCGACATAGCGGGAGGCGGTTTCGTTGATGATTCTCTCCAGAGTTTTCTGGGCGATCTGCGGCTGCAGAACGCGGGCGGCAAATTCGGCCTGGATCTCTTCAGTCAGCTTCTCCGAAGCAGTCGGCTGACTCTTCAGGACGTAGTGGACCCCGTATTGATACAATCCCTTCAAGCCGAGCAGCTGTTGGGTCCAGTAGCTGAAATACCAGTCAAGGAAGGACTGGTCTACCCGCTCCATCATCGAGGCTATCCAGGCATCAAGCTGGCCGGCGGCGTATTCCCGGGCCGATAATCGCGCCGACTGCAGAGCGGCAGCCAGGGCGCCATCGACCTGCTGCCAGTCGATCTCGGGGCGTACAGGTTTGACGGTGAGCTCTGGGCGCCCGTCGCTCCCCGCCCGTCGCTCATCGAGCTGTGACTGGAGAATGAGCCAGCCGCCGGCGGCGAGCACAATGAGAACGATGGCGATCCACAGGGAATTCACCAGAATTCGTCTGAGCGAGTCGAGCATTTCAGCCGTCGTCTGCAGTCTTTTTTTCACCATCTATAAGGGGTAATCATTCGGTAACAACGAGGACTAAAACGCCTCGACCATACGCAGTATCTTGAAGTGATTGGAAAAAACGTTCTGGAGCACCGCCACATAATTGTATTGGGCACGTGAGAGATTGGCCACCGCATCGAGCAGATCAGATTCGCGCTGCAGGCCTTCGTTGTATTTCAGCCGGGTGATTCTGAGATTCTCTTCGGCCTGTTCTATGCTGACCAGGGCGACCTCGATGTTGCGCAGGCTGACGCTATAGTCGATATGAAGATTCTGCAGTTCCGTCTTCAGCGTATCTTTGCGTTCTTTCATGTCATAATGGAGGCCCTGGGTTTCCAGACGTGCCTTGGCGACACGTGCCTGGGTAGCCCCTCCCCGATAGAGATTCATCGACAGAACCAGCTGGGCCCGCAGCTCCTCGCTGCCGACATTTCCCCTGCCGCCTATGAGATCATCATCGAAATAACTGTAGCTGCCCACCAGATCCACCTTGGGGTAATACCCGCTCTGATCCGCCTGCCGCTGATACATAGAGGCCTCGATAAGCTTGTCAAAGACCTGCAGCTCGCTCCTGCGCGCCAGCATCAAGGCCATATTGCCTTCCAGGTCCTTCCCTCCCGGTATATTCTCGAACTCTTCAAAATCGAGCAGGGCCAGCCGCAGATCTTCGCCGACCACCCGTCCCAGCAGGATGACGCTTTTTTCAAGACCGCCCTTGGCCGCCTCAACCTGAATCAGGGTATCATCGAGGTCGACCTTGAACTTCAACAGTTCGTTCCGGTCGATCAGCCCTACGTCGAGGCGGTTTTTGCCATCCTGGTAGATCTTCTGGAGGGTTTCGTAATTTTTCCGGGCAACTTCCAGGTTGGCCCTTCTTTCATAGACATTGAGATACTGGAGGGCGACATTCAGCTGAATATCCTGGGTCAGGCCGTCAAGTTGCAGCTCTTCCACCTCGGTGAGCAACTCTGCCGACTCGATACTATATCTATCTTTAAAACCGTTGAACAGATTCCAGGTGACGGCACTGTAGAAAATAGAGGAGTCGGTGGCAGAAAAGGAGGAGTCGACACTGCCGCCAAAACCACTGTCAAGGCTGCCGCCGCCACCGCCTAACTCCAGAGAGGGGGATTTGTCGTCAATTTTATTCATCTGGTAGGAGACATCGACCGAGGGGTAATAGCCTGCCCTGGCGAGAACGCTATCCTTTTCACTTTTTTCCAGGTTGACGATGTACCTCTTCAGTATTTCCCTTTTCTCCAGAGCCTTGTCCTGCAGCTCTTCGAGGCCGATGCCGAAAGCCGGTGATGCCGCCAGCAGGATACCCACAACCAAATTAAGCACTTTCATGTGATCTACTCCTTTCAAATCTGATAACAAAGGCCAGCAGTGCCGGTATGACAAACAGCGTGAACATGGTGGAAAGCGCCAGCCCTCCGAGCAGAATCGAGCCAAGTCCCCGGTAGAGTTCACTGCCGGACCCCGTGGAGACCACCAGCGGCGTCATGGCCAGCAGACTGGTGGTGGCGCTCATAAAAATGGGCCGAATACGTGTCCGGACAGCATCGGAGATGGCATCGAGACCCTCAAGAGCGTGATAGCGCACATTGTTGAGAGACTGGTGGACAATGAGAATGGCGTTATTGACCACCGTGCCGATAAGAATGATGAAGCCCAGCATGGCCAGGATATCAAAACCCTGGGGTGCGATAAGCATGTTGACCAGCTCCAGGCCGACGAAACCGCCTGCAGCCGCCAGAGGCACCGTGAACAGAATGATGAAGGGATAGAGGAAGTTCTCGAAAAGTGCCGCCAGCAGCAGATAGGTAATCAACAGGGCCAGCAGCAGATTCCACTGCAGAGCACGCCCGGTCTCCACCAGCTTGTCGGCATTACCGCCGATGGATATCTCCAGACCGTCTAGTTTACCAGCGGCCTGCAGGGATGCAACGACATCCGTTTCGATAATCTCCATGGCCTGCTGCAGCGGCAGCTCCTTCGATGGGGTCACCTGCAGGGTAACGTTACGCTTGCGCTCCAGATGACTTATCTGCGGCATTGACTCGCTATAGACCATGTCAGCGACGTCGTCGACCTTGATAAGATCGCCGAAACCATTGACAATTGTCGCCGACAGAATACTTTCCGGCGTATCAAACTCCTCCGTGCCGCCCTTGAGGACGAGATCGATTTGTTTGATGCCTTCGGGGCGATATTCGTCGATGGTGCGCCCGTCCATGAGGATATCGACGTAGGTGCCCAGGTCACGCTCCGTCAGGCCGCTGGCGGCGAGCATTTCCTTGTCCGGTATGATCCTGATTTCGGGATAACTGGTTTCCAGCGAAGGTACCGGACGAATCTGGGCGTCGGGGATCTTCTCGCTGATGGCACCGTAGAGCATGCGCCCGGCGGCGACGATATCGGTGACCTGTTGACCGGAAATATTGACCTCCACCGTCCTTCCCTTGCCGATGCCGCTTTCGAAAATACCGGCCTGGATGCTGACGCCGAAAAAACCGGGTATGGAATTCATGATCCGGGTAAATAGCGGCATCATCTCCTTGGCCCGGGTCTCATGCTCGCTGATGCCGCCAAAAATAGTGATCCGGTCGGCACCGACGAAAAACATCTGTTTAATCCGGGGAACACCATCCTTGAAATCCTCCTGGAAATAGGGCTCGGCCTCCTTGTATATATAGGTTCCGATTTCCTCCATTTTGTCAACGGAATACCCCGGCGGCGGAATGAGGATGTTGAGAATGAGGTTGCGGTTTCCCTGTGGCAGATATTCGGCGCTGGGCCTCAGCCAGACCACCAGCGTCACCGACAGCGCGGTGAAGAAGACGATGGTGCCGATCCTGGTGAAAACGTTTTTCAGGCAGAAGGCGGATACAGCCATGATCCCTCTGGCGATTACCGGACCGACGATGCTCTTCTGCAGGGCATTGCCACCGCGCTTTTTATCCTTGCGGTAGAGAAGGTGGATAAGGGTGGGAATCACCGATACGGATACCAGCAGGCTGATAATGATGGAGAAGGTGATGGCTATGGCGATATCGCGAAACAGCTGTCCGGCCTCCTCGGCCATGAAGATCACCGGCAGAAAGACCGCCACGGTGGTGGCGGTGGAGGCAAAAACCGCCCCCCAGACCTCCTTGGCTCCTTCGAGAGCGGCATTGAAAGCACTTTTGCCCATCTTGCGATGGCGGTCAATGTTTTCCAGGACGACAATGGAGTTGTCGACCAGCATGCCGACGGCGAAGGAAATTCCCGCCAGACTAACGACATTGAGGCTCCGGCCGGCCAGGGAGAGGAAAATAAAGGTGCCGATAACCGATATGGGTATAGCAACGGCGGTGGTCAATGTCGAACGGACACTGCGGAGAAAAGTGAGCAGAACGATGATTGCGAGAACGCCGCCTATAAGGACGTTCTGCTTTACCAGATTTATGGAGGTGTTGATATAGGAGCGCTGGTCATAAACCATATCTATGAAGAGACCCTCCCCTGCCAGAATCCCCTCATTCAGAGCCGTTACCACATCCTCAACCCGCTCGGTCATGGCCAAAACGTTTGTTCCCGGCTCCTTGCGCACGCCGACGACGATGACATCGGTACCGTTATGGAGAACCGAGACGCTTTCCTTTTCAAAATCCTTCTCCACTGAAACGATATCGCGGAGATACACCCTTTTGATGCCATCGTCGAAAACAACGACATCAAGCGCATCCTCGGGCTGCTGAAACTGACCTATGGTACGGATTCGATAATTTTTGCGGCCGATTCCCAAAACACCGGCCGAGGTGGTGGTGTTGGCGCTGCGTATGGCTCCGCTGACCTGGCCGATGGTGATCTTATGCTGGGCCATTTTCTGGGTATCGAGAATGACATGGAGTTCGGATTCGGTGCCGCCGAAAACAAAAAGCGAGCCGACTCCGGGCACCCTCTCCAGGTTCTGGCGCACGGCATCCTCAAAAAAGGTCCGGTACTCTCTGATAGAGTTGGGGGTGCCCTCTTGGGTTTTCAACATCATCCAGATGACCGGCGAGGAGCTGGCACCGGCCGATTCTATCACCGGCTTGTCGGCGTTTTCAGGATAGTTGGAAACCTCGTTGAGTTTATTGGAAACCCTGAGCAGGGCATCGTCGATGTCGGTTTCAAGAAGAAAGGACAGGGTTATCTCTGCAAAGCTGTTATAGGCCGAGCTTTCCATCTTGGTAAGCCCCCTCAGCCCCTTGAGCGCTTCCTCCTGGCGCTCAAGGATCTCCTTTTCGATCTCGAAGGGAGTGGCTCCTCCCCAGGCTGTTCCCACGGTAATCTGTGGTGTCTCCACGTCGGGAGTGAGCTGGATCGGCAGCGAATTAAGGCCGATGAGGCCGAAGGTGACCACGAGGATGACGGCCACGGCCACGGACACCGGTTTGTTGAGAGAATACCGTACTATATCCATGCTATTCTCCTGCAACTTTCACGGGCTGGTCCGGCCGCAGCCGCTCGTTGCCCTCGACCACCACAGCCATTCCAGGAACGATAGAGGCATTGTCGACACCAACCCTGTCACCGAGGTAGGCGATGATAGTGATCGGCATGATGGCAGCTTTGTCGTCCTTGACGGTATAAATGAAATCCCCACCCTGGTGCTTGACCACGGCCGCCCGTTTGAAAATGCTCAGTTTCCTTTTGGGACTCGCCGAAACATACACGGTTGCGGACATGTTCTCGGCCACCAGCGGCTGGTAGGGTATATTGATCTTGAGAAATACGTTTTTGGTTTTGACATCGG
>JGI12210J13797_10761366_pt1 | contig 10944 bp, 7 predicted proteins | sample ElkSlonscriptome_3_FD_13797 | JGI IMG/M metagenome (IMG submission 13797) | reverse complement strand
CTAAAGGGTTTTGGTTCTAACGCGCTTCCGCTACCAAACTTTGGCAGTGACGAAACACCTAATGAATTAAAATCTTTTTGGATGTCTGCGTCAACGATAGTTGCCAACGATTGGTCCTAGGATCAGCACATCCGTAACAAACGGTTGGTTGTTTGAATGGAAGAACGACAACTTGGACATGGAAAACCGCTTCGCTGCCTGGCTGCAAGCTATAAGCCACTAAGGCGGCGTTCCCGCAGCAAGCAGCGACTCCTGTTCAAAATCTCCATGCGACAGGGATTTTTTTGCAAATTTAATCCAAAATTCCGCCACCCAAACAAATCCCAAACACACTTACCGTTCGATTGGATACGTATTGATGTTATTAGACTTAGCGGTTGCGTTAAGCTGTGCAGGGATCGGGTTGTGTTGTGGCTGGGTTGCTCACGGACTCGGATGGCTGGAAACGGCCGATGAGCTCTCCGCTGCCCATTCCTCTAAAATTCAACTCGAGTTAGCGAGTGCTCGAGCCGAACAGGAACGATTGGCGATCGTGGCCGATCGATTGAAGGAGTTTGCGGTTCGGATTGCCATCGATGTTGACGATCATCAGGATAGCATCCAAGCGGTCACCGATTCGCTGTCGTCCGAAGACGGGGCTTCGACCGATACGGTCATGGATGCGGTCAACCGCTTGATCGCAACCAACGAAACCATGCAATCGAAACTGCAATCGGCTCGTAAACAGATCCATGCGCAAGCCGAGCAACTTGAATCCGCCGAACGAAGGGCTCAAACCGATGCACTGACGAGCATCTCCAACCGTGGTGCATTCGATGAGCATTTGAAACGTCGTCACGCGTTGGGAATGGACCGAGCCGGAACGCTGGTGCTACTCGATGTCGATCATTTCAAGCCGTTTAACGACGAGTACGGGCACCGATGTGGTGATGAAGTCTTGAAAGTCGTCGCACAATTGTTCCATGCGCGGCTGAAATCGTACGGCATCGTCGCCCGCTTTGGTGGCGAAGAGTTTGCGGTAATCATAGATGGATACAGGGTTGAAGAATGCGAAAACATTGTCGAGTCCGCGCGAGTTGCGATTTCGCAGCAAATAGTCGACTTTGAAGGTAATGAATTGCAGGTGACTGTCAGCATGGGAGTTGCTCAGCCGCTCGAAGAAGACACCCTCGCACAGTGGATCGAACGGGCCGATGCGGCTCTGTATCACGCCAAGAATCACGGCCGAAACTGTGGTTATGCAATGGATAATTTCACGCCTCGCCTTATCTCGTTGACCCCTGAAGACGGGGCATCGTCGAAGCCAGTGCCCAAGCCGCGGCGACGTGTCAAAACGAAATCCGACGCTGCGACCGAGACGGATGAGAAGCAGGAACAGGAAACCGTACAGGCCTCGTTGCCGGAGTCATCGGACACTGATGATTCGGATGCTCCACAAACAGACGACCAGCCCACGCTTGAGGGGCAACCTTCCCCAGAAGGGCATGCTTCCCCAGAAGGGCACGGAACGATTGCCTATGGGCCAAGCGAAATCGACTCACCCGTCGAAGGCCACGCTGGCCTACCGGCACTTCAGACACTTGAGGATGAGTTTGATCAGCTACAAGCCCGATCCAAGGCACTCAACAAAACGACTCAAATGATGACGCTGCATGTGACAGGACATCCCGCAGCCGGTTCCGTCCGAACCTTAATACAAGTCGTTCGCGCTTCGCTGCGAAGTGTCGATCGTATCGTTGCCCAAGATGCCGCGACATTTATCGTCTGTATCCCCAACAGCGATTCACAGACGATGCAGCACCGAGCAGAACAAATCAGAACGTCTGCCGAATTGATCCGCTTTGGGGAGCAATCAGACGACGGCAGCGAAACGCTAGAAATTAAGTACATTGAACTGGAACCCTATGAGTCATTCGACCGTGCGATGGAGCGTTTAGAGCAGGTGGGACCGTTCGCCGCAGTCGGAGCATGATCGGTTTACCAGCGTAAATCCAAGCGTTTTGCAAAGCGAATTCGCTCGTTTTGAAAAAAGTTAGAATCGCACTTGAATTCGTCTTGACCAGGGCAAGGCGTTGCCTCTATTCTCCGCCCATCGCTGAGCAACTCTCAAGGAATTGCAAAGCGAACGGCACTGCACCATTGATAAGGTCCAGCATCGGCAGCGATTTTGACTTAGCAATAATTCATTCGCGGCTGCGGAACAAATCTCAGCAAAATCACACGGATGTGGGCTTGCTTGGGTGACTTCAATTTTGCAATGTTATGTGTTCGATCCGTCAACACAAGGATGTGTTTGACAGGTCGAACCACAATCCACCGGCTCCCGGAAATGAAGCGCGTTGTCCTCCGCCCCCCTAGGATTTCGTACTTTCCGGGAGCTTTTTTTTTGGATTTTTGACATTTGTCATTCTTCATTGGGGATTGCGGCTTGGACGTTTGCTGATTTTTCGAGAAAATACCTGAGAAATCGGCCCGACTCTATTAAATTTGAGTCATTCCAATCCTCTCAAAATGCCTGCCTTTCCTTCTTATGTCGCCTATTGTACCAGAAGGTTCGGTTTATGGCATCGATGCGAGCAATACCTGTCGCAAAGCACCAAGGACCATTGGCAAATGACCAAGGACCAAGGACTCAGGACAAAATGACTCCTTGACGCAAAGTCTGCAGACCGTAAACTTCGCCTAGGTTTCCCACATTGGTAAGCCAAATAACTCCACATTTTCGAGAGGAAATACCCATGGTACGTTCAATTTTGGCTTTAACGCTGTTCGCGGTTGCTGGCAGTGCTTTGGCTCCTCAAGCTGACGCTGGTCTGTTTGATTGTTTCAAGAAGCATCGTGGCGACGGCTGCTGCGAAGCGGCACCCACTTGCTGCGAACCCGAGCCAGTATGCTGCGAACCCGAGCCAGTATGCTGCGAACCCGAGCCAGTATGCTGCGAACCCGAGCCAGTATGTGCTCCTGAGCCAGTTTGCTGCGAGCCCGAGCCAGTATGTGCTCCTGAGCCAGTTTGCTGCGAGCCAGCACCTGTTTGCTGCGAGCCAGCGCCTGTTTGCTGCGAGCCAGCACCTGTTTGCTGCGAGCCAGCGCCGAAGCATTGCGGTTTGTTCGCTAGGTTGAAGGCCCGTAAGGCTGCTCGTCACGGCTGCCACTAAATCGCAGTGAAGACATCGATCTGAATGAGATAACGGGCTTTGCTTCGGCAAAGCCCGTTTTTTGTTTAACCGCGTGGCCAACAGGCCGCGCATCGAACACGATAAATCGAGCACGATCAATGAGCACGATAAATCGCCCAGACGATGCCCAAGCAGTTAAAAGTCTAATCGATATGGATCGAATCAATTGCCGTACGAATGACGTTCGCACTCGCTTCGAGCGCATGGAACTCTTGTTCGTTTAACGACTGAGGGATCGAGTCGACCAGCCCATTTCCGTCGATCAAATGGGGCAAGGCAATCGTCACGTCGGACACGTTGCCGATCTTTTCGACATGTCCGCAGACGGTCAAAATGGCACGCTGATCGTTCAAAACCGCCGATACGATTCTCGCCAATGCACTGCCAATGCCGTAATAGGTCGCTCCTTTTCCTTCGATAATCTGGTAGGCAGCCCGACGAACATTCTGTTCAATCTCCTTACGATCTTGCGTCGATAAGTTCAGTTTTCGGACTTCGCAATACTCCTCGAGTGACAATCCGGCAATGGTTACCGATGACCAACTCAGGACTTCGGAATCGCCATGTTCACCGACCACGTAGGCATGGACATGGTGGGCATCCACATCTAAATAGCGTCCCAGCAGTGCTCGGAAGCGTGCGGTATCGAGTGTCGTTCCCGATCCGAACACACGACTGGCCGGGACTCCCATCTTTCCCGCAAAATGGCCAGCCAGATGAGTCATGATGTCGACCGGATTGGTCGCGACCACGATCACGGCATCTTGAGCAGCCTCAAACACTTTGGGAACGACTTGCCGGAAAACGTCGGCGTTCCGCTGCAGCAACTCGAGTCTCGTTTCATTAGGCCTTTGCGAAACGCCAGCCGCAATGATGACGACGCGACATTTTGCCAAATCGCTGTAATCACCTGAAAAAATGTCTAGCGGATGAGCAAACGGGATGGCGTGCAAGATGTCGTTCGCTTCTGCCGAGGCTCGTGATTTGTTTTGGTCGACCAAGACGATTTCGCTGCCAATGCCTCGCATCACCAGTGCATAAGCCGCCGTCGATCCCACCATTCCGGTACCAACAATGCCTATTTTCATTTTCTATCAATCCTATAACAGTGCCAGTTTTCGTTCATTCTACGCCGATTCTCGACGGAAACTAGCCGAACCGCTCTGCGTTTCCTGACGTAACCGTGTTGAGAAGAAACCGCTTGGCGGTATATTTCTCCCTTTCACTCCATGTTATCTCCAGCAAAGATTGCCGTATGACGACTGAAATTGAATCTCGCAAGCCGATGATTGAGGCGATTGGGCTTAGCAAGTTCTATGGGCCGTTCGCTGCCGCCCGAGAGGTGACTTTTTCGGTAGGCGAAGGAGAACTCGTCGCATTTCTTGGTCCAAACGGGGCAGGAAAAAGTACGACGATGAAAATGTTGACCGGTTACATTGCCCCCAGCGAGGGCGTCGCCCGGATCGCTGGGCACAATATGATGGAAGACCGGATCGAAGGCAGCCGACACCTCGGCTACCTGCCCGAAAACGGCCCCCTTTATCCTGAAATGACGCCTTCGGGAATGCTCAGCTTCTTTGCCGATGCACGGGGCATGTCCTCCGCTCAAAAGAAGGATCGGATCGACGCCGTGGTCGACATTTGCGATCTGTCGAGCGTCATCTATAAACCGATCAGCAAATTGTCCAAAGGTTTCAAACAGCGAGTCGGCATGAGCCAAGCGCTGTTGCACGAACCGGACGTATTGATCATGGACGAACCGACCGCTGGTTTGGATCCGAACCAGGTTCGCGGCGTGCGTAAAACGATGCGCCGGTTAAGTGAAACCAAGACGATTCTGCTTAGTACTCACATCTTGCAAGAAGTCGAAGCGATGGCCAGCCGCGTGGTGATGATTAACGAAGGCCGCTTGGTCTACGACGGCGATGTTGACGGACTGCGGAAACATGGCGAATCTGAAAATGGCGAAAACGGTCTCGATGATGCCTTCCACGCTTTGACCCGCGAAGCGTAAGCTTTTTGAAAATTCAACTCTCCTTTCATTTAGAATAAATAGATTACCATGACGCTCAATAACGTCACTTCCGCGATCCTCAGTCTGGTCGTCCGCGATTTGATTCTGCTATTGGTCTTGTTGGCCGTCGTCGCACTGTTGGCCGGAACCAAGAAGGTCGCCTACGCGGTCCTGAAACGCAACTTTGTCGGCTACTTCGGCAACCCTACCGGATACGTCTTCTTGTGTATCTTCGTGTTCTTGACCTCCGTTGCCGCGTTTTGGCCGTACGAGTTTTTCAACCAAAACCTGGCCACGCTCGATCAGCTCAACTACTGGTTCCCGTTGATCATGCTGGTCTTTATCCCCGCGATCACGATGAGCATCTGGGCGGAAGAAAAACGGCAAGGCACCGACGAACTACTGCTGACGCTACCTGCGGACGACTTTGACATTGTGATCGGTAAGTACATGGCTGCCGCGTCGATCTTTACTGCATCTCTGTTGTTCAGCCAACTCAGTACGTTTGTAACACTGGCGATCTTGACCGAAGGTGCTGTCGACACCGGACTGATTTTCACGACCTACCTTGGTTACTGGTTCGTCGGGCTGGCGATGATCGCAATTGGCATGATCGCGTCGTTTTTGACAGGCAACTTGACAGTCGGTTTTATTCTAGGAGCCCTCTTCAATGCACCGCTGGCGTTCGCGTCGTTGGCCGATTCGATTAGCCCAAATCAGAAAATCGCACAGTGGTTGGCCGCCAGCGGGATTGCTCGCCCCTTTGACGATTTTGGACGAGGCGTGATTAGCTTGTCGTCGGTCGGCTATTTTCTACTCGTCGCTGGCGTGGCTTTGTATGCTTCGATGGTGCTGATCGGTCGTCGGCATTGGACCGGCGGCAAAGATGGAAATACGATGGCGTGGCACTACCTCGCTCGAGTGCTAGCACTTGTCGCCATTACCGCTGGTGCCGTGACGCTCTTCCGCAACAAAGACGTGATTCGCTACGATGCGACCGAGGGTAAAGTCAGTTCACTGGCCGATGCGACGAAGAGCTTGATCCGTAATTTGGATTCAGACCGTCCGATCGTGATCGATGCGTTCATCAGTTCCGATGTACCCGAATTGTATGCGCGAACTCGCTACGAATTGGTCAACCTCTTAAAGGAATTTCGCAGCGAAGCGGCAAAACAACAACGAACGATCAAAGTCAACCTGTACGACGACATCGAGCTGTTTAGTGAAGAAGCTGCTTTGGCAGCCGAACGATTTGGTATCGAGCCGGTCGAGCGAATGGTGCGTGAAAAAGGTTCGTTCCAACGCAAACGTTTGATCATGGGGGCGGCCTTCCGATCGGGACTTGAAAAAGTGACGGTGCCGATTTTTGAATACGGTATCCCCGTCGAATACGAATTGGTTCGCTCGATCAACACGGTCGCCGAAGGGTCGCGAAAACGGGTCGGTATCGTCGCCACCGACGCGCGGTTGATGGGCGGCACGGTGATGCAGATGATGTCGATGCAGCAGGTCGAAAAGCATCCGCTGATTGACGAATTGGCAAAACAGTATGACGTCGAAGAAGTCGATTTGAGTGGTCCGGTCTCGCCCGGTATGTACGATGCGCTGCTAGCCGTCCAACCTTCGTCGTTAGCACCCGATCAATTTGGTCGGCTCGTCGATGCGGTCAAAGCAGGCGTTCCGGTCGCAATCTTCGAAGATCCCATCCCCTTCGTGAACGCTTATGTCACCCCAACGGGACAACCCAAACAATCCCCGGGCTCGATGTTCGGCGGCGGTGGTCCCCAGCCCAAAGGCGACATTCGCGAATTGTGGGAAGCTTTGGAAATCGAGTCGCCCGGCAGAGCGGCGATGCAAGGGATGTATTCACCCGACTTGGTTTGGCAACAATACAATCCCTATCCTAACTTGGAAATGAACATCAACGATTTGTGGGTGTTCGTGAAAGAGGATGCTCCTGGGGTCAAGCAAGGCGAAGCGCTTAGCGACCAACATCCGATCACGTCGAAACTTCGAGAGGTCTTGGCGCTCTATACCGGTGCTGTTCGGGCTAAGGGGTCGGCCACTCTTAAGCATACACCACTGCTCAACACCGGTTCGATGAGCGGGCTGATCACGATGGACAAAGTCACCCGGATTCTTCAAGGCCAATCGACGTTGGAACGAGAAATCGACTCGGTTAGCCCCGGCTTGTCGATCGCGATGGCGATTGAAGGTGAATCGCTGAGCGGCAACGATGCCGGAGTGGAAGACGATGACATGGATGACGCTGCAGCAGAATCGGATGATCCCGTCGCTAGCGAACAACCCGCCAATGCACCGGTCAAAGCGGTCTATGTCGCTGACATGGACATGATGCTGCCCGTCTTTTTGCAAATTCGAGCAGATCCAGAACAGGCTGCAGAGATGCGGTTCCAATTCCAAAACGTGACGTTCTTACTCAATGCGATCGATTGGTTGACCGGCGAGATGGAATTCATTGAGGTTCGTAAACATGAACCGATTTTCGCCAGTTTGAAGATGATCGATGCGGTCAAGGAAGAAGCCAGTAGCGAAGTCCGCAAAAAGAGTAAAGCGTTTCAAGAGGAATCGGATGCAACCGTTCGCGAAGCCCAAGAGAAAATGGATGCAGGGCTCCAATCGCTGCGTGAAGAACTTGAGAAACTTGAAAAGCAAGGTGCCGATGGCCGGATCTCGCGAGCGGAGATGCAGGCCAAGGTTCAAGAGTTCCAAACCAGACAAGAACGCGAGCAGCGAATGCTGGATGTTAAGCAAACCAAGACGGAACGCGAGATGCAAAAGAACATTCGCGAAATCCAACGGATTGCCGACCAGAAAGTGACCGCGATTCAAAACCAAGTCAAAGCCGCAGCCGTTGTGCTGCCGTGTATCCCGCCACTGATCGTCGGCGTGATTGTTTTCGCCAGCCGACGGCTGCGTGAACGTGAAAATATCAGCAAGAGCCGTTTGAAATAATTTACGAGAGAAAAGACTGTGACTGAAGGACTAAAAACCGGATTGTTCTGGGCCGTTGCTGTCGTGGTGCTTGGCATCGCAACCATTGTCGCATGGCCTACCGCGAACGAAAGTGAAACCACACCGATTATCGGCAAGCCGTTGTTTGCCGAGTTCAAAGACCCGTTGTCGGCCGCCAGTATGAAAATCGTCACGTTTGACGAACTGCAAGGCACGTTGGCCTCGTTCGAAGTCCGCAAGGATCGGCAAACCGGGGCTTGGACCATCCCCTCACGCAAAGGCTACCCAGCCGATGCCGTGGACCAGATGAAGGGAGCGGCCAACGCGCTGGTTGATCTGAAAGTCTTGGACATTCAAACCGAGAATGCAGAAGATCACGACGAACTAGGGGTTGTCGAACCAGCTCTTGAAGATCTGCAAATCGGGGACGAAGGCGTCGGTCGCTTGGTGACGCTAAAAGACGAATCTCAAAACGATCTCGCTTCGATCATCATCGGTGACAAAGTCAAAGATGATCCGTCCAAAGTCTACGTTCGAAGGCCAGGGCAAGATCCCGTCTACGTCGTTTCGCTCGATGAAGCACCGCTGACCACACGCTTCCAAGATTGGATCGAAGAGGATCTGCTAAAACTAAGCAGCATCGAAGTCGACAGCATGGAGATCAAGGACTACAGCGCTATCCTAGGACAAGGCGGGAAAATTGCCTTGAATCGGAATTACACCGCCGAAGTCGTGATGGACGGGGCGCAGTGGAAGTTGAAACAGTTAAGTGAGTTCGATCCGAATAACCCGATGGCGGAACCCACGACGGTGGAACTTGGTTTGGATGAGGAACTCAACTCCGAGAAGCTGAACGAAATCAAAGATGCACTCGATGATTTAAAGATCGTCGATGTGCTCCGCAAACCGGAAGGGATGAGTGAGAATCTACGTGCGGATAAAGAGTTGACTTCGGATAATGACGCGGTCGAATCGCTGATGCGTCGCGGATTCTACCCCGTTCAAACGAGCGAAAACGGTGATGTCGAAGTCTTATCGGCGAATGGTGAATTGACCGTTTCGCTCAAAGATGGTGTGAAGTACATCTTGCGTTTCGGAAACGTCGAAGGCGTCACCAACGAAGATGACCAAGCGGACTCAGAGGAACAGGATGAGGCATCATCGGTTGGTGGCGTCAATCGCTTTCTCTTGGTCACCACGCAAGTCGATCAATCGAAATTCCCAGTGCCCGATTTGATGGAGGTTCCGCAAACACTCGAAGAACTCGAGGCGTTGCTCGGCGAAGGCGAAGCGAAAGAAGAGCCTGAGCAAGCAGAGGCACCCGAGCAGGTCGAACAACAAGAACCGGCGATGGAGGAACCCGCCAGCGAAGATGATTCCAGCGAAGAGGATTCCAGCGCAGCAGAATCCAGCGAAGAGGTTGCTGACCAGAGCATGCAGTCGGTCGAAGATGTTCCTGCGGAGAACGTGCCCGGCGAAAACACTGCCGACGAAGCGGCAGAGGAAGAAGCAGAGGATGCTTCGGACGAAGAGCCAACGGCGACGCCCGAATCAGGCGAATCAGAGCTCGAAGGAAGTGGCGAAACGACGGGCCAAGGCCAAGCTCAAGCCGATTCGCAAGAAGCCGAAATCGAAGAATCAGAAGCGGGCGAAACGCAAGCCGAAGTCGCCAACGTCGAAGACGAGTCAGCTGATTCCGACGCGATGGAATCCACCGATGAGGAACCAGAACCGGACACTGCAACGGAAACCGCTTCTGAATCCGAATCCGAATCCGAACCTGAACTGAATGCTGCGGACGCATCGAAGCCAGCCGACGAGCAGTTGACCGAAGAAGAAAAGCTGGAGCGGCTACAAAGCGAGCAGGAGAAGATCACCAAAGAGAACCAACGCAAGTTGGACCAGCGGAATGACAATTTGGAAGCTGCCCGCCGCAAGGTGAGTGAATTGAATGCTCGATTTGCCGATTGGTACTACGTTATCCCCGAAGACACGTACCGCAAACTACGCATTCGCCGCGAAGAGTTGATCCAGCCCGCAGGCAGCGACGAAGCGGCACAACCCGCCATGCCTCCTGGGATGCAGGGCGGCGGCGCGATGCCCCAGTTCAACTTCGGTCCCCCACCGAGCCAGTAGGACAGCCCGGTTAAACCGCGTGCCCAACGGGCCGCGCGTCTGGCTTACTTGTTAAACCGCGTGCCCATCGGGCCGCGCGTCGGATGCAGTCGATCAGATGGCGGTTTAAGCAAGTGGAGCGGGGGTTGTTTTGGACTCTACGTGGTCACGGTGTTGTGTGGTTGCATCGAGATCGATCAGATTCTGCACGACGAATCGAGCCACAGTACGAATAACTAAAACGCCCGAGCTTCCGATAGGCAAAAGATGGAAGGCAAAAAATGAACACCCGAATCCATCCACCAATCTTTTGCCTTGCATTTTTGCCTCTTCAAAACCGATTAGAAAAACCAATTAGAGGGTGGCACCATCCATCCACCATCCATCGATCACCATCGCGGCACGAACCAGATCCCTGCAATCGATTTGATCTCTGGCTCGCTTGGCTGCAACGGCGAGCCGTCTGATTTGCGGCGGTGTGGACAAAGCATCAGCCATCGCCGAGCCACCTCGTCATCACTCCAAGTCGCGACCACATCGGGTCGTGACCTGAGGATCAAGTGGAAATGATTCGACAGGATTGCAAAGGCTAGCAAATCGATTCCAAAGGCCTGAGCAAATGGTTTCAGATACTCTTCGATCCAAACTTTGCGGTGATCGAAG
>JGI12210J13797_10031415_pt1 | contig 10947 bp, 2 predicted proteins | sample ElkSlonscriptome_3_FD_13797 | JGI IMG/M metagenome (IMG submission 13797) | reverse complement strand
GTCATGTCGACGCCCATCGCGGCGAGGTCCTCGCGGTCGACTTTCGGTGTCACCTTCTTTTTCGGTTCGCCCCCCCCGCTCTTCGCAACGCCCCAGTGCAAGGAAGCACTTTCGCCGAAGGCGCGGTTCGCTTCACCGATTGTCGGAAACGATTTGTACTTCGCTCCCGAGAAACCGTTGATCTCTGCCTGGCACTCCTGCCACGTCCGATAGACGCCTGGCGATCGTCCCTGCCAAACGACGTAGAACTTGGGTTTCTTCTTCGCCATGGGGGGCACGATTCCCTTCGCGGTCGGCTAGGCGAGTGTCAGCTTGGTCACGCGTCCGGTGGTCACCCATTCGGTCACAAAGATGTTCCCATCCGCGTCGAAACAGGCGTCGTGCGGGTGGATGAACTTGCCGTCACGCCACTTGGATTCATCGGTGCGAATGACGAAACCGCCATTGGCCTTTTTGTCTTCCAGAATCCGCTGTTGATCGCTTCCCAGCGTGGCGACCACGTTGTGGTTTCGGTCGACCAGCGACACCTGTGCCACCAGTTCGGGAACGACCATCTGATCCTTGTAGGTATCGACGTTGGCTGGCAACCCGAACCCGGGGACGGTCTTCTTATACTTCCCGTCCAGCGTCAGCGCCTGCAGCGTATTGTGCGCCCGGTCACAGACCACCAACTCCGGGTCGGCCCCCGGCCGGTCGTCGACCCATAAGCCGTGTGGCGTTTGAAACGTTCCCTTTCCTTCGCCCGGTCCGCCGAAGCAACCGAGCCATCGGCCGTCGTAGTTGTACCGGTGGATGAAGTAACTGCCGTAGCCGTCAGCGACTAGAAACTCGTCGTCCAAGAACGCGAAATTGGTCGGCTGGAATCGATCACGACCCCACGTATCGGTCGGGTTGCTCGCTTCCCCGTCGGCGTAGACGTCCGATCGCATCGGTGCGTATTGCTGCCAAACCAATTCGCCATCGAGCGTCAGCTTGGCGATGGTCTTGGTTTGGATGTAACCGGCCACGTAAAGGTAGGGAGTGCCGTCTTCGACGTGGACTTCCAACCCGTGCCCGCCGCCTTGGAACTGCTGACCGAATGAACGAATCAGACGCCCGTCGGGATCAAAGACAAAAATCGCGGGGTGCTCGGGCAGGTCGCCTTTGCCTTGATGGATGACGTACACGTGACCGTCCGGATCGACGGCCACGTTGTGGGTCGTCTGCCAGTGGAACGGTTTCGGCAGCTTGGCCCACTGGTGGTCGTAGTGAAATTGCAGGTCGCCCGTTCCGATCACGTTTTGGGCCGCCGTCCGCTTGGCGGTCAGGATTGCCGGAGCGGCAACGCCCGCCGCAGCGACCAGTCCGGTATTTTTCAGAAATTTTCGGCGAGAATTGGACGGGCAAGAAGGCATTGGAAGACCTCTTCAGCAGTGGGGTGGGGGAGGCGGCGCCGACGCGGCAGAAATCGTCCGTCTGTTATACCGCAGTCGGCCGCAGTCGGCCGCAACGGGCGGCGCCGACACGCTGCATCGGCTGGACGAAAACTTGGGGCGTCCAGAGCAAACCGGCAGCTTCCAAGCCGTGAGCCGGCTCGACTTCCGCGGCTGAAAACCTCACGATTTTTTCTTCGCGACACCCTTTTTCTTGGTCGATTTCTTTTTGGCGGTCTTTTTCTTCGCTGACTTCTTGGTGGTCTTCTTCGCTGACTTCTTTTTCTTCTTGCTCGGTCCCCTGGCAGCCCTTTCGGCGAGCAGATCGAGGGCAGCTTCAAAGCCGATTTCTTTCGGATCGGTCCCCTTCGGCAAAGAAGCGTTGGTGTCCCCGTCGGTGACATAGGGTCCGTATCGCCCTTCGAGAACTTTGACCGGTTTTTCGGTGACCGGTGAGGGCTTTTCGAACGTCTTGATCGGCTCCTTCGGCGCCGCGCGGCCGCGGGTCTTGGGTTGTTTGAGCAGTTCGATCGCCTCGGCGAACGTGACTTCCAGCGGCGAAACGCCGTTGGGCAATGAACGGGTTTCTTTCTCGCACTTGATGTAAGGCCCGTACCGACCGTCGTGCGCCTCGACGGGTTGGCCGGTCTCGGGATGGTCGCCCAGGTTCCGCGGCAACGACATCAATTGGCAAGCCAAGTCGAATGTCAGGTCGTCGACTTGCATGCCTTTGAGCAGGGATCGGTTCTTTTTCTCCGGGTCATCGTTTTCACCCAGCTGGACGTAGGGGCCGAAACGTCCGACCTTCACGTACATCGGCTTCCCCGTTTCCGGGTGAGTCCCCAACGGCTCATCCTCCCGCGACGCCGATTCGAACAGTTCCATGGCTTTGTCGAGGTTCAGTTCGTCGGGCGCCATGCCGTCGGGGATCGGCGCCCGCCGCTCGCCTTGCTCCAGGAACGGGCCGTACTTCCCGACGCGGACGTAAACCTCCTCGCGGTGCTCGCCTTCGGCAGGAGTTCCCAGCAAAAATTTTGCGGAGATGCGGGCGTCGATCTCTTCGACTTTGCTATCCAGCCGCGGTTTCAGACCGATCGCGGCGGGACCACCATTGCCTTCGGCGTCGGAGTCTTGTTTGCCGAAGTAGAACTTGCGGAGGTATTCCAGCGCCTCCGCTTCCCGGCGACTGACTGTGTCTAGAAAGTCTTCCATCTGGGCGGTGAAATCGTAATCGACCAGCGGCTCGAAGTGCGTTTCCATCAACCGGATGACACTGAACGCGGTCCAGCTTGGCACCAGCGCGTTGCCCTTTTTGTAGACGTAGTCCCGCTTTTGGATCGTATCGATGATGGAGGCGTACGTACTCGGTCGGCCGATCCCTTTTTCCTCCAGGGTCCGCGTCAGCGAGGCTTCGCTGTACCGGGCCGGCGGCTGGGTGGTGTGGCTTTTGGCGTCCAGCGAAGCGACGTTCAGCGGATCTTGTTCTTGGACCGAGGGAAGCAACCGTTCTTTGTCGGCCAGTTCCGCCTCGGGGTCATCGCTGCCCTCGACGTAGGCCCGGAGGAAACCTTCGAACAGGATGCTTGTGCCGGTTGCGGTAAAGGTGCTTCCGCCACCTTGGATCGTGACGCTGATGCGCTGCTTTTTGGCATCGGCCATCTGGCAGGCGACGGTCCGCTTCCAAATCAGTTCGAACAAGCGGAACTGGTCTCGGTCGAGTTCCCCCTGCACGGCGGCGGGTACCCGGAAGGGTGTCCCGGCGGGTCGGATCGCCTCGTGGGCTTCCTGGGCGTTCTTCACCTTGCCCTTGTATTCTCGCACGCTGGTGTGCAGGAACTTCTCGCCGTATTCACTTCGGACCAGTTCCCTGGCAGCCTGCACCGCCTCTTTGGAAAGGGTGGTCGAATCGGTCCGCATGTAGGTGATGTAGCCGTTTTCGTACAGTTTCTGGGCGGCCTGCATGCAGCGACGGGCGGTAAAGCCGAGCTTGCGGTTCGCTTCCTGCTGCAGCGTACTGGTGGTAAACGGAGCTTTCGGACGCTCGGTGAACGGTTTGACCTCCACCTTGGTGACTTGGAAGTCACTGCTCTGGAGTTTCTCTTTAAGCTGTTCCGCCTGTGCCTGGGACAACTGCAACAACTCGGGATTGGTCAATTTCCCGGTGGTCGAGTCGAAGTCTTTGCCGCTGGGCAGCTTTCGGCCGTCGACGGTCGCCAAGGTGGCGGGCAGGGATTCTCCCGAGGCGGTCAGGAAGACGCCATCGAGGTCCCAGTAGGTCGCGTCGACGAACGCCATCCGCTCCCGTTCCCGCTCGACGATCAATCGCACGGCGACGCTCTGGACGCGGCCGGCACTGAGCCCCCGGCCGACCTTCTTCCAGAGCAGTTGGGAGACGTCGTACCCGTACAGACGGTCGAGGATACGGCGTGTTTCCTGGGCGCGGACCAAACCGTCGTCGATCTCCCGCGGACTCTCCAGCGCATGTTCAATGGCATCCTTGGTGATCTCGTGAAAGACCAGCCGGTGCACCGGAACGGTCGGTTTGAGCAACTCGTGGAGGTGCCAACTGATCGCTTCGCCCTCGCGGTCTTCGTCCGTCGCCAAGTAGAGGCTTTCGGCGCCCTTGAGAGCTTCTTTTAGCTTGTCGACTTGTTTCTTCTTGTCCGCCGGAACGATGTACACCGGTTGAAAGTCGTTTTCGACGTTCACCCCCAAATAAGCCCAAGGCTCCTTCTTGTACTTCTTGGGAATGTCCTTCGCACCTCCAGGCAAATCACGGACGTGCCCGACGCTCGCTTCGACTTGGTAACCGCTGCCCAAAAATTTGGCGATCGTCCGGGCTTTTGCGGGTGACTCGACAATCACCAAACGTTTGCTGGTCGATTTGGCCATGAGCGAATAAGTCGCAGGGGGGACAGAAGGAAAATTCGGGCAAGACACCTAGGACCCGGCGTTGTCGCCAATCGCGGCGACCGCGTCAACACGTCCCGAAAACGGGCCGACTTCATCGCAACTGGGCGCAGCGGTGCCAGTGCGTCTCCAAAAAAGCAAGTAATCGACGCCGTTTCGCGGAGGAAAGCTGTCTCAGGTGCAGCTGAACGGAAACGTCTTGGTTGCCATTAAAACGCACGACGCCACCACCCGGGTCATCGGCGACGACAGCGTCCAAGGCCAGCAATCGCTCCAGGTCCACTGCGCCGGAGACCCCGTGGACGGTCAACCGGAGCGCCTCGGGACGTTTCGTTTCCAGTTCCGCCCAGACGGCCCGGTCCTCGCCAGGTTGCCCGGGCCCCGCCGGGTTCATTGCGACCTCGACGCGATCGGGGGCGGAGAACCGAAACGCCTGCTCGCCGGCCACTTCGGCCAGCAACCCGAGCAATTCCTCAGCCGCCTGCATCGGCCACCGCGGAACGCCGCCGTTGAACCCTTTGGGCAACGTATGCCAACGCTTGCCAAGTGCCTTCCACGGCTGCAAAACGACCTCCGGGTCAGCGGTCGCTGCCGTGGAGCGGTCGAGATCCATCCGCGGGTCGGTTGCGTCGTCGTCCGGCCCAGTCTCCGGCGACACGGCGGCCGGAAAAGATTCGGCGGCTGCAAGAGATTCGGCGGTCGACCTCAGGTCTGCCGCGATCTCGATGAACCCCTCGGCGACGACATCGACCGTTTCGCTCTGGCTGGAACCCGGCGACGTCTGCTCGGGCTCGCCGTGCCGCTGGGACGCTGTGGTACCCGTGAAGTCGCCGCCTTTGGCGCGTTGAAGCGTCTCCGCCAGGTACCCCGCCGTGGAGGAGATTGGGGCGGGGGAGGCGCCGTCGGCCTGCAACGACGGCTGTCGGTGAGCATCGGCCGTCGCGGCCAAACCCTCCGGCGTACCGGCGAAGACGACCCGGCCGCCGTCGAGACCCGCGTCGGGCCCGACGTCGATCACCCAGTCGGCGCACTTGATCACGTCCAGGTTGTGCTCGATGACGACCATCGTGTTCCCCGCGTCGACCAGCCGCTGCATCACGTCGATCAGCTTTTCGATGTCGGCGAAGTGTAACCCGGTCGTCGGTTCGTCGAGTAAATAGAGCGTGTGGCCGGCCGAGGGCCGCGCGAGCTCGGCCGCCAATTTCACCCGTTGGGCCTCGCCTCCGGAAAGCGTCGGAGCGGGTTGACCGAGCGTCAGGTAATCCAGGCCGACGTCACAGAGCGTTTGGACGACCCGTTGAATCCTTGGATATCTGGCGAATAGGCCGCACGCGTCGCCGCACGACATCTCCAGCACGTCGGCGATCGAATGGCCGTGAAGTTTGACCTCCAAGACGTCCTCGTGGTACCGCCGTGACTGACAGTCCTCACAGGGGACCCAGACATCGGGCAAGAAGTGCATTTCGATTTTGCGTTGACCGCTGCCTTCACACGTTTCACAGCGACCGCCGGCCACGTTGAAGCTGAACGTTCGCGAGGTCATGCGTCGCTCTTGAGCCGCCGGCAAACCCGCGAACAGCTGGCGGATCTCGTCGAACATGCCGGTGTAGGTCGCCGGGTTGCTGCTGGGCGAATTCCCCAGCGGGGACTGGTCGACGCGGATCACTTTGTGGATCGTCCGCAGCCCTTTCACCTCGTCGTGACGGCCGATCCGGACGCGGGCCCGATGCAACCTCCGAGCCAGGACGGGATAGAGGATCCCGTTGACGAGCGAACTCTTTCCGCTGCCGCTCGGCCCGGTGACCGCGGTCATCACGCCCAGAGGAAAATCGACATCGACGTTCTGCAGATTGTTTTCCCGGGCCCCACGAACGCTGAGGAAGTCGACCATCGGTTTGCCCGACGCCGACCAGACCGGACGGCGGGACGCCGGCATCGGAATCTGTCGTTCGTCGCCATATCGCGGCCCGCCGGAGCCGCCGGGGATCAGGTATCGGGCGGTCACGGATTCGTCCCGCGGCTCCAGCCGGCTGGGGGCGCCTCGCGCCACGATCCGCCCGCCGGCTCGCCCGGCGCGGGGACCGAAGTCGCATAAGTAGTCGCTGCCCGCGATCACGTCGTGGTCGTGTTCGACCACCAACAGGGTGTTCCCCAAATCTCGCAGCCGGTGCATCGCCGCAATCAACCGCCGGTTGTCCCGGGGGTGCAGCCCGATCGTGGGCTCGTCGAGCACATACAGCACGCCGCACAAGCCGCTGCCCAGCTGGGCGGCCAAGCGTATCCGTTGGGCCTCGCCGCCGGACAGCGTCGCGGCCCCGCGGTGCAACGTCAGGTAATCGAGTCCCACGTCGCGCAAAAAACCGACCCGCGAGCGGACTTCGCGTACCAGTTCGCCCGCAATCTTTTTCTCCCGCCCGTCCAAACTCCACCGGTCCACCTCGTCGGCCAGCCGGTCGAGCGACATCTGAACCAGGTCGCCGATGGTGTGTCCTCGGAAGCGGACGGCATCCGCCTCCGCGCAAAGTCGCGATCCGTTACACATCGAGCAATCGATTTCGGCGACGTACTGTTCCAGCCGGCCGCGAAGCCCCGGCGTCAACCGTGACGACTCCTCCAGGGCCGGATAGAACCCTTTGAATTGGAATCGAAACAGCACCTCACCAGACGCGGGGCTCGTCATGGCGACGGCAGGGTTTCCCGCAGCCGAATCGTCGGTGTCGGTTGCCGCGAGTGTGTCGGACCGGCGGACTTCGATCCATCGCTGGCCGAGCCCGTGGAACAAAATTCGTTTCTGGGAAGCGGTCAGCGTCGCGATCGGCTGATCGACCGGGACGCCTGTCGTCCTGGACAGTGCGGCGAGCATCCAGCGGCTGACCGCGTGGTCGACCGAGGGCCAGAGCAGGGCGGCGCCGTCGAGCAACGTTTGCTGCGGCGTGCCCATCAAAGCCGCCGGGTTCGTTCCCGTCTGCGTCCCCAGACCTTCGCACCCGGGGCACCAACCGACGGGCGCGTTGAACGAGAAATGGTGCGGCGTCAGCGGCGTGAAGGAGCGCCCACACGACTCGCAGACCAAATGTTGACTGTGCGTCACCTCGGTCCACTCCGCCTCCGGTCGCTCGCTGTCGGCGACCGCTACCTGCAGGACGCCCACGCCCAGGGATAACGCTTGTTCCACGCTGTCACTGATCCGCGAGAGTTCTTCCGGATCGATCCGCACGCGATCGACGACCACTTGAACGCGGTGCAGTCGCCGCGGGTCCAGCGGCTTCGCTTCGTCGAGCGAATGGGTGACCCCGTCAACGCGAACTCGCGAAAAACCGGACTGCCGCAGACTGGCCCACGTGTCCAGAGAGGCTTCACCCGCCGCCACCTCGATCGGTGCCAACAACAACGCGCGGGTGCCCCCTTCCATCGCCATGACTTTGTCGACGATCTGGTCGGGCGTCTGCGTCCCCACCGGAATGCCGCAGTCGGGACAGTGCATCGTGCCGAGTTTGCTGAACAGGATCCGCAGGTAATCGTAGACCTCCGTCACGGTCCCCACGGTACTGCGTGGGGAGTGACCCAGGTTCTTCTGTTCCAGGGCGACCGCCGGGGACAGGCCGTCGATCCGTTCGGCTTTCGGTTTCTGCAGCTGGCCGATGAACTGCTTCGCGTAACTGGACAACGATTCGACATACCGCCGCTGCCCCTCGGCATAGATCGTGTCCATCGCCAGCGAACTCTTGCCGCTGCCGCTGGGCCCACAGAACACGGTCATCGCGTCTCGAGGGATCTCGACGTCGACCGCCTTCAAGTTGTGTTCGGTGGCCCCTTCGACGACCACGTGGGTACGGGCTTTGATCGGTGGCGGGAGGATCGGCCGGATAGCCTGTGCCGCCCGCCTGGGCTTCCGTCGCCGTATCCCCAGGGCTCCGGCTAAAGCTTCGCCGGTGTAACTGTTCTCCGCCCGGGCCACCTCTTCGGGGCGTCCTTGGGCGATCAGTTCCCCACCGCCGGCACCACCTTCGAGTCCCAGATCGATCACCCAGTCCGCCGTTTTAATCACGTCCAGATGGTGCTCGACGATCACGATCGTGTTGCCCCGGTCGGCTAACCGATTGATCACACCCAGCAACAGTTCGATGTCGGCAAAGTGCAAGCCGGTGGTCGGTTCGTCCAAAATATAAAGGGTTTGGCCGGTATCACGACGGCTCAGCTCCCGCGCCAGCTTGATCCGCTGGGCCTCGCCTCCAGACAGCGTCGGCGACGGTTGTCCCAGTTGCAGGTACTCCAGCCCCACGTCGACGAGTGTCTGGAGTTTTTCAGCGATGCGGGGAATGTTTTGGAACAGCTGCAACGCTTCGCGGATATCCATCTGCAACACGTCGGCGATCGAGTGCCCCTTGAAACGGACGGACAACGTTTCGCGGTTGTACCGTTGGCCCTGACAGACGGGGCAAGTCACCCAGATGTCCGCCAGAAAATCCATTTCCAATTTAGTGGCCCCGTTTCCATTGCAGGCGGCACATCGCCCGCCGTCGACGTTGAAGCTGAAGCGGCCGACGGAGTAGCCACGACTCTTCGCTTCGGGCAGCTTGGCAAACAACTGTCGGATCTCGTCGAACACTTTCACGTATGTCGCGGGGTTGCTCCGCGGCGTCCGGCCGATCGGCGACTGATCGATCGCGATCGTCTTGTCGAGCCAGTCGATGCCGTCGATCCGGTCGTGATCGCCGGGTTCGGCTAGGGCGGCATGCAGGTGGGCCCGCAACGCCGGATCAACGATGCCGTTGATCAGCGAACTCTTTCCGCTGCCGGAGACGCCTGTCACGCAGGTGACCACCCCGAGCGGCAAGGCGACGTCGATGTTCCTCAGGTTGTGGTGGCGGGCGCCCCGGATCCACAGTTGTCGCTCCGGGTCGATCGGCCTCAGGTTTGGTCGCGGGACAATCTTTCGCCGCCCGGCCAGATAGGCTCCCGTGACACTGTCGGGCGAGCGTGTGACGGCCTCCAAATTGCCCGCCGCCACGACGTGGCCGCCGCGGACACCTGGCCCGGGTCCGAAGTCGACAATCGTGTCCGCCGCTCGCATCGTGTCTTCGTCGTGCTCGACGACGATCAACGTGTTGCCCGCGTCGCGCAGACGGGTCAGCGTTTCGATCAGCCGGTCGTTGTCGCGGGAGTGCAGCCCGATCGACGGTTCGTCCAGGATATAGAGCACGCCGGCCAAGCCGGAACCGATTTGGCCGGCCAACCGGATCCGCTGCGACTCGCCGCCCGAGAGCGTCGGCGCCGTGCGGGCGAGCGTCAAATATTCGAGTCCGACGCCGATCAAAAAACCGATCCGGCCGCGGATCTCCTTGATCGCTTCGGCCGCGATTCTCGCGTCGGTCGGCGACAGCGGGATGTCGGCAAAGAACTCCGCCAAATCGCTGATCGACAGGTCGCCCAACTGCGGCAACGTCCGCTCGGCCACGGCCGCCGATCCGCCAGAACCACGCGCGTCGGCGTTCCCGTCTTCGGCCGCCGCGTCCCGCTCGCCCGCCGCCCTGGCGAAACGATCCGAGCCGGTGGGCAGGCGGACGGCCGCCGCCTGGGGGTTGAGTCTTCCGCCGCGGCAGTCCGGACACTGCATGGTGCTCATCAGCTTTTCGAACTGCCGCAGTTGCATCTTATTGCGGCTGGTCCGGTACCGATCCAGCAGGTCGGGGATGAAGCCTTGGAACGTGCCCAAATACTTCTTCGCCCGGCGGCCACCCCGCCAGGTGAACACCATTGCTTCGTCCGTCCCCCACAACCAGATATGGCGAGCCTGTTCGGGAAGCGACTGCCAGCTGGACTCCAGCATCGTCCCCTTGGGCAGCTCCAACATCTCGTCGACCGCGTCGGCGACCCCTTTATAAATGTGCCGCCGGTAACGCCCGATGTCGCCCCACTTTCCTAACAACGCGATCGCGCCTTTGCGGATCGAACGATCGGGTCGGGAGACCAACAATTCCGGAACAAAGGTATACAGTTGTCCGATCCCGTCACACGCTTCGCACATGCCCTGCGGGCTGTTGAAACTGAACAACTGCGGCGTGGGCGGCCGGAAACTCTGTCCGCAACCGCCGCAAGAGTATCGGGAGGAGAACAGGTGATCTCCACTCGGGTCTCCGACCGCATCGGCATCCGCCGGAGCGAGCGAGGCGATCAGGGTCGAATCGCCGATCTTGAGCGCCAACGGCACCAAATCAATCAGCCGCGACCGGTCGACGGCTCCGGCGTCCAGTCGCTCGATGACCACTTCGACGTCGTGCCGTCGCGAGCGATCCAGTGGTGGCGGATCGCTCAGGCGAATCGTCTCGCCGTCGACACGGGCGCGGTTGAAGCCCTGTTTTCGCAAGTCTTCGAAGAGCTCGCGGAACTCGCCTTTCTGCCCGCGGACCAACGGTGCCAAAATCCAGAGTGTCGCTCCCCCTTCCACGCCGTCATCGCCGTCATCGCCGTCGGACTCCGCGTCCGCGACCAGCTGCAACAGACGGCCCAGGATCGCCTCGTCCGACTGCGCCTGAATCGGAATCTGGCAATGCGGGCAGTACCCGGTCCCGACACGTGCGAAGAGCACCCGAAGGTAGTCATAGATTTCGGTGATCGTGCCGAC
>JGI12210J13797_10950236_pt1 | contig 10948 bp, 8 predicted proteins | sample ElkSlonscriptome_3_FD_13797 | JGI IMG/M metagenome (IMG submission 13797) | reverse complement strand
CATCCTTATTTATGTTCAGATTTAATTAGTATAGGATGTTTTGGCTACCTTTGGGCAAAAAAGTCTAATTTCTGGCAAATCGTTCGTCGATAAAAATCTCCTAATGTGATGACTAACCTAAGCAGCGAAAAAGCCGATTAGTATATATAGCAACCGCCATGACGGTTAGGACACATCATTTATGTTCCAGACGCGCCATGGCGCGTCTCTACAATGGTGCCGAAAGTCCTAATCGATGTGTCTACTGCTATAACAGTCAGCAGGATTAAAGGATAATTTTTTCGAGTCGTAACTTTGACGTTTACCTCAATTAGGTGTATGCGCCACCGCTACCCGTTGATTTTTCTTCATGGGATGCTGAATTAAATGGCACAACCGCTATCCAGCCAACGGTTTCATTGACATGATTGCCATCCGAAGACTTACCCCCGAAAAGAACGACTTCATCAAAACGAATCTCAAATCCTTCATGGTTAACGTTGCGAATTCTCAACCCCGGTGTTTCTGTCCCGGTATAGGTTTGAGTCATGGGTACAACCACAACTTTTTTGCCTTGGGGGAAAGGCGGTTCAAATTTTACTTGATGCCAATTGTTCGACCCACGATCCGCTTTCAACGGCTCAATAATTCCAGCACGTTGATCCAAACTCACGCTGGTTCCTGGCTCTGTTGATGGGTGTCCCTTGTAATGCTTCTGCACAAACTTAACCAAGTCTGCCATAGTGAAGTCATCCCCCTCACCTAAATAAGGCTTCCAGGGTTTGGGCGCATTCACATAGGAATCGGGATCTTCCTTAATAATCCGTAGCAATGTCATCGCTACAATCCGCCCCCCTACTGGTCCAAGTTTACCGCTATGAGCTTCCGCTTCAGCTAAACAGTAAAACCAAAATGGTGTTTCCGTTAGTCCGGCGGCTTTCACCTTCGGATGTAGGGGAATCGGATTCACCCCAAATGCCTTGGCGACTTCTTCACCACTGGGTAGGCTATAGGACACGGCTCCCCGTAACAAATTCCGAAATGCTAGAGAATTCTCACCCCGATCTTTTGCCGCTTTAGGTACAAAGGGCAGATCATAGAATTCATGCGCCATCCAGGTATCAATCTTCCGCGCATTCTGGGGTTCAATTGAGCTATCCACCTCAAAGAAGAAACGCCAATCCACTATATTTTCAGGAGCGACGGGATTAAACACCGATAAGGCATTACCGGGTTTATCTTTGAAGTTCTCGAACAGGTCTACATTTAAACGATTGGCATTAATGTGGTAGTGGGAACGAGTCAACGTGTGACCAAACCGATAGGCGGCGCCAGCAAATTCTACAGGAATGGTTGGTGCATCACACCAGATTGGATCAGACTTGTAATTGTCACTGTCTAAAACATCCTGTACAGCCTGATCGAGAACCTCTTTGACAATGATTCGGGGCAAGAAATCATGGCGAACAATCCACTGATAATGCCGTTGCACCGCCCGTTTAGCTTTCTCGAATTCCACATCTTTATGTTGGACAGGTTCAAAGATTTCGATATCTTCATTTTCGATTCCCTCCAACACCGCGTTGTGGAATTTCATGAACAGCAACTGTAACTGAGAGATGATGCCGTTTTCATCATTGCGGGATTCAGGAATTAATGCCCGTCCTTCACGATTACGCGGCAGATCATTATCGGGATTGTTGTCACTGCCAATCAGAAAGAACTCTGGGTGTTTACGTTGATAAAGAAAGGGGATGGCTTCCGGTCCATCACCATAGACAGAATCTAAGTCAAATATAGGGGTGCGGATATTCGGGATTGACTCAACATCACCAAACACTTTGTTAAGACCGGAGGTAGTATCAAAGGTGATGTCATGGTCGATAAATTGACCCAAGAAGACGTAGCCATCGGGAATATCACTATCTCCTGAAGGATCTTCATTGTCCCCTTCGTCCATGCTGTTGGCAAGTTTTAGCAAGGCGTCTTCAACATCTTTGCGTTCGACGACTTGACCTTTCGGTAAGAGTCTGCCAAAAAATCCTTGATGTGTACCTTTCTGAGCTGAAGCCTCAAGGAGTTGTTGAAACGGGCTCATCCCGTGATGTTGCGGCATATTTTTTTTTACTACTAGACGCTCAATTGTTCCGAGGTGAAGAGAGTTCAATCTCTTCAGAAACACTGTTGAAGATCAAGGGAAAAATACTGTATGTACCTGACGAACTTTGCAATACCCTGAAAAACCTATGCAGGTCGCGTTAACAATCGCGAAAGGCTGCACAGTGAGGTTATTTTCGTTGTTTCGCTTGGGGAACTCCAGATTAAACCAGCCAAGTCAAAAACATCATACTTAGGGAGATTTTTTTAACTCCAGTCAGTTGATGTTATATAGGCATTGTTTCACACATCGATTCATGTAACACAATCACCATTTTTATTTGTAACAAAATTTAATAATTAAGGTATTGGGAAAACATATTAATTATAGATTAATTTGTTCACAACTCATAAATTCATAAGAGTTGGTTGAATTGGGAAAGCAGTAATTCTAAGGCTTTGCCACGATGACTGTAGCATTGCTTTAGTTTACGACTCATTTGGGCAAAGGTTAATTCCTGTTCTGGCAGATAAAAAATCGGATCGTAGCCAAAGCCTCCTGTACCCAAGGGAGCCTTTAAAATTTCACCTCGGCACACGCCCTCCACTTCTGTTGCGATTGTGCCATGAGGACGAGCGATCGCGATCGCACAAACAAACTGCGCCCCTCGATTGGACGTATCCCCCAATTCATACAGCAAACGCTGAATCCGTTCAGCATCGGTTTTCCCGTAGCGTGCTGAATAAATACCCGGCGCTCCGTCCAAAGCATCTACTTGCAAGCCAGAATCATCCGCGATCGACCATTGACCTGTGGCTTGGGCGACACCTACCGCCTTGAGACGAGCATTCGCGGCAAAGGTATCCCCCGTTTCCTCAATCTCGATTTCCGGTGGCTTAAGCTGCAATTCCCAAGGCAAATCACCCAGATATGCCTGCATCTCGCGTAATTTACCTGGATTTCCTGTGGCAACAATTAGGTTGGTCATTTGTTATTTGTCATTGGTCATTTGTCATTCGTCTCATGTTTTTTGTGATAATTGAACGGTTAGGTCGGGGCGGGTTTAGTTATATCAGGGTGAAAACGAAACGTTAGTGGTAAAACCCGCCCCTACACAATTTCCCCATCACCCCCATCACCCCCCATCACCCCCATCTTCCCTATCTCCCTCTGCTTCCTCATCCCTGATTTTGATTTGCCCAATCTTTTGCCCAACTGAGGGTTTGACGAACTTGTTCTGGAGTCGAAGCTTCACAGTAAAGGCGTAAGACGGGTTCAGTACCACTGAATCGAATCAGTAACCAGCTACCATCAGCTAAGCGGAATTTATACCCATCAATGGTTAGACAATCAACAACGGCTTGACCATTAATCTCAGTGGGGGGTTGGGTTTGCAGTTGGTTGAGTAGGCGCGATCGCTCTTCCATTCCGGCTAAATGTAAATCAATGCGGTCATATACTGAGGTATAACCTGTTTGTTCTTGTAAGTGTTGGTAAAGTTGGCTTAAATCCATCCCTGATTCCGCGATCGCTTCCAACAGATATAGGGCAGAAAGTAAGGCATCGCGTTCTGGGATATGTGTCCCATACCCAATACCGCCGGATTCTTCACCACCCAGCAAGACTTGAGTAGATACCATGCGATCGGCAATATATTTGTACCCAATCGGGGTTTCGTGGAGGGGCAATTGATAAAGCTGGGCAATTTGGGGAATTAAATCCGAACCACTAATCGTTTTTACCACTTCCCCTGTCTCTTGCCGTCGGGATGCTAAATGTTCAATCAGAATCGGGATTAGAATTTGAGAACTGAGGAAATTACCTTGTCCATCGACTGCCGCGATGCGATCGCTATCTCCGTCAAAGACCAATCCTACCCGTAAAGCCGCCTCTGCTTGCCGTCGGTGGGTACGGATGTGGCGAAAGAGTTGAGACAGATAACGGGGCAAAGGTTCCGGCGCACCGCCACCAAATAAGGGATCACGGGAGCTATTGAGTTCCTGAATCGGTACATTTAAAATTTTGCTCAAGCCCCCTGCGGCTGCGCCATGCATGACATCGGCAAAGACAGTCAATTTACCTTGGCTAATCAAGTTCTGAATGCTAGCCAAATTTACTTTTGATCCCAGTGCCTCACAATAACTTGACCAAGGATCAAAGAATTGGATTTTACCTGGCGTTGACGCTAAAGCTGAGGGTTGAGCGAGTTGAGCTTCAATTTTTTGGGTAATTTCTGGCGGAACTGATCCCCCAAATGCCCCCTTCACTTTTAATCCCAGATAACTGGCTGGGTTATGGCTAGCCGTTAGAACCAAAGCCCCTAGAGCATTCTGGTTATTTGCTGCCCAGCTAAATGCCGGGGTGGGCGCGTAGCTTTCAGAAAGCAACACATCAAATCCCAGGGATTGGACAACCTCCGCCGTCTTTTTGGCAAAGGTTTCCGCCATAAAGCGCCGATCATAACCAACAACCACAGTACGGCTACCGCTGGTTTTGCCATAAATATCAGCCAGGATTTGAGTGGCGGCTGTCGCGACTAACGCCACACGCTTCATAGTAAAATCGGCGGCGATCACACCTCGCCAGCCGTCTGTGCCAAACTTAATTTCATTCATAGTCCCTGCTCAAAAATAAGAATAATTAAGATAAAGTGCTAAGACTGACGGCTGGATCTTAGCACCTGTTGCCCCAACTGTCTTGTTGGCTCGCGTTAGGGTTGTTGAATCTCAGAGATTGCCGCTTCCGGGAAATTTGTCAGCAGCGATCGCAGCTTCATCCGCGCCACATAAGGCCAACCCCCTAATTCTTCAATATCTTTGAGCAGCGCATACAGGGTTTGTCGATTGTCGGGTAACGAGTCTTGAAATAGACCATCTCGGATCTCGCGGTGCGCCTCTTCCAGCGTCCGCAGCAGAGCCAGCAGTGTTAATGTATCCCCTTTATGGCTATCGGCTAACGCCCAAATCTCCGTCCTTAGAGCTTGTAATTTGACCTGTAGATCCTGAGCATCTAACTCATCACTAAAATTCATCCTACCCCTGTCAATCTTCGTTGTTTCTTGCCACCCGCTTGATTGAAAGCGTAAAAGTGTCGCTTCCCGTGTACAATGAAGCGAGAAAAGCTAAGGTTCACGCCTTCGGCATCATGTAGGGAACAAGGCTTGAGTAAGCCACCGTTCGATCTACTAAGCGATCACCGATAACCAGCGTGTGACCAAAACTATACCATGGTGTCAACGACCGCACACCTAATCGCCGGATCAGGTGTAGGCTCTTCAAAGCCTGTTGACCATGGGAGTAATCCCAGTGCGGTAATTTTGTCGGGCGTTGCCCACCTGCTTCGCTATCGGACGCTGAACCTCCGGGTTCTCCTCGTCCGCGCCTTTGCCGCATTTCATTTAAGGTGGAGTGAATTTAGGGTGACTTTCGTTGATATGGTAAGGATAGTTGCGGTTTTATTTATATAAACCACAGCCTGATTCACTAACTAATCACCATAAAAAAATTTTTCTTGTTTTAGAGATTGACGATTGAGGTTGACCATGAGGTATCGCGCATTGATTGTTGCCTTTTTGGCATTGTGTCTGGGGGTATTAACGGCTTGTTCGGATGCTGCAACAGCGACTAGTCCTGATCAATTGACCTACGACCAGATTAGAAATACGGGCTTAGCGAATTTATGTCCCCAGCTCTCAGAAACAACTCGTGGTTCTATTCCCATTGAGTCTGATAATTCCTATCGAATTGTCGAGCTTTGTTTACAGCCAACCAGCTTCTTTGTCAAGGAAGAACCGACAAATAAGCGTAGAGAGGCAGAATATATCCCAGGTAAGTTATTGACCCGGGCTACCTCTAGCCTAGATCAAGTTGAAGGTTCCTTGAATCCTGGAGAAAATGGCAGCCTTATCTTTACTGAAGAGGATGGCATTGACTTTCAAGCGATTACAGTACAGCTACCTGGAGGCGAACAAGTTCCCTTCATGTTCACAATTAAAAGTTTGGTTGCCACAAGTCAGCCAAACATGACCAGCGTGAATACGTCTACTGACTTTGAAGGGGAATTTAAGGTTCCGTCTTATCGAGGTGCTGTGTTCCTCGATCCCAAAGGTCGTGGTGTAGCATCTGGCTATGATAATGCGATCGCGCTGCCTTCCAAAGCGGATGAAGAGGAATTCGTTCGCGCTAACGTTAAGCGCGTAGAGACCCGATCCGGTGAGATGTCTCTACAGGTTTCTAAGGTTGATAGCTTCACGGGAGAAATTGCTGGTACCTTTGAGAGCGAACAGACGGCTGATACTGACTTAGGTGCCGAAGAAGAACCTGAAGAAGTCTTGATTCGGGGAATTTTTTACGGTCGCGTTGAAGCTGAATAGGCTTAGTGGTTAGTGCTTCGGTACTAAACTGTCTTTGATCTAATTAATTAGGGGCATGGCGATAGTCATGTCCCTTTTTACAAAAGCCGAACTGTTGTTCCAGACGTTGCATGCAACGTCTCTACCTTACCTGTTCCCTAGCAAACATGAAGAAAGGTTAAGCAAATTTACAAATTTTAACCTTAACTGGATTTTGCACTCACCCAAGACCTTGGTAGACTCAATATGCAGCTCTAAAAAATCGGCGCGGGTCGAGTCACCCCCCAATTGCCATATTCTCAAGTCCAAAATCGTAAGTAAGAGATAACGAGTACAACCAACTATGGTAGATACCCTTAAAAAACCTAGCTTTGAAGAAATCAGACCTGGCGTTAAATCCCCGGCGAAGGACACCATACTGACGCCTCGGTTCTACACGACAGACTTTGAAGCGATGGCGCAGATGGACATCTCGCCGAATGAGGATGAGCTATTGGCGATTCTAGAAGAGTTCCGTGCGGACTACAATCGCCACCACTTCGTCCGGGACGCTGAGTTTGAGCAGTCTTGGGAGCATATCGACGGTGAAACCCGCCGCTTGTTTGTGGAATTTCTGGAGCGTTCCTGTACAGCAGAATTCTCTGGATTTTTACTTTATAAGGAATTGGGTCGTCGGATCAAAGACAAAAGTCCGGTGCTGGCAGAGTGTTTCACGCTCATGTCTCGTGATGAAGCACGTCATGCTGGTTTTCTGAACAAGGCGATGTCAGATTTCAATCTGGCATTGGATTTGGGATTTTTGACCAAGAATAAGAAGTACACCTTCTTCCAGCCGAAGTTTATCTTCTACGCCACCTATTTGTCGGAGAAAATTGGCTACTGGCGGTATATCACCATTTATCGCCATCTTGAAGCCCATCCTGAAGACCGGATTTACCCCATCTTCCGGTTCTTTGAAAACTGGTGTCAGGACGAAAATCGTCATGGGGATTTCTTTGATGCGATCATGAAAGCCCAGCCGCAAATGTTAAATGATTGGCAGGCGAAGTTATGGTCTCGCTTCTTCTTGCTCTCAGTATTTGCGACAATGTATCTAAATGACATCCAACGGTCTGGTTTCTATCAGTCGATTGGTTTAGATGCCCGCGAGTATGATAAGCATGTGATTAAGAAGACCAACGAAACGGCTGGACGGGTATTTCCGGTGATTTTAGATGTGGAACATCCTAAGTTCTACGAACGTCTAGAAGTCTGTATTGGCAATAACGAAAAGTTAACGGAAATTGTTAACTCCAAAAGTCCAAAGTTCGTGCAATTTTTCAAGAAGCTGCCCTACTATGCCTCTAATGGCTGGCAGTTGCTGAGACTCTACCTGATGAAGCCCATGGAAGTTGCTTCTCAACAGGGCGTAGTTCGTTAAATAACTCAGTTCCAGACAGCATGGTATGATAGCGCGTCTGGAACGACCTCAAATTTGTCTCCGCTAAATTTCGTGACATCTTCCCTCGCTGACATCTTTATTATGGATAGCGGGGGTTTTTTCTGTAATAGTGACAGATCCAGTCATATCATGTTAATTGTTATAATCAGTAATTTTTGATGACTGACTTTTGAAGTTTTTTAATTTTGAATTTTAATCTGCGAATAAACAAGACTTAACGTTGAGTCAATACTATACTAGCTAACGACATCTTCTTCAGTTATTACAGCAGCCCTTGTTAACCCAGTGATAGTATCACTGGGTTTTTTGCCCAGGAGAATTCCCCGGCTGTTTTGCCCACCAACTGCGATTAATAAACCAATGCTCTAGACTTTATTGAGCTTCCGTTGTAGGTAAGTGATCGTTTCTCCTACAGCTTCGAGCTTACCTCTCAGTTTCCACACACTTTCACTGTTTTCTCCTCTTGATTCGATGACATTAAGAGTCCGTTGGTATTCGGTCTGACGCTCTAACCAGTAATCCAAATCCTGACGAGAGACGGATGGAGACTGATCGCTAGAATTACTCAAGGTACTATCCTCAACTCAATACCATGTCAATTCTCACATTATCCCCTTTTTCAAAAAATCGCTGCCATTCTCATTAGCTGGATCAAGTTCTAAGTGGTCGGACAAAAGAAAACTGCATTGTATGAACTTTTGTAAATAGTCCTCAAACCCTTACATAAACGAATGACATAAGACGTAGCTTGCTTCTTTTCGGGCAGTGAGTTCTCCACCTTGAACTTTAAATTGTGTCCACCTACTTATTAGCCACCTTAATTAAACAGTCCAGTTCCCATTGCATCTGAGTACAGACTTTTTCATAGCAAGCATTGACATATTCGCGATCGCTAGCTGCATCCCGACCATACCATTCAAAGACAATCGGCGCACAAATACGAGTGTAAATTTGGACAGGTAAGGGAATATTGGGTAAAGGTCCAATCGCTAATCCCCAGGGTAAACCTAAGTAGATGGGAAACACTTCCGGATCAAGACCAAATAACCAAGGGAACAATCCCCAATCGTGCAATTGTCGAACCTGGTCATAAAAATCAGCTAAGACAATCAACGTATCATGAGCGCCGTGAGAAATAACGGGTATAATCGGCACACCTTCCCGTAGTGCCAGCTTAATAAACCCTTGACGCCCCGCCAAATGGATTTTATTCCGCATGGTATGGGGACGAAAGACATCCTGTGCCCCCCCAGGGTAGACGAGGACACTAGCACCTCGACGCAAAGCCGCGATCGCCATTTTGGGATGAGTCCTGATTGCCCCCGTCTTAGCCGCTAGTCGTGCCGTGTTTGGGTCAATTTTCCAGCCATTGGGGTGCATCAGACCATAAACCGGACGTTCGGTACCAAAACGCCGAAACCAGTCATACATGACCATGATCATATCCGGTGCGACGAGTCCGCCATTGTGAGACCCCACAAATAAGGCGTTATCCTGATCCCGAATGTGATGCCAGCCATCGGTTTTCACCCGAAAGTAGTAGTGGTAAAACCATCCCCATAAGGGCATGAAAGATTGGATGGTTTGGGGATCACGTTCATCGAGTGACCACCCGGGTTTGTCGTTTGGGATTGAGTTACCATTCATGAACGAAACAAAATGTTGGGTTGGGCGGATTCTGACCAAAAGCAGAAGAGTATAAGGTTACTTTTCACGGGATCTGGAAAACATCTCTCCAAACCTCTCTCCTGCTCGGAGTAGAAGAGGCACAACCTGAGTGACTTTCTTCGAGAAACAGGATGACTTGCATCCTTGATAAATATTAACGGAACTCAATGCATAAGGCTCTACTTGCGGTATTGCCAGTCGAATGGTAAGGCTTTTTTAGTTTCCCCTGCCGTTGCATAAGTAGGTGGACACAATAAAAGCTAACGGTGGAGAACTCGCTGCCCGAAAAGAAGCAAGCTACATCCTTCCAAAAAACCCCCCCCAAAAAAAACCCCTAGCTGAGCCTCGAAGACACCGCTAGGGGATTCCCAAACAACCTAAACACTAAACAGGAGAATAACGACCACGTTGGAATACGTTTAAGCTCCCTTACTTACCTAGTTTGCACCCCCGAACAGCTTTTTATGTTTAGCTATGATGAAAAGCGTGTAAAGATTTGATGAATTTTTGCCTGATTGAGTAACTCATATCACATTTTGCTCTAGTTGGGGTGAGGGGTAGCACCCATCACAATGCTTAGGGAAATCCTTGGGAAATTGATAGTACAACTCCAGTTTTCCCCAAACATTATGGATACTAACGAACTCCTGCGGCGTTATCTAGCCAAGGAACGGAATTTTCAGGGTGCTAATCTCAGGAAGATCAATCTCATGGGTGCTGATCTTAACGGTGCTGACTTGATTGGTGCTGATTTGAGTGGTGCTGATCTCAGGGGTACTCAACTGATTGACGCCGATTTAAGCAACACGGATCTCAGCCGAGTCAACCTCAGTGGCGCTAATCTGAAACAGGCTAACTTAAGCGGTGTCAATTTAAATGCAGCTAACCTGAGCCGCACTTTCTTGATGCATGCCGATCTCAGAGGCGCGACTTTGATTGAGGCGAACCTCATGGATGCTGACTTAGCGGATGTTAATCTCAGCCGAGTTAATCTCACTCAAGTTAATCTCAGCCGAGCTAACTTAAGTAGTGCGAACTTATTTGGAGCTATCCTAAAGGAAGCCATTATGGTAGGCGCTGATCTGAGTGGTGCTTTTTTAATTGGTGCTGACTTAAGCGATGCTAACTTAAGTGGTGCTAATCTCAGCGGTGCTGATTTAAGGGGAAGCCATCTCAGTCGGGTGAATCTCAGTGGTGCTGATCTGTTCGGTGTGAATCTCAGTGGTGCTAATCTGACTCAGGTTACTTTGAATCGGGCGAACTTAAGCTATAGCAATCTGAGTAATACTAATCTCACGGGAGTTGATCTGACGATTACCGAGGTAGAGAAAGCTCGATTGGGAGAGAATGAGGGACTATCTGAAGCCAGCCAGCTTGATTTGCAGCGACGTGGGGCAATCTTTGAAATGAC
>JGI12210J13797_10932411_pt1 | contig 10949 bp, 9 predicted proteins | sample ElkSlonscriptome_3_FD_13797 | JGI IMG/M metagenome (IMG submission 13797) | reverse complement strand
GCGGCACCTCGCGCCGCTGAAGAAGACCCTCGAGCGGGCCTTCCTGCAGACCATCGAGGACGCCGGCGCCGGCTGAGACGACCGCAGTGGGCGTGCTCCGGGCGCGTAGCGCCCTTCAAGTGGGCTGAATCCACGCGCTAGGCTCGGTCGTCCACCCCGCGCCGAGCCGAGTGGCTGTGGATCGTGGCGCCGCCAGCGGCCCGATGAACGCCTCCTGGTCGCTCTTGCTCGCGCTCGCCCTCCTGGTCCGCCGGCGTCGCTAGCTACCCGTCGATCGGGTTGTAGATGTAGCCCTGGTGCTGGAACATGCAGATGCGGTTCCGGCCGTCGTCCTTGGCCTGGTAGAGCGCGGCGTCGGCGGCGCGTAGCAGCTCGTCTTTGCTGCCCACGTCCCGGCTCGGGTAGAGGGCGACGCCGATCGAGCAGGTCACCCGCAGCTGCTGGCCGGCGACCTCGAAGGGCCGCTCGCCCACCGAGCGCCAGGTTCGGTCGGCTACGGTCAACGCGCCCGAGAAGTGGGTGCTCGGGAGGATGACCAAGAACTCGTCGCCGCCGTAGCGCGCGACGACGTCGATCTCCCGAAGCGCCTCCGTGAGCCGCTCCGCCACGCTCTTGATCACGATGTCACCGATCTCGTGACCGTATTGGTCGTTGAACCCCTTGAAGCCATCCACGTCGATCATCGCGCAGGCCAATGGCTCTCGATAGCGCTCGGCGCGCTTGAACTCCTCGTGGAGCCGGGTGTGCAGGTAGCGGAAGTTGAAGAGCCCGGTCAGGTCGTCCCGGACCGCCAGCTCCTGCAGCCGCGACTTGGCCGTGGCGACCTCGTCGTGCATCTGCTTGATGCGGAGCATGCCCTCGACCCGGGCGAGGAGCTCTCGCTCGTCGAAGGGCTTGCAGACGTAGTCGTCGGCGCCGATGCGCAGCCCCTCGACCCGGCTGGTCGTATCGGACTTCGCGGTCACGAGGATCACCGGGACGAAAGAATCGCCGGTGACCGACTTGATCATCCGGCAGACGTCGATGCCGCTCACCCCGGGCATGACCACGTCGAGGAGCACCAGGTCGACCTTGCCGTTTCGCGCCAGATCGACGGCCCCCGAACCGCTCTCGAGGGTCTGGACCTCGAAGCCCGCGCCGCGGAGCAGGCCGGCCAGGAACTCACGGGTGACCCGGTCGTCCTCCACCACGAGCACCCGCCCCGGCGGCTGCTCCTGGCCTATGCCTTCGCCCGTCTCGTCGACCGCCTCTTCCTTCGGCACGTCGCCATGGTACATCCTCGGTCGTGGGTTTCCTCGATCGCTTCGAGCGTTTCCTCGACGACGTCGTTCTGCTGCCGGATGATCTGAGGGCGGATCTGGAAGCTGCGGACGCGGCGATCGACGCCGGTGCGCATGCGGAAGCCGAGCAGCTCTTCCTAGCGGTGCTCGCCGAGCGCCCGCAGCTGGCGCGGGCCTCGCTCGGGCTGGCTCACGCTCGCCACGGCCTCGGCGACCGGGAGGGGACCCTCGCCGCGCTGAAAGAGGCGCGGGAGCTGATCCCCGAAGATGGCGAGGTCGCCCTCTGGACCGCCCGGCTCGCCCTCGAGCTCGGCGACGGAGCCCTCGCAGCCTCCGCCGGCCGCGCCGCGGCACGCTCCTTCGCCGCCGAGGGGGGAGGGCGGCTCGCGGACGCCTGCGCGACCCTCGCCTGGGCCGAGTGGAAGAATGGCCGACCCGACCGCGCGGCGCGGGAGCTGCGCAAGGCGCTCGCGCTCCGGCCGACGGACGAGCTACGGCTCGCGCTGGTGGAGGCCTTGGTCGACGCGGGGGAGATCGCCCCCGCCCGCAGCGCTGCCCACGGGCTCGAGCCGGAGGCGCTGGACCCCGAGGGGGCCCTCCGTGCTGGGCGAGCGCTCGCCCGGATCGGGGCGAGCGACGCGGCGAGCCGCTTCCTCGAAGCGGCTGCGGCCGGTGGCAGGTTCGAGGCTCTCCTCCCCCTCGCCGAGGGCGCGATGAATGCCGGCGAGCCGCAGCGCGCCGAGACGCTCGCCCGGGAGGCTGTTGCCAAGGGGGTGGGTCCGGCGGCGCTGGTGACGCTCGCGAGAGTGCTGGCCCGTGGGGAGGACTTCGCTGGCGCCGCCGAGGCCTACGCTGCGGCCGCCACGGCCAACGGCGACCCGGAGCTGTGGCGCGCGGCCCTTCGAGTGGTGCCGGTGATCGACGTCCCCTCGCTGAACGCCTTCGCGGACGCGCTCGAGCAGCTCGCCCCTGGCGACCCGGCGGCGAGGGCCGCCCGCGCGTGGGTCGCGCTCGAGCGGAAGGAGCCGGTCCCCGAGCTCGGGGCGAACGCCGAGTCCCGCGAGTTCCTCGCGCACGTGGTCGCGTCGCTCGACGCGGGCGACCCCGCGGCCGCCCGGTCCCTCTTCGAGCGACACGACGAGGCCCGAGCCCGTGGCGCCTGGTCGGCCGACCAAGCGCTCGAGCGCGAGCTCCGCGAGCGCGCGTTGCGGTCGCTCTGGCTCGACGGAGGCGAGGTCGACCTGGCGGCGGCCATCGACGCCGTGGCCCGCTTCGCCGCCGACCACCGGCTCGACGAGGTCGAGCGGCGTGCCCGGCAGCTTCGTGACGAGCTCGACCGCCCGCTGCTGCTCGCGGTGCTCGGCGAGTTCAACGCCGGCAAGTCCACCCTCATCAACGCGTTCATCGGGGCCGACGTCGCGCCGACCGGGATCGTGCCGACCACGGCCACCCTCAACGTGCTGCGCAGCGGTGCCGACCGCCGGGTTCGGGTGGTCTTCGCGGACGGACACACGCGCGAGGGCGAGTACGAGTCACTGGCCGGCATGCTGGAAGAGGCCGAGGCGATCGGCAGCGACGCGGAGGGCGCGGCACGCGTCGACCGGGTGGAGATCGTGCTCCCGAGCGAGATGCTCGAGAAGACGTGGATCCTCGACGCGCCCGGGACGAACGCGCTCGACGAGGAGCACGAGCGGCTCGCTCGGGAGGCGGCGCGGCGGGCCGACGCGGTGCTCTGGATCTTCGACGCCGCCCAGGCAGGCAAGGCGACCGAGTCCAAGATGCTCGACGCCCTTCGCTCCGAGGGCCGGGTCATCGTGCCCGTGCTCAACAAGTGCGATCGACTCAAGGCGGGCGAGCTCGAGCGGGTCAGCGGCGTCGTCGAGGCGAGCTTCGGCAACGCGCCCATCCCGCTCTCGGCGAAGCGGGCCCTCAAGGCCCGGCTCGACGAGGATGAGAGTGCGCTCGACGAGAGCGGCTTCCCGGCCTTCCTGGCGGCGCTCGAGAGCCGCATCTTCGCGCGCTCGCGTCCGCTCAAGCAGAGCGCCTGCGCCGGGCGGCTCAGCCGCAGTCTGGAGATCGCCCTCGAGCGAGAAGCGGCGAATGCCGAGAAGCGCGCGGGGGAGCGAGCGCAGCTCCTCGCGCGCCGGAGCGTCCTCGGCGACGTGGGCGCCGACCTGCAGCTCGCCGTGTCCGACGCGTCGCGGGCGTTCGACAAAGAGGTCGACGCGGCCTTCGACGCCGCCGCCGACGAGGTCCTCGCCTTCGTCCGCCCGCGGCGCAACCGCTTCGCCCGACAGGGCACCGACCCCGAGGACCGAGCGTTCTTGGCCGAGGTCCTCGAGCGGCGGCTGCGGCAGGCGGTGGACCACTGTCAGGTGCGGCTGGTCGCGCGGCTCAAGGGCCTACTCGCGGACGCGGCGCTGGCACCGGATCGGCTCGGCGCGGTGATTCGCTCGTTCGTTCGGCCACCGCTCGAGGCGTACTGGGGCTTTCAGCGCGGACTGCTCGCCGGAGGGGCGCTGAAGCGCTTCTTCGACGAGGTCCTCCCGGAGGTTCAGCTCAGCCGCGGTCCGATCGCGGGCGCCCTGGGCGCCGCTCGGGCGAACACCAACGAGGAGCTCCGCGGGCCTCTGCTCGGGGCGGCGGCCGAGCTGCAGCGAGCGCTCGACGAGGAGCTGGGCGACGCTGTGAAGGCGCACGACGAGGCGGAGGCCGACCGCTCCTGGCGTCTGGTCGCTCCCCTGCACGCGCTGAATGACGTTCTGTCCGAGATCGCTCGTCGGTAGCGTCGAGATGGTGGGTTGGGTAGCCGTGAACGCGGACGTGTAGGCTCTCACTCAAGCTCCACGAAAGGCGGACCCGACCGCCGTAGGGACGGAAAATGGTCCGAAACGTGCAAAAGCTAGGGGGCCCCCTTCCGTTTCCGGCCCTCGGGGGCATATACTGGGAAGCACGCCCGCGGGGCAGAAACGGAATCGATGGAGATCAAGCAGCAGCTCCGGCTCTCGCAGCAGCTCGTGATGACCCCACAGCTGCAGCAAGCGATCAAGCTGCTGCAGATGTCGCGGATGGAGCTCGCGGAGCTGGTTCAGGAAGAGCTGCTCGAGAACCCGGTGCTCGAAGACACCCTCGAGGGTGGAGACACCAGGGAAGTCGCCTCCGGGACCGTCGACGAGTCGCCGACCATCGACAAGCAGATCGAGCGCGACGACAAGCAGCTCACCGAGTCCGCCGACAAGGACAAGAAGGAGGACATCGACTGGGAGCGCTACCTGGAGAACCACGCTCTCCAGCAGCCGATGCCGAGCTTCCGGCGCGGGCGCGACGAGGAGATGCCCGGCGTCGACCAGACGCTCTCCGTCGGAGAGGACTTGGTGGACCACCTCGCCTGGCAGCTCCGCATGGGCGGGTTCATCGAGGAAGAGCAGAAGTTCGGTGCCCTCGTCCTCGCCCAGCTCGACGGCCAGGGTTTCCTCAAGATGGAGGGCACGGCGCCCGAGGAGATCGTCCCCCGCTTCGCGGCGGAGGCCGGCCTGCACCCGGAGGACGCCGAGGAGGTGCTCAAGATGATGCAGCAGTTCGACCCGGTCGGCTGCTGCGCCCGCTCGCTGCAGGAGAGTCTCCTGATCCAGGCGGAGAACTTCGATATGGACGAGCTGGTGATGCGCGTCCTGAAGGAGCACATCCCCGATCTCGAGAAGCGGAACTACAACAAGATCGCCAAGGCCCTCGATGTCCCCGTCGAAGAGGTCTACGACATCGCGCAGGTCATCGCCGATCTCGAGCCTCGCCCCGGCCGGAACTACGCGAGCGAAGAACCGCGCTACATCACGCCGGACGTCTACGTGCACCGCGTGGGCGACGAGTACTACGTCGTCGCGAACGACGACGGAATGCCGAAGCTCAAGATCAGCGGCTTCTATCGCGCGGCGATGGCGGACGACCCGAAGGCCAAGGAGTACATCCAGACGAAGCTACGTTCGGCCCAGTGGCTCATTCGAAGCATCGATCAGCGGCGCAAGACGATCATCAAGGTCACCGAGTGCATCGTCGAGAAGCAGCGCGACTTCTTCGACAAGGGCATCGAGTTCCTCAAGCCGATGATCCTTCGGGACATCGCCGAGGCGGTGGAGATGCACGAGAGCACGATCTCCCGCGTGACCTCGAACAAGTACGTTCACACCCCTCGGGGCCTCTTCGAGCTCAAGTTCTTCTTCAACAGCGCGATCCGTCGCGACAACAAGGAGGACATCGCGTCCGAGAGCGTGAAGCAGGCGATCAAGAAGATCGTCGACGCCGAGGATTCGCAGAGCCCCTACAGCGATCAGAAGATCGTCGAGATTCTACGCGAGCGGGACATTCGCATCGCACGCCGCACGGTGGCGAAATACCGCGAGATGTTGGGTATCCTGAGCTCCACGAAGCGGAAGAAATACTTCTGAGTGGAGGACGGATGCTGCCGTCGGCGTGGCGTCGGCGGCGTTGGTTTGGCTGAAAAATCGGGTGCCGCGAGCGCGGTGTGAGGAGAACGGATGCGTATCAACTTCACTTTTCGGAATGTCCCTTCGTCGGACGGGGTCAAGGAGTACGCCGGCGAGAAGATTGCCCGGCTCCAGAAGTACCTTCGCGCTCCCCTCGATTGTGAAGTGACCCTCTCGAAGGAGCGGCATCTGCACATGGTCGACGTTCACCTGCACGCTGACGGCAGGCGCTACGACGGGCACGACGAGTCCGAAGACATGTACGCCTCGATCGACCTCTGCCTCGACAAGCTCGACCGCCAGGTCCGCAGCGCGAAGGCCGCGGCGACCGGTCGGCGCCGACAGTAGCGACACTTTCTCTCACCGTCGCGGAACACGCTTGCGCCGTGGCGGTGGGAACGGTATCCGCCGGCGGTGGGTCTCGCGCAGTACCTCCAGCCGGATCGAATCGCGACGGCCGTCGACGCCGGTAGCAAGGCAGCAGCCCTGCGGGTGCTCGCTCGGCTGCTCGTGGCCGGCGACGACACCCTCGCCGAGTCGGCCGTTCTCGAAGTCCTCCTCGCTCGCGAGCAGCTGGCCAGCACCGGGGTGGGCAGCTCCGTCGCCATTCCCCACGGACGGGTGGGGGGCCTCGACGAGATTCGCGCGGCGTTGGCCATCGTCCGCGGCGGGGTCGAGTTCGACGCCGTCGATGGGGAGCTGGTCTACATCCTGGTGGCGATCATCGCGCCCAAGGACCGACCGAGCCAGCACCTGAAGGTGCTCGCGGACGTCTCGCGCCTCCTGCGGCGACCAGCGGTGCGTGCGGGCCTCATCCAGGCCGCCAGTCCCGAGTCTGCCCTCGAGCTGATTCGCTGAGCCGCGCTCTCAGCCGCCGGAGACCAGGGCTCTGACCGACTCGTAGTCATCGTCGCCGATCGCCGCGGTGCGGGCGCAGCGGACCTTCCCGGCGGGGTCGACGAAGAGATGGATCGGCAGCGGCGCCCCCTCGTCGAGGCCGAAGCCCGCGAGCCAGGTGCGAAGCGCCGCCGTGTCCGGGACCCGCGGCCCCGTCGGATGGTTCGGGTGGGCGTCGTGGAAGGCGTCGACGGCCTCGGCCTCGGCGTCGGCGCTCAGGAAGGCCAGCTGCACCGGCGCGCCCTCTTCGGCGAGCTCGCTCTCGAAGCCCTTCAGCCGCGGCATCTCTTCGACGCAGGGGCGGCACCAGGTCGCCCAGACGTTTACCCATCGCCAGCCGGAGCCGGCCTCTGGGGCGTCGCCGACCATGGCCTCCGGCCAGCCGAAGGTGGGTGCCTCGGCGCCTCCGGGGTGGACCTCGCAGAAGGTGGCCAGGTCCTCCGCATCGTTCGCTTCGGCGGGGAGGGTGACCACGCGGCCGGGGGCGGCGGGAGGCTCGGCGCCACCGTCGTCACCGCAGCCGGCGGCGAGGCAGAGCAGGGCGATCAGAGTCGGCAGTCGATCCATGCGACGAAGGCGCTCCGGTTCAGTTCTTCGGGCTCGCAGCTCTCGGTGTCGCCGCTGCGGTTCCAGTCGCAGAAGCTACCGTCGAGCTGCGCGTACTCCTCGCCGAGCCAGAGCAGGCCGACCTCGTTCTGTAGGTCCGGATTCGGAAAGGACTCCTCGAGGTGGGTGAGCACCGCCTCGGCGCGGCCGCGGCTCAGCTCCCGGTTCACTTCCTCGGAGCCCTCCGGGCTGGCCCGGGCCACGACGAAGAAGTAGCTCGCGCCCCGGCGCTCGGCGAAGACCCGGTCGATCATCGCTCGGTCCTCGTCGTCGAGCTCGGCGGAGCTCTTCTCGTACTGGAGGATGCCGCCGCGCTCCTTCATCGGGACGAAGAGCGCGTTGAAGTCGGTGTCGGCCATGGTGGCGACGTTTCGCGCCTGCACTGGCTGGCAGCCACGGCCGCCGCCCTCGATCAGCCCACAGCTCTGGAGCACCCGTCGGAGGATCTGCTTGAGCTGCGGCGTGCAGTATTCCTCGTTGGCCGCGGCCGCGACGGCGACCTCCTGCGGGCTCGACTCGGCGGCCTTCTCCGCGGCCTCGAGCCGGGCCTCGGCCGAGCCGGTCCAGGTGGTCACGAGGATCGCCGGCAGGAGCAGGAGCGCTCCACCGATGACGGCGACGATGGCGATGGCGGACTTCATTGGATGGCCTCCTCGGCGCTCATGGTGGCGGCGGGCGCGGCCATCGCGCTCGGGCCCATCGTCCCGGCGGGTTCGGGGCCCTCGTCGCCCTCGGTCGGCGCGGGCTCGGTCGGGGCGGGCTCTTCCGCCGCCTCGGCTGGGGCCTCGGCGCCGTCCTCGACTTCGGTCGCCGCCTCGTCCGCACCCTCGGTTCCCTCGGCGATCCCCTCGGCGTCCGCCTCGGCCTCCGCGTCGGTTTCCTCCGTGTCGACCGCGAGCGCGCTCGGCCCTTCGGTGGTCGGGCGGAGCTGGATGGTCGGGCGCCCGCTGCGGGTCGGCGGCGGGGGTTCCGGCGCGGCGATGGAGTCGTCCGCTTCACTCCACGGCCGGATGCCGTCGGCGGCGGCGCGGTCGATCAGCCGCCGGAGCGCGAAGTCCATTCCGAGGTCGGTGTCCTCGTCGCACATTCGCAGCCCGTTCACGAAGACCTGGGGGGTGATGATGGGCATCTGATTGTCCACGGCGAAGCGAAGGCCGTTGTTGAGCTCGGCGCGCGCCTGCGGGCTCCCGATGCACTCGGCGAGCGGCGGGAACTGGGCCCTCGCCCGCTGCGCCGCCGAGTCCGGGTCCGCTTCGGCCTCCTCTCGGATCGACAGCTGGTTCTCGAAGGCCCACTCGATGACCTCCTCCGGCTCGACCCCCGAGGTGTCCCGAGCGCAGAGCACGGCCTCACTGATCGCGCAGGCGCCGGCGTGGATCGCGTCGTCGACCATCCAGTTGCACTCGTCGTCGAGCGGGAAGAGGAGGACCCGGCGGTTCACCTCATCGGATCCGTCCTGCGCGTCGAAGCGCTCCTCGAAGCCCTTGCAGGCTGGGCAGAGCGGGTCGAAGACCTCGACGACGTTCACCGATTGGTTCTGCGGCCCCAGCGGCACCAGCAGACCTTCGCTCGGCATGGCCTCGAGCTGGCCGCACTCCCCGATGTAGCGGTCGAATTCGGGAGCGCCCGCGGCATAGACCACCGTGGGGAGGGCGACGAAGAGCACGCCGATGACGAAGGCGACGGCGAGCCGGCCCCAGCCCACCGGTTCAGAGACCCCCTCCTCGGCGGCTTCGATGTCCGTCGCCGGTCCTCGTCGAGCGCGCAGGAAGAGCATCAGCGCCCCAAGGAACGCCAGGCCGCTCGAGGTGTAGATGCCGATGCAGAGCTTGCAGGCGGCGTCGAGGGTGACCAGCGAGAGGTAGCCCATCACCGCCGATGCGCCGACGGGGACCAGGGTGGCCAGCAGCAAGAAGAGCGCGGCCCTCGGATCGCGCTGGCGACCCAGGACCGGCAGCGACGCGGCGAAGAAGATCAGGAAGGCGAAGACGCTCATCGCCGGTAGAGAGATCGGCAACCCACCCCAGATGCTCGAGCGCATCACGGAGGAGTAGGGGCTCATCAAGGTCACGTGGCAGCCGGTCGCACCGGTGGCGTCGGTGTCCTCGATTCCAGGAATGAACGAGCAGTGGATGCCGTGGACCTGGCGGTCGAGGTGCGCCACGAAGTCGTAGGTCGAGAACCCGGCGAAGAAGAGCCCTGCCAGCCCGGCTACGATCACCAGAATCGTCCATGCGTGCGGTCGTCTCATCGCGTCACCCAACCTTCCCCATTGCCGGCGATTGGACCTTTGCGCTCCGGTGACTGTCAAGGTGCGCAGGATCCCACATGAGCGCTATTACAGCGATATCATTGGTTTTCAGTGGCACTTGTCCGCGGGCGATCGGCACCGAGGCAATCGGCGAGATGGGCCCGCGGCACCTCCCGGTGCGGAGCGCTCGTCTCCATCACTACGACGGGAGCGTCGGCGGAGAGGCTCTGACCCACCGCGAGGCCGGCGCGCTGGGCCAGGCGCGCGAGCCGGCGCGACTGGCGAGCCGTGCTCCCGCGGCCGGTGTGGATCGAGACGAGCCGTCGGCCAGCGATACTGGCCCAGCGCGCGAAGGTCTCCGTACCGGCGTAGAGCGCGTCGAAGAGGATGACCTCGTCGATCGGGAGACCGCCGTGCTCGATCCAGGCGAGCGCGCTCTCGAAGCCGGCGCTGTGCGCGGCGACCACGATCCGGCGCGGCGCCGTGGTGGGCCAAGGCTCGACGCGCTCGGCCACGGCGTTCACGAAGCCCTCCGCGTAGGCCTCCTCGGCGAAGCGCCCCGCGCTCCCTTCGCGCCGGCGAAACGCCAACTGAGGCATGAGGAAGAGGGCGTTGATCCCAGCTTCGTCGAACGCTCCGGCCAGGTCCCAGCCATCGCGCTCGGGCCCGGTGCCTTCCATGCACCGCGTGCGTCCGGGCCGCATCAGGACGTTCACGCAGCCGTTCCAGCCGTGGAGGAAGATCACGAGATCCCACGGCTCGCTCGCGACGAATCCTTCGGGCACGTGAACGAGCGCGTGGGGTGCGCGGGCCGGCGCCTCGTGGCTGTGCTCGGCCACCTGGATGGCCAGCGTCGTCGCGGCGACTGGTGCCGGGGGCGGCTCGCTGCGGGTCGCTGGCTGCGGCGACTCCGGCGTCTCCGGTGCCGCCTCGCCTCCACCGCAGTCGTACGCGGCGCACGCCAAGAGCATCGAGAGGGCGGGGAGAGCGGAACGCAGCACCCCGGGATCGTCCCACACCTCGCCTGCGGCCGCCGTGCCGTAGTATGAGGAGCGCGATGGAGTCGCCCAAGAGCCACCCACCGGGGTTCGCCACGTCCGTTCGGGCGCTCCTGAACGATCCGGCGGTCGCCGACATGGTGCGCCTGGTCGCCGGGAGCGAGTCGCTGGACCGGACCCTGGACCACCCGCGCATCCAGAAGTCCGGTCTGGTGCTCGTCGGCCACATGGTCGGGCTGGTGCCGACCCGCGTGCAGGTGCTCGGGGAGACCGAGCTCTCCTACCTCGAGTCGCTCGGCGCGGAGGAGCGCGCGGCGCGCTGCGACGCCTTGTTCGCTCGGACACTCTCGCTGGTGATCGTCTCCCGGGGGGTCGAGCCGCCGACGGAGCTCGTCGATGCGGCGCGCGCCCACCAGACCCCACTCGTGATCTCGGG
>JGI12210J13797_10565695_pt1 | contig 10950 bp, 8 predicted proteins | sample ElkSlonscriptome_3_FD_13797 | JGI IMG/M metagenome (IMG submission 13797) | reverse complement strand
TCAAGCCAGGAAATTAAGTGCGTGCTTCCATTTTGACGATGTTGCAAGGGCATCCGACCTTCCGCTAACTGTCCGGCATAATCATAAAAGGCATCTGCCGGGGGGTATTTACGGGCCTCGGTAACACTTTTCTCTTTCCGGTCCTGTTGATGAATAATCGTTGACGAAATTACCGACATCCCGGCCAACAATAACGCCAATATAGCCGCCCAGGCAAAATTTTTGCGAACCGTCCATGGGCTCAGCGAAACCACCTTCCCTTCCGGCAGGGCTTTGAGAGCTTTCCGCAATACGGCCTCTATTCGCTCCCGACTATCCACCGGCAGACCTTTCATATCGACTAACACTGGATGGGTGTTAACAAACGCTTTACTTTCTGCGAATTTTGCCTGCAGGTCCGGAGAGGATTTGAGAGCCTGTTCCGCCTGCTGAAAAGCCTCTTCTTCACGCAAGTGGGGATGTTCTTCTGCGGCCAACAAATGCGCTAAAATTTCAATGGGATCTTTCATGGTACCGGATAAGGCGTTCTAAGGAGGGGTTTCTTACAAAAATCATTTCGTCTTTTAAAAGCGTGTCTCCTGAATCAATCCCCTGCGCTCACACGGGGAATACCGTGCGCTTACTCCGCTTCGCTTCGTTTCGAACGCCCCTTCGGGGGTTCTCATCCCTCTTTGCCTCCAATAAAGTGGAGCCGGCAGAGGGATTGACGCTGCGCTCACACGGGGAATACCGTGCGCTTACTCCGCTTCGCTTCGTTTCGAACGCCCCTTCGGGGGTTCTCATCCCTCTTTGCCTCCAATAAAGTGGAGCCGGCAGAGGGATTCGAACCCCCGACCCATTGATTACAAATCAATTGCTCTGGCCAACTGAGCTATGCCGGCTTCGTGAAAGACCGCTTATACAAGGCAAAAATGCTTTATCAAGCATCAGAATCTTCTTTTTATGGAATTCTCTTTTGAAAGGGGCTGACATTTTACAGCTTCCTGCTTATGGTTTGTTTATGAAAATTTTTAATTTACTGCTGATTATCGCCTTATCGAGTTCAGGGCTGTTTGCGGAAGAGCTTATTGAAGCCACTGACTTGGAGGCCCCTGACTTGGAAGCCAATATCTTGGAGGTCACGGTCTTGGGAGACCGGGTAAATCTTCGGAACTCGAATTCCCTCGAGAGCGATGTCGTAGATCAGGCGAATTATGGCCAGAAAATGCAGGCCGTTTCCTTTGAGGAAAACTGGGTGGAAGTAAAACCCGCCCCTGATTTAGCCGTTTGGGTTTATTCCCCTTTGTTGTTCGAAGACAAAGAAGTTCGAGCTCCTGAATTAAATATTCGTTCCGGACCGGGAACCCAATTTGATATTTTAGGTGAATTGAAACGGGGAGACCCCGTAACTGTAATTGATCAGTTGGAGGACTGGCGGAAAATCGAAGTGCCGGATACGGTCACTCTGTGGATTAGCCGCACGTATGTGCAAGTACCTCCATCTGCAGAACTCCCCGCGGAAGAGCCCATACCCGAAGTGGAGCCTATCCCGGAGCCCACTCCCCTTCCCACCCCGGTTACAATTGTAGAGGTAAAAACCATCGAAAAAATTGTGGAAGTGGAGGTTACACCTACGCCTTTACCGAACGTGGAGACTCCGGAGGGGCTTACCCTCGTTCCCCTTCGGGGCCAGGGTACTCTCTCCAAACGGCGCGGAATCGTTCGGGCCTACCTTTTGGCCGGCTCCAGCCCCAGTCGTTTTGTGCTGATAAGGGAGGAGGAGGACAACGACGGCAAAACGCTCTGTTATCTGATTGGTGACGAAGAAGAGCTTAAACAGGCCGCCGGTAAAAGGGTCACGCTAAGCGGAAATGATTTTTGGGTCGCGGGTCAGCGGCTGCCGGTTACAAAAGTGGACGAATTAACCATAATGCCTGAGAGCCCCTGATGCTGAAACGTACGCTATCTCTTTTAGACAAAGCGCCCATGTTCTGGGTGGCGGTCGGTCTCGGCCTCGTGATCTTTTCGGTAAACCGAATGCTCCCGGAGATGAACTGGGATGCGGTTTCCTCCGAGCAGTCGGTACTCGATCAAGCTTTTTCTCATAACCTCCAACAGGGAAATTGGAGCTACCATGTACTTCCGGATACTCCGCAAACGTATGGAGCCCATGTGCTAACCCAATATCTGAGAGCCGCACTTTCAATTGTGACCGGTGACAGCGGACGGGCCGGGGTGTGGTTAAGTCTATTGGGAATTACAGCTACTCTCTGCGGACTTTACCCTCTTTCTCTACGGATTTTCCCTTTACGGGGATTTGCGATTATCACGGTGATGTGCGCAGGAGCCCTTGGCGCCATACAGTTTTCGCTCTCCACAGACCCCTCCCCTGCAATAGGCACGGCCTTCGTGGTCTGGGGCATGGTCTTTTTCCTTACGGCCCTGACCAAACATCATCCCTATGATATTTTTGCATCCGGACTTCTGTTCGGTCTGGCGGGCTATATCCGTATCGAATTGAGCATGATGTGGGTTTTTCTGGCAGTCTATCTAATGGTATTGAGCATTTTTCCTCCCAGTAAAAAAAGAGAATACACCGGATATGTCTCCATGGCACTTGGCGGAGTGATCACCGTTTTGATCGTACTTTGGCCTATGATCCACCGGAATATACAGCTCGCAGGAACTCCGATTTTACCCGGGTTTGACGCGGAGATCGTACTGGGTGCCCCTTCGTTAAGCGGCCAGGCGGATCCTGAGAGTTTTGTCCTACGCTTATTGCAGGGACTTAAGATCCTCGTTTTAAATTTTCGGGGACCCGGAATTTTTGTGGGACTGCTTTGGCCGATCGGCATCGTCATCTGTCTGCTTATGGGAAGACACCAGAAGATTCCTTACTTTTGGCTTCCGATTGTTACGAGTATGTTTTTGTGCCTTAGTGCTTTAAGTTATGTGACAGGATTTCAAAGCTTCCAGGAATCGCTGCTCATTCTCAGTCCGTTGCTTCTTCCTTTTGCGATCCTTCCTCTAGCTTATGCCCTCCACCGCTGGATGCAGGAAAAAACCCGCTCCCCCGCCCAATGCAGAACCGTTTGGGCATCAGCCGGTCTTGGCCTCTTTTTATTAATTCAGCTTCCACACTTTCTCCATTTTGCCCCTTCCGGTACCCCGGAACTCGAACAGCAACGGGTGGTACTGGTGGAAGAATTCAGCCGCCTACCCCATCAGCAAACCAGTGCTATGCTGATAAGCGACACACCGGGAACCTTTTTAACCGGGGGCAAATCAACTGTCATCGGGATGAATGGGGAAACCGACTGGCAAATTCTCACTGCAAAATATGCAAATGGCGAATTTCAATACGATAAACTCCTTGCATACATGAAAAACAAACAAGTGAAATTTATCCACCTCTCGGATGTGGAAGATCCTCTGGTCGACTTTCTGGCTCTGGAACCAAACGCTCCTTCCATAAGCCCGGTAACCTCCTTCAGTCCACCTCACCGGGTATTTCGCGTCGACTGGCTCTGAGCTCCCGGAAGAATCCCACGAGATCCTCCCGGCATTCTTCCTCCAGTAAGCCCGGAACACATTCCACGCGATGAACCAGCGACGGCGAATTGAGAATATGAAAAACACTTTCCCCTCCCCTCGCCGGATCGGATACCCCCCACACCACTTTGGCGATACGACTAAATACAATGGCCCCGGCACACATCGGACAAGGTTCTTTGGTGACATACAGGGTACAGCCCTCCAACCGCCAATTGCCTAAGATTTCACAGGCTTGAGTGATCGCCAAAATTTCCGCATGCGCCGTCGCATCATGCAGTTTTTCAACCTGATTAAATGCTTTCCCGATTAATCCCTTGTCCGGATGCACAATCATCGCCCCAATCGGCACTTCTCCTTCTGAAGCGGCCGCCTGTGCCTCGCGGATGGCCATCCGCATGTACATCGTGTCAAAATCCACCGTCTATTCCCACCTCGACTCAGCCGGGGTATGAGCCAACAGGGCCGCCAGAGCCGGATGATGCAGCGTACCGTTGGAGGCAATAACCCCACGGTTGTTTTTTAAGGTCTCTCCCTGACTGAAATCCAGTTTTTTTCCATTCAAGTCTGTCACCCGTCCACCCGCAGCTTCAATCACCGCCAGCCCGGCCGCATGATCCCAAATTTTTTCGCGGTATCCTTTTTTGACAGGCAGACGCAGATACAGAGCGGACGATCCATCCGCCACCGAGGCGTATTTCGCTTGCGAATCCATACGCAGTATTTCCGAAGAGATTCCCAAGTCTTTTATAACTTTGGCGGAAAGATCATGTGCGGTATGAGCACTTTCCACCGACTCACACAATTTCGCCTCGGCAAGGTTTATTTCCGAGCAGGTACGTAACTTGCGGGGACTTGCAGTCTCGCAGGTCCAGAAGTGCCCCGGAATGCCTTCCCCCCCACTAAATACGATTCCGGTTTCACCTTCCACGCCTTCATAACGGGGACAGCCCAACACCCCTAAAGTGGGTTGACCTTTTTCCACCAAGGCCAATGCGACGGCGTATTGACCCCCACGCAAAAATCCTTTGGTTCCATCAATCGGATCCAGAGTCCAAAAGGTTCCCTCCCCCCCCGAATGATCCCCGCGATCCAAAAGGCCGAGCAGAGTCTCCTCATTCACTTCCGGGCAGAAACGTTTCGTAAAAGAAGCAATGCGCAATACCATTTCCGGCTCCTTCCGCAAACCTTCCGACCCTTCTTCCGCCACGATTCCCAGCTCGGGGGTGAGTTCCTTCAACCGATGATGAATCAGGGCCTGACTCGCGTAATCCGCAATCGTTACCGGGGAACGGTCGGATTTTGTCTGAGAATCCGAGGACAACAATTCGGACGCGATGGCCTCACAACAGCGGGAGGCTTCCCAAACAGCCGCCAAAACAGGAGTTAACAGTTCTGAATTATTCATAAAAGTGCCTTCAATTAGGTTAGGTTGCCATTGCCAAGCGGAAAAGTGCATAGTAAGAGAATGCCATACTGGCAATCTCAATCCAGAAAGGAATCTACGTGAACACCGCCCAACTCCACTCTTTACTTACCCTCCAAAATAAAGATCTAACCCTTATACAGCTCAAAAAAGAGGCTCAGGGAATTCCGAATAGGCAACAGGCTCTCAAAAAAAATGCGCAATTCGCCCGGGACCAGGCCGCATCCGCCACAAATGCGGTGAACGAATGCGAAAGTGCCATCAAGCAGGTTGAGCTGGAAGTGGAAACCGTTAAGGAACAAATCAATAAATATAAAACCCAGCAAATGCAGGCCAAAACCAACGAAGAGTATAAGGCTTTCGAAAAAGAAATTGCCACAGGCGGAGAAAAAATCGGAACCCTGGAGGACAGGGAATTGTTGGAAATGACCCGCATGGATGAATTGAAGGCCGATCTCGTAAAGGCCAAAGCCTTGGAAAAAGAGGCCGAAGATAAAGTCGCGTCGGATGTTAAAGCTCTGGAGGAGCGCCTGGAGGTCATTCGCAGCACCTTCGCCGAAATCAAAGAAGGACGTGAAGACCTGGTCGCACAAGTCGATAAAGAAATAACAGACCGCTACATGCAGTTGCTCCAAAAAAATCAAGACGCGGTCGTGGTGCCTATCCGTCAGCAATGCTGCGGGGGCTGCCATATGAAACTCACCCCGCAAACGTTACACGATGCCCACTCACAGCAGAAATGGACGACCTGTAACTTTTGTGGCCGTTTGCTCTATGACAGTGGGGAAGACTGAGAAAGAGGTTGAAGGTCGGAGAAAATAATTTCTCAGTAGGTCGATCGTCCAACGTCGACGTATACTAATGGACAAGCTGTCCCGCCGAAAGCATGCTCCCGATTTACGATATTCAACAGGAACTGATTGACGCTCTCTCAGGCGGGAACCGGGTCATTCTGCAGGCACCCACCGGGTCTGGAAAATCGACTCAGGTGCCTCAGATGCTGTTGGATGCGGGGTTTTGTGCGAACACAAAAGAGATTGTGGTGATGCAACCCCGACGAATGGCCGCACGACTGTTGGCGTCACGGGTGGCATCCGAACGCAACGTGCCTTTAGGAGGCGAGGTGGGATATCAGGTGAGGTTAGACCGTAAAGCGGGTCAAGAAACCCGCATCCGTTATGTAACCGAAGGAATCCTTTTACGGGAATGGCTGAACCGTCCACTTCTGAATCATGTGGACGGTCTGGTTTTTGATGAATTCCATGAACGGCATTTGTATGGGGACCTTTCTCTGGCACATGCCCTGCATCTTCAGAAAACCGACCGGCCGGATTTAAAAATTATTTTAATGTCTGCCACATTGGACACCGAACCGTTACAGGCTTTTCTTCCGGAGGCAACGGTTATCTCTTCGGAGGGACGCAGTTATCCGGTGGATATTCGTTATCTGGAACGAGATCCTCAGGTGAACCGAACCGGGATATGGCAGTCCGCCGCCGATGCAGCAAATCGTCTGGCCCCTTTAACCGAAGGACATCTGCTCATTTTTATGCCGGGCACATTTGAAATTGACCGAACCCTGGAGGCGTTAAAGCGGAGCCCTCTGGGAAAAGAGGCTATCTGTTTACCCCTTCATGGCAGCCTCCCGCCCGCGGATCAGGATCTAGCCGTAAGCCCCTCCCCTAAAAGAAAAGTCATTGTGGCAACCAATATTGCCGAAACCTCTCTCACCATTGACGGGGTGACCGCCGTCATCGACTCCGGCTTAGCCCGGGTGGCCCGGTTTGACCCGGTCAAAGGAATCGATCAACTGAATGTGGAAGCCATTTCAAGAGCTTCTGCAGATCAGCGTTCGGGGCGAGCAGGTCGAACCGCGCCCGGCATAAGCGTTCGCCTGTGGACCGAAGCCGGACAGCGTCATCGTCCCGCGAGAGAGACTCCGGAAATTCACCGCGTGGACTTAGCGGAGGCCGTTCTCACTTTCAGGGCTCTCGGCGTATCCGACTGGACACAGCTTGCGCTTCCTGATCCACCGGATCCGAACGTCCTCCGCACCACCGAAACCTTTCTTCAACAACTCGGAGCTTTATCCCCGGAAGGAGAGATTTCAGAGCGGGGCCGTACCATTCTGGAGTATCCGGCCCATCCACGTATCGGGCGGCTGATGATTGAAGCCGAACGCCGGGGAGTGGCAGAATCAGCCGCCTTGATCGCAGGTTTATTACAGGGACGGCCGCTCCTGCTTCGAAACATCTCCTCCAAAGCAAAACAGGAACAACTCGATCTTTTTTCCGGAGATGGCAGTTCCGATCTAATTATGCAGCTTCATGCCTGTGAATGGGCGGCGAGTGTTCGTTTTGATCGTCAGCAATGCCAAGAACTCGGACTTCATGGCGCGACCGCCCGACAGGCCATTCAAACTGCAAAAATTTTTCTGCGTAAAACCAATCCCAACCCCGCCCCCACAAATCCCTCAGAGGAACTTCGGAAATGTCTGGCCGTTGCTTTTGCCGATCACCTGGCTTTGCGGAGACCGCACACCCGTCGTTGCGATCTAATCGACGGGCGGGTAGCGGAGATCGACAAAGACAGCATTTGTACAGAAGCCAATCTACTCGTTGCTTCCGAAATACGGGATTCGGAACGGGCGAAAACCCCTTTCCTGATCGGAGCGACCCGGGTCGAATCCGCCTGGCTGTCGGAATTGTGGCCCGAACAATTTCATGACACATCGGAAGTCCGCTATGATTCCCAACAGAAACGGGTACTTTCAGAATCCCGAAAGCAACTGGGAGAGTTAGTCCTGGAGAGCAAAATACATCATGAGGTAACAGATGATGATGCAGGCCGGCTGCTCATGGAAGCCGTGAAAGAAGGCCAGGTACTTCTTCCTGCATGGGATAAAGATGTAGACGCATGGATCACCCGCTTAAACTGCCTTGCAGAATGGTGTCCGGATTGGGGACTTCCCCCACTCACCGAAGAAGATCGGGAGCTTTTAGTGGAGCACATGCTTTCCACCTGCCGCACCCGAAAAGATGTAAAAAATGTAGATGTCCGTCACCAAGTCGAAAACTGGCTGAGTCCTGTGCAGCGGAATCTGGTTCGAGACCATTGCCCTCCCCGGATGCAACTTCCAAACGGACGCCATGCCCGCGTGCGATATGAAAAAGGATCCGCACCCGTGATCTCTTCAAAGCTTCAGGATTTTTTTGGAATGACCGAAGCTCCAAAAGTGGCGGGAGGGCGGGTGACCTGTAAGGTGGAACTTCTGGCCCCCAACGGAAGGCCGGCTGCCCTAACGGACGATTTAAAAAGTTTCTGGGCCAGCGGATACGCATCGGTCCGAAAAGACTTAAAAGGGCGTTACCCCAAGCACGACTGGCCGGAGAACGCCCCTGCAAAGGCAAAAAGTTCCTGAAAGTTTATTTATTTTTTTGTTTATATTCAGGACTGTTTCGGAGGATTTTACGAAGACCTTTTGCGGTCATGCCTTTACTCATTTTGGCACGGTAGGTTTTCAAAGCCCCGGCATCCGGTTTCCGGCCCAGCACATCTTCATACGCTTCCGTGATAACGTTGTCATAATACTCTGTACTCGTACGCAGAGCTTTACGTACGTCTGCCGCAGTCCAATTTTTTTCAATTACTTTACTTCGGAAATCCCGAAGCCCTTGGGCATCCGGTTTACGTCCCAGTACATCTTCATAGGCTTCCGTCACAATATCTGTGGCGGAATCCGCGTAAAGGGAAAGGCTGCTGAAGATAAGTCCGCACACTACAAATACAGTTTTCCATTTCATAATACATCTCCTGTAGGGGTTTAACAGAAAGGTAGGTAGCTTATACCGAAGTACAAGAAAAACCTCTTACCTCTTGTACAGCGGACCAGCTTTATATCGTTGGGTCCCTGACCCAAGGACAGGAAGTTACGGGTGTCACAAAAACGGAGCTGAGATGTCAAAAACAGTCTTGTCTCCCCATTATGACTCTTTAATGTGTGAAATCACATGAAAAATACCGAACTGAATATTCTCCTCATTACCTCAGACCAACAACATTATAATACCCTGGGGATAGAGAATCCTAAAATTCACACTCCGAATCTGGATCGATTGTGTAAAGAAGGCACCCGTTTTTCCAGGGCCTATTGCCCGAACCCCACCTGCACCCCCACCCGGGCAACCCTGTTGACCGGACTGATGCCGTCTCAACACGGAGCCTGGACGCTGGGAACCAAATTACAGGAACATCTGCCAACCCTGCCTGGACTGCTCTCGCAACAGGGCTATTATACGGGACTGGTTGGAAAAGCGCATTTCCAACCTCTACGGGGGAATGAGAGGTATCCTTCGATTGAAAAACACCCGGAGTTACGAAATCTGGATTTCTGGAGGGAATTCAAAGGAGACTGGTACGGATTTAACCGGGTGGAAACCGCCCGGATGCACGCGGATGAGGGACATGTCGGCGGTCATTATGCTATATGGATGGAGGAAAAAGGATTCAAAAACTGGGCGGATTATTTTCAGGAACCGGATCAGATGAGCGATGAACGCAGAAAAAACTATACCCATGAAGACCCCCGAAAATGGGATCTGCCTGACGAAATGCACTACACCACCTGGACAGGAGAGCGTACGGTGGCGTTGATGGACGAAGCACAGGATGCGGACAAACCCTTTATGATCTGGTCGAGTTTCCATGACCCGCATCCGCCGTATATTGTATCGGAACCCTGGGCTTCGATGTACGATCCGCACGATATGGAACCCGGAGGCTATACGCCGGGTGAGCATCAACGTAATCCCGATCATTTCCGCTATTCCGTACAGGAACATCATCCCGACTACTGGCAAGAAGCATGCAGAGATCAGGGTGCCATTCACGGTTCCGGTTTTCAGGGCGGATATGACCGGGAAGCACTGAAAAAGGACATGGCCTGCTATTACGGGATGGTCAGTTTTATGGACAAAGAAATAGGAAGGATCCTGGATGCGCTGGATGAACGGGGGTTGACGGAAACCACTCTGGTGGTGTTTACCACCGATCACGGACATTTTCTGGGACAGCACGGATTAACCCAAAAAGCCATTCATCATTATGAGGATCTTTTGAAAGTGCCTTACATTGTAAGGTACCCCGGACAGGTTCCCGCGGGCGGGGTATCGTCGGACTTGCAAAATCTGGTGGATCTGCCGCGAACCTTTTTATCTGCAGCGGGGATGGAACCTCCGATTCATATCCAGGGGATCGATCAAAGCCCGAGCTGGCAGGGCAAGGGAGCCGTTCGGCAGGCTTCGATCACCGAAAATCATCATGGCTACACCCGGTTCCATATGAATACACTGGTGACCCAACGTTATAAGCTTACGGTGCACAGCGACTCGGATCAGGGGGAATTATTTGATCTAGAGGCAGATCCCAATGAGCTTAAAAACCTCTGGGACGACTCAGCCTATCAGGACCTCAAACGGGATCTTTTGCTACAGTATGCGCGGACACGGATGAACGAAGAACCGATCCAAATGCCCCGACTCTTCGGGGCCTGAAAATCCAAAGCCCCTGTAATAGCGTTCGATGGACAGGCAAAGCGCAAAAAGCCCGCTCAAATATGAAGCCAGGCCCCACCCCTTTCAAATTCCATCTTTCCTGACCACTCCTGCCAAAGAAGCACAGGTCCATGAGTCGTCATGATAGAAAAATATTCTACCGAGCCTGAACGAACGGCTTAAAAAAAGTCCAACGGATCAGCGAGAATCTCTCGGAGCAAGAAACGAGGCGAGCGATGCCACGGCATCCACGAGACGAATGACTCTGGGTTGACCTTTATTATCCACAAAGATGAATACCATGACCCGCTGGCCGGGACGAAACACCCACGTGTTATAGGACAGCATATGTTTATTGTCGGTTACCTCTACAAACAAGGTCACGTACTTGGTCTTGGCGTCCTGTTCCAAATTTGTATCCATTAAACGTATGCCTCCCGG
>JGI12210J13797_10279464_pt1 | contig 10950 bp, 8 predicted proteins | sample ElkSlonscriptome_3_FD_13797 | JGI IMG/M metagenome (IMG submission 13797) | reverse complement strand
AAATCGTCACCGATGAAGGGATCCCGGTTGCCGGAGCTAAAATAGACGCCTCCTATATGTATCAGCTTAAGGAGAGCGATATTTCACTACAGCAGGAATCTCTGGAAACCGACACAAACGGTATCGTTCGTATTGAGCATGCGAGCGAATATACGATGCGCTTTAATATAGAAGCCAAAGGGGTACAGCCCGTAAATCACCAAGACCATAAAATAGAGAAAGGAATGCCGCTTACAATCACCATGCAAAAAGGCCTTGTTGCAGAAGGAATTATCGTAAGCGAGGAAACAGGAAGCCCCATAACCAACACCACGATTCGACTTCTGGCCAGAGATGGTTGGGACTTCCGTCATGTTAATAAAGAAGCGGCAAAGACCGATTCAAATGGAAGGTTCACACTCGACACCCTCAAAGCAGACGACACTTACACCTTTTCTATAGAAGCTGAAGGATACAACCCATTACTGCTCGAAAAGGTGCAAACCAAAGCCATTCCTCGACGTATCGAATTGGGGCCCGAAATCTACATCCGCGGAACAATCTCCGGCAATCTGGATAAACTGGGTTGGGTACGAGAACATACCTCCGGTGAGGAATTTGAGAAAGGGCTACGCTACACGGCCGTAAAACTTAAAAACGGGAGAGCCGACCATTCACATAGAGACGAAGGTATTATCGAAGTCGAGATCAGGGATGGTATCGGTTATTTTGAATTGAGAAATTTTCTTGGCGACCAAGTCTCCCTCTATTCTTCCGGATCGGAAACCCTCGCCGTCATTACTCCGAACGGGAAATCCGTTGAAGCCATTAACATCAATATGGACTCAGGGATCGTCGCCCGCAATACACCCTACCGCGTGGTGGAATACACCTTCGATACTCCGGTCGGCCTTCCTGCTGCCGAAGGAGAAATCAATGTCTGGCACACCACCACCGAAAAAAGGGAACAGGGCGACACCTCCTGGACCGGTATGAAGATCCGTGTTGAAAACGGCACGGGCCGGGCATCGTTCCCCGCTCCCGGATTTATAAAACTGGGAGGCTCGCAGGATCTGGCTGGTTATTGGCTGGAACCCGAAAATGAGCGCACTGCAAATGATCGCCTGGTGGAACCTGCTGAAACACCGCTGAAGCTGCGCTATACCCTCACGCCGGCCGGAGGCATTTCGGGTACAATCGTCAATGAGAAGGGACAGCCTTTGCATGGTATGGATATAAATATCCATCCGGTCTTACCGGAAAGGGATCTAGCCTCTCTAAAGCAACTTACCAAGGAAGAGCACATGGAATTGGCGGAGCAGTTCAGTCAGGAAGATGCGCTGAGACGCATTGTGGGAACTTCCCGGTCGGGAGCCAGCAACGGCACCTTCGCATTTACCTCCCTGCCGCTGAATCATACCTATCAGGTCAGTGCGCATTCAGGCTATAACCTGTTGGCCAGCGAGCCCATCACGCTTACTCTGGAGAATCCTATTCAGGAGGTCATCTTAAAACAGAATCCTCCTGAAAAACTGTCCGGACGAGTCCTGTTGCCGGATGGATCCCCCTGTGTCGATATGCCCGTGAGGCTGGCCGTCAGAATTCTAAAACACAGCTTCAGTAACTCGGCTGTTCCAACGGATGATGAAGGTAATTTTGAGTTTTCGGGACTTAATCCGGATCCCTCTGTTATGTATGATCTTTCGATTGAAACCGGCGAAGGTTGGCAACCCATCAAGACAACCCTCGAACCGGGATCATTCAGTGAGTTTGTACTGGAAAAAGGACTGACTCTGAAGGGAAGGGTGATCGACCACATAACCGGACAGCCGCTCGAAGGGATCGGTGTTGCAACCGCCAACCTTGCCGATCTGCATGCAGGCATGAATGAAACCTTTGCCCAGACTGATTCTGAAGGGCTGTTTGCATTCTCTACGCTCGCTTCCGGAGAATACGCGATCGGCGCAAATAACATGGAACTTGTGTCCCCGGTCAGCAGCAATGGTTACTTCACCACATTCAATGCGGGAGAAATCGAATTCATCGAGCTAAAGGTTAAACCGATGACCAACATGCCCCACTTTGCCCCTTAACCAGTTTTACCACCAGAGCTTATAGGAGGGATCTAGCTGGAAGGCGTTTTCAATGTGGCGGATTTCAGGTTTTGAGCCGGGCTCGCCGATGACTTCAATGACGTCGAAGCGGATGTAGTCGGGCTTGAGTTTTTTCTTTTTTAGGTAATTTACGGCGGCGCGCGAGAGACGTTTTCGTTTTTCTTTATTTACGGCGGAGAACGGTCGACCGTAATCTTCGTTTTTGCGGGTTTTGACCTCAACGAAAATTAGCGTGTTTCCATCGTTGGCGATAATATCGAGTTCATCATGTTTGCCGGAACGAACGCGTTCGCCGATAATTTTCCAACGTTTGGACCGTAGAAATTTAACGGCCTTTTTTTCACCCCAAATTCCGGATTTTAGATGGGCCGGTTTTTCACTTTTTCTGAACTTATTTTTTAGCCACGAAAAGGCACAACAAACACAAAATTTTATTCCGCCAACAGCTTCGCGTTTTTTGTGCCTTTTTGTGGCCATAGACAATCAGCCCTCGATGATTTTTTTATAGAGCGCGATGTAGTCGTTGGCCATGTGTTTGACGGAGAAGTCCTGTTTCATGGCGCGACGCATCAACGTTTTCCAGCGTTTGGAATCATGGTAGACTTTGAGGGCGCGTTCCAGACATTGGAAAAAGGCTTCGGGGGTATAGTCTTTGAATTTAAAACCGGTTCCGCCCTTTAGCTTATAATCGATTACGGAGTCTTCGAGCCCACCGACGGCGCGGACGAGAGGAATGGTTCCATAGCGCATGCTGTAGAGCTGATTTTGTCCGCAGGGTTCAAATTCGGAGGGCATCAGGAACAGGTCGACCCCGGCCTCGATCTGGTGCGCTTTGGTGTTGGAAAATTCAATCCAGGAGCATACCTGATCGGGCCATCGCTGCGCCCATTGCCAACACGCATTTTCATAGCGCCCATCGCCGGTGCCCAGAATTACGATCTGTACGCCGCTCTCGACCATGGGTTTGATGGAATCAAACAGCAGATCAATGCCTTTCTGCGGGACCAGACGGGTGATAATTCCAAGCATTGGAATTTTCGGATCCACCGGCAGTCCGCAGGCTTTCTGGAGTTCGGTTTTGCAGGTTTCTTTTCCCGACAGGTCTTTCGCAGAATAGTTCGCGGCAATGTGAGAATCGGTCTCGGGATTCCAGCGTTCATAGTCAATGCCATTGAGAATGCCGTGCAGCACTTCGCGGCGGTGATAAAGCACGCCGTTGAGTTTACACCCAAACTGGGCTGTTTTGACTTCTTCCGCATAGGTCGGGCTCACGGCATTAATGGCGGTTGCTCCGACCAATCCGCCCTTCAGGGTGTTGATTTCGCCATAAAATTCCAGCGTATGCATGGTGTAGCAGCTTTCCGGAAGCTGGGTCATGTAGAATTTTTCCGCCGACGCCCAGCCCTGATGCGCCAGATTATGAATCGTCATCAGTGTTTTTTCTGAACCATTGCGGAAATTGCCATCGATCCCGTGGTAGAGGAACATCGGCATGAGGCCGGCCTGCCAGTCATTGCAGTGGACGACATCTGGCTTGAGTTGTAAATCATCGATCACTTTAACCACCGCTTTCTGGAAAAAGACAAAGCGTTCAAAATTATCGCCGTAGCCGTGAGTCGGTGTGCCATAGATACCGGGACGTTCAAAAAAGGCGTTGCTGTGAATAAAATAGGTGGTTACGCCCTGCCATTCATTTTTCCACAGGGTGCCGTGATACCAGCTGTTGCCCAAAGGAATATGAAATTCATGCTCGGTTTGCTCAATGCCGAATTTTACGCGGTCAATACTCTGGTAAAGCGGAAGAAAGCGGATAACATCCTCGCCCTGCTCTACGAGACCCTTGGGCAAAGACGCACAAACATCTCCTAGACCGCCCGTCGAAGCGAATGGTACGATTTCGCTGCTTACAAAAATGATTTTCATGGTAACAATTTAAAGGAACCTTTCATGAGCTTCGATACCCAAATTCTCCAATTTATGAGCGCCCCCGGCTACCGCCCGATGAAACAGCACGAGCTGGCCCGGGCGCTGCAGATCGGCTCCAAAGGTCAGCGGGCGGATTTCCGGCACGATCTCTATCAGCTGGAGGAGCAGGGCAAAATCATCCGGTTGCGGAAAAATCGCTGGGGACTTCCAGAGATTGGAAATCAGGTGATCGGCACCATTAAAATGATGGCCAAAGGCGGCGCTATTTTTATTCCGGACAACAAAGACGAGTCCGAAATCTATATCAACGACCGGAATCAGGGCGTCGCCCTGCCCGACGATAAGGTGTCGATAGAGATCTTTCATTCTGAATATGCCGCGCGGCAACGCGAGCGCAGGGGACAGACCGATCTCCGGGCCGAAGGACGTGTCGTCTCGGTGGTCAAACGCAAAAATGAGCAGACCGTCGGACTGCTGAAACATACGCCCTATTATTCCTATGTCATTCCCGACGCGCCGGGGTTCAAGCATGATGTCCGCATTGAAGACACGCAGAATATCGGGGACAACCACAAAGTGCTGGTCAAACTCAACGCATGGAATGATCCCTACCATCCGCTGACCGGAAAAATTATTGAAGACCTCGGCAATGTCACCGATCCCGGCGTGGATGTAGACAGCCTGCTGCGCGAGGCCGGAATCCGCGAAGATTTTCCACAGGATGTGATTGATGAGGCCAATCAGCTTTCCGGCGAAGTGACGCCGGACAAAATGGAAGGTCGAACGGACCTGCGCAACGCCGTCACCTTTACCATCGATCCGGAAACGGCGAAGGATTATGACGATGCCGTTTCGTTGGAACCCCATCCGGATGGCGGATGGATTCTCGGCGTGCATATTGCCGATGTTTCGACGTACGTAACGCCCGGATCAAAAATTGATAAAGAAGCCTATCATCGCGGCAACAGCATTTATCTGGTTGATCGCGCCGTCATGATGTTGCCAAAAGAACTGACGACCAAAGTCTGCAGTCTGAATCCCGAAAATGATCATCTGTCGCACACGGCCGAAATTCACCTCAGCGCGGACGGCGAAATGCTGGGCTATAAAACCTACCCTTCCGTCATTCATTCTAAAGCACGCCTGACCTACACCCAGGTACAGAAATATATCGATGACGAGCCGGATCACGGCATTCCCGATCTGATTCTCCAACGATTGGAAAATCTTTGGCCGCTGGTTCAGAAGGTTCGGAAATTGCGCGTGGAAAATGGATCGATTGAAATTAATACCCCCGAAATTGAGATTAAACTAAACGATCAGGGCAAAGTCGAAAAAATGATGCCCCGCTCGGAATCCAAACAAGCCTACGGCCTGATCGAAGATTGCATGCTGCTGGCAAACCGGGCCGTGGCGGAAACCTTGATCAACGCTGAATTACCGGCGATCTATCGTATTCATGAAGAGCCGGACGAAGAACAGTGGGCCGCAATGGGCATGGAATTGCAGGCGCTTGGAATCCCTGCCCTTCCGCAGACTCGAGCCGAAATTAATCAAGCGGTACAAATGGCCGTGGGCACGCCGGTTGAATACACGGCCAATCTGGCGATTCTTCGGAATTTTAAACGGGCGGAATATTCCAATACGCAGATCGGTCACTTTGGGTTGGCCTTCGAGGACTATACGCACTTCACCTCACCGATTCGTCGCTACCCCGACCTGCTGGTTCACCGGCTTCTGAAAGCGGTCGAATTGGGCAAGCAGTTCCCCATCTCCGGCGATCAGATTGCTGAAATTGCCCAGCATTGTACCGATACGGAGAAAAAGGCCGATGAACTCGAACGCAAGAGTACCGAGAAAAAACGGATCGAATATTACAACGAATTGATGAGCTCGTCGCTAACGCAAAAATTTAAGGGTTACATCGTAACGATCAAAGGCAAAGGCATGATTGTGGAACTGCCCGATTCCCTGCAACGCGGTATGGTGACCTTTGCTTCCATAACGTCCGACTGGCTGGAAGCCAATGACGATATGACCCAGGCGGTGACCAAAGGTGGAAAAGCTAAATTTACCATCGGCCAGGAGGTCGAGGTGGCTTTGGCTAAAGTAGACACCGCGCGCAATTTCATTGACTTTATTCTGGCGGACCAGGTGGTCCAGCCTCGCCAGCGGGAACGCCGTCCAAAATTCGAACCGGATATGCGCACCGGCAAACCCCGTAAAAAAGGAAAACAACGAAGACGTCGGCGCTGATTCCTGCTCACCCTAGCCGACCGGAGTCGGCTCGGTGTTTTTCTGGTGCAGGAACTTCAGGGCCAAAAATTATGCTGCGACCACATTTCCGGTTTTTCCATGAAGACCGGCTGACACTTCGCGTTCAGCTTCGCTCCAAGTCACCATCCGACCCTCTTCGATGGACATTTCCAGACGATGATAACCGACGACCTTGCGGTATTCGATAATCTGTCGGTCTAGCAACTCGTGGAAATCGACTCTGTTAAAATCGCTTTCCACCACTCCCATAGTTTCAGCATAATTTGTCATCTTATTTCTCCCGTTCTATGGAGAGGTTATAAGCAGACCTAATGCCAACTATTCCAAAAGGGGATAAATTATTCTGCCGAAACTGGTTTTTCGGGCTTGTTAACGGTTAAATTTAATTTCGGCGGTTGGCCGGATTCTTTCGAATCGACTTTATACGCCTCGTCGCCGGCGGTACCCCAAAGCCCAAAGGTAACCGTTTGCAGCTCGTGCTTTCTGATGTCTTCAAGAAAAGAGGCATTATCAATCTTAATTGTGATCCATTGCCCGGCAACCCATTCTACATTTTTAAGTTGAGCCAGCGCCGGCTCCCAGATATCGGGATCCATCAGGTTTTTAGCCGCTCGACCTTTTCCATCCTCCCAGGCCCGATCGCGAAATGAACGCCATTGAAAAGTCACCTCTCCGAGTTCAGCATTTCGACCCTGAAGTCCAAGATTTCCGGTTCCTTCTATCCAAGCACTGTTTGCAACATTATGAACCATAGGGGCAACAGTCAGAGAAACCGGCGTGGGGGAACTTTCCTGAATCCGGAACGAAAATTCAGCGCTTTGGATTTCATTGGTCACCGTCGATAGATCAAAAGCAACAATGGACACCACGCTGGGCATTTGAGCCAGCAGAAGCAATGGTGCTGCTCCACTGTTTTTATTCCGGTGATTACTTCGCGCAAAGTTGTCTTTCGATGCCGTGAGCTCCATGTTTTGGGTCTCCTGTGCAAAAACGGAAGCGCCGACTAACATACTCATAAAAATCAATATTCGTGTTTTCATAAAATCCTCACTTAAAAAATTTACAGCCTGTATTCGAAGCAGGAATGAGACCATTCCTTAAATAATCTATTGCGCAAAATCCCGCTCAAATTTTTCCAGACACTTCAACAAGCTGTCCGACGTGATCCGTTTTCGGGCTTCTTTAAAAGTCAAAATTTTGCGTTCCCGGCGATGATCTTCCTCCCATTTAGCATGAATTTTTTTTACCTCCATGGCGTACAGGGTGAGATGAACCTCTTCCCCGCTTTTGATGAACACCTTGGTTCGGTAGGCATTGTTTTTTAGAATGCGCCCTTCAACCCCGGCTTCTTCCAGAGACTCCATGGCTGCGGTGCCCGACTTGCCTTCATCCTTTTCGTACTGCCCTTTAGGAAAAATCCAGTACCCGCTGGCGCTGGTGATCATAATGACTTTAATTTTACCGTCTTCACGGACAAACGGAATGGTTCCATATTGCTTATTCATTGCTCTTAACCCCTCTAAATCAGTTGGTCCAGTTCTTCCCAAACTGCTTCATAGGCCCAGGCCGCCGATCGTTTGCCTGCATAGGAAAGGGCCGGCGCCCTATGAAGGCCCATCTTTTCAATATCGCTTGAAAACGGAATCGTATGCAGCAGGAATCGTTTATGCATGTTCCGCATACGGTCCATCGATTCCTGATGCAGTTTTTTACTCTTCTGCACCATGGAAAAAACAGGAACGAGTTTCTTCTTCCTGTACCCTGCTTCATCAAAAAAATCATACAATTGCTCCAGCGTTCTTTCCGACAGCGTGGTCGGGATGACCGGAACAATAATTCGGTCGGCAATTTTAAATATATTTTCCGACAGCCTCGAAATATTGGGCGGGCAGTCCAACAGTAACAGGTCATATTCATGGTTCGCCGACTTCAGCGCTTTTTTCAACCGCGACCGGCTATGCTTCATTCTCGAAAGAAAAATATCAAAATCGCGGAAACCGTGATTGGCCGGCAGAATATCCAGGTCCTCAAAATCGCTCGCCCGGATCGCCTTCGTAAAACGCCGCACATCGTTAAAAAAACGATCACCCGTCAGCTTATTTGATGGTTTAACGCGGAAATAAAAACCCGACGCACCCTGTGGATCGAGATCGCACAACAGTACACGCTGACCGCTCAGCGCCGCCGCATAGGCCAGATTCACCGCCGCGGCCGTTTTGCCCACGCCTCCTTTATTACTATAACATGCAATGATTTTCATAAAATTCTATCCTGTGGAACAGAGCCCTTTAAATGCGGCCGCTGTTTCTCTATTCACAAACAATTCGAGATTTGACTCCACGTCCCGTCGCGCTTTTTTCTGAAGCTGGAATAAAGTCGCCACCAAAGCGCCCACACTTTCAGCCACTTTCAGCCCTTTCTTTCCGCGCATGGGATGGGTCTGAACAAACGATGCCAGCGACTCGCGCTGAACGCAATAATCATTAAACCGCCCGAGCAAATCCTGCAGGCCTTTCAGTGATTTAACCAACGGTTTGATCTGTTTTTTTGGAAAGAGCGGCATAAAGAATTCCATCAGATAGCGCAGCTTCTTGCACTGAATGCGCAATGCATGCACCTCCGCCTCCGGCGTGTCCGCATCAATGGCCCGGGCAATCGACGCAACTTTCTTATAGCGCTTCAAAACTAAACGTTTTGCAAAGGCCAACGTATTTTCCTCCGCCGCGGGACCCCAATGCTTTTTTTCCAATGATTGGAAATTTTTCAGCAGATCCTTCATCGACTGATCATACGTATCTGCCGACAAACTCCCGCGAACCTGATCCAATGCCTCCGCCCGCTCCGCCGCAAAAACATCAAACATAATATCCAAACCGGCATACTGACTCTCCGGAACCATGTCGTAAAACATCTCGCGATCCAGCAGATACACATCCAGATCACGCAAACGATTCGTCTGCTTCATCGTTTCCGCCAATTGGAGTTTAATCGATGCATTAAAATCAGCGGCATAAACGCTCTTAAATAAACTAAGCATGGAACGTACGCGACGTAGACTTACTCGGTAGTCATGGAGAAATTCAGTATCAAGGTCTGCGATAATCCCCGGTTCATTTTTCCGGGCCGTTGAAATAAAGGTTTCAACGATGCGACCCGCATTTTCAACAATCGATGATTTTGGCAAAATATCTACCGCCGATTTAGCCTCATAAAACGGCGTGCGAATTCCAATCATTGGAAAATAATCAAAACCATCGGCACTGAATTCGGCTTTTTCCAATGCTTGGAAAACAAGCTGTACTTCATCCTCATATCCGCGCATCGGTTTCACATTGATCCACACCGCTTTCTTTGATCCTCGGATCAAAGAAATAGAGCTAAACCGCACCACGACCTTTTCCAGTTCGTCCCTCACGGCCCATTCATCAATCTGAACCTCGACTTTTGAAATGTCAGAAAACGCTCGCAGGGTTGTGAATTCCAAACAGTGGAAACCGACCGGCCCACCTTTCAGCTCATGGGCAAATTTCCAATCATTGGAAATGTCCTGCTCTTCGACCCGGCCCGAATTTAAATCAACTAAAGTGACAGCACCCGATGACTGGAGCAGCACCTGACCGGCGCGCCGTAGGTGACCGTCAAACGTATCGCGCAGGCTTCCGGATCGATGTACCGTTTTAAGCTGCTCGATGGAATAATTCGATGGAAGACATTTTTTAAATGGCTTCACACTGAAGTTTCCGGCCTTCCAGACGCCCGCTAGTTTTTTTGGCAACATGTCGGTGATTATAAACCGTCGCAAGAATTGATCAAGCATCGCAGTTGACGGTATCGCCCCACCCACTTAGAATTTTTTTAAACTGACAGGAGAACATAATGAAAACCACGCTATTCGATGATGCCATGCGGCGGCTCAACACCGCGATGAAATATACCGACCTCGACGACGAAGTGGCCCTGCGCGTCGGCACCCCGAAATCCTGCCTTGAGGTTTCCGTTCCCGTTCGGCGCGACGATGGGTCGCTTGATTTTTTCAGAGGCTATCGCGTGCGGCACGACGATACCCGCGGGCCGACCAAGGGCGGACTCCGCTACCACCCTTCCGTTTCGCTCGATGAAGTAAAATCGCTGGCCTTCTGGATGACGTTTAAATGTGCTGTGGTCGGCATACCCTATGGCGGTGCCAAAGGCGGAATTTCAGTTGATGCAAAATCGTTGAGCCCGATGGAGCTCGAACGGTTGAGCCGCGGATTTATTCGTCTGGTCGCTGACTTCATCGGCCCCGATGTCGATATCCCGGCGCCGGACATGTATACCAACGAACGAATCATGGGGTGGATGATGGATGAATATTCCACCATCCGCCGCCAGCACGTCCCGGCAGTCATCACCGGAAAACCGGTCAGCATGGGCGGCAGTGTCGGACGTTCCGATGCCACTGGGCGCGGCGCGTATTACTGCATTCGAGAACTTGCCAAAAAACACGATCTGGATCCGGCATCGACCACCGTAGCCATTCAGGGCTTCGGAAATGCCGGGCAGCATGTGGCGCGGCTGTTGCATAAAGACGGATACCGTATCGTGGCGATCAGTGATTCTCAGGGCGCTATTTATCGACCCGAGGGCTTTGATATTCCCAGCCTCATTCGAACCA
>JGI12210J13797_10682205_pt1 | contig 10951 bp, 5 predicted proteins | sample ElkSlonscriptome_3_FD_13797 | JGI IMG/M metagenome (IMG submission 13797) | reverse complement strand
TACATCATTATCCTTTTAACATTGTGGTTAGTCAACGCGTGTAATCAAAATGCTGCCCCCGACACCACTCTAGCCCAGGGAAAAACAACCAATGATTTCAACCTGGCCGCCTACGTTTGGCCTTCCAACCATCATGATGAACGGTTTGGCGATATGCTCTGGCCTGACGGTATGGGAGAGTGGGAGGTAATTAAAAAAGGCAATCCGCGGTTCGAAGGCCACTATCAGCCCAAAGTACCACTCTGGGGTTATGAACCAGATAACGACCCTATAGTCATGGAACGGTGGATAGATGCAGCTACTGATCATGGCATCAATACCTTTATTTTTGATTGGTACTGGTTCGATGAAGGCCCGTTCCTGGAAAGTAGCCTGAATGATGGCTTCCTCAAAGCCTCAAATAATGAAAAAATGAATTTTTACGTCATGTGGGCCAACCACAATGTGAGACGTAATTACTGGAATGTGCACAAGTTCAAAGATGATGACTCCTTGCTATGGGATGGTGCAGTCGACCGGGAAAATTTCGATATTATTGTTGCGAGGGTAATTGAACAGTATTTCAAAAAGCCCAATTACTTCAGAATTGATGGGAAGCCGGTGTTCTCTTTGTTCAGCATCAATAATTTTATCAGGGGACTAGGTGGGTTGGATCAGGCCAGGGAAGCCATTGATTACTTCAGAAATGAAACAAAAAAAGCCGGTTTTCCGGGTCTACATCTTCAAACAATTCTTTTTGGTAATCCCAACGCTGATTTGTTGATGAAAATCGACTCTTTGACAGCAAACAGCGCGACCCAGTACAATTGGGGCGGACCTCATCCGGAAGATTATGTTCGCTGGGGTGTGCAAGCAATGGAAAAAATGGAAACCTGGGATCAAGCCTTGTCAATCCCTTTCTTCCCTAACGCCTCCATTGGCTGGGACGATTCACCGCGCTTTCCACAAAAGACCAAGGAAGATATCGTTCACTTGAATAAAACGCCCGAAGCTTTTTCCGGATTTCTGCAAAAGGCCAAAGATTATTGCCGCGATCATCCCGGGGAGACCAATCTGATCACCATTTTTTCCTGGAACGAATGGATCGAAGGGGGGTATTTATTGCCGGATGTGAAATATGGTTATAGGTACCTCGAGGCTGTTCGGAATACCCTGGATAAAGAATATCGCTTACCGGCAAATTAGAACATCTTTTAATAAACTGATAAAAAATCAGATCATATCAGGTCAGCGGCTATAATCATTATCCTGCTACTCTTCACCGCTGATTGCAATCAATAATCCGGTTTTATCCGGTTTCATACTTAAATAAATGTATCAAATGCTTAAAACTATAGTCCTGTGTGTTTTTTTTTCCTTAATACATAGTCAATTGTTGATAGCTCAGGATCTTCTTTTGTCGTGGGATTTTGAAGAGATGAATAACAGGTCCACCCGTGAAGGAGTAAGTGGCAGAGCAGATACCCTGGAAGGCAACTTCAAATTGGTTGATGGGATAAAGGGGAATGGACTTAAATTGGATGGCTTTACCACCCGGTTGATTCACGAAGATGAAAAAATGGCTGCACCAGGAAGCGAGTTCTCAGTTGAGGCATGGGTTTCACTTGGAAATTACCCCTGGAACTGGTGCCCGGTTTTAACTACTGAAAACAAAGAAGTCAAGGGATACCGGTTAATGGTCGGACCTCATGGACAAATAGCATTTCAGGTGGCTATCGGTGGCCAGTGGATATCATGTACCACCAAAAGGCTCAGCATCCCCCTGCGTACCTGGATGCATGTGGTGGGGATTTATAGCGCCAATAATTTCCTCAAGGTGTATATCAATGGTGAATTAAAATTAACCATGCCAATAAATGGTGAAATGGAAAATGCCCGCAACAGCAGTTGCGTACTTGGCATGGTGGCAAATCCCGAAAAACCCTCTGATATACACCGGACCTGGGGCACCGTATCCCAATATTATGGGCTCAATGGTATCATTGATGAAATCAGGGTATATAATAATACAATTTCACAGGCTGCGATTTCAAAGACATTTTCAAAGGCTCAAATAAAAGTACCTGATTTAAAACCACATCGACTACCAGACATCGAAAGACACCCGGGACGATTTGGTGGTTTTTATACTAAGTTGAAATATTACGATGGGTGGGATGATTTGTGGCCGGTAGATCAGGATCCGGATATCGTGGTTTGTTTTGATAAGCTGCCGGTAAAGGTTGTGTTTTGGCGTGGTGTCAGGTATGGCGCCTCCTGGATTTCGGGGAATAACAATTGGATGTCTGATCAGAGTGTGGAAGCCTGGGGGGTTGGTGATAAAGACCAGGAAGGATGCTTTGAGCATATGCAGGACAGGCATTGCCGGTTTTCCCACGTCAGAATCATTGAAAATACCGATGCCAGGGTTGTGGTCCATTGGCGGTATGCTCTGGTCAGTGCTTACAACAACACGTGGCGCGTAGATCCAAAGACAGGCTGGGAATGCTGGATTGATGAGTATCATTATATTTATCCGGATGCAGCAGGTATCCGAAAAGTTGCCTGGAAAAAGGGGAGCTTAGGTTTTCCCCGTCAGTTCCAGGAATCCTTGCCGATACTCCAACCCGGACAGTTACAAAGCGAATTGTTGCACCAGGATTATGTGCATGTATCAGATTATGCCGGCAATATCAGGCCTGTCTCTTATGTTGAAAACCCTCAGGAAATGGACAAGGAATTTGCCAGGGATTTTACAGTACAGCAATACAACTTTAAATCGGATCAAAAACCATTTATTTGCTATGAACCAGGCAACCAGATGAGTATTAAATGGAACAATATTGCGGGTTATCATGAACATGGTGGATGCAATCATTTTCCGGTTGGCCAGGCCCGGTGCGATGGTCGTACCAGCACCACTTCCGATAAACCTTCCCATTTTGGAGGTTTTCCGATTTCCAATCCGGTGATCCACGAAAAAGACGATCGTTACTTTTGGAATGGGCTTTATGGCATCAACGATATGGCAGTGAAGCAGGTTGTGGAACTGGGAAAGTCATGGGCATTCGCACCAGAGATCAACCTGCTGGAAAAGGGTTATGTATCCAGGGGATTTGATAAAAGCGAAAGATGTTATCACCTGGAAAAATTGGATGCAAGTTCGGGCAAACTCGCATTGGAATTGGCGGGTAGTAAGGAAAACCCAATCATCAACCCGGCATTTGTGATAAAAAACTGGACGCACATGGACGCTGGTATATTGATCGATGGTAAGCCAGCCAAAGATGCAAGGATCGGTATTAATCGCCAACTGGAAGGGGATGAACTGGTAGTGTTCCTCTTTCATCAGTCAAATGAAAAGGTCAATATTACGATCAGTCCGAATTAGAAAGCCGCGTCCCTGCATATTATCTCAATGGTCTCCAGGATACTTCACAATGGTTTGAGCGCGAGTGCCAGTCCTGTGGTGGTGTCTTATCCTGCCAAACTCGATCTGAGTCTTATCCATAGGACTCAACCTCAATTCGCCATAAAACTATTTTCATACTAATAACCTTGGTTTGCGTCTCGTAGCACTGCCTTGCATTACAAGGACCAGAGTGATACAATGCTAAACACATCATTTTGCTCCTGAATTTCTGCCTGAGGAGACTCAGGCCGATGTTTGGAATTTAAATCAAGTTTGTAAATGTAAACACTCACCTTACTTCCACACGGATACTCACACTCCCTTCACGGGCTTACAATTAGTGCTTACCGGTCTAACAATTGATATTGTCGGGCTTACAATTAGTGCTTACCGGTCTAACAACTGATATTGTCGGGTTTACAACTAGTGCTTACTGGTTTTACAATTGATACGTGCCGGTCTTACAATTGATGCTTACTGGACTTACAAATGATGTGTGCACCTTTTACAATCGATGCGGCGAAGGGGAACTTCGTACGCTTCGCTCAGAATCGCACCTGATCATTAGCTGATCTCAAAGCGTGAATTTCCCTCCCAAATTAACGTTCGTCCAGATTTGTAATCTGGATTCATAGTGTCAGGCGTTTGTAAAGTGAGACAGAAGACTTGTTTCAACCGTATTTTTGTTTCTCAATCATGAGGAATTCATTATCAAGCTCACATAAAAAATCGTATGAAAAATCTATACTTAGCTATCCTGACCAGTAGTTTATTACTTTGGTCATGTGATGGAAAAGAATCAAAATCTGGTCAGCAATTCCAAAATGAAAATGATGAATTGCCTGGCGCTACCATTCAGCAAGTATCCTTTCTCGATGTGAAAATCACCGATAATTTCTGGCAACCAAAGATAAGGGTGAACCGTGTCTCGAGTATCAGTCATGCATTGCAACAAATACAACCTTCAATCGAATATTTCGAGATGGTTGCAAACAATATCGATGGTGAGCATACCCACAACCGGGCCAGCGATTCAGATCTCTATAAAATTATTCAAGGTGCAGCCTATGCCCTTTACCATACACCGGACCCGGAACTTGAAGCAAAGATCGATACAATCATCAACAAGATTGCCGCAGCACAGGCACCTGATGGGTATCTTTTCACTCATGGGATGATCAATACACCATCAGAGCGGTGGCATGATCTTGAAAGGAATCATGAATTGTACTGTGCCGGTCATCTGTTTGAAGCCGCGGCGGCCTATTACCAGGTCACCGGGAAAAGGGAATTTTTGGAGGTAGCGATCCGGTTTGCTGATCATATAGATTCTGTTTTCGGTTCGGACAAAAGACGTGATGTGCCGGGACATGAAGAAATCGAACTGGGGTTACTTAAACTTTATGAAGCCACCGGTGATAAAAAATACCTGGATCTTTCGAAATTCTTTATCGATGAACGCGGAAACCCTGAGAGAGTTAAAGATGCCCTGAATCCTCCTGATAATGACCCTAATGCCGGCACACCATGGCGCTGGCGTCATCCTTCCTACAGGCAGGACCATCTGCCCATTACTGAGCAGTTTTATGCGATTGGACATGCGGTGAGGGCAGGCTACCTGTATGCAGCCGTAACCGACCTGACAATGGAAACCAACAACCATAAATATGTACCTGCACTGGATTCCATTTGGAATGATATCGTCAGAAAAAAGCTCTATATCACTGGGGGTATTGGCACACGCCAGTTTCATGATGAGGGTTTTGGCACTGAATATTTGCTTCCCAACGATCAGGCATATTGTGAAACCTGCTCGAGCATTGCTTTGACGTTTTGGAACCGGAGAATGAATCAATTACATGGAGATACAAAATATGCGGATATGCTGGAATTAACCCTCTTTAATTCGGGAATATCAGGCATTTCTTTAAGCGGGGACAGGTATTTTTATACCAACCCCTTAATGTCAGATGGCAAACATCAGCGCAAAGACTGGTTTAATCCACCCTGTTGCCCGACTAACGTGGTAAGATTTATTCCGGAAATCGGGTCTCTCATTTATGCGAAAACGAATGACGCCATTTATATCAATCAGTTTATTGGCAGTGAAACAAATATCAGTCTGGCAAATAATAATGTGATGGTGGTGCAGGAATCAGAATACCCCTGGAGTGGCAATGTTACCGTTAAAGTAAATCCTGAAAAAGAAACAGATTTCACCATACATATCAGAATTCCGGGTTGGGCCAGGGGTAATTTGCTTCCTGGTAATCTGTACAAAATAAATGACCTGGATAACGCCCCGGAAGATTTGCCTGTGCTAAAAGTGAATGGAGAAATAGTGCCTTTGGCCGAAATGCAGAAAGGTTATGTCGTTATTGAGCGTAAGTGGAAAGCAGGGGATGAGTTGCAGTTGGAATTACCGATGAACATCAGAACCGTCGCAGGAAACCCAAGGATAGAAGACACCCAGGGAAAAATTACCTTAATGCGAGGTCCGGTTGTGTATTGTATCGAGGAGATTGATAATGAATCTTATTTTAATGCAGAAATTTCTCCGCTGATACAGCCGAATGGAATGATTGCTGAAAAGCAGGATGATTTGTTGAATGGCGTGGTGACCATCAAAGGAAAAGCCACCCTGCCTGACAGGAATACAGAGCTTGATGTGACTGCAATTCCCTATTTCACCTGGAACAACAGAGGACCAGGGCAGATGAGAGTTTGGTTGCCTGTTAAAACGGAGTGATTAAAAAGAAAGGTCTTAAGGAATCCGGAAAAAATCAAAGAAGTAAGCACTCCAAAAATGGAACTGGCTAATTCAAACCTGATGAGTACGAATAAAATTCCCGGTATTTATAACCCAAAAATATAGACTACGATCCTCTATTTTCCGACATTCAGTGGGGTGATTTTTTGTGCCCAAACACACAGAACGATGATGACGGAGGGTAAAGATTATGTTCAGCCCGATTTGAAATCGGGTTGGGCTAGTGTTAAGCGTTTGCAACGCTACTGCTCGTTCGATTCAACCATTCAACATTTCAACCATTACCAACACATTATAGGTTGAACTAATTTTTTGTAGCCAAAAACACCAAACGGGATAACGTGATCTGGAAACCAACCTGGTTCATTACAGAAACCAACTGCTGGTAAACAAAGTCGTGGAAAGTATTTTTCTAATCTGCAAAACTTCGGGGAACCCTGTAACCCTTTACAACCGGAGTGGCACATCTTCAGCGTGTGCCTACTCTTCGACCCTCAATTCCCAAACCACTGCAATGCTGAACCAGGCACTGCACCTCCATTCAAGCGCAGATGGATTTAACATTCTACTTTCCTGATTAAATTGCTGGTTTCTTCATCTGTATGGTTTGAGTTTGAGGGGCGAGGAGTTCCACACTTGTAAAGCTTTGGCTATTATGGTTCATTTCAACATGGGAAGTGTAGCACTCCGATGGTTGGGGGTTGGTGGAATATTAGGAGTTAATCGGGACAGGTATCTTAGAAATACGTCATAGGTAGGAATAATTTTGTATCCAAACACAAAAAACGTGATGACGCTGAGAAGCTTTTATGGTTGTGAAAACAAGATTATTAATTATTTATAAGTCATTGAAAAATAACCACGTACCTCTTCTTGTCGTCTCTCTGAGGGCCGGTGCTGGCCATAGCAAAGGACCGAAGCCTGCCTGACGGCAAAGGCAGGAATCCGATAAACCTGAAAACTAATGAATGTGATACCAACTCATAACATCCAGAAAACTACACCCTTAAAAATACGTCCAGGGGAAAAGCCAGAGCGAAGGTGTGAAGCAATCTGTATAAATTTGCAGATTAGTTTTTTGCAGGAGGTGATACGGACATTTAAAAAGGTTAAGCCCTATAGTTTCCAGTAATCCGCTCCGTGGCGTTTCAAGCATTTAGCGTTAGTTTAGCCTGATTTCAAATCAGGCTAAACATTAATAATTATTTTATAATGAAACATATTAATTTGTATTGGACACCAATGTCACTTATTTATACCATTATTTCCTTATTTCTCCTGGTGGTGGCCACTGGATGTAAGGATCAGGACTCCTACAAGCCCATCATTAAAAAAGCCCATGTAGGCGGTTACATGATCACTCAGCGGGAGAAAGTAGATTCGACTTATGATGCCGGATACTCCATGTATGCAGCTGCCTGGCCATTACTGAAAGCGTATCCGGGCAGAAGCTTTCAGTCTGGACTTTTCGGTACCTGGATGCACCCCCGGCATGACGAACCATTGCCGGTGGAAAAGTTATATACCGATATTGAAGGAGGACTCGGCTGGTGGCGGGATACTGAATTTGCTACCGCTACCCCAAAATTTATCATGGGCGGTGTTCAGCTAAATTTCATTGGCTGGGCCAACGGGCCGGGTGCCGGCAAAGGAAGGGATTGGGATGATCCCAAAGGTAAGTATGGGGCAGCNCANCTTAGCCCCTGGGTATTATGGCCACCAGATGGTTTGAACCTGAAACAAGGCACTTGCGGTGAGTTTTTCGGGAGCGGGTACCTGCCATTACCGCTTACTGAGCCTAAAGCTACCACGGCTGGAAAAGATGTGCCTACCGGGAATCAATGCTGGACGTTGTTTCTGAATACAGCCAATTTCAAAGGTCCGTTGACGTTTTTTACCCCGTATTTCTGGTCTGAAGCATCAGCTGATGACCCTCGGCTAAGTGGATTGTTTTTGGATCAGCGTCCTTCCAGGGCGAATAAGCCATTCCAGATGGAAACCCAACATATACACTCCTACGAATCATCCGACTCCAAGGGCAATGTGTATGCCCGGATTGCACCTACCCAGTATCCCCTGGAACCGGATGGCAATTCCGATTTATTGCATCGGCTGATGGTTTATAATAAAAAGGCGCTGTGGAATAGGGTAGAAGCCTGGTTTAAAGGAGGAGAGCCTGTTGCAGGCAAAATCGATGTAGCTGAAGCTTCCATGCAGAAATTTGAAAAGGGTGTCAGATCTAATTGGAGGCTCTATGGGGAGCACATACCCAAAGAGAAACGGGCTCTTATGAATATTACCGATTATTTTGATACTGACGTAACTGATTCGGCTACACTTCGGGTACGTTGGGAGGGAGAAGTAGTTAAAAAAGGGGAGGTCAAAGATTGTGCTGTGGTCACACTTCCCGAATACTATCAACTTCAAAAAAATGATGATGACGATATTGGTGAGTGGGTTGCAATATCACCAAAAGAAGTGCCAGAGGAAACCGGACTTTATGAGGTGAGCTTTCACCGCTCAGAAGATGACAGGGAATCTTTAACTTATGTGACGCCGGAAGATAATGGCAGTTCCTGGAAAAATCCCGGGCCGGTAGCCGGACCATTCAAAGTGAAACTGGGAGATGAAAGCACGGTAACCTACTACTGGTATAGATTTGCTGATCAGCCAGCCTTACTCAATGCCGATATGAGTGAAGCTGAACGTGAGGAAATGCAAAGGCGGGTGGAATTACTTCACCAGCACTGGACCATGGATAAGGAATACCTGCCGCCTCCGATGACGGGTGAACTGGCCTCAATTGACCCGGCCCTTCTGGTTACGCCCCCCAAAGGAATGGAAGTCGGGTATGTGCCGATTGTAACCAGGCAGGGTTATGAGTAATTGACAGTGCGCAGGATGAATTGTTTATTTGGTGATTCGTTGATTTGTTTATTCGGAAGTAGGTTGGTAGCAAGCAGTGTCAGATACGAGCAGTTTGTTGATTTGTTTATTCGTTGATTTGTTGAGTCGGTGGTTGTCGTAACAGTTGGTTATTTGTCTTATTTGGATTTGGTTGATTGATTGTTGGGATTTAAAATCAGTAGTAAAAGGTGCATGATCCTGAAGCAAGCAGGTGGTGAATGAAAAATGTTATAATGATAAAATGAAACGCTCATGATGATGGGAATCAAAAACACGATTAAAAAATTGTTGTCTATGTCGTGTTACAAACGCCTGGCCTTATCCATCCAGATTACAAATTTGCACAAACGTTAATTATTTTGGGATTAACAGATGGAATGACCGTTCCGGAATGAATTGTGATCCGGAATGATCGTTCCGTTACCCGGATGGTAGCAGGAGCCGGGCAAGACCGAATTGGCCTTAGAAAGGCAGGCTTGACCGCGGCAGGCCTCTGGTGGGAAGGGTGAATGCGGGCGGACGAGTGGGCCTTCAAATAATGAAAACCCATAGCATTTGCTTAACTTAATGATAAAGATAGCAGCCTATTTTTCTTTAATTTTTTCTGTCATCCTCGGTAGTTGTGATAACAGGGAGCCTCTAAAAGTCTATATCATGGCCGGCCAGTCGAATATGCAGGGCTCAGCCCATCAGCGAACCTTTGAAGTGCTTGGCGATGATCCGGAGACTGTCTGGTTGCTGGAAAAGATTACGGATAAAAATGGAGAACCGGTGGTTTGCAATAATGCATTTATTACCTACGCTACCCAAAAGCAGGGGGAAGATACCACCCTGAATGGGAAAGTCAGCGTGGGATATGGATTCGATCATGAACGGATCGGGCCTGAATATGCCTTTGGACTATTTATGGATGAAGTGCATGAAGAGCCGGTTCTGATCATAAAAACAGCCTGGGGAGGGAAATCACTGGCTGTCGATTTTCGTCCTCCCGGAGCAGGTCCTTATGCACCAGACGAGGTACAGGTTCAGCGGGGAAACATACCCGGAAAAGAAGAAATTGGTCTGTATTACCGCAAAATGATGCAGCATATCAGGGAAACATTAGGCAGTACTGATAATATCAGGAAGATTGTACCAGGATATGATGCATCGCGGGGATATGAACTGGCTGGTTTTGTTTGGTTTCAGGGCTGGAATGATATGATCAGCAATCATTATACAGCCCAGTATTCCAGGAACATAATTCATTTTATAGAGGATGTCAGAAAAGAGTTAAATGATCCGAAATTACCTTTCGTAATTGGAATCCTGGGTGTGCATGGTACCGATCCGGGGAGTAACAAGTTTATTAACCCTGAAAAAGTGATCGCATTCCGGAAAGCTCAGTTTTCAGCCGTGGAGCAGTACGATCAGGAGGTTCCTGCCCTTTATCAGGGAAATGTGACTGCAGTGGACAGTGGACCATTCTATGAACTGGAACTTGCTGATATATACTGGAAACGCAGGTTTACCAACCAGTGGAAACGGGAGCTGGATGAGGGAAAAATATCCGCAGAGGAAATGGCCGCAAAACTTGCGCAATATGGCTTTAAGGAACCCGGGCTGACCCCGGAAGAACAAGCCATCTGGGACCGGGAAGCGTCGAATGCCGAATACCATTACCTTGGCAGTGGAAAAACATTTATCAGGCTGGGTAAGGCCTTGGCTGATGCAATGCTGGAAATGGAACGGTATGAATAATTTCAATAGCAATAACGACGCATGTTAAACCACGATGTTTACCGAGGTTGTCACAGTGTTCACGAATTATTAGTTTTTGTAGCTGGTCAGGATTGATAATCCGGACCTTTCAAAAATTTCGAATAACTGCAATATTCACCCAA
>JGI12210J13797_10229684_pt1 | contig 10953 bp, 6 predicted proteins | sample ElkSlonscriptome_3_FD_13797 | JGI IMG/M metagenome (IMG submission 13797) | reverse complement strand
ACCGTTTCCAATGCTTTACGGGAAACAGGTGAGGTGGCACCCGCCACTCGTGAGCATGTCCGCCGTGAGGCTGAGCGACTTGGATACCAATCCGACCCGATGATGAGCGCTTTCTCGCGTTACCGGAAGCAGGGGCAAATCGCACGGGGAGCCGTCATCGCGATGGTCGTCCAGAAAGTGGAGCGATCTGATGTTTTCGATCAGGGCGTCAAAGATTCGGCTCAGCTCGGCTACCAGCTCCAGATCTTTGCGCTTGATGACTATGAAACACAATCCGCTTTGGCCCGTGTCTTGCACGCAAGAGGCATTGCCGGAGTTATTTTTTCCGAAACTTCATCTCCCATCAAGCTCGAAGCTGACGTGTGGCGTCATCTGGCATGTGTTTACGCCGGACCTTATCCCGGAGGCGGTGATGGGGATTGCCCGATCGATCTGGTTCGGCAGAATCCCTTCGATTGCGTGGTGGAAGCCTGGAATCGAGCCCGAGCCCTTAGAGCAAAACGCATCGGCCTGGTGCTGCCGCTTGCTCCGCAGACGATGAATCATCTCGACGTAAAAACCTTGGCGGCCTATCAATACCTCCAAACAGGCGAACGAGGCGCTCCGAAGCTTCGGCCACTCCTGGGCGCTTTAGATGCCCCGCAAAAAACAGTCGCCGATTGGCTCCAACGCAACCGCCCGGATGTTGTCCTTGGAGCCATCAACTCACTTTATCATAAACTACGAAACAGCGGTGCTCGCATTCCGGAGGAATTACGATTCATCGCCCTCCGCAAGTCTGGGCAGCGCACCGATATTGCGGGTATGCTAGTGGACCGAAAGCAGGTGAACAAAGTCGCCATTCGTCATTTGGATTCCCTGATTCGCCACCGAACCGCTGATGTCGCTAACCACCAAACGACTCTCGTCCTCAAACCAGAATGGAGTCCTGGCGCAAGCTTTCCTGAAACACCATTTACTTGAGGAAATTCGCTGCTTTAGAGTACCACACGGCTCACCAGCGCTGTGAGCTTCTTCATTCGGCCTGCCGCGGATCTGTTGTATTAATGCAGGGCTACCTTTATTTATTCGTTTCGCTTCAAAAATCATTACCCGCACACCCCGGCCCCCCACTCGGCATCCGCTCGGAGCACCCGGATGATGCGGCCATGTGTAACACCTCCGAAATCGAACACTTTTTGCTCCGCTCAGTCGGTCCACGCCAGGCCTTGATGTTTGAGCGTCTCCAATTCGGTTGCCATCCCGTGATCGCCTTGTTCTTCCATCCATTCCGCCAACTTTCGCTCAAGATCCTCGCGCACCTGACGCAGGGAAGGATCCTCCGCGAGATTCTTCATTTCATTCGGATCATTCTCCAAATCGTAAAGCTCAACAGCCGGTCGATGAAGAAACCGATAGTAAAGGAACTGAGCACGTGGGTCGCCTTCGTCCACCAGTTGTTTCCATTCCGGAACATACCCATTGCCATGCTGATTACGCCCCACTGGTTCGGTGATGGCGCAGCTGTAAGTCTGCGTATGATTTAAATTCAAGATAAGCTTATACCGTTGCCCTGCGACCGATCGGATGGGGTAAACGCATCCGCCTATTGTACGATTCTGAGTGTTCACCCCATACGTGTATTCGCTGTGCTGATCAGTCGCTCCTTTCCAAAGGGGGACTAGGCTCTTCCCGCAGAATCCGGTTTCCCCCGATGCAGTCGGCATTCCACAATCGATCGCCCCGGGATCACCGCCCGCGATCTCCACGAATGTCGGAGCAAGATCGACGTGCTGACTCATTGCATCGGTCACGCGACCCGGCTCGATCACGCCCGGCCATCGCACGATCATCGGCACACGGAGCCCTTCTTCGTAACAAGTCCATTTGCCTCCGGGAAACTGCGCGCCATGGTCACCGGTATAAATGACCACGGTGCGATCGGCCTGACCTGACCGCTCCAGCGCATCCAGCACCCCACCGATTTTCTGATCCAGCACCTCCACATCGCTGAGGTAAGCCGCATACCCTTCGCGAGTGCGCGGAGTATCCAGGAGATGCGGTGGTAATGAAAGACTTTCCGGCGAAGGCGCGGGATGATCATGACGCCCCCACGGGGTGTGCGGTTCGGTGTAAGCGATCGCGAGGAAAAACGGTTGCTCCGGGTCACGTTGCATAAAGCCCTCGATTTCGTCGACCTTTTCGAATGCATAAACTTTGCGTGGCGCGATGTGCGTTTTCCCGTGAAGGCCGGTGCGGTAGCCAAGTTCCTGAAGATGTTTCGTAATGCTCCGAACCTTCGGGTAAGAATAACTATGGTTCGGATAGCCCCCATTTCGCACGGGATGCAGTCCGGAATACATGGCCATACGAGCAGGCGCACAGATCGGAGCAGGCGTGCTATGCCGATTGGCCCTTAACCCTTCCCGAGCGAGGCGATCGAGATGGGGTGTCTGAATTTGCGTCTGACCGTAGGCACCACTGTCACAATAGCGGTGGTCGTCGGCAATGAGGAGAAGGATATTGGTCATGCTCAAAGATTAGTGCGCGAGCCACATGATTGGGAAGCTTTGAAAGCCAGCTACCATCGCTAGCATTCCCGATTGCAGACATGCGGACCGATCCCTGCGATCCTCCTCATATGCAAGGCAACCCAGCTCAATGGGGCGCTCGCCGACTTCGTGAATACCTTCATACCCTACCTCACATCCCGCTCGAAGCGCAATTTCGGTTGGGTGGAAGGCAACCTTACCGCCATCATTTCATGCTTTTATCGACTCATAATTCCCGAATATAGTTTTATCTATGTCCCAACCTCTCTCCAAGTATCTCGATCTTCTCAACCGCGAGATCCCCGCTCATTACCGCGAAACGCTCCGGCCAGCGGCCGGGCAGCTCGGATTTCCCTTTATTGTCCCAGGCTCCAAACAGTATGCGGACGTCTTATGGGATTGGGACGCCTGGTTGAGTAATGTCGGACTCGGGCAGGTGCTTTATAACCTTAACGACGAAGCGGCGACCGCGGAAGCCCTCCCGCATGAACAGGGCTGCGTCTTGAACTACATTCAATTCGCCCAACGCAACCTGGCCTGGCTCGGATTCATCCCCGGAGTCCTGCGTGCCGAGGCGAAAGCTTTCCCCAAAGATCCATTCAAAGGCAATCCTCATAAACCGTGCCTCGCCCAGCATGCCGCCTTCATCGTGCGGCGCCATCAGGAAGACGTTTCCTGGCTGGTGGAGCAGGATGCCCTCTACACGATGCAGACGCTGCTCAATTACTACAAAGCGCACCGCTGCCATAAGGAGACCGGATTATTCCTGATGGATGGTCCTGGCAATGGCGGTCCGGACGACGACCCCACCGTTTTCTGCCGTCCCTCGCTCTCCACGGCCACTATTTTCCTCAACTCGATGATGTATCGAGAGATTCTCGCGCTGGTCTATCTTCTGAAGCTGGCTGGCCAGGAGGAATCCGCCGGGTTTTGGCAGCAGGATGCCGATGCCTTGCTGGCGGCTATTCGCGAACATTGCTATGATGATCGCGACGGTTTTTTCTATAGTTTCGATGTTAATCTCCTGCCGGAAACGCCCAACGATTGGTACCACTCGGGGCGGCACCGGCATTGGCCCGGTTTAATCATGAGGATTGAAACGTGGATGGGGTTCATGCCGCTCTGGGCCGGGATCGCGACCCCGGAGCAGGCGGACCGCGTGGTCGAGCATTATCGCGACGAACGCACCTTCAATTGTCCGGCCGGTGTTCGGACCCTATCGAAACGGGAAAAGATGTATCTTATCCGGACCTCAGGTAATCCGTCCTGCTGGTTGGGCCCGGTCTGGGGCGCGTCGAATTATCTAACCTGGCGCGGCCTGGTCCGCTATGGATTCGAGAAGGAAGCGCGGGAGTTAGCAGAAAAAACCGTCTTAACGTTCGGGCGCGACATGGAGAAATGCGGGGCACTTCACGAATATTACGAACCAAGCGGCGAGCCGATGTTGAACCCTGGATTTCAGAACTGGAATCATCTCGTTCTGCAGATGGCCGCCTACCTTGAGGAACGCGAAGTGATTTTCGATTCCTGAACCCGTTTGCCTTCCGAAAGCGACAACAAATGGGGCGGATTTGATGGTCCCGAACGTTTCGACCGCGGAATCGCTCAGGGCGCCGCTGCCGGCGACGTCTCTTCACCGGAGAAACGCCGGGCGGACGACGACGCGGTCAGCCAACACGCCGTGGGACTCGATTGCTCCGGATTTATCTCTCGATGCCTCAAATTGCCGGTCGTTCATGACACGGCCGCTTTACCGACAGTCTGTGACCCTTTACCATCCGCCGAAGATTTGCGTCCCGGAGATTTGCTCAACATCCCGCATCGTCACGTCATGTTAGTAGCGGGCTGGAGCGAAGATCGCGAATGGATCTATTATTATGAAACGGGGGGTCTCCCTGATTATTGGCGGCCGGGATTGAAAAAGGCGCCGATCGGCGAATTGCTCGCGCTCGGATTTCAGCCATTGCGATACCGGGGAATGCGGCCAGTCCCAATTCCTGCGGACCGCAAAATGCTGACACGGAATCAGCGGCTAGAAGCCGCTATCGTGCCGAAGCCCGAAATCGGCGCGCCTTGAGGGGACGAAACTCGTGCTTGGGGCGACCGCATTCGCTTAGTTTTCAACTCACCGCAAGCACAATCTCAAACTCATAGATTTCCGGCACTTCCGAGATCTTCTTGGCGATCATCCTTGCTTGTGCTGGTTCCGGCTTTCGTTGCAACAATAGATCTCGTTCATTGAGCGGATGACCGGGAAAATACATCTGGGTCGTCAATTCCAATCCTGATGTTCTGATCTTGAAATGAATATGAGGAGGACGCATCCAGCCGCTGCTTGCGGGATAGGCACCTGGAAAAATCGTCTTGAAACGAAACTCGCCCTTGTCCCCGCTGGGAACAATGGCCCACCCTTGAAAATTCTCGTCGGTTGCAGCCGGGTTCGGGTCGCGTTGATGCCGATATCGCCCGGCCGCATTAGCCTGCCAAAGCTCAATGATCGCGCCTTCAACAGGGCGTCCGCCGGTATCGATCGTTCTTCCGATGATTTCAATTTTGCGTCCTTGCGCGCTTTCCTGACGCCCTTCGATCCGAGTAAGATCGAAGTCCCGATCTTTCTGCGCTCGGACCGGATAAAAGGGTCCTTCGACCTCCGTTGGCGTGGGAGACAACCGATCCCCCTTTGCTTGGGCGACCCATGCCGGCCCCAGCGGGGTCAAGGTCGCTGCACTGGCCACGATGAACCGGCGTCTGCTGAGCTTCTTCATGGGGAATTATCACCCGGTTCAACCCTCGGCGCAATGGGGCTCTAAACCGGTGACATCAAACCGCTCGATCATCGAGCAGCAGCCCCCTCGCCAGGGGTCAATCGCCCCCCGGAAGAACTCGCTGCATTGGGTCTCAGACTTCGCGTGAAATCCCGTTCCCAACACCAAACCAGGTTGGCTCACGCGAAGGCGCGAAGACGCGGAGCAAAGACCTCGCGTCCTCAGGCCCCTCGACGGCATGAGCGAAAGCGGGGGATTGCCCGGGCCTCGGCGCTGGTTCGCCTCGGCTTCCCATCACATGACTCGCACCCGCTTCCAAACAGACCCGAAAACGCCACCAAAATCGCACCTAAACCATTGACCAGGAACCACATTTGAAGAATATTCTGAGCATGCGCCTGTTCCCCTTGCCCTATTGGATGGCTGCTCTGTTGTGCCTTCTGAGCCTGCCCCTCTCCCTAATCGCAGGTTTGACCATCGAGGTGGTGGATGATACCGGCGATAGCCATTCCCCTTTCCTGCTCTTGGTTGGCAAGCCGATCAATACGATGACCCCGATCGCTATCGATGCCCATGGCGGCACGCTCAGTCTCGCGGATGCGAGCCAGAATCAGACCGTGGAACCGTCGCAGATCAGTCAACTCGCGCAAAGCCCCTCGACACCCACCATTACTTCCCCGGACACCGGCGCCACTCGCACGGTCCGGTATTTCACTATCGGCTCGATCTCCTCGATGGCATTCATGGTCTTTCGCAACGATGCACCCACCGCACCTTTCACTTATCAAAACAATCAGAATCCAAATCCCGTTACGGCCAATTTTCGTTTTGATCAATGTGAACTGACTTTTGATCCAACGATCGATAGTAAATGCAATCTAACCAGCATCGATCAGTTCGCGGTTCCCATGCAATTCGAATTGTTCGATGCCAATGGGAATCTGGTCGGGTTCCGCACCTCGTATCTGAATACCGTCTCGATGGTAAAAGCGGCTTCCGGCGACGCCTTCATGGGGTCGTTGAAATACGGTATGGACGCCGATATGGCCGTGCTGGGTGCGGGCAATTCGTCACCCGTCAAAGGTTGGAAACCGAAAACCACTGGTAAGGCCACGGAAGATTTTCTGCGAATCATCGGGCCGGGCAAACTGGCTGGCGGAAGCAATGGCAGCCCAGCGCCTTACCCGAGTTTCGATGATTACCTACATTCGCTGGCGGCGACGCAATACACCTTCACAATCAGCGGCACATCCAATGGAAGCGATTACCAATACAACGGAAAGGTTCAGGCAGCTGCGAGCGGGAATGGATTTGAAATCGTCTTGACCCCGGGCACCATCACGCCCGCACCGCCTTCACCACTTCCAGCTAATGCGACTGTCACCATTCATCTTCCGACTCGCATTGCACAAGCTACCTCCGGGAAAATCACGCTCGACGCCAGCGGGGCCATCACCAACGTCGCGATCGATAATGCAGGAGCCGGTTATACACTCACACCGAATGTCACAGTCACCGGCGGGAATAGCAGCCCAGCTCAAATGACCGCCACACTAGCGAATGGCGAGGTCAGCGCGATCAATGTGATCGACAAAGGGGCGGGATACAGCGCCGACACGGTAACTGTCGCCATCGATGCACCGGGTGGGAGCGCCGATGCTTTTATTTATGGCGCCACGTTGAGTGATGCATCATTCGCACTTGATCCGGCCGGGTCACCTGATCAGAAGCAGAAGACCAACAGCGTCTATGGCACCATGGTAGGCGACGCGCTATCCGCTTTGAATTTTGGATTCATGAATGGGGTTTATGGCGATAGCGGCACTGTCTGGTATGGGACGTTGCCGACGCCGTTCGCGTATGGAAATGCGCGCAATCCCAATGATGGCTATTACAATCCCTGGGCCGCTCTGGTTTACAACCATAGTGATGCGTATGGATTCGCTTTCAGTGATCGCAACGGCCAACCTGACCCGCTCCTGGATCTGGAAGATGGGCAGACCCTCCGGATCACCCTCCTTTCTGATACCCGCCTCGACACCCCGATTGTCACCGCATCCAGCGTCACCACCAGCGGATTCACTTTGAATTGGCCTGCGATTGACAACGCAACAGGATACGAGGTGGAGGTGTTGGCTCCGCAAGGGACCGAGTCGCCACCGATTAACGGCACCGGGGTAACGTTCACCGGATTGGAAGCTGGCACCCCTTACACGATACAAGTGGCGGCGACCGGCGCCAACGTTTCCGGCCAACCGATCAGCAGCGCGACGCAGCCCATCCAAGTCCGCACCGCGATGAAGGCGGATCAACCACCGGCCGGCGAGCCCCCATCACCGACAGATCCGAATCTCGCATTTGGGCTGACGCTTTCTTACAACATCCCCGATCCAGAGAATGCTTCCGATTACAAAGTCTATTTCAATGATCAACTTTCCACCGCGAGCCAGAGCGGTAAATCGACGACCTGGTCTCTAGTGACGATCCAAGGTCTCAATGCGCTGAACCAAATCGTGCTGACAATCATGAAAAACAGGACGGTTCTCTATCAAGGCATCGTGGAAGTGACTCTCGACGCCAATACGGCTGCCACGGCGACGGTTTCGATCAGCGGTTCCTCAACCGTGCCACCGAATCAGATTCAATCTTATACCGTCACTGATGGTGGGACCGGCTATCTGGCCGCTTATCCACCTGATATTCAATTGAGCGATACCGGTGGTGGTGGCGGATCGGTTCCGGTGGTGGCCGTGGCCAACGGTTCGGTCACCAGCATCGCGCAGAAAAGTGGGGTGCAGTCGAGCGGCTATGCAACGGACACCAACGTGTTGATCAATCCAACCTTCGCCGTAAGCAGCTCGATGTTGCTGGGCAATCAACAGCCCATCTCGTTTTCGAACACAGCAAATGTCGACACTTACAGCGCGGATCCGGGCCCGCTGACATTACGTGCCTCCATTCCGTTCGCCCCCAATTCACCCCAGAAATGGGCACAAATCAATTTCGCCGGGGAGACCGGCTTTTTGAGTTATGGCCAAAACATGGGGGATGGATGGTATCAATTTCCGGCTTTCGGCAATCTCCACATGGAACTTTTCCATGGGCAACAGCAGCGGGGTTGGGTCTATATTGAAAACATTGGGTGGGCTTATTTGATCGCAAACAACCAATTCACCTATTGGCGACACAAGGACATCGGCTGGTTCTATATTAACCTGAATCGTCCGACCCAGGCCTTCGTCCTCAACACACTGACTTGGGAACCCATTTTCGAGTCACGCTAGCGGCCGATCAGAGATCGAGAATGGTTCGCGAACATTTGCGCGGGCAAACTGGATCGCGGGCGAGTTGAAGCATTTGGCTGCGGATACCAAACACAAACCGGGCGATTTTCATCTGCCATCGAGCATTTCGCTGTCGAACTTTCATGAAACTGAGTGATGCTCTCTTCATGATTCGCCCTTCAAAAACGTATCCCACTTATTGGGAATACCAAGGTCAACCGGTTCTCTTGCTCGGTGGTTCCAAGGAAGATAATCTATTTCAGATTGCCGATTTAAAAGACCATTTGGATCTGCTAGCCAGCGTGGGCGGCAATGTCATCCGCAACACCATGAGCGATCGTGATCCTGGCGATCTCTATGCCTACGCAAGAAAAGCAAACGGACAGTTCGAGCTTGATCAGTGGAACCCCGACTATTGGGACCGCTTCGAAGCCTGCCTTCGTTTAACGTCGGAACGCGGCATCATCGTTCAGCTTGAAGTATGGGACCGCTTCGATTACTCGCGCGAGCCATGGAAAACCCATCCCTTTAATCCAAGCAACAACGATCATCTGCCCACCGACACCACAGGGCTCGAATCGGAATACCCGCAGCATCCAAACACCGATCGACAACCTTTCTTTCATACCATCCCCGGCATGAATGGATACCGAGCACCACTCGATCGGCTTCGCGCCTATCAGGAAGCCTATGTTGCCAAATTATTATCAATAGCCCTCGCCTTTGATCATGTCCTTTATTGCATAAACAATGAGACCAGCACCGAACCCGCTTGGGGAGCATTTTGGATTCGCTTCATCAAGGAACGAGCAGCTCTCGCTGGGCGGGAAGTTTGGGTCACTGATATGTTCGACGACTTCCATAAAGGCGAGGATTCGCGAATGATCCCCGTCGTGACCCAGCACCCTGAGATTTATGACTTCTTCGATATCTCACAGGTGAATAGTCGCTCCTTCGGCTTTGCGCATTGGGAGAAGCTACAATTTTTGATAACCCAAGCCCGGAGATATCCGCGTCCTGCGAATCACACGAAAATCTATTCAGATGGCCAGACCGGATTTGGTTCCGGCACGCCTCAAGATGGGATTGAACGGTTTTGGCGGAACTTGATGGGGGGCTCGGCGTCCGCCAGGTTTCATCGACCGCCTGCCGGCATTGGGTTGAACCCCTTGGCACAACAATGTATTCGAACAGCGCGGTGGGTAGAAAAATGGATAGCGTTTTGGGAGATGGAACCTGCCATGGATGAAATCGTCCCACCAGCGGCCACTAATAACCAAGCTTACCTGACGCGCACGGCAGATCTTCGCTATCTTCTGTTTTTACCATACGGGGAAGCGGTCTCGTTGACACTCCAGGAGCGACCGGGACAGCAGGGGTGGCAATTGCGGTGGACCGATATTTGGACCGGGGAAGAGAGCCCTGCTGAGACGCTCAAGATTGCTTCCCCGCTGCGAGTGACCGCTCCACAGCCAAGGGCGTCGGTTGCTGTGTTGCAACCACTCGGTTAGCATGACCTGATGCAATTTCGGGGCGTGCCCGACCGACATAGAGCGGCGCCACGATCAGGTTCTGCTGGTTGTGGACAGAGGGGATCCACTCGACCGGTCAATCGAACGTCGAGGCCACTCAATGATTCACCCGCACAGTGGATTACTGAGTGGTCTGCCTTGTTGGAAATTTCCCATATGGGTCATTGAATCGATGTAACACAACCAATCCGTTGGTGCATGCCTCCAGGATAGATTCCGACTTGAGGTCCAATTCGTATCGCTCAAGCGCGATTGCAGTTAACTCTTTACCCCATCTCATCCTCTCTAGGAGCGCTTCCACAATTTTCCCAGATCCATCTGGAAAAACCATACTCTTTGAATTGTGCAGAACTCTCGCAACGATGAGGTGCGCTACTCCGATCAAGCAGAGGCAGACATGATCGGCGTCGACTGGGAGTTACCACCATTGCCTTGTTGTTATACTGCCTCCTATCCGTCAGACCGAATGCTTGTTTTCGCCTTATGCTGGTAAGACTCGATTAGGATCTTCTTTAGAACTTTAAGATCAATATCCTCGAGTTTGTTAATGTATATGCATCCTCCGTTTCCTTGTTTGTATTTGCCAAGTGCGGACATTAGATCGTTTCCACCTTCAAATTCGGTGGAAACATATAGTGATAGTGCTCTGGACCTAGGGGAGAATCCGATGGCGCATATTTCACCGATGTTGCCGTTGGAGTATCGATACCGATGCCTGCCAAAGCCAACAATGCTCGAACCCCACATGGTCGCTTTCTGGTTACTCGCACTCTCCATCATACAAACGAGTTCAATACTGTCAGCACGTCGCTGAGGATGATCCAAGTTTGCTATAAAGTCA
>JGI12210J13797_10312295_pt1 | contig 10954 bp, 9 predicted proteins | sample ElkSlonscriptome_3_FD_13797 | JGI IMG/M metagenome (IMG submission 13797) | reverse complement strand
CGACCATCAGTCTTTATCCCAAAGAAATGTATGACCAAGGCTTGACCGTCGTCACAGCGGCCACCCGGCGCAACTCCTCCACCGCCATGCCACCCGCAGTCAAGTCGCTCAATTATTTGAACAATATTCTGGCCAAAATCGAAGCAGCCCAAGCCGGGACGGTCGAAGCGCTGATGTTGAATGAGAGCGGTTACATCGCCGAATGCACCGGCGATAACCTTTTCGTCGTGCGAGATGGGAAAATCGCCACCCCGCCAGTCTCAGCCGGTTCGCTATGGGGCATCACGCGCGAGGTCGTCATGCGGCTGGCCAAGGAATCCGGCTACGAAGTCGAGACCCCCGAGTTGACTCGTTACGACGTCTGGACCGCGGATGAATGTTTCCTCACCGGCACCGCTGCGGAAGTCATCCCAATGGTCAAACTCGATTCGCGCCCGATCGGCGATGGCAAACCGGGACCCGTCACTCAGGAGTTGATGCGGCAATACAGTGAGCTGACACGCCGCTCCGGCGACCCCATCGCGTAGCCGCCCAAACGATCTCTGGATCTCGGCTCAGCCCTGCCATTCGCCGACAATTTCAATCGTCGTATCTTTCTCCACCCAGTTGAAGAATTGTTTCGCTGGGTTCGCGCCGCTCAAGGGTAATCGGATACAACCATGCGAGGCCGGGTAATCCGGAACCTTGTGATAGCCATGGATGAAGTAATCACCGGTCACCTGGACGCTGTAAGGCATCGGGGCATCATCGTAAATGGTTGAATGGTGCATCCGCCACTTGACGCCGACCTCATAAGTTCCGTTCGGGGTCCGGCGTCCTTGTGCGCCTGTGCTGATCTCACTTTGCTGAACCAATTGGTCGCCTTCGTAAGCGCGCAACTCCTGCTTCGTCTTATCGATCACCACCCGCTTCGGCCCTCCGGGACTCGCCCTCTCTGACGGCACGGTTTCCATTTGGGAGGGAGCGGGGTCAGCCACGACATCGCGGGAGCCCACCTCGGTATCGGCACAGGCCACCAATAATCCGCTGACCAGCGCCATCGCGCACATAAGAAGCAACCGCTGCAGCACGGTGCGTTGAGAAATGAGATGACCAAAAATTTGGCCCCAGCAATGATGTCTTGATGCGTTCACAAAGCCATTTCGATCTACTGCCCGCTTCTGAACGGGTCAGGAACCTTGAATCTTATCCGCGGAAGCAGATCTCTTTACCGCGGGCGCCCCCCTGGTCACACGTAACTCTCGAACAACTTCTGCAGATCAATCCGGCCTGCTCTATCCTCCAATAACGCCACATTCCGATCGACTTCCTCCGGCGTCCTCATCCCAACCAGCACGACGTTGATCAACGGATTGCTCAGGTTGAACTGGATCAACGCCGGGGTATAATCGAAGTCATTCGCCGGATTAACCTGTTGTATCCACCGCTGGAACAGTCCAGAGGTGGTGCCGCGCATGGAGATGGTCGCCATTCCCAAGGCTTGAGCTTGGTAAAGCAGCCCACTTTTTCGGCTCGGATTGCAGGGATGTTGAAAACAGAAATTGTATTGGAACTGACCGGCATCGAACCGGCCCGTCTCCAACAACTGGGCGATCTCCGCATCACTCCCTTCCCCCGTGAAACCGATGTGCCGCACTAGCCCTTCTTCTCGAAGCGCTTCCATCTGATCGAGATAACCGCCCTGCTTCAAAATCATCTCGATCTGCGCTTTCGTATAAATCGTTCCATGCACCTGCAGCAGATCGAGATAGTCAATCTGCATCCGTTCCAGGGTCGCCTCCAATTCCCGCCGAACCTCCTTCGTTTTCCAAACACCGAATTTTGAGGCGAGATAAAGCTCGGCGCGCGCCTTGCTTTTCAACCCTTCACCGAACAATCGTTCGCTAGCTCCATCGCCATAACCGGCTGCGGTATCGAAATAGGTGATGCCGTGATCGAGCGCCCGTTGCAGTGCGGCGAGCACCTGATCACGATCCTTGCCCGAGTTGGGATCATACGGGCTAAGATAATTTTTCAATCCAGCTGGCGCCCCTCCAAATCCCAATCGGCTGACTTGAAAGCCGGTATTACCAAAATTAACGAATTGCATGGTCGAAGGAAACGGAGCAGCATTCGGGCCAGATAACACACTTAGCAGATGATATTATTGCTGGATGCTTTGAACTGGCATAAATCGATCGATCTTATCTAGCGCCTGATACGTGCATTCAAGTTTCATCAACTCGTCGTGACCCCGTTTGAATGTCACCGTATACCCATTTCTGAGAACCGAAACTTCTTGGCGCTGATATCGTTCCTTGGAAAACGGATTCCTGATAATAACAACGGAACTTTTAGATATTTTTACTGCCGGAAACAATATATGATAGAGACCCGTCGATGTAGGCACAAAGGCTATTACTACTAGCGATAATTGGGTGAACCCAATTTCAGCATTAATAGAAAAATAAATCAGCAAAAAGCCAATACCGAAAACACCATAAACTAGCATGCCAATCCCATAGCCTACGTCTCTAACGATCACCGAATCTCCAGTTTCTTGATGTTCTTGCACCTTGAGTCTGTCTAGCGATGAGGTCGCCCGTTTTCGGTGGCAGTGATGGCTTGATTATTTAGTGATGTCGAACGCTATTTATGCACCGGGGAGTACCGGCGAAACATCCTCCTACGCCCCGCGACCTCCTCCCACCAGCCGGCGGGGCGACGGCGGATAGGTTCGCACTCCTCTAAGACGCTTCGCGCTGCCCCGCGTGTTCACTATTGATGATCCCGTTCAGAATCGAATCGTAACCTCTATGGCTGGGCAATGACAGGATTCACCAGTTCACCGATCTCAGGGATACTGACCCGGACCTCGTCGCCCGGTTTCAAATACTTCGGCGGATCATAGCTGGATCCGACGCCGAGCGGGCTGCCGGTCAGGATGATGGTGCCCGGCTCGAGCGTCATGCTCGCGCTCAAATATTCGATGATCTCGGGGATGCTGAACAACAGGTCGCTTACCGATTCGTCCTGCACGATTTCGCCATTCAACTTCGTGGTGAGTTGTAACAGCGAAGGATCGGCAATTTCATCCTTGGTGGCGATGCAAGGGCCGAACGGACAGAAGGTGTCAAAATTCTTCGCCTTGAACCATTGGCCCCCAACCTTGTCGGTCTGCCAATCCTTAGCGGTCACGTCGTTCACCAAGGTGTATCCGAACACGGCATCGAACGCCTCGGCAGCACTCACATCTTTGCATCGTTTGCCGATCACCACCACAAGTTCACCTTCATAATCGAGCTGGGTGGAAACGAGCGTTTTCGGATGCTCGATTGGATCGCCGGGATTCTGAACGGCGTTGAGCAGCTTGGAAAAGGTGATCGGGTATTCCGTTTTGGATTTCCCCAGATGGGCGGCTAGTTTGCCGTAGTTCAAGCCGATCCCGACGATGGCGGACGGCACGATCGGGGTGAGCAGCTTGGTGATTTCGACCTTGTGCCCGGTCTGCCGGGCTCCATCGAATGGGCTGCCATCCAGGAGGTCAGCTTGACCGTCGGGTTGCAAAGCCCCGGTTTGTTCTTGGCCGGTGGAATCGAGAAAGCGAACGATTTTCATAGGAGTAGAAAGGGGAATCGCAGGGGGTTAGTCGAGGATTTCGTAAGCTGGCAACGTTAAAAAGACTTTCAACTCATCCGCCTTGATCATTTGGTCGAAGAGTTTGACCGCTTCGTCGAGACGCCCGATGGCTGGCAGTTTAGCCACTTCTTCGTCCCGTAATTGCTCGTAAAGCTCCAAGGTAACCGGACGCCCATCATCGAGCGTTGCGCCTTTGTGAATCCATTGCCAAAGCTGCGAACGGCTGATTTCGGCTGTGGCGGCGTCTTCCATGAGATTATTGATGGCAGCGGCGCCATTCCCGCACAGCCAGGAATTCACATATTGAATGCCGACGCTGATGTTGGTGCGCACGCCATTTTCGGTCACTTTACCGCCTTCGATTTCGAAGTTGCGCAGGTCCGCCTCGCTGATGGCGACATCTTCCCGAAGTTTCTCTTTTTGGTTGGGTTGATCGCCGAGCACTTTGTCGAACACGCCCATGGCGACGGGCACCAGATCTGGATGAGCCACCCAGGTGCCGTCGTATCCTTGGCTGGCTTCGCGTTCTTTATCTTTGGTCACGGCTTCGATCGCTTTCGCGGTCACATCCGGGTCGCGCCGATTCGGAATAAAGGCCGCCATACCGCCGATGGCATGCGCGCCATGTTTGTGACAGCTGCGAACAAGTAATTCGGTGTAAGCAAACATGAAGGGCACGCCCATGGTGACTTGTTGGCGATCGGGGAAATAAAGCCCGGGACGATGACGCTGGGTCTTGATGGTGCTGAAGATATAATCCCAACGGCCCGCGTTGAGCCCCGCCGCATGTTCACGCAGTTCATAAAGAATTTCCTCCATCTGAAAGGCGGCCGGGAAGGTCTCGATCAACACCGTCGCCCGGACGGTGCCGTGCGGGATGCCACATTCTTTTTCTGCAAAAGTGAAGACATCATTCCAAAGTCGCGCCTCGAGATAATGCTCGATTTTTGGGAGATAAAAATAGGGGCCGAATCCGCGATCAAGCGATTCCTGGGCGTTGTGGAAGAAATAGAGACCGAAATCGACCAGACTGCCGGACATCGGTTTGCCGTCTAACAAAATGTGTCGCTCCGGGAGGTGCCAGCCGCGCGGCCGGACCACGAGGGTGGCGATGGTCTCTTTGAGTTGATATTCTTTGCCGTCTGGATTTTTGAACTCGATCGTGCGGCGAACGGCGTCAGCAAGATTGATCTGGCCGAGGACCACATTTTCGAAGGTCGGCGAATTTGCATCCTCGCAGTCGGCCATAAAGACTTTGGCGCCGGAATTGAGGGCGTTGATCATCATTTTGCGTTCGACCGGGCCGGTGATCTCGGTGCGGCGATCGTTGAGAGCATGGGGAGCCGGAGCCACCTGCCAGTCGCCAGCGCGGACCTCGGCGGTTTCAGCCGGGAACTCAGGATTTTCGCCGGCATCATAGCGGGCCTGGACAGCGGCGCGATCGGTCAGGAGTTGTTCGCGGCGATCGCCGAAGGTGCGTTGGAGTTTTTCGAGAAAAGCCACGGCCTCAGGCGTGAAGACCTCGTCGAGACGCGGATGATCGTGGGTGAACGTAAGAGAACCGATGGTGCGGGATGAAGACATGCGAATGGGAAGGAAGGAGGTTGGAAATGTGAAGGGTTGAAAATAAGAGCGCGCATGGAAGCCGCGCCACGCCGGAAACGTGCGAAGGGGGAGCGATTTTGTCAATGCGTGAAATATTTTTCCAGCTGACAAAAATTGTTTTCTGTGTTCTCTTGTTCCTCATGGATGCTGAATCAACTCCTCGCCGACGCGGGCGCGCTCGGACTCGTCAGGATATCGGAACCGTTCGGGCGCTGGTGCGCGGACTCGATGTGTTGGATGCCCTCGCCGCTCGCGGTCAGGCCACCCTTTCTGAAATCAGTCGCGACACCAAACTGGCTCCGAGCACGGCTTATCGAATCCTGGAAACGCTTCGGTCACGCGGCTATTCGGCTTTCCACTCAGCAACAGGGCTTTACCGGCTCGGGATCCGGGCGTTCGAAACTGGTTACGCCTTCGTTTCCCACACCCACCTGCGGGATGCTGCTAATCCGGTCATGCTCGATCTGGCTGATCAAACCGGGGAAACCGTGAATCTCGCCGTGCTTGATGGGCGGGAAGTCGTCTATGTGCATCAAGTGGAAGGCGCCGGAATGATGCGGCTCTTTACAAAAATTGGCGGGCGTGCGCCGGTGCATTGCACGGGAGTCGGCAAATGTTTGCTCGCCTGGAAACCGGAAGTCGAGATCAGCAAACATCTTCCGGAAAGCCCTTACGAACGCTTCACCGCGCAGACGATCGTGACCAAGGAGAATTATCTCAAGGTGCTCGCCAAAGTTCGCCGCAACGGATACGCCCTCGACGATGAGGAACGCGAAGAAGGGGTGGTTTGCGTGACGGCTCCGGTTCGGAACGAGAAGAAAGAAGTCATCGCCGCCATCTCCGTCTCGGGCCCGGTCTCACGGGTGAAGAAGGGGGGCACCGCGGACTTGGCAAAGATCGTGAAACAAGCGGGGAACGAAATCAGCAAATCGCTCGAAAGCGGTGGACATTTGGGTTCCTAACTCGAAACGTGGATACCATGACTGATTCACTCCCTCGCATTGCCGTTACCATGGGTGATCCGGCCGGTATCGGACCGGAAATTTGTCTTCGTCTTCTCGCGGAGGAGACGGCCACTAGTCAGTGCATCCCGGTCGTTTTCGGTGACGCCGCCGTGCTGAATGCTTGTGCGGAGATGACCGGATTGCCCGCGCCGAAACGAGTCATCACCAAAGCAGAATGGCCGGGCGCCCATCGCCAGATCGATTCGCCTGCCGTGTACGATCTGGCGGCGATTACGATGGACGATTTCACTCCTGGCGCAATCAATGGCAAGACGGGTTATGCCAGTTACCGTTACATCGAGGAAGCCATCCGTGCCGCTTTGGCCGGAGAAATCGATGGGATTTCGACGGCCCCCATTAATAAAGAAGCTCTCTTCATGGGCGGGGTGAAATTTCCTGGGCACACAGAGATTTTCGCCGCCAAAACCGAAGCGAAACGCGCCTGCATGATGTTGACCTCGGATGAATTGACCTGCGGTTTCGTGACGACGCACATCGGTTATCACGAAGTCCCCGGCCGACTGACGCAAGAGCGAATTCTCGACGTGATTGAACTGGTCGCGGAAGCGGTCGGTCAACTGCGAGGTCACCCACCGAAACTGGTGGTCAACGGGCTGAATCCGCATGCCGGTGAGAATGGCTTGTTCGGTCAGCAAGAGGAAGAGACCTTCATAATTCCGGCGATTGAAACCGCGCGGAAACGGGGCCACCAAATCGAGGGCCCGCTTCCGCCCGACACCGCTTTTCTCCCGCGTCGCCGCAAGGAAACGGACGCCTTTATCTGCATGTATCACGACCAAGGCCATATCCCGTTGAAGATGTTGGCCTTCGATAGCGCGATTAACATCACGCTCGGCTTGCCCATTATACGGACATCCGTGGATCATGGCACCGCCCTCGACATCGCCTGGCAAGCCAAGGCCGATGCCAACAGCCTATACGAATCGGTCCGGCTGGCCGCCCGGTTGGCGACGGCCAGGCAAGCGGAATCCTCTGTCGCCACCTAATATACACCGCCTCTTATCCATCTTATGCAACGCTTTACCCACGAACAACGCGCGGTCCTTCATCATGCCTGGGATATTCATATTCACTGCGCGCCCGACGCCGTCCCGCGCGCCTGTGACGGCTTCGACCTGATGATGGAAGCCGACGAGGCCGATATGGCTGCCGTCTTATTAAAAGATCATTGCGGCTCCACCACCGGGATGGCGGCCATGCTTCGGCGCGCCTTTCCGAATGGGCCAAAATGTTTCGCCTCCTTCACCATGAATCCGAGTAACGGCGGATTGAATCCGTATGCGGTAGAAGCGGCGTTGAAGGGTAGCGCCCGAGTGGTCTGGTTCCCTACTTACGGCGCGAAACATCAGATCGAATTCGGCGCCATGCCGTTCCCACGCGATCCCAATGATCCCGGCCTGACCATCTACGACGAGCAAAAACGGATCCGGCCCGTTGTTCACGATATTATCAGTTTGATCCGGGAACATGACGCGGTTCTGGCGACCGGCCATTTGGCGCCTGAAGAGAGTCTCGAGCTCTTGCGAACGGCGAAAGCCGCCGGGGTTGAGCGCCTCTCTTTTACCCATCCGACCGAACCGGTGACCCGCTCCACAGTCGACCAACAAAAGGCTGCCGTGGAAATCGGCGCCAAGCTCGAGCATTGTTTCCTCGCGCTAACCCCTTCCTGCCCCGGCGGGCCCTCCCCCGAAGAATTCGCGGCGGAAATCACCGAGGTCGGCTTCGCACATTGTATTCTCTCCAGCGATTACGGCCAGGTCGCCAATGGCTCTCCAACCGCCGGCTTCGCTAATTGGCTGCTCAAACTGCGCGAGATCGGGCTGAGCCAGGAAGCGATCGAACGAATGACCCACAAAAATCCGCAGCAACTCCTCGAAGGGTAGCATCCGGGGTTTGCCCGTCCACCAGGGTAACTCCACTGTTTCATAAAAGCGGGGAGTGATTGCGCCGCAGATTTTTGTGCCGAGCACGGAGCTCAGGCGGGGGCGCATCCGTTGAGATACGTAACCGCCTGAACGACACAGCCCTGCGCAAAAAGATCAAGCTGGCACGACTGGTTTTATGCGACAGTGGAGATAATTACGAAAAAAAGCCCGCTTCCTGAGAAGCGGGCTTTTTAAACCAAACAATCCAACCAACTATATGAAAAATCGAAAGGCGATCAGACCACCTCGACGGTGAGGACTTGGCGCCCGGAATAGTAGCCGCACGATGTACAGGCGACGTGGGGCGGAACACGGCTGCCACATTGGCTGCAGACAGCCAGAGCTTTCGGCTGCCAGCGATTGGCAGCTCGCCGGGTGCGTTGACGCATTTTAGAAGTTTTACGTTTTGGAACGGCCATATTTTAAAAGTTTTTGGTTAAAGGATCCTCAATCAATATCTAGTTGGTTCAGCGCATCCCAGGAGGAGTCGGACGAGCTGGCTCGTTCCTGTGGTGCCTTTTCCGGTGCGTGATTGGCGGCGAGTATTCGACCCGGGCAAACCACATCCCCGTCCACATCGCATTTTGGATGCGTCGGGAGGGCGAGTAAAATGTCTTCTCTTACCTCGTCTGTCAAGTCGAGGATTTCGGGCCCTTCCACATCTTGTTGCGCGGCGAATTCGGGCACTTCCACCCGGTATTCAAACATTTCCAGGCAATTCACACAGCGCAGGTCAAAAGAAGCGGCCACCCGACCCGTCACCCAAACGCTCTGCCCCTGTTGACCCGCTTCGACCTCGTATTCGTAGCCGCCACGGGGCACGACGGTCTTGTCGTCCAGTTGATAAACGTCTTGCTCGATCTGGCCAGCGAAATGGGTCTGGCCGGCTTCCAATTGGCGGAGATGAATCTTCATGATGGCTGCTCCTGGATGATGGGAACCAACGCCGTCCACCGCGGGCGGCACGGGTTGTTGCTCCCGATTTTATTTATCCCAATGTTTCATCAATCACCGGCGGGGCGTATCCGCTGAGATACACAACCGTCTGCACGACACCGCCCGGCACAAATCGAGCAAGCAAACGCGACTGGTTTTTTCTGAAACATTAGGGTTGATGAATGCTTGTGGTCCGCGCCCCTCCTCAAGACCGCCGCTACTGCCGCAGTTCCTGCCTCAAGGCTTGCGCCACACAATCTGGCACGAAACCCTCCAATTTGCCACCCAAACGCGCGATCTCCTTGATGATTCGCGAGCTCAAATAGCTGTAATCCTCGCGGGGCATCAAAAAAATCGTCTCGACCTCCTCCAGCAATTTCCGATTCATCAACGCCATCTGAAATTCGAATTCGAAATCAGACACCGCTCGCAACCCGCGCACAATCACGGTCGCCCCGATTTTTTCCGCAAAGTGCACGAGCAACCCATCGAGCTCAACCACCTGCAATGGAGGCAAACCATCTTCTGCCAACGCCGATTCAATGAGCGCCAGCCGCTGGTCGATTGGAAAAAGCGGCAGCTTGCCCTCCCCGGTCGCCACGGCGATGATGACTTCATCGAACAACTTGACCGCCCGGCGCGCCACGTCGAGGTGGCCGTTGGTGATCGGATCGAAGCTGCCCGGATAAATGGCTGTCATTCCCATTCAATCGTGCTCGGCGGCTTACTCGAAATGTCGAGGACCACACGATTGACCCCTTTCACTTCGTTGATGATGCGTGTCGAAATCTGGGCGAGCAGATCATAAGGCAGCCGCACCCAGTTGGCGGTCATCCCGTCTTGGCTCTCCACCGCACGCAAGGCGATGGTCGATTCATAGGTGCGTTCATCGCCCATCACTCCGACCGATTGGATCGGCAACAGCACTGCGAATGATTGCCACACTTTATAATACCACTCCGACGCTTTCATTTCCGCCACCACGATGGTGTCGGCCTCGCGCAGAATCCGGAGCCGTTCCTCTGTGATCTCACCCAGAATCCTGACGGCCAAACCCGGGCCAGGGAATGGCTGGCGATAAACCATCTCGTGCGGCACGCCGAGTTCCACCCCAACTTTGCGCACTTCATCTTTGAAAAGCTGACGCAATGGTTCGAGCAACTTGAACTGCATTTTTTCCGGTAATCCACCGACATTATGATGGCTCTTAATCAAGGCCGCCGGGTTGCCCTGGATGGCGACACTTTCGATGACATCAGGATAGAGGGTGCCTTGCGCCAGAAATTTGTAAGCGCTCTCCCCGGTGCCTCCGTCTGCTTCGGTCAATTCACGGGTCGCCGATTCGAAGACCGCAATGAATTCGTTCCCGATAATTTTCCGTTTTTGTTCGGGATCCGTGACGCCGTCCAGTTTGCGTAAAAACCGTTCCGAGGCCTCGACATATTTCAGTTTGATATGGAAATGGTCGGCGAACACTTTCTGCACCACCTCAGCTTCATTCGCCCGCAGCAACCCGTTATTGACGAAAATACAGGTCAATTGATCGCCGATCGCTTCATGAATCAGGGCCGCCGCCACGGACGAATCAACCCCGCCACTCAAACCGAGCACCACCTTGGAGTCACCGACTGTTTCCCGGATTTCCTGGCACGTCTGCTCGATGAACGAACCCATCGTCCAGTCCGGAACACAGCAGCAGATGTCTTCCAGGTAATTGCGCAAAATCAGCGCGCCTTGCGGGGTGTGAGCGACTTCCGGGTGGAATTGCAGGCCGTAAAAACGGCGGGCGGGGTCTTCGATGGCGGCGAATGACGAGTTGCTGGTCGATCCGACCGCGGTGAATCC
>JGI12210J13797_10958648_pt1 | contig 10955 bp, 6 predicted proteins | sample ElkSlonscriptome_3_FD_13797 | JGI IMG/M metagenome (IMG submission 13797) | reverse complement strand
CGAGAAGGCATGGGACAACCTGCATTCGGGTGATCGCGAACCCTGGCCGGAGGAGGAGGTCGTTCAGCAAGCGTGGCGGTCTTTTCACCGCGGGGATTTTGCAGCCGCTGTGGATGGTGCGCTCGCTAACGGCGATTCGGCGCACGTGGTAGCCAACAAGGCGTCGGGAATTTATGCCGATTACCTGGAAGAGGACGACGGCGTCAAGCAGGCTATCTACACCGCCGGCATCGAGCGCGCCGAGGCAGCGATGGCAGACGATCCCGACAATCCCAATTCGCATTATTTCCACGCCTATCACCTGGGCCGCTACAGTCAGAGCATTTCGATTGCCAAGGCGCTCAGCCGGGGGCTTGGCGGGAAGATCAAGAAGTCACTGGACCGCGCCATCGAGCTTGAGCCGCTGCACGCCGAGGGGCACACTGCGCTGGGGCTGTACCACGCCGAGGTGATTTCGAAGGTCGGAAAGCTGGTCGGCTCTATGACTTACGGTGCGAGCGCAGACAAAGCAATGGAACACTTCAAGGAAGCCATCCGCATTTCCAATGCGCCGATCGCATGGATCGAGTATGGCAACGGGCTGTACCTGCTCTACGGAGAAAAGCGGATGGACGATTCCAACGAGGCTTACGAGAAGGCTGCAGGCATGAAGCCGATTGATGCCATGCAGGCACTCGACATCGAATACGCAAAAAACTCCCTGCCCTGACCGCCGGGGTTGTCCGGGCTGAGCGAAAGCCGGCAGTCAGTCTGCCGGCGCACGATCCAACCAGGCCTGTACATGGTTTTCGACTTCTTCGGGACAGCGGTTGATGTCGGGACCCAGCATCATCACCAGGTGCAAGAGGTTTCCGAACTCGATTGCGAAATTGGCTACCAGGCGTTCAGGGTCCGACACCAGCTTGTTGTCGGTAATCACGCCGCATGAAACCTGGTCGTTGTAGCTGAGAATACTGATGCCCATGCCGATCGAGCCGCTTTGCGGCACCCAGAACATCATCTGATTGATTTCAGAGCCGGCCAGGAACAGCGATTTACGCGGACCCGGCACGTTGGTGAGCACGGTGGTCGCCTTGCGCGCGAAAAGCTCCAGCGCCGCCTGCTGAACCGCCGCAGGCGCCATGCCCACCGTGGCCAATAGCCCGAGCGAAACACTGGCCTGCTTCGAATTCTTGAGATGATGCATATTCTCGGCCACGCGATAAACCCGCGCCAGCGGGTTGGACTCCCAGATCGGCAGGTCGAGAAACACAGTGCCGAAATGGTTGCCGAGATCACGCGCATGCTCCAGCGGCCGGAGATTGACCGGAATGGTGGCGCGAATCTCGAGTTCCGAAGGATCCTCACCGTAATCAAGCAGGTAGCGATGCAATGCGCCGGTCATGATGCCGATCAACGCGTCGTTGACGGTGCACCCCAGCGCCTGGCTGATCGCCTTGACCTCCAGCAACGGCAGAGGCTGGGTCCAGGCAACTTTCTTGCGCACACCCAGCTTGCCCTTGAAGCGAGATTGCGGATCGTCCGACAACAGCAGCATGGTGGCAAGTTCGGACATGATTTCCGAAGCGCTGTCGGCGTAAGCGGCGGCCTGCGCCGGCTCGCGAATCAGGTGCGCGGCTTCCTCGACCAGCTTGTAACCCAGATGCTGCACGGCATCAATGCCTTCGCGCGCCGGTTCCATCAGCCGTTTGAACACATTGGACTCGCGCGCACGGTGGCGCTTCCACTGCTCCGGCTCTACCAGTGCGGTCGACTTTTCCCGATCGGCGTCGGTCAGCGACAGCATCACCTGCACCAGCGCCATGCCGTCGGCATAGCAATGGTGAATGCGGGTGACCAGGGCCGGTCCATCGGCGTAATTCTCGATGAAATGAAACTGCCAGAGCGGCCGGAACTTGTCCAGCGGCGTCGAGGCCAGCTCGGAGACGAATTCTTCAAGTTCTTCCTTGCCCGCATCGCCCGGCAACGCGATTCGGCGGATGTGCGAGGTCAGCTCGAAATCCTCATCGACCTCCCACCAGCAGCCGCGCGCTGTCTGCACCGCCTTGTGGCGGAAACGCGGAAACGCCAGAAACCTGGAAGCAACAACTTCCTTGAGCCTCTCGAAATCGACCGCTTCCCGCAGCACGATCACACCGGTGATCATCATCAGGTTGGTCGGCTGTTCCATGCGCAGCCAGGCGGTATCGACCTTGGCGATGGGCTGGCGGTGCGATTCTGTCACGGTGGGTCTACCTCAGGTTTCAGTCGGTTCGGCGCGGTCGATTACGCCGCTCGATTCTTTCATGCGGGCCCCGGGCGGTCAACCGGCGGCCTCGCGTGCCGCATCCAGCGCATCTTCGAGGCGCCGGCAGCCGCGAATCGTCAGCCTGGCCTTGACGCCCTTGACGTTGCCCTGCGGCACCAACGCGGTTTTGAATCCCTGCCCGGCCGCTTCACGCAGGCGCTCCTCGCCGTTGTATACGGGCCGCAGCTCGCCAGACAGCCCGACTTCGCCGAAGGCGGCAAGCTCGCGCGGCAGCGGCGTCTCGCGCAGCGAGGACTGAATCGCAAGCGCTACCGCCAGATCCGAGGCGGTCTCGCTTACCCGGATGCCGCCGGTGACGTTGACGAACACGTCCTGGTCGTTGACCTGGATGCCGCAGTGCCGGTTCATCACCGCCAGCAACATCGCCAGGCGCCCTGGATCCACGCCCACCGCTACGCGCCGCGGCTGGGAAAGGCTGCTCGGCGCGACCAGCGCCTGGACCTCGACCAGCATGGGACGGGTGCCCTCGCGCGTGACCAGAACGCACGAACCTGCAGCCGGCGCCTCGTCAATGGAAAGAAATATCGCCGAAGGATTCGATACCGGCTTGAGACCGTTATCGGTCATCGCGAACACGCCGAGCTCGTTGGCCGCGCCGAAGCGGTTCTTGACCGAGCGTATCAAACGAAAGCGACTGCCGGAATCGGACTCGAAATACAGCACACCGTCGACCATGTGCTCCAGCACGCGCGGCCCGGCCAGCGCGCCCTCCTTGGTGACGTGCCCCACCAGCACCACGGTGCAGCCGGTCTGTTTGGCGTACTGAACCAGCCTGGAGGCACATTCGCGCACCTGCGCCACTGCCCCCGGCGCCGACTGCAATGCCTCGCTCCACAGCGTCTGAATGGAATCGATGACCATGAATCCCGGTCGATTCGCCGCAGCGGTGGCCAGCACCGTCTCCAGGCTGGTCTCGGTGAGGCACTCGAGGACCTCCGGATCGAGTCCCAGCCGCCGGGCACGCATTGCGACCTGCGCGGCGGACTCCTCGCCGGTCACGTACAGCGCCTTGCGCTCGGCGGCGACCGCGGCCTGCGACTGCAGCAACAGCGTGGACTTGCCGATACCGGGATCGCCGCCGATCAATACCACCGACCCCGGCACCAGACCGCCGCCGAGGACCCGGTCGAGCTCGCTCAGGCCGGAGCTGAAACGCGGCGTATCGCCAGTGCGGACCGAATCGAGCCGAACCACTTCAGCAGACGCCTGGCCGGTCCAGCCGCCGCGCCGCGAAGGCGAGGCGGCCGCCTCGCCCACCGACTCCGACAGCGAATTCCATGCGCCGCAGTCGGGGCACTGTCCCGACCACTTCGGCTGGCTGGTGCCGCATTCGCCGCAAACGTAGAGCGTCTTTGCTTTAGCCATCGCGACATTCTGGCAGATGCGCAGACAGCCGGTGAGTCGGGTAAATCGACGGCGTGAACGTCAGCCGTTCCCGGCCTCGGGCGAGTGAGCCATAGAACCTGAAGCCGACGATGTGCTGTTCATCTTCGGCTCGCAATCCTTTCCGCGCTCAGTGGTTTTGTCCGGGCCGGCATTGAGCGGCGATTGCGGGATAATGGAGGTATGCATCGGACAAATTCCCGGGTCACCGCATGAAACGCGAAGAGCAGCCGCTGATCGGCGAATCCGGCGCTTTCCTGGAATCGCTGGAGCAGGTCTCGCGCGCAGCCGACCTGAACCGGCCGTTGTTGATCGTCGGCGAGCGCGGGACCGGCAAGGAGCTCATTGCCGAAAGACTGCATTTCCTGTCTTCGCGCTGGGATCAGCCGTTGATCAAGCTCAATTGCGCGGCAATCAGCACCTCGCTGCTGGAATCGGAGTTGTTCGGCCACGAACCGGGGGCCTTCACCGATGCCGCAAGCCGTCGCATCGGCCGATTTGAACAGGCCGACGGTGGCACGCTGTTCCTCGACGAACTCGCGACCACCTCCGCCGGCGTCCAGGAAAAAGTGCTCAGGATCATCGAATACGGCGAGTTCGAGCGACTCGGCTCGTCTACAACCCGGTCGATAGACGTTCGCGTGATTGGTGCCACCAACGAAGATCTTCCTTCGCTGGCCGCACAAGGCCGTTTTCGCGCCGACCTGCTGGATCGGCTCTCGTTCGACGTCATCACGCTGCCGCCACTGCGGGACCGGCGCGAGGATATTGTGCCGCTTGCCGAACATTTCGCGATCCGGATGAGCCGCGAGCTTGGGCGCGAACTGTTCGCGGGATTCTCCGAGGAGGCCACGCACCAGATGCTGCAATACCGATGGCCGGGCAACGTGCGCGAGCTCAAGAACGCGGTGGAGCGCGCCGTCTATCGCCACGAGGCACCCGACAGGTCGATCCGTGCGCTGCATCTGGACCCTTTCGAATCCCCTTGGCGACCTTCGGCGGAATCAGACGACACAAGCTCGGTTCCGGCGACGCTTCCGAACGACCTGCGCGGCTGGCTGGATCAGCAGGAAAAGGCAATCGTCGAGCGTGCGCTGGCGGAGTCCGGCGGAAATAGAAAGCGAGCGGGCACCCGTCTCGGCCTGAGCTACGACCAGTTGCGGGGAATACTTCGCAAACACGGGCTCTGAGATCCCCGCGCGGGCCATTCGTCTCTGCGGCCCTGCCGATTCCTTGTTGATTTCAGTCACGCGAGGGTGATATTATTCAAACACTCGTTTGAAACTTGTGTTTCAATCTGCTGGCTCTGATTATTGAAGCGCCGGCAGTCGCCAGGAGCCGCATGACGGATTCGACCCGACAACGAATACTGGATACGGCTGAGCGGCTGTTCGCCGACCAGGGCTTCCATGCCACAACGCTGAGGCAGATCACACGCGACGCCGAGGTGAATCTGGCGGCCGTGAACTATCACCACGGATCCAAGGATGCATTGATTCTGGCGGTATTCCAGCGCCGGCTCGATGAGCTCAACAGCGAGCGGCTCACGCGGCTTGACCAGGTACTGAGCCAGTCGAATACGCCGGCTCTCGAAGACGTGCTCGAGGCCTTCATCTATCCGGCGCTGCTGATGAGTACTCAGTCGGCCGGAGACGGCGGGCGATTCATGCGGCTGCTGATGCGTGCCTGGGCCGAGAATGCGACGCAGTTGCACGGCACCATCGCGCGTCAGTATTCGCACGTCATGCGCGCATTCGCCGATGCGGTCAGCCAGGCGCTGGGCACTTCGCCGGACAACCTTCGTCAGCAGCTCGATTTCCTGATCGGTGCGCTGACATACACCATGGCCGAGACCAAAGACAACCAGGTCGAACCTACCGCGCGCGCACTGGTTCGCTTCGGCTGCGCCGGACTACGCGATTCCGCGCAGGCCGCGCCCCAACAGATTTCGCTCAAGGAGAACTTCGCATGACTATCGGTACGACCATCGCTGTCCTGATACTGACAATTCTCTTGCCGCTGGTGCTCGCATACTTCGCCGCACCGGCCTGGCTGGCTGCACTTCTGACGACCGCGGCGGCCGTCGGTGCGTTCTCGGCCGCGCTGCATCCTGCGGTTGGCGTCGTCGCCACGCTAATCGCGCTGCCACTGATCGTCGCGGCGATTCCGCCGCTGCGCCGTGCGCTGTTCACCAACCGCCTGTTCGACTGGTTTCGCAAGGTGCTGCCGGCCATGTCCGACACCGAGCGCGAGGCGCTGGAATCGGGCACCACCTGGTGGGACGCCGAGATCTTTTCAGGTCGGCCCAAATGGAAAAAGCTGATGCGCCACCCCGCGCCGTCGCTGACCGAGGAAGAACAGGCATTTCTCGACGGTCCGGTCGAAGAACTCTGCCGCATGCTGGACGAATGGCAGATCTACAACGATCAGGACCTTCCGGCCGAGGTCTGGGACCACATCAGGAAGCATCGCTTTTTCAGCATGATCATCCCGAAAGAATACGGCGGTCTCGATTTTTCGGCGCAGGGAAATGCAGCGGTGGTGACCAAGATCGCGACCCGCAGCCACGCGGCAGCAACCACCATCATGGTGCCTAATTCACTCGGCCCGGGCGAGTTGCTGCATTACTTCGGCACCGAGGCGCAGAAAAAGCGACATCTGCCGCGCCTGGCGTCCGGTGAAGACATCCCGTGTTTCGCTCTCACCTCGCCGCTCGCCGGCTCCGACGCGGCATCCATGCCGGACAAGGGCATCGTATGCAAGGGCGAGTACCAGGGCAAGGAAGTCCTCGGCCTGCGTGTCTCCTGGGACAAGCGGTATATCACGCTGGCGCCGGTGGCCACGCTGGTCGGCCTGGCGTTCAAGGCTTTCGACCCCGACGGCCTGCTGGGTAAGGAAAAAAGCCTCGGCATTACCTGCGCGCTGATTCCCGCCGACACCCCCGGCGTGGAGAACGGCAAGCGCCATATTCCCGGGGGCGCGCCGTTCATGAATGGACCGACCCGCGGCAATGAGGTATTCATCCCGATGGACTGGGTCATCGGTGGGAAAGAGCGGGTCGGCCAGGGCTGGTCGATGCTGATGCACTGCCTGTCGGCGGGCCGCGCGATCTCGCTGCCGGCGCTCTCGGTAGCCTCGGGCAAGATGCTGAGCCAGGTCACCGGCGCCTATGCACGAGTCCGTTATCAGTTCAAGCAGCCCATCGGCAACTTCGAGGGCATCCAGGAGCCGCTGGCGCGGATCGCCGGCGAAACCTACCGGATGGACGCTGCGCACCGCATGACCCTGGTCGCGCTGGACCAGGGCGAAAAACCTGCAGTGCTGTCGGCGGTGCTCAAGGCCAATCTGACCGAAGCGTATCGCCGCGTGACAACCGACGCCATGGACATCCACGGCGGCAAGGGCATCATCATGGGCCCGCGCAACTACCTCGGGCTGATCTACCAGTCGGTGCCGGTCGCCATCACGGTCGAGGGTGCCAATATTCTGACCCGCTCCATGATCATATTCGGTCAGGGCGCGATTCGATGCCATCCCTGGCTGCTCAAGGAAATGACCGCAGCCAACAGCCAGGCGCCCGACGCGCGCAAGAAATTCGACCGCGCTTTCTTCGGCCATATGGGATACACGATCGGCAACGGCGTACGCTCACTGGTCCTGGGTCTTACCGGCGGAAGAGTCAGTCACGCACCGGTGTCCGGCCCCGTGGCTCGCCATTACCGACGCATCAACCGCCTGTGCGCCAACTTCACGCTGGTCGCCGACACCACGCTGCTGATCCTCGGCGGCAAGTTCAAGTTTGCCGAGAAACTGTCCGGACGATTCGCCGATGCGCTGAGTCATCTCTACATGGCGTCGGCGACGCTGAAGCGTTTCGAGGACGACGGACGACCGGAAGCCGACCTGCCGCTCGTCGAATGGGCCGTGTCCGACAGCCTGCACCGGGTCGAGGAAGCGCTGCACGGCGTGCTGGCGAACTTCCCATCGCCCCCTGCCGGGTGGATTCTCAAGCGGATCTGCTTCCCGTTTGGTCGGGTTCACGCCGAATCCGACGACCGGACCGGCCAGAAGATCGCGGAGATCCTGATGAGCCACAACGAAACCCGTAATCGCCTGACCCACGACGTTTACCAGCCCGATGAAGGCATGGGAACGGCCGTGGCGCTCAAGGCATTCGATGCCGTGCTGGCGGCCGAGGAAGCCGAACGCATCGTGGTCAACGCGATGAAGCGTCAGCCGACGCCGGTCAATGTCGGCAAGCTGGCGGCCGAGGCGGTAGAGGCCGGCCTGATCAACGAGGAACAGGCCAGGCTGTTGATCGAAGCACAGAGACTTTCGGCGGAACTCATAGCAGTAGACGAGTTCAACCCCGAAGCGATTACCCAGTCGCAGTTCGGCGAGGCCGAATCGCCACTGGCCAAGGCAAGCTGAAGCCTGGTCGGCGACCTCTCAAGGCTCGATCAACCAATGTGACCGCGAAGAATACCAAGAGCACACAGCAGGCGGGAAGGACCCGAACAATCGGCCAATTCGGATGCGCGAAAGAACCACCGTCATCCCGGAATCGCGGAAGAGCCACCGTCATCCCGGAATCGCGGAAGAGCCACCGTCATCCCGGAATCGCCGCAGGCGATATCCGGGATCCCGAGACGCGTACTCGATCGCTAAGGGGGTGGTGTATCAGCAGACTCCGGCTCGCGCGTGCAAGTGTTTGGGATGAAATAAGACCGGTTTCCCGTCGTGGTCTTCGTGCCCTTCGTGGTTACAACGAATTTTTTGATAACAAGCAGGAACATCAACACTATGTCCAATAACAGATTCATCGTCAGAAAAGCCGCCGTGCTGGGCGCCGGCGTCATGGGCGCGCAGATCGCAGCGCACTTGACCGCCGCCGGCATCCCGGTGCGGCTGTTCGATCTTCCTGCAAAGGAAGGCGGACGCAACGACCTGGTCAAGCAGTCGATTCAGCGGCTGACCAAACTGAAGCCGCCGCCGCTGGCCGACAAGGGCCTGGTCGAGTTTCTGCACCCGGCGAACTTCGAAGATGACGCGAAAAAACTTGCCGACTGCGACTTCATCATCGAAGCCGTCGCCGAGCGCATCGACATCAAGAAGTCTCTTTACGACACGATCGAACAGCATATTCGGCCGGATGCGATATTTGCGTCCAATACCTCCGGGCTGTCGATCGCGGAGCTGGCAAGCGTGCTGCCGGAGAAGAACCGCGCCCGATTCTGCGGCGTGCACTTCTTCAACCCGCCGCGCTACATGCACCTGGTCGAACTGATTCCGCATGTCGGCACCGATGCCAACGTGATGGACCAGCTCGAAGCCTTCATCACCCAGACGCTGGGCAAGGGCGTGGTGCGGGCGATGGACACCCCCAACTTCATCGCCAATCGCGTCGGCACGTTTTCCATTCTGTCAACGGTTCATCACGCCGAGCGTCTCGGGTTGGGCTTCGATACCGTCGACGCGCTGACCGGACCGGCCATCGGCCGTCCGAAGTCGGCCACCTTCCGGCTCGCCGACGTCGTCGGCCTGGATACGCTGGCCAGCGTCATTTCGACCATGCAGAACAAGCTCGAAGACGACCCCTGGCATGAGACCTACAAGGTCCCGTCCTGGATGCAACAATTGGTGGACAACGGTGCGCTTGGACAGAAATCAGGGGCCGGCGTCTTCCGCAAGGAGGGCAAGACGATTCGCGTGCTCGATCCCGAAGCCGGTTCCGATGGTCATGACTATCGAGATACCGACTACGGCCTGAGCGACGAGGTCAAAAAGGTCCTGGGCATGCGCGACCCGGCCGAGAAGATGGCCGCCCTCGCCGCTTCGGATATTCCCGAACTCGAATTTCTGTGGGCCATTCACCGCGATCTTTTCCAGTATTGCGCGGTCCACCTGGCCGACATTTCCCAGTCTGCACGAGAAATCGATCTGGCCATACGCTGGGGCTACGGATGGAAGCAGGGCCCGTTCGAAATCTGGCAGTCAGCCGGCTGGAACGAGATCGCCGCGCTGGTCCGGCGGGACATCGAAAACGGCAAGGCATTGACCGATGCCGCCCTGCCCGACTGGGTGAACAACGTCTCTGCGGCACACGACAAGAACGGGTCGGTCACCGGCGACGGCGGGACATCGCCGCGGCCCGACCTGGACGTATACGACCGCCAGCTCCAGCCGCCTGCACTGATCGGCGAAGAATCCGAACAAGGCACGACGGTCGCCGACCTGCCGGGCGCGCGCCTGTGGACATTGGCCGACGATGTTCTGATCGTGTCGCACAAGTCGAAGATGAACGTCATCGACACCGGCGTAATCGACGGCCTGAACGAAGCGATCGACCGGGCGGAACGGGAATTTGCCGGCATCGTGATCTGGCAGCCCCATGGTCCATTCTCGGCCGGCGCCAACCTCAAGGCCGCCATGGACTGGGTGGCGAACGGCGAATTCGACAAGGTCGAGAAGCTGGTCGCGGACTTCCAGAGCGTCAACCTGCGTCTTCGTTATGCGAGCGTGCCGAGTGTGGCCGCCGTTCGTGGACTTGCGCTGGGCGGCGGGCTTGAGCTGGCCATGCACACCAGCCGCATCGTCGCGCATCTGGAGAGCTACATGGGCCTGGTCGAGGCCGGCGTCGGCCTGCTGCCGGCCGGCGGCGGACTGGGTACGCTGGCGTTCAGGATTCACGATCAGACGGTGGCCGGCGACAGCTACCCGCTGCTGGAGAAACGCTTCAAGCAGGTTGCGATGGGCCAGGTCTCGGGCTCGGCAATGGAAGCCCGGCACATGGGTTACTTGACCGAATCCGACGCAATCGTCATGCACGAGCACGAACTTCTGCACGCCGCGCACGGCGAAATTCGCGGGATGAACGCCGCCGGTTATCGCGCACCCATTCCGGGACGTCGCATTCCGGCCGCCGGCGATGTCGGGGTCGCAACGCTCAAGATGCTGCTGGCCAACATGTACGAGGGCCACTTCATCAGCGATCACGATAACGAGATCAGCGCGCGCATTGCCGATACGCTGTGCGGCGGCGCAATCGACCGCGGCACGCCGGTCGACGAGCACTGGTTGTACGCCCTGGAGCGCAAGCACTTCGTCGAACTGTCGAAGATGAAGCCGACGCAGGAAAGAATCGTGCACATGCTCAAGACGGGCAAGCCGTTGAGAAACTGAGGACGATATTTAAAACACCATAAACCACGAAGGACACGAAGAGCACGAAGTAAAAAACATGAACCCTGAAAAAACCCACCCG
>JGI12210J13797_10006385_pt1 | contig 10956 bp, 8 predicted proteins | sample ElkSlonscriptome_3_FD_13797 | JGI IMG/M metagenome (IMG submission 13797) | reverse complement strand
ACCAGGCCGAGATGGACAAGCAGCGCGCCATCTTCATCGAGGGTTGCGCGCGCGTGTCCGGGATCGGTGCGGCAAAGGCGAACGAGCTGTTCGACTTGATCAACAAGTTCGCCGGATACGGTTTCAACAAGAGCCACGCCGCAGCCTATGCGCTGCTCGCCTACCAGACCGCGTGGCTGAAGGCGCATTACCCCGAGGAATTCTACGCCGCCTCGATGTGCTTCGACATGCACCAGTCGGAAAAGCTCAGCGTCTTCGTCGACGATGCGCGGCGCTATCCGGCGACCGAAGACGGCATCGAGGTGCTGCCGCCCGACATCAATTCCTCCGAAGCGCGTTTCTCCGTCGAGCAGACTGAACGCGGCTATGGCGTGCGCTATGCGCTCGCCGGGATCCGCAATGTCGGCGAAAAGGCGATGGAGGCGATCGTTGCCGAGCGCGAGGCCAAGGGGCCCTTCGCCAGCCTGCAGGACTTCTGCGAACGCATCCCGCATGGTGCCATGAACCGGCGCCAGTTCGAGGCCTTGGCGTGTGCGGGCGCGCTCGACCCGATCGAGCCCAATCGCGCGCTCGTTCATGGCAATGCCGAACACCTGCTGGCCGTCGCAGAGGCCGCCATGCGCGAGCGCACCAGCGGTCAGGCAGGTCTGTTCGGCGGCGAGGACGCGCCCGGCGAGACTCTGCGGCTCTCGCCAACGCAGGAGTGGACCAAGGCCGAGCGAATGGCAAAGGAGCGCGAGAATTTCGGCTTCTACTTTTCCGGCCACCCGATCCAGGAATTCCGCACCGTGGCGCTGGCCAACGGCGCGCGGACCTATCAGAGCCTGATGGAAGCCGCGGCCAGCGGCACCGCGGTAATGGCGGCGATGGTCGAAAACGCAGTGAAGGCTCGCACGAAGCGGGGCAAGGAATTCATCCGCGCCGATTTCTCGGACCTTTCGGGCCAGTTTTCCTCGGCCTGTTTCGAAGAATCGCTCGTGCCGCAATTCGAACGCTGGGCGGCGAGCGGGGAATGCCTGTTGCTGACGGTCGAGCTCGACGCGCCCGACCCGTCCGAACCACCGCGTCTCACCATTCGCGGGGCGCGCGAACTGGCAGGCGTAAGCGGGTCGACGCCGATGCAGCTGTGCGCCGACATATCGAGCATGGATGCGCTGCTCGAGCTCAAGATAGAACTCGATGTCGCGCAAGGTGAATGGCAATCGGGCTGCGGCGAAGTGCTCGTTCGCCTCGCTCTCGAGCAGGGCGGCCATATCCCGGTGCGGCTAGGCCGCGATTTCATGCTCGACGGCGAACTGGCCGAACGGCTGACGGCGATTCCGGGGATCGACAATGTCGAACTGGGACCGAGGCGGGGCAAGGCGCGGCTCAAGCTCGTGGCGTGAGAGAACGCAAGGGAACGGGGGCCGGGCAGCGTAGCTTCCGGCCCCTCGTGTCACCCTTTCTCGTGGCGGAACCTCACATCCCCGAATTGGGACCGTAAGTGATCTCGACCCGGCGGTTCTGCGCTTCGCGAACACCGTCGGCGGTCGGCACGCGCGGTTGCGATTCGCCGAATGCCTCGCTCGAGATGCGGCCATCGGGAATGCCGCGGCCGGCAAGATATTCGCGCACCGACGCGTTGCGGCGACCGGCAAGAGCCATGTTGTAAGTCACGCTTCCCGCGCGGTCGGTATGGCCGGCAAGCATGACGTTGGCCGTCCCGCAGTTCGAATAGGCCGTCACCGCACTGTCGAGGATCGTCGCCGCTTCGGCTGTGATCATCGAGGCATCGAAATCGAAGAACACGATATAGGGCCCGGTGTTGCAGACCGGCTTCGGCGGAGGCGGAGCAGGAGGAGGAGAGGGCGGGGGAGGCGGAGGGGGCGGTGGAGCCGCAGGCTCCGGCGCGGGTGCCGCCACGGGTTCGGGCGCGCTACCGAAATTGTAGCGCAGGCTGGCGAGGATCGAGTGGCTCTGGAAATCCGCCTCGAGCGGGTCGCCGAACGCGCTTTCGAATTCGAATTCGTCGATCACGAAATAGCGGTACTTGAGCCCGAGATCGATATTGTCGCTGACGGCGAAGCGGAAGCCGCCGAGCAGCTGCCACGCGAAATCGGTCGTCGAATCGTCGATGATCGTCCCGACACCCGCCACCTCGACCGGCAGATCGACATTGGCGATGCCCGCGCCGCCGCCGGCGAAGATCTGGAAATCCTTGCCGAATTCGAACAGGCCGTTGACCATCCCGCTGAAGATCGAGAGGTCTTCCTCGTTTTCGACCACCGTGCCGGGCGCGATCCCGGCGCCGGGGACGAGATCGGAATTGACCACCGTCAGGCTGTCATAGCCCGCGCGCTTGTATCCGCCCTCGGCTTCGAGCCGGAAGGCCCCGAAATCGTAACCGACCACAATATCGGCATCGATCCCGATATTGGTGTCGGCGAAAGCGGCGTTTTCCTGGAGGCCGTCCGGCCGGGCGAGATCGATGTCCACATCGACCTGGTCTTCGAGCAAGACGCCGCCGTCCACGCCGACATAGAACTGTCCATCGCGCGCCTGCGCCGGGGCAGCAAGGATCGCGGCACAGCTCGCAAGAAGCATCGCAGTTCTGGTCATGTCCGTCCTCTCGGTCATTGATCCGATGGCATGTGACTTAGTAAATCTGCGTGGCAAAGCCGTGACAGATGTTCGTGTAACTGTCCCAATTGCGCCGAACGGGCGATTGCCAAGCGCGCGCGGGCTCGGCATGAACACGCTCCTTCATGGATCTACGCCGGGCAGGGATTCCCGGCGATCGGGACAGTCTTCAAGGAATAGGGGAGAGACAAAGATGGCGAAGCTCGGAGCGATGCAGGACTGGACCATGCGCATCACCAGCGTGATCGACCACGCCGCGCGCGAGGCCGGTACGCGCGAGATCGTGACGCGCTGGTCCGACGGCAGCATGACGCGCACTGACTGGGCGGGCATCCGGCGCGATGCGCTCAAGATGGCGCAGGCGCTTCAGCGGCTCGGGATCAAGCCGGGCGAGCGGGTGGCGAGCCTTGCCATGAACCATTCGCGCCATCTCGTCAGCTGGTACGGCGTTGCGGGCATGGGCGGGGTGCTCCACACGGTGAACCCGCGCCTGTTCGAGGACCAGCTCGAATATATCGTCAACCACGCCGAGGACCGGGTGCTGCTCTACGATGCGGCGTTTCAGCCAATCGTCGACAAGATGAAGGGCCGCTGGCCCACGATCGAGCATTACATCTGTTATGACAGCGGCGAGAACGCGCCCGCTTTCGAAGACTGGATCGACGCTGAAAACGGCGATTTCGAGTGGGTCACGGGCGATGAGCGCGATCCGTGCATGATCTGTTACACTTCCGGCACGACCGGCAATCCCAAGGGCGTGCAGTACGAACACCGCTCGACCGTGCTCCACGCGATCGCGGGGCTGCAGCCGGCGGCGTTCAATTTCTCGGGTTCTTCGGTCATGCTGCCGGTGGTGCCGATGTTCCACGCGGCAAGCTGGGGGCTGCCCTATGCGGGCGCGATGGCGGGGATCAAGTTCGTCTTCTCCGCGGTCAACGATCCGGCAGTGCTCCACCAGCTGATGATTGACGAAAAGGTCACCGATAGCGCGGGCGTGCCGACCGTCTGGCTCGCCCATTTCCAGTATTGCGACGCGAACGGCCTCGACCTTCCGCCGCTGAAGGCCGCGACCATCGGTGGTTCGGCGGCTCCGAAGTTCATGATCGAACGACTCATGAAGAACGGCACCCGCGTCCAGCACGCCTGGGGGATGACCGAAACCAGCCCGATCGGCACGGTCGGTGGGCCGACCTGGGACTGGGAAGAACTCACCTTCGAGGAGAAGGTCCGGAAAACGACCATGCAGGGCCGCCCCATCTTCGGCGTGGAACTGCGCACGGTCGATCTCGACGACATGGTCTCCGAGCTGCCCCGCGACGGGAAGAGCTCCGGCGCGCTGCAGATCCGGGGCCCATGGATCATCAAGCGTTACTTCAAGGCAGAGAAGGATGCGGTGGGCAATGACGGCTGGTTCGATACCGGCGATGTCGGCATTTTGCATCCCGACGGCACGCTGCAGCTGACCGATCGGACCAAGGACGTGATCAAGTCGGGCGGCGAATGGATCAGCTCGGTCGAGCTGGAAAACGCCGCAGGCGGTCATCCGGCCGTTGCAGAAGCCGCGTGTGTGGGCATGCCGCACCCGAAGTGGGATGAACGTCCCGTACTGTTCGTGGTCAAGAAGAGCGACGCCGAGGTCAGTTCCGAGGACATCATCGAGCACCTGCGCTCGCAGGTCGCGAAGTGGTGGCTGCCCGACGCGGTCGAGTTCATTGACGAGATCCCGCACACCGCCACAGGCAAGATTTCGAAGAAGGACCTTCGCGACCGCTTCTCGGACTACAAGCTGGAGGCCTGATCTGTCATGGAATGCGAAACCTATATCGACCCGTCGCCCGAGAATTTCGAGCAGTTCAAGAGGCTGCCACGCGACGAGCCGATCCACATGCTCAACCTTCTGCTTTACCGCGAGAAGGCTGAATATCCCGAAGGCCATGAGCACGCTGGCAATGGCTGGTCGGGGCGCCGTGCCTACGAAGAATATGGACGCACATCAGGCCCGATCTTCCGCCGCGTGGGCGGGCGCATGGTGTGGCGAGGCGCATTTCGGACAATGGTGACCGGGCCGGAATTCGAAAGCTGGCACGACGGCTTCGTTGCCGAATACCCGAATGCGGGCGCGTTCTTCGAGATGATCAAGGACCCCGACTATGCGAAAGCCGTCGTGAACCGAACTGCCGCGCTTGTCGACAGCCGCCTTGTCCGGTTCAGTCCGGGCGCTGCCGGCGACGGCTTCGGCTGAATCCCGCGGGATCGGCGTCTCAGGCGGTCTTGCTCGCCTTTTCTTCCTCGGCTTCGATCTCTCCATAGAGATAGCCGAAGAAGTCGTTCAGCGAGTTCTCCCAGAGTTCGATCTGGCGGCGGTAGTTCTCGCGGCTGATGCCGCCATCGGCGATAATATATAGCCGTACCGAAACCGTGCCGTCGGGATCGACATAGGCGCGACCGAAATTCTGCCGGTGATTGTACGTGTTGATCGCGGCCGCGATCTGCTCCTCCGAGCGATCCTCACCGTTGAAGGTCGCAAGCAGTGACGTGCCGACGCATTCGAATTCGAGCGCGTCGTCGGTGCATTCGAGCAGGAGCGCATTCGCATAGATGCCGGTCGCGAAAGTGACATTGATGCTGCGGCTGTCCGCAAGTTCTTCGTAGGTTGCCTCGTTCGCTTCGAGCGCGGCGATGAGATCGGCGCGACTGAAGCTCTCGAGCGGCGCTTCCTGCGCCAGGGCCGAAGCACCCGTGGCTGCCAGCACGGTTGCGAGAGTGACGCGCAAGGCCAATAATTTCATCGTTTTGTCCATCAAGTCCGTTTGCTCTCGCACGTTAACGCTCCGAATCACGAGCAGCCTTGCTCCAATGGGCGACGCTGAAGCCGAAAAGGCAAAGGTCGATGACGAGACCGGGATTCGAGGCCGTGCTGCCCGGCACGCGGCCAGGGGTTGGACAGGTGCTCGGTGGGTTTGGGGGGTATAGATGCCTCGCGAGGGGAATTCGCCAACCTGGCCTTTCGAAGAAATCGACCGTCAAGGGTCCCGCCCGCATGAAAGGACTGGCAGCCTTGGCAAAAACGGTCTCGTGCGTTTTTTCCGCGCCGATGCCTAAAGCGCGTGGGCCTCTTATACAAGGCGGATCGGGCTCAGGCGAAGAGATCCAGCTGGCCGTGGGTCGAGGGCCTGCTGAACCGGGTGCAGTCGAGTTCGAAGCGGTGCTTGCCGATCCCGGCCCGTTTGCAGGCGATGGCGAAGCGGCTGCGGAAGAGATCCGCCCAGACGCCTTCCGGCTTCATCCGCGTTCCGAAATTCGGATCGTTGTCGCGCCCGCCGCGAATCGAGCGGACGATGCTCATCACCTTGCCCGCGCGCTCCGGGTAATGCACGTCGAGCCATTCGCGGAACAGCGGTGCGACCTCGTGCGGCAGGCGCAGCGGGATCCAGCCCGCGCTGGGCACGCCGATCCGGCCAGCCTCGGCGACGATGGCCTCCATGAATTCGTCGGTGATGGCCGGGATCACGGGCGAGACCGAGCAATGCGTCGGAACACCGGAATCGACCAGCGCCCCGAGTGCGGCAAGTCGCCTGGCCGGCGCGGCACAGCGTGGTTCCAGCTTTCGTGAGAGCCCGGGGTCGAGGCTCGTCACCGAAATCGCCACCGCGACAAGATTTCTGCGCGCCATTTCGCCGATGAGGTCGAGATCGTCGAGAACGCGGTCCGACTTGGTCGTGATTGTCACCGGGTGGCACGCATCGAGGCACACTTCGAGGACCTGCCGTGTGATGCGCCAGTCACGCTCGATCGGCTGGTAGCAATCGGTGTTCGTTCCGAGCGCGATCGGGCGCGGCTGATAGCCGGGCTTGGCCAGCGTCGCTCGCAGCAGTTCGGCCGCATTGGGCTTTGCGAACAGACGAGTCTCGAAATCGAGTCCGGGCGACAGGTCGTGATAGGCATGGGTGGGCCGCGCATAGCAGTAGATGCAGCCATGCTCGCACCCGCGATAGGAATTGATCGAGCGGTCGAAGGGTACGTCCGGGCTCTGGTTGAAGCTGAGTATCGAGCGAGGCCGTTCCTCGGTCACGGTTGTGCGCAGGCGGACAGGCGGTCCGTCCAGCGTCGCGACATGATCGCGCCAGTCGCCACACGCCTCGCGCTCGGCAAGGCCGAAGCGCGCGGGCGAGCGGGCGGAGGCCGCGCCGCGCCCCTTTAGAGGTGTGCGTTGGGGGTCGGACATTGCAAGGAACATAAGAGGAACAGGCTTCGCTGTCGAGGCCTATCCCCGGTAGATCTGGAGGCCCGCTCCGATCGCCCACAGGCCGATCAGCACGACCGATTCCCACCCGATCTTGCCCGGGCCCTGGCGCTCGCGCCGCAGGAGCCCCAGCAGCAGCACCGCCGTCATCACGATCACGAGACCCATCCAGAACAGCGTCGCATCCGAGATCGCGTGGTAGATGCTGCCTTCGCGATAGGCGAAATCACTTGCAGCCACGAACAGCGAATCGAACATGTTGCCGCCAACGATGCCGCCAATCGCAAGCTGCGGGGCACCCCGGCGGACGGCCGCGATGGTGGTGACGAGTTCAGGCAGCGAGGTCACCGTCGCGGTGCCGAGCGAACCGACGAGGCTTTCGGAAAGCCCGAGCCGCCCGGACAGGGCAAGTCCCGTTTCGCCGACAACATAGCCCGCTGAGCCGACAACCAGCACCAGCCCCGCGAAAAGCACGAACAGCATACCGAGCGAATGACGGTTGTCGTCCTCCTCGTCAGCTTCGTCTTCCTTCGTGTCCTCGGTCTGCTTTGGCAGCCACATCGGCTCCTGATGGATCCGGTGCGCGTTGTGTAGCCCGATGAGATAGACCGCCACCAGGACAGGGCTCAGAAGGTTCACGCCCCACACCGTGATCGGCGGCGCAGCCCATGCCATGACGGGCAGGGCAACCAACACGATCAGCACCGTTGCCTGGCCCAGATTGACCGCGCTCACCCCGGCATGTTCGAGATTGACCTGCTTGTAGAAGATATCGGCCAGCGCAAGGAACATGGTCTGCGCGACAATCCCTCCAAGCGCGTTCGAGACGCTCAAATCCGCCGCCCCGCTCGCAGCTGTCGTGGTCGATGTGACAATGCCGGCGATGCTCGTGCCCGCGCCAAGCAGCACCGAACCGATCAAGGCCTCGCCGAAACCGGTGCGATCCGCGATCACGTCGGCATAGCCGGCCATCTTCGACCCGAACACCGCGATCACCACCGCGCAGGCGACAAAAGCTATGCCGAGCGTCATCGTCGAATATTGCGCGAGGTCGAGCAAGGGGTTCCCCGGTTGGCGACTTGATCCCTGACCAATCCGGAGGGGACAGGCTTTGTTCCGCCCCTAGCGCTCAGTCAGGCGCGGTATCAGCTCGACGAAATTGCAAGGCCGGTTACGCGCGTCGAGCTGCTCGGCGAGGATGTTGTCCCAACCGTCCTTTACCGCTCCGTTCGAGCCGGGCAGGGCAAAGATGTAGGTGCCCCGCGCTACGACCGCGCAGGCGCGCGACTGGATCGTGCTCGTGCCGATGGTGCTGAAGCTGATCCAGCGGAACAGTTCGCCGAAGCCGGGAATCTCGCGCGCGCCCTCGATCATGGCGAGCGCCTCGGGCGTTACGTCGCGGCCCGTGAGGCCGGTCCCCCCGGTCGAAACGATCGCATCGACAAGCGGATCGTCGATCCAGGCGTTCAGACCCTCCAACAGAACAGGCACATCGTCGCGCAGGATCGCCCGAGCGGCGAGCTTGTGTCCAGCAGCCTCGATCCGCTGCACGAGGATATCGCCCGAGGTATCGTTATCCGGAGTGCGCGTGTCCGAAACCGTGGCCACGGCAATGTTGATCGGCACGAAATTCTTCGCCTCGTCGATCGCCATCGTTTCGCCCTCAGTCTTCCTGCTCGAACCTTGCCGTGCGGACCGACGACATCTGCGGAAAGACGGGCCAGAGCCCCTGTGCCAGAGCCCTGCGGCTGGGAGAAGGAACACCGGCGGCGCGCTCGTACATCCAGTAATTGCGCATCACGATCGCGACATAGCCACGGGTTTCCCAATAGGGGATCGATTCCATCCACAAGAGCGGGTCGCCCTGATCGTTGATCTCGCTGTTCCAGCGATCGACCGGGGTGAGCCCGGCATTGTAGGCCGCCATGATCTTCGGCAGCAGCCCTCCGGTCGCGCCGCTGTCGCGCAGCATTTCGAGATGCTGCTGGCCGTAAGCGAGATTGACCTCGGGATCGTTCAGATCCTCGTAGCTTGCCCCCAGTTCGAGCCGCCGATTGTGGTCGCGTGCGGTGCCGGGCATGATCTGCATGAGGCCGCGGGCATTGGCGGGGCTGACGGCGGCGGCGCGGAAATTGGATTCCTGCAAGGCATGCGCAAAGGCGAGCGCTGGGTCGACCCGCCAGCCGGTTCTCGGCTGCCAGCGCGCGACGGGGAAGCGCAGCGCCGCGTCACTGCGCATGCCGTAGGGCGCGTGATGGGCCATGAAGAGCTGGGTCGAAGGCAGGCCCAGCTCACGCGCCAGGCGGGCGAGGGCTGGATAGTCGCGTGGCGGACCGATCCGAGCCTCGTGCCGCAGCACTTCGTCGGCGAGCGAATAACGCCCGATCTCGACCAGAGCAGTTGCGACACGGACATTTTCGCGCCGTTCGAGGTGGCGCCAGTCACTTGCGTTGAAAGGCTGTGGAGCGGCCTCTGCCGGCAAATCGATGCCGAGCTGGTCGGCGGCAAGCATGCCGTAGAGCGTCTCGTGATAGCGCGCGGCGGCGGCCAGATGCGTTTGCGCCTCGCCCGGCTCGCGGCAACGGACCAATGCGCGGTGCGCCCAGTAATGCGCGGCCGTGGTCAATTCGTCATTGGTCGAACCTTGCGCCGCTTTCGCGAAACTCTCGGCCGACAGCGCGCAATAGCCCAGCCTCCATGCGGCAAGCCCCGCTACCCATTCGCCCTCGGCCACCCAGGGGCCGCGGCCCTCGGCGACTGTCTCGGCCAGCCTTAGCGCGGAAGGATCGTCATTCTCGATGTAATAGCTCCACGCAACGCGCTGACGCCATTCGGCGCGCGCCTCGGGGCTGAGGCGGAAATCGACCTCGTCCAGCAGTCGATGCGCCAAGGCGGGGTCGTCGTTCCTTATTGCATCGAGGATTGCGGCGCGGACCTCGTTCGGCATGGTGCCGTCCTCGATCGTCCGCGGGCGCATGCGCTTCGGAGCGGCCGGCTGGCTGCTAAGCGCCTGACCGGAGGGGAAATCGGGCACGTCGTCGAGCCCGCGCTTCGTCCCGAGCCGGCCGAGCTGTTCGGCATGCGGCAAATCGAGCCCGAGCGCGAACCAGTCCGCGACCAGCCCCGCGCTCACCATGGGACTGCGCGCGTGGGTATAATATTCGGCGAGCGCGATCTGCTTGAGCAAGCCTTCGTGATTGGCCAGCAATTCTTCGACCCGGGCCCAGTCCTCTCGGTCGATCGCGGAAAAGACACTGCGGTAATGATCGCGTTCGCGCTCGGAGAGCACGGCGGGCAGGACCGGTGCAGAGCGCCCCTCGCGGTCGTAATGTGCGACCATGCTGCCCGATTGCTGCGCCGCGAGCGGGCCGGGAAGCGTGACGAAGGCGAATGCGCCGAGCGTCGCGAGCGCAAGGCCGACGCGTTTCCCTCGGCTTGCGCGCCCCATGTCTCTCATGTCTCTCAAGCCGACCATTCGAGCCATCTCCGCCAGAACCGGGCTTTGAGCTTGGGCATTCCCATCAGACTTTCGAGATCCTCGCTCATCATAACCGGGATGTTGGAAGGCTTATGGTGAATGATAGGTAAATTTCCGTAATCCTTTTCCGCGTCATTGCCCAGAAGAGCGGCAAGCCCTGCGCCAAATGCGACGATCCGCCGGGGAGCGGCAAGTGCGATGTGGTGCGCCAGGACTTCACCCATGCCACGCTGCATCTCGGCGGTGCAATCGGCCATCGGCATGTAACGCGGCAGGGCAGAGGCCACATACGTCTCCTGCGATGTCGTTCCCATGGCGGCGAGGATCGCTTCCAGCAGTTTCCCCTGTGGTCCGGCCAGCAACCTGTCGCTGTCCCCTTCCTCCGGATGGACCACCAGCACCATCACCGATGCCTCGGCCGGGCCGCGAGAGGGGACCCGTCCGCGCGGACCGATCGGATCGAGGCCCGGTGCGCTCAACCACCACTCTTGGAACGCATCGAGCGTTTCAGGCGCCGCATCGCCGAGCAGATCGGGCCGGGATGTTTTTTCTGCAATCGGGTCTTCGGCAAGCGCGGCATGCTCTTTTCGGGGCGATGGCTCGGGCGTTTGTACAG
>JGI12210J13797_10002301_pt1 | contig 10957 bp, 9 predicted proteins | sample ElkSlonscriptome_3_FD_13797 | JGI IMG/M metagenome (IMG submission 13797) | reverse complement strand
AATATCGGCGTCAAATACCAGCGGCAGGACGGGGCACTGGCCAAAGCCACCTTTCGGTGGGTGGATGAACGCCGGGTACCGTTTATCGGAGATCCGGGCGCGCCGTTTGCCGGCGCCGGTGCACCGGACGGCGCACCGCAGGGTCGGGATGTCAGCCTGATCACGCTGGACGATTTTATGACCGTGGATGTGCTGCTCCAATATCCGATCTGGAAAGGAACCCGAGGCAAAGGGTTTCTGACGGCGGGGGTGGAAAACCTCTTGGATGAGGATTATCGGGAAGAATATGATTTTCCCGCACCGGGCCGGATGTTTCACATCGGTGCGGAAGTCCGGTTTTAATGCCGATCTCCCCTCTTCTCCGAAGTTTTTCCGAACTTGAGGACGGAGCAAGGGAGAAGGTCTCATTTCAATACACAAGTAGATGCACCACAGGAGAAAGGTAATGAATGCCGAAGAGATCATGAACAGCGCGGATTTCAAGAAATGCGAAGCCTTTCACGGGCATGTGTGCCCCGGCTTGTCGATCGGCTATCGGGCCGCCAAAACCGCCATGGAATGGCTTCAGGAAAACCGGGCCGAGGACGAGGAAGTGGTGGCGGTCGTGGAAACCGACGCCTGCTCCGCCGATGCGGTTCAGGTGCTGACCGGCTGCACCTTCGGCAAGGGCAATTTCATCTACAAAGATTACGGAAAAATGGGCTTGACCCTGTTCAGTAGAAACACCGGCCGCGGGGTGCGTGTATCCATGAGGCCGGGCGCTTTTTCACCGGACGAGTCCCATTTCGAACTGCTCCGTAAGGTCATGGCCGGTGACGCCACCGAGACGGAACAAAAAGAATTTCAGGAGCACCATTTTCAACGTTCCTGCGAAATACTGGAAATTCCGACCGAAACCCTTTTTTTCGTGACCTCGGTGGAAGAAGAACCGCCGCGAAAGGCCAGAATCGAACCCTCCGAGCCGTGCGGCCGATGCGGAGAACCGACCATGCCGTCGAAATTGGAAGCGATCGGGAATCAGAAAGTCTGCCGGGGATGTCAGGCGGCAGTGGGTTTTTCATAGCTCCGACAGATCAGGCGATCTGCTTCTGATCTGCAACATTCGTGGTCAATGAAATCACATCTTCCAATATCAGATACAGACAGGGAACGATCACCAGGATGATGGCGGTGGCGAAGATGATGCCGAACCCCAGGGAGATCGCCATGGGGATGAGGTAATAGGCCTGCTGTGAGGTTTCGAGGATGATCGGGGTGAGCCCGCCGGCGGTGGTCAGGGTGGTGAGGATGATGGGCCGAAAGCGTCGCAGACCGGCCTGGTGAATGGCCTCGAAGGCCGACAGATCGGCCCGTTTTCGGTTGGCGAAATCGACCATGATGAGCGAGTCGTTCACTACCACGCCGGAGAGGGCGATCACCCCCATCAGGCTGATCAAAGACAGGTCGTAGCCGAGCAGAATATGCCCGATGACCGCGCCGACGATGCCGAAGGGAATGGCGGTCATCACGATCAACGGCTGCAGGTAGCTGCCGAAGGCGATCGCCAACAGCCCGTAGACCACCGCCATGGCCAGCGTGAAGCCGCCCCAGAGGACCTTGGTGGACTCCCGCATCTCCGCCTGGCTGCCTTGAAAGGTCCAGGTAATCCCGGGAAAATCGGCCCGCAGCTGGGGAAGGATGTCGCTCTTGATGACGCTCAGCACCCGGGTGGTCTCCCGCTTGGGCTCCACATCCATACCCACGGTGACCACCCGGCGCCCGTCCCGGCGGTCGATGGTGGTGAAAGCTTCCCCGCGTTCGACCCGGGCCACGTCCATCAGGGGCACCTCCATGCCCGTTTCGGTGCGGACCATGAAATCTTCCAGATGGTAAAGGTCTTTTCGCTCGGCTTCGGGCAGCTTCACCCGCACCTCGATTTCATTGGTGCCCCGAAGCTGACGCCGGGCCACGGCGCCGTAGAAGGCATCCCGAATCTGCCGGCCCACTTCGGAAGCGGTCAGTCCCAGGCCGCGGCCTTCGGGGCGAAGCTTGAAATCGAACTGGGTCTTGCCCCGGTTATAGTTGTCGTTCACGTCCCGGGTCGCTTCAAACCGCTCCACCCGTTCGAAAAAGGCCCGGCTGGCCTTTTCCAGAACCGCGATGTCGGAGTGGCTCAGATCGACGCTGATGTCGTCGCGCCAGCCGCCGGGCCCCCGCTCCGCTTCGAAGGTGATCTGGTCGACGCCTTCGATATCCCCGATTTCATTGCGCCATAGCTCGATCACCTCGGCGGCGGTCATATCCCGTTCACCGGGGGGCTTCATCACGATTTCGACATCGATGAAATCCTGGCCCCGCACATTGGTCTTGATCCCCTCGGCCACCCGATTCAGGTTGTGTTCCCGAAACATACGGTGGGTCGATTCGGTGACCGCCACCGCCACCTTGGCGGCCTGGTCCCGGGTGGCGCCCACCGGCAGGGAGACCCCGGCCTCGATCTCGTCGGCCGAGACCTCGGGCATCATGATCATCCCCATGTGATCGCTGTAGCCGTAGCCCCCCACCACCAGCAGCAGGGCCACCGCCGAACTCAGGGTAATGTATCGATTCCGCAGACAGATCTCCAGAAAGGGTCGGTACCAGCGATTCACCATCCGCTTGAAGCCCTGAAGAAATGCCTGCTGCCGCCGATGGAGCATTCGACCCGGGCGGGTGGTGGAATCGGCGGAGCTGTGGCCGAGATGGGCCGGGAGAATAAACAGGGCTTCGAGGAGCGATATCACCAGCACGGTGATGACCACCGCCGGAAGGGGCCACCAGAATTTGCCGGTGGCGCCGGGCACGAACAGGACCGGCACAAAGGCGACGATGTTGGTCAGAATGCTGAAGACCACCGGGCCGGAGATCTCCCGGGCCCCCTGAATCGCCGCCGGCATGAAGTCCATGCCCTGCTCCCGGTATTCATAGATGTTCTCCCCGACCACGATGGCGTCGTCCACCACGATGCCGAGCACCACCAGAAAGGCGAACATGGAAATCATGTTGATGCTGACCCCGATCACCGGCAGAAACAGCAGCCCTCCGGCAAAGGAGATGGTCATGCCCATCATGACCCAGAAGGCCAGCCGGTATTCGAGAAACAGCCCCAGGATCACCAGAACGATCCCCACCGCCAGTGCGCCGTTTTCCAGAAGCAGAGACAACCTTTCATCATAATCTTTGGCCCGGTTGGAGTCGATGCGGTACTGAACCCCGGGCGGCAGAGTGGATTCGAAGTCTTCCAGAACGGATTGGACCGCAGCGGCGATCTCCAGCGGGGACTGGTTCCCGACCCGGAAGATTTCCATTTCCACCGACGGCTGCCGATTGAACCGGGAATGGAATCCGGCTTCTTCAAATCCGTCCTCGATGTGGGCCAGGTCCGAGAGGGTCACCGTGGAGCCGTTTTCCGAAGAGACCACCACGATCTTGCCGAACTCTTCGGCCCACTGTTTGCGCTCTTTCATTCGAAGCAGAATTTCTCCGCCGTGGGTGTCCACGGCGCCGGCGGGAATATCCCGGCTGGACTGCTCGATGATGCGGGCCACATCCCCCGGGGTCAGGCCGTATTCGCGAAGCCGGTTCTGAGGGATCTCCACATGGGTCACATATTCGGGCACGTTTCCGATCTCTACCTGGGTGATCGCGTCGTCGTTCAACAGCTGATCCCGAAGCCGTTCGGCCAGTTTGCGCAGGGTCCAGATATCGACGTCGCCGTACAACCCGATCTCCATCACGTCCCGCTGCCGGGACTGAAGCCGCACTTCGGGCTCCTCGATGTCTTCCGGAAAGGTCCGAATTCGGGCTACGGCCTGGTCGATGTCCTGAAAGGCCTTCATTCGATCGGTGCCGGAGACCAGTTCGATCCTCACCCTGCCGGTGCCCTCCCAGGCGGTGGAAGTCATCTCCTTGATCCCCTGAATCCCCCGAACCGCCTCCTCCACCGGCAGCAGAATCCCCTGCTCCACTTCGGCCGGGGCCGCTCCCGGGTAGGTCACGGTAACCTCGACGATATCGAGTTGAAACTGGGGAAAAACCTCCTTCTGAATGCCGAAGGTCATCCAGATACCGCCGCCGAGCAGGATGATCATCAACAGATTGGCGGCGATGGGATTTCGGGCCATCCATTCAATGGCGCCGATCCGGCCTTGATGCGCTTCCGGGTTGGGTGAAGCGGAATCCTTCATCAGCCGGTCTCCCCGGAAGCCTGAACAGTCTCCCGCCTTTCAGATTCGGTATCTCCTTGGGACCCCGCCGTATCCGATTCCTTCAATCGAAGCCGGACCCCTTCCACCACCGTGCTCAGGTTGGTGGTGACCACCCGGTCCCGGTCGTTTAATCCTTCTCGAATATAGGCGTACTCCGCATCCATAAAATCGATTTGAACATTTCGAATGGCCAGCTTTTCATCCTCCATGAGCCAGACGGTGTCCCCTTCACGAACATAATCCCGGTTGAGTCGCACCACATCGGGAATCTCTTCGGCCTCCATTCGAACCTCGACAAATGAACCGATCATCAGCGCCGGCACATCGGCGGATTCGGCCCGATAGGCGAGCGGATCATCCACCGCCACCAGCACCCGGGCCATACGGGTCTGACCTTCCAGCTCGCCGATTCTTTTAAAAAGACGCCCCTTTCGATACGCCCCCTCGGGCCAGGCCGTTCGATTGCGAATTCGAACTTCGGAACCGAGTTCTCCCGGTTGTTTCGGAAAAAAGAGTCGGCGGAGTTTGGACAAGGGCACGGTGGCTTCCACCCAATAAGTGTTCAACCCCACCAAACGGCCCAGGTCGTCGCCGGGGGAAACCTGAGACCCGATATTTACATGCCGAGCCAGCACATGCGCATCAAAGGGCGCTGTGATGCTGGTTCTCTCCAGTTCAAGTTCGGCCTGCGCCACAGCGGCTTGCGCGGATTCAACCCGGGCCTGAGCCGCCCGAAGCTGGGGTTCTCGAAGGACGAGGGCCCTGTTTTCGGGGGACAACTTTTTATCCAGAAGATCGTATTCCCTGCGGGCGATTTCCTGACGCCCTTGGGCGAGTTTGAAATCCGCCTCCGCCTGGTGCAGTTCGCTTTTTCGCTGTTGCAGAGTGTTTCGATAATCGGCCGGGTCCACCCGCAGCAGGATTTCCCCTTCTCTTACGAATCCCCCAGGCGTGAAGTTGTCGGCCCTTTGGATGATTTCACCGCTGACCCGGGGTCTCAGGATGATGTCTTTGGCCGGGCGGACCGTGCCCATGGCGATAATGCTCGGCTGGAAGGCGCCCGACGCCACATCGGCGACGTCCACGAGCATAGCCGATTCCCGTGTGGCCCCGGTCCGGGTTGCGGTAGGTTCGGTGGAGAAAATATACCCGGTGGTAACCGCCCCCAGAAGCAGAATGGCGCCGCAGATCAAGAGCTTGGTTTTCCACCCGAGCCCTCCCCGTTCTTTTCCGGTGCTATCTTTCGTATCGGTCATGATCGTCCCCCCTGCTAAAAATCGATGTCGATGATAAACGGCCTCAAGTCCTCGGTATCGATATAGGCTTCGGACACCGCCTTGTTTCTCAGGGAAATGCCGGCTTCATGCACCGATTCGGGATCACCGGTCACCAGCGGATGCCAGGACGGCAGTTCTTTGCCTTCGAACAACAGCCGGTATCCGCAGGTTTTCGGGAGCCAGGGAAAGGCGAAGATGGTCTGCGGGGTCATGGTGAGGCAGACGTTTTCTTCCGCGGTACGATTGGGATAGTCCCTGCACCGGCATCGGTCGATATCCAGCAAGCGGCAGGCGACGCCGGTGTAGGAGACCTCGCCGGTTTCCTTGTCTTCCAATTTATGCAGACAGCATCGCCCGCATCCGTCGCAAACCGCTTCCCATTCTTCCTCGGTCATTTCCGCCAGGGTTTTTCGGCGCCAAAAGGGGGTGTTTTTGCTTGAGCGTTCTTTTTTTTGAGGTGAGTCCATATTTTTTCCAACCCGCTTTTGATTAAATCACAGAAAATAATATAAGCCCCGAGCCCGGGTTGTCCAATTATTGAACCAGGATGGCCTGGATAAGATAAGGATTTCCAGGATAAGGCGGGACAGCAAACGCCGGTCGGAATTGAAAGGCGGTTTTGTCTGTGATAGGTAGAAATTTAGATGAGAAAAAAATTAGGCCATGATTATCGCTTCGGGCAAACCTGATCAAGGGGTAGGCCACCCCGGGATATTTTCCCGGGCCGGGAAGCTGTTTGAGCGGATGCGGGTTCTTGCCGGGTCGGGAAAATAGCCCGGGGTGGCCGAATCGATCATAGCCCGGGATTACTTGTAAAAAAGGAGGACTTCATGAATGTAGCCGACACCTATTGCATGGTCATCGCCACCTGCGGCGGCCGGGAGGAGGCCGATAAACTGGCGGAGATGATTTTGAAACACCGGCTGGCCGCCTGTGTGCAGCTGATGCCGATCACCAGCCATTATGAATGGAAACAGGAGATCCACAAGGATGAGGAGCTGATGCTCTTTATGAAAACCAGAACCGCATTGTATGACAGACTTGAAGCCCTGATCTTAAAGCATCACAGCTACGAGGTGCCGGAGATTGTGCGACTGCCGATCCGGGGCGGCCTGAAGGACTATCTCAACTGGATCGACGAAGTGACGGTTTAGACAGGCGATTTCCGATTCATAAATACCAGGCGGGCAAAACAGGTTTGGATTACCGCCTGCAAGCGGCCCGGGGGCAGGTTTGGCTGTGGATCGGGTCCGTGCTATCCGAGATAGGCCTTCTGGACCTCGGGGTCGTCGGCCAGTTCCCGGGCCGGCCCTTCCATAACGATTTCGCCGGTGTCGAGCACATACCCGCGGTGGGCGAATTTGAGGGCCAGGCGGGCGTTCTGCTCGATCAGGAGGATGGTCATCCCCTCCTGATTGAGGATCTTGAGGGTACGAAACATGTCGTACATCAATAGGGGTGCCAGCCCCATGGAGGGTTCGTCCAGAAGAATGAAGTTGCAGCCGGTCATCAGGGCCCGACCCACCGCCAGCATCTGCTGCTCGCCGCCGCTGAGAGACTCGCTGCGCTGGTTGCGCCGTTCGGTCAGGCGGGGAAAAAGGCTGTAAACCCGCTCGTAATCACTCTGAATGGCTTCGTCCTTTTTTCGGGCGTAGGTGGCCAGCTTCAGGTTTTCCTCTACCGTAAGATTACCGAAGATGTGACGGCCTTCCGGGGCCAGGGCGATGTGGTAGTCTCGGACCAGCACATGGGGTTCGACATTCAGGATGGATTCGCCCCGGTAGAGGATATCCCCCCGGGAGACCTTGGGCCCCTCCGGAGGCGGCACCCGGGTGATGGTGTGCAGGGTGGTCGTCTTGCCGGCCCCGTTGGAACCGATCAAGGTAACGATTTCCCCCTTGTTGACGTGAAAGGAGATGCCGTGAAGGGCTTCGATGTTGCCGTACTTGACATGGAGGTCCTTGACTTCGAGCAGCATCAGATGTTTTCATCCCCGAGATAGGCTTTGATGACGGCCGGGTTGTTCTGAATCTCTTCCGGGGTCCCCTCGGCGATGGTGACCCCGAAATCGAGGACCTGTATCCAGGAACACAGGGACATGACCACGGTCATCTGGTGCTCGATCATCCAGATGGTGACATCGAACTCCTTGTGAATCCATCGAATGAGCTGAATCAGCTCCTGAACGTCGCGTGAGTTAAGACCCGCGGCCGGCTCATCCAGGAGCAGCAGGTCCGGGTCGATGGAGAGGGCCCGAGCGATCTCCACCTTCCGCTGAATGCCGTAAGGCAGGTTTTTGGGCACCTCGTCGGCGAAACGGGCCAGGTCGAGGGCCTCCAGAATATCCAGGGCTTTTTTTCGAATCCGCTCCTCGGCCGCCATGTAATTTCTGCTCCGGAAGAGGCTGCCCCAGATCGTATACCCCAGTTGGTAATGCTGGGATATGCGGATGTTGTCGAGCACCGTCATGTCGTTCCATAGCCGAATATTCTGAAAGGTCCGCGCAATCCCCATGCCGGTGACCTGATGGGGTTTCATCCCTGCGATGTTTTTTCCCTTCAGAATCAGGGCCCCCTCGGTCGGCTTGTAAAACCCGCTGACCAGGTTGAAGACGGTGGTTTTGCCGGCACCGTTGGGGCCGATCAACCCCCGAAGTTCTCCCCCTTCAAAGGCGGCGTTGAAGTCGGACACCGCGCACAGCCCTCCGAACCGCTGAGTCAGATGCTGAATCTCCAGAAGCCTCGGTCCGGTGGGGGCGGAGCTTGCTTCGGAAACGGCAGCCGTGGATTCGCCGGTGGTTTCTGCGGAAAGGGTTCTATTCATGGTTGCCTATTTGAAGCTGTACCAGCGCCGAAGCCGGGGAAACAGATCGGAAAGTTCTTTGTTGCCCAAGATCCCTTCGGGTCTGAACTGCATCAGCAGTACCAGGATCAGAGGAATGATGACCCATTTCCAGACCTGGCTGACCTGGTAGCCCTCCGGAATCAGATCGGCCCAGTAGAAAACCCCGTCGAACCAGTGCAGACCCGAACTCATCCAGGGCAGCACGAATCGCAGCCCTTCCAGCAGCAGTGTGAACAGGATCGCAGCCAGAATCGACCCGCTTAAGGACCCCATCCCGCCCAGGTAAACGATCACCAGGGCTTCGGTGGATTTGAGAATGCCGAAGGAGCCGGGATTGATATAGCCGAGGATGTGGGCGAACAGCCCCCCCGCAAGCCCGGCCAGACCGGAGGAGATCATAAACGCCACCAGCTTCATCTTGTTGGTGTTGACGCTCATGATTTCGGCGGCGACCTCATCTTGATGGATGGCGATGATCCCCTTTCCGTAGGTGGAGGAGACATATCGATAGATCACCCAGACGGTGAAATAGGTGGACAGGATCACCCAGATGAGCATCCAGGGCAGAAAAATCACGTCTTCCATGGCGAAGGTGATCTGCTTCATCCCCATAAACCCCCGGGAACCGCCGATGGTATCCATGTTGATGATGGTGCTGGTGACGATAAAATTGGCCGCGATGGTGATGATGGCCAGATAATCGCCCCGGGTTTTGAAGGAAGGGATCGCCACCAGCAGCCCGGCGATAGCCGCGCCGAAACCGCCGATCAGCAAAACAAAGGGGAAAAAGTAGAGGGACATCTCCGGAGGCAGCAACGGGGCGCCGAAAATCCGGTCCTGGGTGAAGAGCATCACATTGATGACCGACGAAATATAGGCCCCGATGGCCATGAAGGCGGCGTGACCGCAGGCGAATTCTCCCATGTAGCCGTTGACGATGTTGAGACTGGACCCTAAAATAATATTGATGCCCACGAACATGATCACGGACTGGATGTAGAGGTCCAGGAGGTCGTAATAAGACATGCCCACCAGAACGAAAAACAGAATGGCGAGCAGGACGGGAACGGTGAGCCTTTGCATGGGTCGTTTATATTTTCGTGGTTTTGGCGACGCCGAACAGACCGGTCGGTTTGACGCTGAGAATGATCAGCAGGATGGAAAAGGCGATCAAATCCCGAAAGGTGGACGGGAAAAAGGCCACCACCAGGATCTCCACGAAGCCGAGCAGGAATCCCCCGAGAAAGGCGCCCCGAATATCCCCGATACCTCCCACCACCGCGGCGATGAATGCTTTCCATCCGATCAGGGCGCCCATGAACGGGTCGAGAATGGGATAAGAGAGTGCAAACAACAGCCCGGCGAGACCGGCCATGGAGGAGCCCAGAATAAAAGTGAAGACGATGATGGTGTCGATCGGAATGCCCATCAGGGGAACCGCGAATTTATCATAGGAGATGGCCCGCATAGCCATTCCGATCTGGGTTTTGGTGACGATAAACTGAAGCAGAAAAAAGACCGCAATTGCGGAAAAAACCACGGCCACCTTGAGGTTGGTCAGGCTTACCGGGCCGATGCTGAAGACGACCTTGTCCACCAGTTCCGGAAAGCTCTTGCGGCTGGCGCCGAGAAGGGCCAGGTTGCCGTTTTCAAGAATCAGACCGCACATCAGGGCGGTGATCACCACATACAGCCGGTTGGCCCCTTTTCGGCGCAAGGGCCGGTAGGCGATCCGCTCCAGAGTCACCCCCACGAAGGCGGTGAGGATCATGGTCAGGGGTATGGTCAACGCCAGCACCACCCATCCCCCTTCGGCAAGCAGTGCGGTGCCTAAGAAGAAGGTGGCCACGAAAAAGGCGATATAAGCGCCCACCATGAAGATATCCCCATGGGCGAAATTGATCAAAGTCAACACGCCGTAGACCAGGGTATATCCTAAGGCGATGAGAGAGTAGAAGCTCCCCCACTGCAGGGCGTTAAACAGGTTCTGAATAAAGGTGGCGATCAATTTATTTAAACTCTGGTTTATTAAAACTCTGCTTAAAGCCCTGGTTTTAGACTCCGGTTGGAAGCCCGGTCTGCATCCCGGCGGGTCCAACCATGAAAAGGCAAAAAAATAAATTTGGGGCCAATGGGTTTTCCACTTCAAGTATCCGCTTCACAATCCGTTTCACTTTCGCTCGGAAAGGATGTATCGAGAATCGCATCCGCTTCAGCACCGCAACCGCACTGCATGAAAATCAATGTCCGCTTTCAACGCCGCGTCCGTATCCGCTTCCACATCGGGAAAAGAAGGTGTACACGCTCTCCGTTTCAGAATCCGCTCCGTTTCAACCGCAAGCTTCGCTTCCACAACTTCCATCCGCTTGAGAATCCGCTTTCGCTTCCGATCCGTATTCGCTTCGGCAACATCGAGGAGAAGAACATTTCCCGGTCCGGTTCAACAGTCGCTTTCGATCCGACACCGTGGTCGGATCCACAGAATCCGCTGCTTAAAAGAACATTCGCTTCCGATATCGGGTACAGGTCAACACCGCATTGCGTCTCGATAACAATAGAAAATCCGGTCAACAATTCGCTACAGGTTCAGACATCACATGGATCATCCAC
>JGI12210J13797_11052447_pt1 | contig 10959 bp, 8 predicted proteins | sample ElkSlonscriptome_3_FD_13797 | JGI IMG/M metagenome (IMG submission 13797) | reverse complement strand
AAAATAGCTTCTCGATGGCCACATGGTCGGGGTTGAACTGGGTCAACAAACTGTGCAGATCGTCGTAGATGATTTGAAGGCGATCGCCAATGGGGGTCTTCGCTGGAGTTTGAATGATGCCAAAATCCAAGGGCGAAACAATAGGATCTGCCCGTGAAGACGCAGAAGGGGCTTGAACTTCAATCAGTCCAAACCCCAACGTTGCCAAACCAGGATCAAGCCCCAAAATGCAGTGGGTCATTGAGTCGCGTTCATATTTTTTCTGAGCACAGCGCTTAATTCATTGCAGCACCGTTTTGTGCCATCACTTCTTCTTCTGCCAGCCCAAATACTTGGCAGAAAGTTTTCATGACTTTGTAGCCTGAATCAATGGATTCTAGGGGATCTTTTCGCAGACGGTGACGCAGACATAGAACAATGATGCGGCGAATGTCGTCAACGGTGACTTCTGTACGACCTTCGAGAGCAGCGATCGCCTTAGCCGCACGGTTTGTCACAATATCTCCCCGCAGTCCATCAACATCTAGTTCAGAACAGACTCGAGAAATCTGCACCCGCATCTCATGATCGATGGTGACTGATTTCAGTCGCTCCTGAGCCGCGACAATTTTTTCTTGCAGCTCAGTCTGTTCGTTGTTGTGCTGTTCTAGAAAATCCGCAGGATCTTGGTCAAAGGCCGTACGCTCTTCGACGATTTTCACCCGAAGCTCAGGCTCTTTAACGGTACGAATTTCGGCGTGCATGCCAAATCGATCTAGCAATTGAGGCCGCAGTTCCCCCTCTTCTGGGTTGCCCGAACCTACCAGCACAAACCGAGCCGGGTGACGAATCGAAACCCCTTCTCGTTCAACGGTGTTCCAACCGGAAGCCGCTGAATCGAGTAGGACATCGACGAGGTGGTCGTCGAGGAGGTTGACTTCATCCACATAGAGAATGCCTCGGTTGGCCTGTGCCAATAGCCCAGGTTCAAAGGCTCGTACCCCTTCAGACAAAGCTTTTTCGATGTCAATGGTGCCGCATACGCGGTCTTCCGTGGCTCCGAGAGGCAGATCCACCATTTGCACCTTTTTCTGGGCAACATCGACGGATTCACCCTGAGTTAGGCGATCGCGCACCCAGTCACTCATCAAATCCGGATCGTTGGGATGACTGTTAAACGGATCGTCATCCACAACTTCAATTTCTGGTAAAACGTCGGCTAGCGCGCGAATGGTTGTTGATTTTCCCGTACCGCGATCGCCCATAATCATGACGCCCCCAATTTTGGGATCGATGACATTGAGCATGAGCGCCAGTTTCATCTCTTCCTGACCGACAATGGCGGTGAAAGGAAAGACTGCACGACGAGTAATAGAACTGAGGGTAGCAGTTGAACTCACAGGACTCTAAGTGGATTGAAAGAACGTATTTGCAGACGAACGAAAGACCGCTATTTATTGTTACACACTGTGAGGTGCTGAAACGGGTTGAGTATCGATTCGCCATTCCGTCTCCATTTGCCCACAGAGATTTGTTAGAAATCTGCGAGCGACCCGGAGATGATAAATAATAAAGACGTTGTGACGTTTAAATCTCTTATGCCTTTACCTACTCCTCTGGCGACTCTCGATGGCGCTGCACTCAGCTCCGACACCCTTGACAACAAAGTCATTTTGTTTGTGAATGTTGCGAGTCAATGTGGTCTAACCCCCCAGTACAACGGCCTCGTAGAACTCGAAAAAGCCTATGGCGATCGCGGCCTTGTTGTGATTGGCGTTCCTTGCAACCAGTTTGGTAGCCAAGAACCCGGTAGCCCTGCAGAAATTAAGGACTTCGCTAAATCTAAGTATGATGTCGAGTTCCCCTTACTGGAAAAGCAAGATGTAAACGGCTCCGACCGGAGTCCTCTATACCAGTTTTTGGTTGGAGAAGGCCCTGACATCGCTTGGAACTTTGGCAAGTTTTTGATCGGACGCGATGGTTCCGTAGTCGCTCGATTTGAGCCTCAGACCGCTCCTGACGATCCGGAACTTAAAGCCGCGATTGAAAAGGCACTGTGATAGGTTCCTGATCAAAAGTCAGCTCAAGCTTCCTTTTGGAGTCTTGAGGACTCAGCCAGGGCGATCGCGCGATTAGATGAAAAGGGCGATCGCTGTTTTACAATCATCATCCGTCGACTGAGGCAAGGGCATCGGCTCTTGCCTATCAGCGACGCTCAATCAGAATAGGAGTTCAAGCTATTAGGAGGATTTTGAGGATGGGGCGATCGCTGCTTTATCTTGCGTTGTGTCTTGCGTGCCTGCTGTTTCTAGGTGGCTGTGCTCAGCTCACGATTGAGCCATCGAGTCTCCGCTCTAATTCATTGCCTATCTCCTCTTTACAGCAAACTCCTGTGAGCATCAACGCAGATGCTGACGGCAATCATGTCTGGATTGTGGGGGGCACGCCCCAGCAGGGTGAAGCGAATATTGCATATTGCACCGTTCCAGCAGATGGCAGACCACCGGATTGCGTGATGATTGCGCCAAAGTAAAATTGTTGAGACATAGCAAAGACTTTAAGGAATCAATCTTGAAGGTTCCTGTTCACTCCACCACTTTTCCAAGTAGGTCTCTAGATTGAAGGGGCTTTTGTGCTGAATTAAGACATCCCACCACCCAAAAATAGTCGCCATAATGTGATCTAGCTCTCGTGTAGAAGAGGTGGGTTGCACATTGTTTAGATCGGGAAGGCAATAGGCCGCGAGATACGATGAGCGCAACAAATGAATCACGCCCTCGGAAAACCCTTCGCCTGCGTATACGAGACAACCGGGCATCCACATTGTTTGAATATCTTCTAATGCGTAGGGAATTTTCTCATCGGCTGTCCCTTGAGTCTGTTGATATTTGCACTCAATAGCTAAGGCTTTTTTCTGATTTTCATCATGCACGAAGATATCAATTCTGCGGTTCTTGCCAATAATAGATTTTCCAATATTGATCTCTCGATACACTTGAATTTGGCGATCGCCATACAAGCTAACGATATATGCGGCTACTAAATCTGCATATTGTTTTCCAGTCATATAGCTTTTCATCGCGTGTGCATAGCCTTTTTATGGATAAATGCAATCGAGAGTAGAAATGCTTAAAGTAAAACTCATGAATTCGCATGAATTCGTTCAATACATCGAATATCTAAGACAGAAAAAGCGTGTCCTTTAGAGTTCCGATATCTTGTAAGCGACTCATCGTGACATCAACAGCCTCTTGACATATATCGTTGCCAGCAAAATGGCGATCGTTCTTGAGTGAAGCGACTCCGACGCTACCTGAACCCATAAAAGGATCGACGACTATCTCTCCAGCCTGAGTGCTTTGATCCACCAAAACATCGCTGACTTTGACAGGTTTTTCGGTCGGATAACCTTTCCAAATTCGATCCGCCTCAATGATATCTGGAATGCTAAGATTATTCAGCTTTCTCTTTCCTTTTTCAAAAAATAAGACGAACTCGTATCGAGCACGATAGTGATATCCCATCCCGATTTTTCTCTTGTCCCAGACTAGGGGTTTCCAAAATTTGAACCCCACTTGTTCTGCAATCGGTTTAGCAATAAACATCGTCTCCGCATCACAGAATAAATAGAAATGTCGATTCTTTTTTAGGGTTCGATAGAGTTCGGTGAAAAGTTCTTCAAAACGTGAATTTGGAAAAATTTTAAACCAGACGTTGCTCGATGCCTTACTGTTTTTGAGTCGTGTTGTGGTTCCGATGGCACGGTATTTTTCTAATGACTCATAGGGTGGATCGGTAATGATGAGATCAACCGATTCATTGGGCAACTGTCTCAGCCAGTCCACGGCGTCTTGTGAACTCAGGCTATAGCTCGGAGGGCTAAATGAGCCTGTCTCAATCTCGTCCTGTGGCTGATCGGTGTTGGGCATAACATCTTGGCAGAGTGTTCACCTATAATCGTTCAAACTGAATCGTAAAGCAAAGGAGTGGCAGGTTACGGTTGCTGTGATTCTGCTAAAGGCAGAACTGCGTTGTAGCAAGATTCTGTCCTGTGGCGATCGCCTCCTATCAATACGTGCGATCGCCCCTTTGAATACAAGGAGTATAAGTCAGGAGGCGTGCGTTGCAAATTCGCGAAGATGACCTAACAGGGCAGCAGATTGCCGAACTTTTGCGAGAACATCTCGCCCATATGCATGAAATCACTCCGCCTGAAAGTGTTCATGCCCTTGATTTAGATGGGTTGCGATCGCCAGACGTTACATTTTGGTCGGCGTGGGATGGGGAAGAACTGCTGGGCTGCGGAGCGCTGAAAGAACTCGACTCCAAAAGTGGCGAAGTCAAGTCCATGCGGACGGTCAGAGCGCATCTGCGGCAGGGCGTCGCCTCGAAGATTTTGACTCACATCATCGCAGAAGCCAAGCGGCGATCTTATGATTGCCTCAATTTGGAAACCGGATCGTCAGCCGAATTTGGCCCCGCACAGGCGCTATACCTCCGACACGGATTTGAATATCGAGATCCCTTTGGGGACTACATTGAAGACCCCAACAGCGTCTTCATGACAAAAATGCTGTAAAAGGGGTTGCGATCCCTCCGAAGGGCGATCGCTTCTCCATGTTTGTGGGCATGACAGGTGTTGAATCGTCCCCCTTTGGGTGATGCGATCGCCCACTTCATCTCATCTTCATTTTGCCCCAATCTCAGTAGTAGCAATCTTTTCATCGATCGAAGCCACTCTCACCAGTCTCGGGCGGCGTGTCTCACTTGAGGAAGTCGCCCGATCCCTCCTCCATGTCAAGTTTGCGTCCGACACGATGGAGACATCTCAAGCGGGGAAACAGAGATGTCATCGACGGACGCAACGACACAACCAAATCTTTCTAACACCATCGAGTCATTTCTCGATTCCGATTGGGCGAGTCTAGAGACACGTGGGAATAGCTGGGGACAGCGCTTATTCGATGCTGTGCCCTCTCGTTATCAAAACACGTCTCGCGATGAGGGTGCTCATTCTGTTGTTGAGGGTGCTGATGAAACTGAGGTGACGGGCGATCGCCGTCCTTCTTCAACGTCCATCGAGTGGGCTGAATTTTCCACATCAACAACTCTACAATCCGACTCTGTTGCTCTCAGCCTCAACACCAATCCTCTACAGGTGCGACCCACTGCAACAGGCAACAATCCCGCTTTCAGCCTCATTGGTCTGACCCAGATGCGCAACGACTCGCGCTTTGCAGGCATCGACGGCAGCGGCTTTAGTGTTGCGGTGATCGACACTGGACTCGACCGCCTCCATCCCCTGCTGGAATCAGCCTATGTCGCGGGCTATGATTTCGTTTCAGATACCGCCACCTCCGTCGATCGCCTCCAGCATGGTACTCATGTCTCGGGCATTGTCGGGGCTCGCGATGCCAAAATTGGCGTGGCTCCTGACGTTGACTTGATTGGGCTTCAGGTGTTTCAAAATGGCTACGCTTCCAACTCCCGTATCGAAGATGCACTGGAATGGGTGTTGGCGAACCACAAGCGCTACAACATTACAGCCGTCAATATGTCCCTGGGGGGCGGCTTTTATCGCTCCAAAAACCGAGCCTTTTTCAGCATTCTCTCCGACGATATTGACCGATTGGAAGCCGCAGGCATCACGGTCGTATCAGCCTCGGGCAACGCCTACAAAAATAACGAATATCAAAATTTGGCTGAGCCCGCCATCTACAGCACCCTAGCGGTGGGAGCGGTGTGGCAAGACAGTTCTGCCCGCTCTGCCCGCTTTGGCAGCGGAGCAGTTGACTACTCCACTGGGCGCGATCGCATCACCAGCTTTAGCCAGCGCCTCGATTCATCCAACATGCTGTTTGCCCCTGGAGCCTATATCAACAGCACGATTCCCGGTGGTGGCCTGACGGAAATGGCCGGAACCAGCATGGCGTCTCCAGTCGTAGCGGGAGCAGTGGCGCTGTTGCAAGAAGCAGCCATGACCTTTGGTGGTCGCACCCTCACCCCCGACGAAATTGCTGACCTGCTGCGCTCGACGGGCGATCGCATTTTTGATGGTGACGACGAAGACGACAACGTTCGCAACACCCAGGTCAGCTATCCCCGCCTCAATGTTTACAAAGCCGTCGAAAAACTCTATACCCAGTTTCGCGACATTGGCGGCGGCAGTCCTCAAGGAGACGTGAACGGCACCTTCGACGGATCGATCCGAGTCAACAATCTAACCACCGCTCTTGACGGCAGCATCGGCATTGATGGAATCAATACCAACATCGGCAATACCGACATCGATCTCTATCGCTTCACCCTCAATAATGCCAGCGCAGTTACGGTTTCTCTGGGGTCTCACTCCAGTCAAACGGCAGATTTTGATAGCTACTTACGCCTGTTCAACAGCACCGGACAAGAACTGCTTGCGGATGACAACAGCGGCAGAGGTGAATTCTCGCGCCTCACAGCCAGTCTCGGTTCAGGAACGTATTACGCAGGGGTGAGCGGAACGGGCAACGCGACTTACAATCCAGCCCAAGCAAACAGCGGTGTAGCAGGAGCCACAGGCAACTACAGCCTCCAGTTTCAGCTCGATCAGGCTGATGCGAATGGTCTGATGAGTGGGGCGACAGAAGTGAACGTCGGCAGCGATCGCGCTCCTTTCACCGCTCAGGGACACATCGGCAAAGACGGCAATCAAACCGTGGCGATCGCCGATGTGGATATGTTCACGGTCTATGCACCGGACATGGGTCAGCTACTGATTGACATCGACACGCCCTACGACAACGGCAGCTATGTTGACTCCTACGTGCGAGTATTTGATGATCGAGGTCGCCAACTCTCGTTCAATGACAACGCATTAGCCAAAAATGCTCAGGGGCAATCCGTCGAGTTTGCAGATGGCGATCGCACCTATCGCTCTCCCAACGATGCCTCAACCTTCAGTGGTCACACCTCCGACAGCTTTGTAGCGGTGCAGGTTGAGGCGGGTCAAGCTTACACCGTCGCTGTATCAGGCAAATCCAACGCCTCGTACAATCCCAATTCACTCAACAATCGCTCGGAATCACCTGTTGATTTTGGCCGGTATGACTTGGCGATCGCCTTTGCTAGCCGCGACCAAAACGGCACCATCGACCAGGCGCAAACGCTGCCAACTCTGCCTCTCATTGGCGGATTGCAATTTGGGTCGATTGGTTTTGACTCTGGAGTGCAGGTTGGCAACCGTGATGTAGACTTTTTCCAAATCCGTCCCACCTCAAGCGGAGTGTTGGATCTCGATATCAATTCCCGTGTCGGTGTCACACTCCCCGATTCTGTCGATACCGTTGCCTATCTGTTTGACGAGTCTGGCAATCTGCTTGGCAAAAATGATGACCGAGATGGAGCCGATCCGCGACTTCAAGTGCAGGTGCAGGCCGATATCAACTATTATGTGGCGATCGCCGGATATGGCAACAGCGGCTTCGATCCGTTTCAGGCGGCAAGTGGCACCGCAGGCGACACAGGCGACTACTTCCTCTCAGCAAGAGTCCTTTCAACGGCAGAAGCCCTAGCTCAAACTGACAACATTCTTTCGGCTAACGGAGTCCAATCTGTGGCGGTAGGGTCAGTTATAGAAGGACATATCGGCGATGACAATGGCTTCACTCTCGGAGCGACTGACGTGGATCTGTATCGCTTCACACCAGACAACAGCGGCGTGGTTAGCATTCGAACTCTCGTAACCGAAGCCTTCACTGCCGACACCTACCTTCGAGTTTTTGATGCAGACGGCGTTGAACTCGCTGCCAACGACGACGAAAACGGCATCACCCGTGGCAGTGCCGTGCAGCTAACGGTAAATGCGAATAGCACTTATTTCATCGGCATCAGCGGCGACGGCCTCAATGGCGATGGCTCCAGCACCCATGCCTACAATCCCCTAACGGGAGAAAACATGGGCAATGGCAGCGAAGGGAGCTATAGTCTTGCGGTGATGGATGCCTCAACCACCCCTGGAATCACTCTCAACGGCAGTGGCGAAAACGATGTGCTGACCGGAACTGATGGCGATGACTTTTTAGTCGGTCGAGGCCGCCACGATCAGCTCTTGGGTCAGAAAGGTAACGATACCCTCATCGGCAACGGTGGCAAAGATACCCTAGTGGGCGATCGCGGCGCAGACTGGCTCAGCGGTGGCGGCCGTAAAGACGACCTCAGCGGCAATGGCGGCAAAGACATCCTTCTGGGTGGCGGTGGCCGCGATCGCCTCGACGGCGGTGGTGGGCGCGATCGCCTCGATGGTGAAGGAGGCCGCGACACGCTCATGGGCAAAGCCGGACGAGATATCTTCGTGCTTGCAGCTAAAAGTGGGCGCGATCGCATCCTCGACTTTAAGGATGGTAAAGACAAGTTTGGGCTTGACAAGATTTCCTTTGGCGAGCTGTCTTTTGCCCAGCGTCGTCAACACACCGTGATCGAACTGGACGGTCGCGCCATTGCTCTAGTTCATCAAACGTCCATCGATCAGCTCACTGCCTCGGATTTTACGTCGCTCTAAACGGCTGTTTTTTCCGGATCTAGAGTGTTCTTTTTCAACTATGTTCTCCTGAAGGCTTTCCTGTTTCCATGAAGAGTGTCTGTGAAAACACCATGTTCTATTTCTTCCTAGACTTAATTTTGTGCCAGTTAAACAGTCGGACTAAGCTCTGCAACCCGTTTCGAAGGCAATCGTCCTCGGTTGTATGAGAACCAAGATTTTCAATCCGATTTGACTTTTCATATTTCCAAGATTGAATTTTTAGGTTTGAATTATATCCTTTCCTCAAAATTCAAACCTAAGAACTCTAGACTTTCCTCTCCTCCTCGTTGTCCTCACGCGCAGAAAAAACCACACCGCCATGAAACTATTCACACAAAAACTACGTCTCGCCTTGCTTGCCATTGGCCTTGGAGCTAGCGGCTTGTGGTCGGCTCCTGCAAACGCTGCAACCTTCAACAATCGCCCCATTTCCTCGGATCAAGTTGTAGCTGTCGCCTCTCCAGTTGGCAACAGTTCTCATCAGCTTTTGATTTTGGAACAGCTCGGCAACCAGCGTGAGTGTTGGCAAGAAACAGGCAACACTGTCGATCCGCTCCTGCTTGATTTTGACTTTACCGGCATTTGCGGACGTGGCACGGATAGCAATGGCTATTCGATACGGGTCGGAAATGAGGATCTGAGCTGGCGCTACAGTCTTCGTATCGAGCGCCGTGAAGGACAACTGCGACTGCTGGCTAGCTCTAATACTGACCGCTCTGCGCCGCCCCTCGAAGTGGGAACTGCCGAGGCGATCGCCGGAGATTTTGTTCGCATCAACCTCAATTCTGGCTGGAGCATCACCAAGCGCACCTACAACGGTCAAACTCTGGGTCACTACTATCTAACCCATAACGAATCTCTGGAGACATTGATTGCGGCGGCCACTCCTGATGACCAGCCTAGCCGTCCTCCGATCATGTCTGTTCGACCGGAAAATCCTAGTCTGCCTACGATTCCTGTTCCCTCTCCTGGCACAAACAGACCCCCGTCTCCCACCTACGAAGGCACGCCACCCCCTCCCAGCAACCAGGCTTCTCGTTTAGGACTGAATTATCGAGTCGTGGTTCCGGTCACATCCAGCAGCGTTCCCAATCGGGTGCGAGTCGTGGCTCCTGATGCGTTTCGTATCAGCCTCAATGGCGACCTGGCAATGCAGGCTGGGGTATTTCGGAGCCGCTCAGAAGCAGAATCCCTAGAGCGCAGACTGGAGGTGTATGGCCTTGATGTCGATATTTTGGCCGTCGAAGCCAGTGGTGGCAGTCCTAGTGTGGGCAGCGGTGGCAATCTGCCAACCCCTATCACCACACCCAGTCGTCCTTCCACTCCGCTCCCCTCTGTGCCCAATAACCGTTTCCGAGTGGTGATTGACCCTGGTCATGGTGGACGTGATCCGGGCGCAGTCGGCATTGGCGGCATGCAAGAGCGCAATGTCGTCAATGATATTTCAGCACAGGTTGCCTCTCTTCTGGAGCGTCAGGGCGTACAAGTGACCATGACCCGCAGCAGCGATCGCACCCTCGAACTCTCCTCTCGAACGGCGATCGCCAACCGATCGGGAGCCGACATTTTTGTTAGCATTCACGCCAACGCCATCAGCCTCAGCCGCCCGGAGGTAAACGGAGCGGAAACCTACTACTATTCTTCAAGTGCTGGTTATCAGCTCGCTAGCAGCATCCAGCGCAGCATTCTTCAGAGAACAGGGATGCGCGATCGCGGGGTAAGAGAGGCTCGTTTCTACGTTCTGAGAAACACCTCAATGCCTGCGGCACTGGTGGAGACCGGATTTGTAACCGGTTCCCAAGATGCCGCTCGATTGCGCGACCCCGCCTTCCGCACCCGCATGGCAGAGGCAATCACCGCTGGAATCTTAGATTATTTGCGCTAGAGCAACTGAACGTTTCCATTCTGTTCGAAGGCGATCGCCGTTGGGTGTGTTGGGGGCGATCGCTACACTGACCGTAGAGTCAATCTATTGATACGCAACGACGCCCATGATTGCCGTCCTAAACTACGTCGGTTTATGAGAAAGACGATCGCGTTGTTTTGAAAAGCATTGGATTCAGAGTGGGCGATCGCCATTGATCACCAGCCCATCGTAGAGTGATGCGGCCTACGCCTTGGTAAGCCAACGCCCCACGGGATAGGCACGACGATGCACCCACCCCATGAGACGCTAATCAGGCGAAATCTACTCAATCTGAACGGTTTTGGTGAGAATACACATCACTTCGCCGGGGCGCTCGGTGGGCATGGGTCGGCTCCACTCGTTTGGCTCGGCATAGCCTAATCGATGCAGGGTCTTGATCACGATTTGGATGGCTTTGGGCGAACCGTAAAGCAAATGGCGCACAGGTTCGTTGCACGGACTCGATTGGGGACGAGAGGAAAAATCGTCACCCGAAGCAGTGGACGCAAACGCGCCC
>JGI12210J13797_10138164_pt1 | contig 10960 bp, 9 predicted proteins | sample ElkSlonscriptome_3_FD_13797 | JGI IMG/M metagenome (IMG submission 13797) | reverse complement strand
CGTGGACCGAGCCGCCGACGCCCTGCTGGCCGCCGCCTCCTGAGCCCGATAGCTGCGACGCGCCCCCGGGTATGCCACCATGCGCACCATGGCGGAGGCGGGCGTGACCGTGGAGCGACGCTTTGCTGCTCCCCGCGCGCTGGTGTGGGCGCTGCTGACCGACACCAACCGCTACGATCGCGCGCTGGGCTTCTCTCCGCCCCGCTACACCTGGCGCACGCTCGACGGCGCCCGCCAGCGGGTGGGACAAGCCACCCAGAACGGCCTGGCCATGTCGTGGACCGAGCCGCCCTACGAGTGGATCGAGGGTCGCTGGCTGTGCTCGCGCCGACACTTCCTCAGCGGCCCCGCGCTCGAGGGCGGGCTCGAGGTCCGGGTCGACGACGACGGCGACGGCTGCATCGCCCGCGTGACCGCCTCGGGCCAGGCTCGCTCGTGGGTGCTGCGCGCCTTCGGCCCCCTGCTGCGCGTGCACCTGCGCCGCATGGTCGAGGGCTACATCGACGCGGTGGCCGCGGTCGTCGAGCAGCACGCCGCCGCCCCGACCTCGCTCGATCAGCCCGCCACCGCCCGCGCCCAGCAGCTGCTGGCCCAGCTCGACGACAACGAGGTCACCTCGGGCGGGCGCACCGAGGTCGACCGCGCCGAGCTGTCACGCCGCGCCGAGCGGCTGCGCTCGGCCCCCGTCGACGCGGCGGTAGTCGAGCGCCTCGTCGACACGATCGGCGGGCGCCCCGACGAAGAGATCGCCCAGATGCGCCCCTTCGAACTGGCGCGACACTGGGGACTCGACCGGCGGGCCGTGCTGCGCACGTTCCTCCACGGCACCCGGGCCGGCCTGGTCGACCTGGGCTGGCAGGTCAACTGCCCCGTGTGCCGCGTGTCGGCCCAGGTGGTCGACACCCTGGGCGACGTGGGCCGCAGCGTGCACTGCGAGGCCTGCAACATCGACTACGGGGTCGACTTCGGGGCCAACGTAGAGGCGATCTTCCGCTGCAACCAGGCCGTCCGCGCGGTCGAGCCCGCCGTGTACTGCCTGGCCAGCCCCGCCTTCCGCCCCCACGTGCTCGCGCAGGTGCGGGTGGAGCCCGGGGCCACCCGGACGATCGAGCTCGACGTGGCCGACGGTCGCCTCCACCTGCGCACGCTGGGCTCGCAGCGCGCCCTCGAGCTGGAGGATCCGGCCGTGCCCGCGCGGCTCGAGCTGCGGCTGGGCGACGACGCGGTCACCGGCGAGGCCCACGGGCGGGCCGAGCCGGGCCCGACCACGCTCCAGGTGACCTCCGCCCTCGACCAGCCCGCCTACCTGCTCATCGAGCGCGGGGCGTGGTCCACCGACGCCGTGCTCGGCTCGATCGTCGCCTCGCAGCCGGAGTTCGTCGATCTGTTCGCCACCGAGGCGCCCGCGGCCGGGCTCGAGCTGACGATCGGGCACATCACCCTGCTGTTCAGCGATCTCACCGGCTCCACCGCGCTCTACGAGCGGATCGGCGACGCCCGGGCCTACGCGGTGGTGCAGGAGCACTTCGCCCTGATGGAGCGGGCCATCACCCGGCACGGCGGCGCGGTGATCAAGACCATGGGAGACGCGGTGATGGCCAGCTTCGTCACCCCCGACCAGGCGGTGGCCGCCGCCATCGAGGCCGTGCACGAGACCGAGGCCGAGCACCGCGACTACCACGTGGGGGTGAAGCTGGGGATCCACGAGGGCCCGTGCCTGGCGGTGCGGGCCAACGATCGGCTCGACTTCTTCGGCACCACCGTCAACCTCGCCGCGCGGCTGCAGGGCCAAGCGGGGGCGGGCGAGCTGGTGATGGTGCGCGATCTCGTCGAGCACCCGCGGGTGGCCGAGCGGCTCGCCTCGGCGCCCCGCCGCGCGCTGACCGCTCGGCTCAAGGGCATCACCGAGGCGCTGCCGCTGGTCGGGATCGATCTGCGGCCCGATCGTCCGGAGGGCTGAACCGCTCCCCACGGCCAGGGGCGAGCACCGGGCGGGGTCGGGCCGCCTCCGCCCGAGCGGCGGCTTGCACCTGGGGCCGCGGCGGGTAGGATGCGTCGGCCCGGCCTCGCATGACCCAGGTGACCGACTACAAGCTCCACCGCGTGCTCGCCCGTTTTCCGTGGCGGCGCCGCAAGCCGCGGTCGGGGCCCAAGGGCCAGGCACCCATCGGCATCGTGTTCCGCGAGGGCCAGAAGATGTGGGCCGATCCACGCGCGCTGGCCCAGTTCGAAGACCCGGGCCCGGCCCTGGTGCTCGCCGCGATGCGGGCCGACGCCACCGGCCACAGCCTGCTGCGCACCCTCATCGAGCACCACGCCGAGCAGCGCGGCGTGCCGCTGCCCGACCAGGTCCCCGAGCTCACCACCGCGGGCCTGAGCGTGCTCGAGAGCCTCATCGAAGAGGCCGGTCTCGACCCCGAGCACACCGTGGGCCCGCACGCGCTGGGCGAGCTTCTGCTGGCCACGTGGGCCATCGCGGCCGCGGGCCACGACGAGGTCTGATCCGCCGGGACCCGAGCGGGAACCAACGGTGGCGACCAGGTCTCGGGGACGGCGTCGCTCCTGACTCACGCGCTGTGAAGGAGGCTCCGAGACGACGAGGCCGGCTCGGAGCTCCCCCGCTGCTCGTGGTCGAGCCAGGCCCCCACGTCGCGCAGCATCGCGGCGAAGCTCGGGGCCACGAACAGCCGGTCCTGCATGCGCGAGGTGTCGTAGGGCGTGGACGCGATCCGCTCCAGATCCCAGCCGCACAGCGAAGGCCCGGACTCGATGCCCCGCAGCTCGCCGACGCTGGACAGCAGGCCCGCTCCCACCGCCCTCAGGCCGTCGTCCTGCTCGCACAGGCCGAACTCGAGGGTGAACCAGTAGACCCGATGCAGCCGGACCAGGCCCGCCTCGTCGACCACCCGCGCGACCTGCCCGAAGCGGCGGCTGAGGTGGGCGATGCCGGGGTGACCGAGCGCGCCGGCGTGGCCGACCAGCTCGTGGATCACGTCGGGCTCGGGGGTGTAGCGGGGGCGGCTGGCGTGGCGGACGTACTGGGTGGAGAGGAAGCGACCGTCGGCGAGGCAGGACAGGAAGCGCCGCGCCGGCACCAGGCCGGCCACCGGGGCGAGGCGGAACCCGCTGGTCGCGACGAGCTTGGCCTCGACCTCGCGCAGCTGGGGGATCCGATCGGCGGGCAGGGCCAGGCGCCGCTCGCACTCGAGCAGCTCGCGACACACCCCGTCGGCGTGGGCGTCCTGCAGCTCGGCCCACAGCTCGCGCCATACCGCGTGCTCTGCCGGGCAGTAGGGCGCCCGCGGCAGGACCCGACCCGGTCGCCAGCGCTCGGCCAGCGTGGCGATCGTGTCCCGTCGCCGGCGGTACTCGGGATCACGAAAGCCGGGGTGATCGGGGGACAGCTCGATATGGAGGTTCATGGTCGTGGTCCTTCGGGGAGGGGAAGGAAGACGGCCCGCAACACGTGCTTCGACCGAAGCGCCGCCTTGCGGGCGACCTTCGGCAATACGAGGCGCCCGCGCTACACGTAGCCGTAGCCGTAGTCGTAGCGGGCGGCGGTGGTCTCCACGGCGCACGAGCCCTCCCGACGAGAGCGGGAGTGGTCGGCCGGCGCGACGTGTCGGTCCATCGTGATGGATCATACCCGTCACGGCGCCTCGGTCCAGCGAAGGGCCGCGCGGGTGGATACGACGACGACCGGCGGGCACCCTGGGCACGGCCATGCGAGCGGGTGGATGCGGCCCCGCGCTCACGTCTTCGCCGCCCTCGATGGCCGCAGGGCCGCGGCTGCCCGCAGATCCCGCGCCGAACCTGTGATCTTCACTACGGGACAAAGGGGGATGCCAGATCAGCCGTTGCCGGGGCCGGCCGTGCGCTCCGCCTCGGCCGCGCGCTCGAGGTCGGCGGCGAAGCGTTCGAACGACGGCCGGAAGTCGGGGAGCTTGCCCTCGATCATGCCCAGCATCGATCCGGTGAGCACCTCGGCCATCGTCACGTCGGTGGTGCCGTCGCCCCGCGGGGTGAGGGTGAAGGTGCGGACGCCCTTGAACGCCCAGCCGCCGTCCTCCCACACCAGCCGCTGCGCCGGCTCGAACGTGCTCACCGTGAGCTCGAACGTGCGCTCCGGATCGATCGTCGACTTCAGGGCGATCGCCTCGCCCGGGGCGATCATCCCGTCGATGGAGACGACGGTGGAGTTCCACTCGGGGTAGCGCTCGGCGTCGGTGAGCAGCGCCCACACCACCTCGGGCCGTGCGGCCACGTTCACCCCCACCCGCACCTCGAGGTAGCGCTCACCATCGAGCCGCGTCGCCCGGCCGTCGACCTCGATCGGGGTCGTCGCCTCCGGCGGCGGCGTGGAGGCACACGCCCCGAGCAGCGCGGCGGCCAGGACCAGGAAGGACACTCGATGCGAGGTGGCTGCGTTCACGCATTCGGTCTACGATTATCATCGAGAAGAAGGTAGATAGCCTTCTGGCAAGTCTCTATTGCCGAAATGATATCAATGAAGGTCGATCTGAACGACATCGTGGTCTTCACGGAGGTGGTGGCGGCGGGGGGGTTCACGGCGGCGGGTCGTCGGATCGGTCTGCCGGCGTCGGCGGTGAGCCGGCGGGTGGCGAGGTTGGAGCAGGGCCTGGGCTTCAAGCTGCTCAGCCGCACCACCCGCAGCGTGGGGCTGACCGACACGGGGCGCATCTACTACGAGCGGGTCGCTCGCATCACCCACGACGTGCAGGACGCGGCGCGGGCCGTCGACGAGTTCCGCTCGACGCCCTCGGGCCTGCTGCGGATGACCGCGCCGCCCGACGACGGCGGCGTGGTGTGGGCGATGATCTCCGGCTTCGTGCGCGACCACCCCGAGGTCGACCTCGAGCTGGTGCACACGCTGGAGCGGGTGGACCTCATCGAGCAGGGCATCGACGTGGCGCTGCGGGGCGGTCCCCCGCCCGACTCCACCCAGCTGCGCGCGCGCAAGCTGGTGGACTCGCGCTTCGTGCTGGTGGCCAGCCCCGCCTACCTCGAGCGCCGCGGCGTGCCGCAGCGGCCCGAGCAGCTCGAGCAGCACGACTGCATCGCCATGGACACCTGGGTGCCCAACGCCATCAAGGCCCTGCAGGGCCCCGACGGCCCGGTGCGGGTGGAGTTCCGCAACCGGATCCGCACCAACCGCCAAGAGACCGCCCGCAAGGCCGCGCTCGACGGGTTCGGGATTGCACCGATGGTGGCGTTCACCTGCTGGAAGGAGCTGCGATCGGGGGCGCTGGTGGAGGTGCTGCCCGGCGCGATGCCCATGCCCGCGCCGATGTGGGCGGTGTATCCGGCGTCGCGAAGCAACAGCGCGGCCACGCGGGCGCTGGTGGATCACCTCGCGAGGACGGTGCCGACGCTGGCCGAGGACGTGTAGCGAGGGCTATGCTGGCGCGACCATGAGCAAAGGCTACGTACGCACCCGGGTCAGCCGCCTGAAGGTCTCCGGGTACCGCAGCCTCTACGACGTGGAGCTGAGCGACCTGCCGGACGTGATCGTGTTTCACGGGAAGAACGGCACGGGCAAGTCGAACCTGATGCGGGTGCCGGGGCTGGTGCTGCGGTGGTTTGGCAGCACGTGGGCACACCCGACACGAGAGCAGCCAGTCCTTCTGAACTATCCGAACGCTGACGAGCAGTTCGGACTGCGGCCGAGCGATTTCAGCCACGGTCGAGAGCCCGTCCTCCGGGTGGAGCTCGAGGTCGAGCTCGGCTCGGCCGTCGCGCGGAGCGTCGAGCATACCGATGAGTCTCTGGGACGCCTCCGCCTCGCGTTCGTCGCCGAAGACGTCGCGAGGGGCATCAGGATGTGGTGCAAGTCTGCGACGCTCGGCCAAGACTCTCTCGCCTCGGGGTTCGAGTTGATGCAGACCAATCCGAGACTTCACGACTTCTTCGCCCGACAGGGGCTGCTCCTCCACTACCGTGCCTATCGAAGCATCGGTCACGAGCCCGCCAAGAATGTCGACGGCGATCTCGCTCAGACCTTTCAGCGACGAATGTTCGCGGTCCACATCGACTCCGACATCGGACGCCGGCGACAGCTCCAGCGGCTCGGCCAACGCTTGGGAGAGATCGGTGCCCTTCCCGGAGACGGACCCATCGAACTCGCCCCCGGCCTCGACAAGCGATTCAACGAGCACCAACTCCAGGTCGCCGTGCCCGGCGTCGGCGATGTCCCGCTCGAGAACCTCGGGACCGGTCAGCAGCAGCTCATCATGATGACCGCCGACGCACTCGTCGAGCGGCGCCCCATCCTCCAGCTCGAGGAGCCCGAGGCGCACCTCCATGCCGATCTCATGGAGGCCTTTGCCCGCTTCCTGCGTACCGAGGCCGAGATCGCCGGCCCGGAATCACCGATCGACCAGATCTGGCTGTCTACACACCACCATGCGTTTGCGATCGCCCCAGAGTACTTCGAGGTCACCCACGACCCCGAAGCTGGCACGAAGGTTCAGCGCCGCGATCGAGCCTACGCCACCCGTCACTTCTACGAGCCCGGCCCGCTGTGGGAGGCCCTCCGCACGCTGGCCAATTCCACCTCCCGAGAGACGGTCGTGATGCACGACGCCGATGGCCAGCCGATCACCGCCGGTCAGATCCTCGACTCGATCGACGGCAACCGAGAACTCGCCAACGAATTCGCCTCCGCGGCCACGCGCACCATCGTGTCGCGCTTTCGCAAGCAACCCGTCGAGGCCTCGTGAGCTACGTGCTCGTCCATCTCCGCGGCGACGAGAATACCCGCGCCGCCGGGCACCTGGTCGATCACCTCGAGCAGACTCGTGCGCCGATCCGGCGGTTCCAAGACGAGCAGCCGCCCCACGACGAGGTCACCAGCACCCTGTCGTCCACACCGGTCCGCACCGCGGTCTGTGTGTCGCACGGTAGCCCCCGCGGACTGGGCTCCACGCGCCAGCACATCTGGGCGGATGCACATCGACTGGGCGCAACATTCGTCGAGGGTCGGCTCTACGCCTACGCATGCTCCACCGCGGGAGACATCGAGTCACTGGGAGCCAAGGCCGTCGCTTCGGGAGTCTCCGTGTTCGTCGGCCACGACGGAGTCGTGCACGCCCCTCGGCCCGATCACGAGCAGCAGATGGTGTCGGCGGTGGCGAGCGCAGCCATCCTCGCGTTCATCGACGGTGAGGAAGACGAGCGTCGCCTCAGCCAGATCGTCGTCGACGCCGGCGATGGGTACGTCGACGAAGACATCGTCCTCGACTTCACCGGAGGCTCGACCTGGCTCTCTCAGTCCACGCTCTTCGATCGGCTCGCGTTCTCCCTGCGCGTCCATCGACGAACGGAGCCGACCCCATCGGAGTCGGCTCCTCTCACATAGCCGACCAGGCTGGGGCCTGACGGCCCGCTCAGGCCGTGGCCGCGCGCCCTTGCCCCGACGCCCCCGGCTCGAGCCCCTCGAGGTTCCGGCTCAGCGACGCCTCGGCATGCTCGAGCAGCGGGGCGATCGACGCCATCAGCTCGCGCAGCTCCGGCGTGGCCGGAGGACCGTCGCCGCTGTCGGCCAGCACCTCTTCGAGGCGGTCGAACATGGCGCGGTTGTCCTCCACGCCCAGCGGCGAGCCCTTGTCGGTGTTGAAGGAGACCGAGGCCTCGAGCGACTTGGCGGCCTCGAAGGGCCGGCCCGCCTTGAGGTGCAGGTCGGACATCGCGGCGGTGCAGCGGGCCTGGCCGGTCACGTCGCCGACCTGCTCGCTGACCTTGAGCGCGGCCGTGAGATGCTTGGCTGCCTTGTCGTAGCGACCGCGGGCGATCTCCAGCCGGCCCATCGTCTCGCGCACCCGGGCCACCTCCACGCGGCCGCCCAGGCGGCGGTACCCCTCCGCGGCGGCGCGGGCATGCTCGAGCGCGGCGGCAAAGGCATCGTCCTCGCGACCGGGCCGCAGCTGCGCATGCAGGGGCAGCCGCGCAAGCAGGTGCTCGGTCTCGGCCCGCTCCTCGATGATGGTGGGACTGTTGGGCCGGAACCCGCCCATGCCGTCGAAGATGTTGCGCGACTTCTGCAGCAGCAGGTTGGCCCGCGCCGCGTCCCCGGCCCGCAGGTAGACCGCAGCCTGGTCGTTCAGCAGCCGCGCGGCCCGGATCATGTCGCCCTTGCTGTTGAGCGCCCGCGAAGCCTCGCCCAGCACGTCGAGCGCCCGCCGCAGCGAGCGATCGTCGCCCAGGTCGTAGCACACGCCGGCCATGAGCTGGGCGATCTCCACCTGCTGATCGATCGGCGGCTTGGGCATCAGCAGCCCGATCGCCTGGTCGAGGGTCTGGAGCGCGCACTGGAGGGTGAGCGCCGGGCCCCGCCCCACGCCCCGCCACTGCACCCGCGCGGCCATGGTCAGCACCCGCGCCCACAGCACGTTGCGCTCGCGCGTGGCCGGCTGCCGCTCCAGCAGCTGCGACGCCTGCGAGGCGATGAGCAGCGCGCGGTGGCTGTCCCCCTGGATCGCGACCTCGCGCAGGGATTCCATGTACTGCTCCACGACCTGCACGGGCAGCGCGGACGACTCGGCCGCACCGGTCGTGCCCCCGGCCTCGGCCCCCGTCTCGTCGGGCGGCCGGGACGAGCCCGCGGCCGAGGACAGCTCGGGCAGCGGCGGCGCCACCGGCAGGGACGGCGGCTCGGGCAGCGTGGAGGTCACCGTGCCCGCGGTCGCCCCGGGTCGCGGAGCGGCGTCCTCGCTCGCCCACGACGACTCCACCGCGGCCAGGCGATCCTCGCCCGCCGGCTCGAAGCTGAGCTCGTAGCTTATCGTCTCGTCGTCGGCGTCGTACTCCTCGGCCTCGTCCTCGCCCTCGGCGAGCATCAGCGACTCGTCCTCCTCGAGCTCGCCCACCGCGACCACCATGGACTCCACGTAGATCTCGCCGAGCTGCTGGGTCCACTGCTCCACCAGCGAGGGCAGGGTCTGCCGCACGAGCACGCGACGGGCCGCCTCCGACAGCGAGAAGCGGCCGGCCCCGCGATCCACCACCGGCGCGCCCCGGTCGAACACCCGCTGCAGCTGGAACAGCACCGCCGAGCGCGACAGCTCCAGCAGCCGCGCCACGTGGTCCACGTCGAACACGTTGCCCATCACCGCCGCCGCCCGCATCACCAGCGCGGCGTCCATGTCGAGGTTCTCCCAGCCGAAGTCGTCGGCCGGCACGGGCCCTCCGCCGCCCAGCAGCGGCGAGTCCACGGCCCCCAGCAGCATGCACAGCGGCCCCGCCTCGGGCACCTCGCGCACGCCGATCACCAGCGGCAGGCGCATCCAGGGCGAGCGCTCCACGATGTCGCCCAGCGCGTCGATCGTGGCCGGATCGGCCTCGTCCAGCCCATCGATGACCAGCGCCGAGCGGTGGGGGAAGCGATCGGCCAGGCGGTTCGCCGCCCGGACCATCGCCGTCTCGACGGTCGAGCCCGACAGCTCGTCACCCAGCGCCCGCGAGCTGGTGCTCATGCGTCCCAGCGCCTGGGGCCGCGGCATGCTCCGCTCGCCCAGCAGCGCCTCGATGCGCCGGCGAGCCTCTTCGAGCGGGCCCCACGAGCCGTGGCCGCCACGACCCTCCAGCCGCACCACCACCCACGGAGCCTCGCCCTCGAACACCTCGGGCGGCGGCGGCGTCGTGCCCACCACCACCACGTCTTGGCCCTCGCGAACACGGGACCACACCATGTGCTCGAAGCGCCGAAACCCGCCCATCAGCATCACCGAGGACGTCTCGGCATCACGGTGGGCGTGGTCTTCGTCGGCGGCGATGGAGTCGAAGGGCGGGGGCAAGGGGACGATCGTTCCGGGCACGGGGTTCCTACCGTTGGCGCACAGGAGACTTGGTCGAGGGTCCAACCCGGATGGCGCGTTCCAGGCGACCCTCCCCGCCAACTCTGCAAGGTTGGTGCCGGCCACGGAGCGCACGCGTCGTGCGGGCGCCCCGGCCGGCTAGCGCTCCGAGAGCGACCCGCCATCCCCCCGACCGGACCCGCTGGACCCGTCCTCACCGGCCTCCGCACCGGGGCCGAGATCCCCCAGCCAGGTGAGCGCCCATGTCACGCTGAGCGCTGGAGCACGGTCACTTTCATTCTCCAGTCCGTTCTCCCGCGAGCGCGAGGCTTCGTCGCCCGCTGGCTGGCGACGATGCGGCGGCTCGCCTCACAGACCGCGGCGCCAGGGGCCGTCGTCTTGCTCGAGGCGACGGATCGTCACGGCCGACAGCGCGGCGAAGCCGAGCAGCAGCAGCCACAAGACCAGGAACGAACCGACCGACCAGAGGATGATCACCATGGGGACCAGCCGGGTCTACCACGGGTCGGCCCGCCCTCCGAGCCCCCTGGCGCCCCTTTGCTCGCAATCGCCGAGGTGCCGTTCTAGGCTCGCCCGACCATGGAGACCTCTCCGCTGCACCTCGCCACCGCCCGCGTGATCGCCCAGGCCCTGCCCGAGGACGCGCGCCTGCCCGAGGCCACGGTGGCCGGCCTGCTCACGGTCCCGCCCAAGCCCGAGCTGGGAGACCTGGCCTTTCCGTGCTTCCAGCTGGCCAAGGCCCTGCGCAAGTCGCCCGCCGCGATCGCGCAGCAGCTGGCCGAGGCCCTGCCCACCGACGGGCTGGTCGCCCACACCGAGGCGACCGGGCCCTACCTCAATGTGCGCCTGAGCCTGGGGCACGCGATGGCGCTCACCGCCGCCCCCCTCGCCGGCGGCGAGCGGCCCCAGGCCCCCGCCCGCGACGAGCGGGTGATGGTGGAGTACTCCCAGCCCAACACCCACAAGGCCTTTCACGTGGGGCACATGCGCAACCTGTGCCTCGGCGACGCCGTCGTCCGGCTGCTGCGCGCCGACGGCTTCACGGTGGTGGCCGCCAACTACCTCGGCGACGTGGGAGCCCACATCGCCAAGTGCCTGTGGTGGTACCTCGACCACCTCGACGACGC
>JGI12210J13797_10656816_pt1 | contig 10962 bp, 6 predicted proteins | sample ElkSlonscriptome_3_FD_13797 | JGI IMG/M metagenome (IMG submission 13797) | reverse complement strand
CTTCATTGCCTGCCAGTGTCAATCCCACTGCTACCCGTGGCGATCGCCGTTTTAGCTCCTCTAATGCATCTCGCCCGATAAAGGCATTTTTGGTTTTCATGGCAACTGTCCAGCCGATGCCTGCCTGATACGGCGAGGTGAGGTCGTCAAATTCTCGTCCTGACATCAGCAGTCCGGCTTCGATGCGGGCTCGATCTAGGGCTAACATTCCCAAGGGAGAGATACCGTAAGGGCGACCTGCTTGCATTAGCACGTCCCAGAGTACGGCTCCATCTGTGGGATGGACGAAGAGTTCGTATCCCAGTTCTCCGGTGTAGCCTGTGCGCGAGATTAAAGCTGGAATACCACTGACCCTTCCTGTGGCGCAGCGAAAATAGTTCATCTCATCCAGATCATTGAAGCCAAAGCCATCATCCAGCTCGACTAGGGGCGCTAGCATCTCGCGAGACAGAGGCCCCTGGAGAGCGAGGTTGTGGTGGCGATCGCTCACATTTTCTATTGCCACATCGAAGCCTCGCTCTGCTGCAACACGCTGGAGCCAGCCTTCGTCCGTATCGCAATTGCCGACATAGCGGTAGTGGTTCTCGCCTAGATGAAACACCAATCCGTCATCGATAATGCCGCCGTGAGGATTGAGCAAGCAGCCATAGGCTGCTTGTCCGATCGCCAACTTTTCCACATTGCGGGAGAATGCCCACTGCAAGAGTTCTAATGCATCGGCTCCTCTCACCTCAAACTTGCGTAGGGCTGACAGATCCATCAGCGCCACCCGCTGTCGCAAAGCCCAATATTCGGCATGATCCCCTGCGTGAGTGAAACTTTGAGGAACCCAAAATCCGTTGTATTCATCCAGATGCTGCGTGAGCTTGCGGATGCTGGGCGTAAAGGCGCTGTTTTGGGTGAGCCGTAGAGGTAGATGTAATCCTGCTCGTCGTCCGATGGCTTTAGGAAAAGATTCTGCGGCATCGTAAATTCGGATATGGACTGGTGTTGGATACCAGCCATTCGCCGGGTCAATATCGTCAGGACAGGCCGAACTCGCGCAGAGCAGATCTTGATGGGCACGCAGCAAAACATAGTCGCCCGAACGAGACCAAGATTCTCCAGAGGCGATCGCCCCACTTTCGTCTACAGAAGTGTTGAAAAATAAATTGACCGCAGGCCAGCCCGGACGAGGGGCAATGCCGTAGGGTGCAAGCACCTTGTTGAAATTGGCGCTACAGCTGGGATGCCCTGGATAGCCTGCATCTTCGTAGTAGCGATCGGTGCAGGCCAACATGAAGCTATCGTGACGACCGCAGGTATCTTGGATGACTTCCACTAGAGGCGTTAGATTCTGAGAAAAATATTTGCCATGGAGACCGGCTTGGGGCACGGCAATACCATTCAAAGTTCGAGTCACCGTGCCGTCAAGTTCCTCTGCGTAATGCTCTCCTCCAAATGCCAAAAAGTCTGAACATTGGCTGCCTTCTACATCAACAATTTGGATATATTGTCCCGCTTGAACTGGATAGGCGATCGCCGTCGCGGCCTCGACCCGATATTCGGCAACAATTTGTCCTAATGGTGATGGCAAATCAGAATTAGGCTTTGAGAGAGCTTGAGCATCAGCTTTTGGAACGAGAGGTTCAAAAATGGTACTGAATGAGCTTGACGAACGAGAGGTAGATGCCATAGGAAATGACAGTCATTAGACTATCTAAGACGCTACTAATTCAGAAAGGGAAAGGCGTAAACTTGTAGGGTTTTTGAGCGATAAGAAATGTGTCTGACGTTCGAAAGTGAGAGTGACACTAAGGCCGTGCTGACCGAGAGACACAGCCCATCTCGATCATGTATGCCAAGTCCCATAATCCTATCGGCAATGGGAGGTGTGAATTGTGTTTGATGTGGCGAAGTGAATCTGCTTGTCTAAGATTTGGGCATTGGCTGTGCTCGACGTTGCCAAGTCTGCGCCAAGTTGTTGTAGCTATGCCAATTCCTAGCTTTTCGGTTAAGTCGTTGCTTGAGCGATCGCGCGGCTAAGGTATACCCGCCGTCGGCTCCATCCACAAAGTGAACTTGACGTCCGTTGCGTTCATAGACCAAGCAGGTCATGAGTGCCCGATCGGAAACATGAATGCCATAGGCCAGATGTCCAATGCGAGACTTTGCTTCGAGATAGTCCACCAACTGCTGAGTCTGATCTGCTGTGCTGGCGATGACCATGCGCAACATGTCATCAAATTTTTGATAGTCGGAGGTGTCTACAACGCCGTTTTTATAACGACCCCAGTGAACTCCTCCAGCCTCAATTTTGAAGCGCATGAGCAACCAGCCCAAGAGATTTTGCAACCAAATTGAGAACAAGTATAGAGCTTTGTGGCTACCCGGAGAGGTTGGCGATTGAGAGATTGGCGATCGCATTTGGGTTTCTGTCAAAAGCTTGCGTAAGTTGAACGATAAACGCAAGTGCTGGGAGCCAATCGGATTACAGTTCACTGTGCCATAAATCGAATGAAGGGTTCTAAACACCTCTTCGTAGGTCTGCTCATAGGACTGTGAACTGCTCGTCAATGCGGTAATAATTAGGCTGACAACCTGTCCAGATTCGTTGTGGATATCTTGCCATCGGCATTCTAGCCCTGACAAATTAGGCTGGGCTTGAGTCCCGTGGTTGCACTGATACGGATTGTTGGGATCGGTATTCTTCACCAACTTTGTGGCATAGAGCAGTCCGCCGCCCCAAAAACTGGCTTGATGATAGTGCTGCGACACTTTGATCTTCGCAACTTTGACGGCATACTGCTGCTTGATGACCGTCGTGACGGGGACAACGCCCACTCGCAACTCTAGATCAAATTCTTCATAGGCTCGTCGCCGCAGTCCTAAAAGAGCGTCGCGTGCTGGTTTTAGCAAAGATGGCGGGATGGCGAATACGGCACCATCGCCCCCAAAAACAAAAGGAATGTCAGGAGCATCGGGCACGTTTAAAACGGCTGAAATGGAGCAGGCTCCCAAAAAAGTAACGGTTTTGTATCGACCGTTGGCGATCGCCTGTGTTGAACCCACAACATCGGTGATCACGACATACCAATTTTGAGGAATGTCTGTGAAGTTTTTGGGATTACTGACTTCCCAGAAATGATTGCGAACGGGCAGGTCGGCGTAGAAAAAATCTGTGGACATGAACTGCTAAGGCTGCTTAGGAGAGATATTGGGCTAATCCGTAACCTATGCATCCCGATCTTGTTATCTCATTGTCACATCTCATGATTCATTATATCTAGGCCAGTTTTAGATGAGCATAGAAATCTTTGCGTTCTCTACACATCAAATCATTCGCGATTTCTAGGAACTGTTTTTATCGTTTTTATGAATGCTCTTGAGATTTTAGAGATGTGACTGGATCATCGAGATGCTCTTGACTGCGGGTGTCCTGAAGAGAGCTTTACTGCTCTGAGTAATTTCTTGATTGACCGCAGGTTCTAGGGATGGGTTGACAGGGTAGCGAGATCCGCTAAATCGAAGCGCAACGTGCTGAGCTTCGATGCCTCCACCGCTAATTTCCACTATCAAATCATTCCAGCCACTTGAACGAGTTGGACTAACCCATACTGGAGCGTTGATGAGCGATAGGTTGGAGCTTAATGAATATCCTTCCGTTGTTCCTTCAAACACTGCCATGTTGCATCCACCTGTGCCGCACCAATAGCTGCCTGATAGCAGCACAAGAGCCTCATTGATGCCATCTTCGTTGAGGTCAACATATTCCACCCTGTACTCGGTCTCTTCGAGATTCGCTCCACGGTTGTCTATGAATCTCAAGAGAGCTGGCATGACTGGCTCGACATCTTCTTCTGAGACTTGATTTGCGAGGGACGCAATCTCGTTTGTGTTGGATTCATTTTCCTCCCCTGCTGTGTCGGTGACGACGACATCTTCAGAGGTGGTGTTTTCTGATGGAGAAAGGTCTGATGTGGAAGTAGAGGGTGCCGATGCAGCCGCAGCAGGTAACGTTTCATCAAGAGTGTCGCGATCGCCCATCGCAGTTAAGCCGCAGCTAGATACCGCGAATGCGAGAAGCAATACGAAAGGAAGACGCTCAAAGTTCATAGTGGCACGTGATAGAAACAAAGATTTGAGAGCAAAACGAGAGTTCTTGGCAGGTTCATACTCCTTCACCTTAGATAGGGGTGCTTGTCAGTGGTCTAGAAGCTTAGATAAGAAATTAAAGTGGCACAGTCTAGAGAAACCTGTCGGTTTCTGCATTCTGTTCTTTTTTGAGGAAAGCTGAGTCATCGCTATCTTGACTGAACTGTAGAGAGGAAGAGCGATGCTGATCTAAAGAGTGTTTGAAGATTATTGTCATTCCGTTCTCCTAATGTTGAAATTCTACAACAAGAGAATTACGTGAAGGAAATCAAACGACAGTTACTGAACTAGAGAGTACCCATAGAAAAACAGAAAGATTACATAAAGCTAAAGCCTCTTTTCTATCCTGATGTTTCAAGGTCGTACCTGTAGTGTTTTGGGAAACTCCCGCACCTCACACCTTGAACCTGTATGAAGCGTTTTCTCAAGCCAACGGGTCAACTCTTGACGACAGCAGTACTCACGTCTGCCGCTTTAGAACCTATCTCGGCGGCAGCTCAATCTGTGCCACAACCTCCAACACCGGAGGGGGAGAGCCGAATAGATGCAGTATCTCCTGAGGCAGGTCATCAGCCTCTTCAAGTAGATGCTGAGACTGAGGCAATAGTTCCTCCCGAAGCATCCTCGTCTGGGGAGTTTATGCAGGGGGCTAGGGCTCAGGCTGCTGCATATCGGACGGCGCTCCGTTCGCAGGTTTCGCAAGGAGTTGGCGCACATGCCGCAAGCTATAGCTCCTCGTCCTCACGAGTTGCTCAGGCGATCGCGCCTCTATCTCACACCGCGCCGTCTATCCCCTCTTCAGACGATGTTCGTGACGATTTGGCGTCTTCTTCTGGAAGTTTGTCGGTTTCATCCCGCTCGCAATCCTTGGATGTGCTGTTATCGCAGTCTGCGCCATCCCTTCCCTCAACTGCTGAAGAAGAAGCACAAGGTGAGTCTCAAATTGCTTTGGACTCTTCAACAGATGATGTAGCCCAGCAATCGCAATCCTTATCGCCACCCTTGTCTCAAGGGATTTCTCAAGTGACACCGCCAGAATCGGTGTCTAATCCCTCTCGATTGACTAGCCCTGCGTCTGGATCTAATTCTGATGATTTTGAGCAGGGAGCTACAGGACAGGTTGAAGAGACTCGAGAATGGTTAGACAACGCCCTGACCCAGATTGTCGAGCGCGATCGCACTCAGCGGGAGACTCAACTGCGCGAAAATCTAGTCAACTCGGCTCATCAGCGATTGGACTCTCGCAACGTTGCTGAGGCTCGTCGGCTGGCCAATAATCCTGCACTCACAGAGAGCGAGCGTAATGACTTGATGGAAGCGATCGCCGATGTCGAAGATCGTCGATTTTATCCCTTTGTGTCGGCTGAACGAGCAGCATCGGCTGCCCGCCCCCAGGTGAATGAGGCACCAAGTCAAGACTGGCTAATCGCTCAAATGAATGCCTATTCTGATAGCAGCAATGCGAACTGTGTAGCAGTTTCCGCTCATCTACCCAATGAACATACAACTGTAGAGGAGTCGCAGGCGCAGGTTGCGACGACCTACAGACCCGTCGATGAGGAATTTGTCAGCGGAGGAGAATTTTTAGCAGGTATCGGACATCAGGCTCCATCAATCTATGCAAACAAGAGTGAAACTCTTTCAGGTCAGTCTCGGACGAGCCAAGTTGAAATGAATCAGACTCAGTTAGTTCAACCCGGACTAGAACAATCGAGAGCGACTCAACCCAGTGCAACTCAATCTGGAATGAGTCAAGTCGGAGGGGGGGCAGGAGGTTCTTCGGCTAGTTGGTCTGCTGCTGTCGATTCTGAGGCGATCGCGCGAGTTGGCGATTGCCCTCCAACTTTGGGACAGCACATTGGCGGTGTCGCCTTTGCGGCGCTGTCTGGTTACGAGTGGATGAACCAGACTGAAACGCAACATAATCGTTGGCAAATGAGCTTTCCGCTGCCCGTTTCAGCCCCAATTACCTCTCGGTTTGGATGGCGCTCCCATCCTATTTTTGGAAACCGTCGTTTTCACAACGGGATTGATTTTGGCGCTCCTGCTGGAACCCCAGTCCTGGCTGCGCTCCCCGGACGAGTGCAAACGAGCGGGAGCATCAGCGGCTATGGCTTGACCATTATTATTGAAAACGACGAGTTGCAGCAGCGCAATCTTTACGCGCACATGTCCCGGTTGGCCGTGCCCGCTGGAACCTGGGTCGAACAAGGAACGGTGATCGGCTGGGTCGGCAGTACAGGCAACTCTACAGGCCCTCATCTCCATTTTGAAGTTCACCATCGCAGCGGCAATAGCTGGACAGCTGTTGACCCACTGCAAGCAGCTGCACAGATGCTTGCGAACCGAAGGCGTCGGTAGTAGGGGGAATTGGGTCTTGGATAATCTCGACCCTAAGTCTTACGTTCCACGGAGTTGCTGTCTCCAGCCTGCGATCGCCTCTCGGGCTTCTAGATAGACGGAAGAGTCTTCTGGCACCAGTGCAGCAGCGTTGATGGCTTCGTAGAGATCTTCTTCATCGGCGCGGTTATAGGCGATCGCCAAGATGTCTTGTCCCCAAGTATCGATTTGTACCCGAGATTGGTTGTAGCCCGGTTGTCCGGGTTGAATGGCTCGCAGTTGGGCGATCGCGTCGTTGTAAGATGAGGCATTTCCAGGTTGAATGAGCGCCTCAGCGGTGGCGATCGCATCAGCATTGGCAGTTTGTTGAGAGACCCTGTTTTGCCATGTGTTAATTTGCTGTTCTGCAAGTTGGCGTATCTCTGTTTGGCTCGGAGGCACAAGCTGAGCCGATGCGATCGCGTCTGTATAGTTGCCAGTCTTAGCTCTTGCTTCTGCTAAGTCAAGAATAATGCGGCTCCAGCGCTGGATCGCCTGCTGCGCTTCGTCATACAGCGGTTGCCCAGGCTGAATACGATTTGCTTGGGTGAGGGCACGATGAAAATCGGATGCCTGATTGACCGGAGTATTTTCTCGAGAGCGGTTCATGGAGGCGATCGCCTCATCGAGAATGGCTCGATTGGTTTGACCGACTTGACTACTCAGCTGCTCGGCTTCGGCTCTCAACGTCGCATATTCCCCAGATTGCTCATCGGCTGGAACTTGGTCAAGCCATTGCAGCGCTTCGTCAGATTGACCTATCGTCAGGGCTTGTTTCGCCTGTTGCAGCGCTTCTTGGGGATTGTCGGATGACTGAACCTCGTCGTCAACGGCCAGGTCTTCCGGGATCACGGCGGCATCTTCCATGTCGGCGGGAATGGGAATGACTTCTGCTCCATTGGCACCACCAGGAAACTGAGGTGATTCATCAGAGCCTCGCAAGGCTGACCAGTTGCGAATGACGACGCCTGCTAAAAGCAGCCCTAGCAAAAGCCCTCCCCATTTCAACAATTTGGGCCAAAATTCATCGTCTTGCTCGACCTCTGCCTCGGCTTCATTCTCCGTAGATAGCTGGGACGGGGGAGCAGATGTAACTTGCCCCGGAGGCGAGGGCGTTATTTCAGAAGAATCAACCGTTGGCGGCTCGAATTCTGGAGGGGCAGACGGTTGAGTTTGGCTGAAATCTAGCCCTGGCACCTGAGGTGGTAGCGGTTTTTCTACAGGCGACGTTTTTCCTGGCAAGATTAGCTGATAGCGAAGCTCAGCTGGAATCACCATCGCTGCGTCTTGCGGGGGACGCCAGTGCTGTTGACTTAGCTCAGGCAGGCGATCGCCCAAATATTGTGAAAGATGAGCAAGGGTTGAACATCCATAGCTGCGGAGACCTTCGAGTAACGCTGTCGTGAACAACCCTTGTCGGAGAGCCAGAGTCTCATGGGCGAACTGGTCGGGCTGGCACCCCAGAAACACAGCTAGATTGTGCTCTGATGCTAAGGCGAGAGTGTGATCTCCAAGGCGAGAGCCATCATCAAAGGTTCCTTGACAACGCTTCATGTCGAGGAGCACGACGATATTCTGAGTCGGAGCAGTGCGTAGCGTCGCAAACAGCTCGCTCATCGGGATACCCGTCGCAATAGGTTGATTCGGATCTCCATCCAGGGGCAGCAAATAATCTCTCTCTTGATGCTGCACGGCATAACCGCTCCAGAAAAACCACAACACGTCTTCTGGCTGGATTGCCTGCTGGCAAATCTGGACAACAAATTGCTGAATGTTTTCTCGATTTGGAACGGTGGACTGCCCATTGACCGTCGGTGAAGTGTCGGTCAACAAGCGACACTGGGAGTCAGAAAACTGAGCTTCCTCTACCAAAAACTGCTGGATCGCAGAGGCATCTCGCTGGGCATACATGAGCGGCTGGAGACGCTGATACTGGTTGATGCCGACTGCGATCGCCCAATAATTTGTCATATTGCCCCAGATTCCAACAATACCAAGTCTTGATGATGCTCAAAAATAACTTACTTTCGGGAAATTCCGCAACGCTATACTCAACATACAGTCCTTCCGAGCGATTGGGGTAATTTCCGGTTTATCAAAACAGGCTCATCATAAAGGGGCTGTGTCCTATTACAATTCTCGTATTTCTGTATCTATCCTGTGTTTTCTGGAGTTTGAGTCTTGTCACGCTTTTCCTGGCACTTTCGCGGTAATCTTGGCTGTACGGAATTTTTGGAGCGAGACTTCAGCTTTCATGAAGCGAAGCCACGCTTCCAGTTCACATCTCTATAATTCCTAATATTCCTACATCTGTGAAGAGAAGGAATTTTCTGGGTGCCCGTCCTTTGTTAGTCTGAAAGGAACGCTAAATATTTACTCTGTCGTTTTGTCGTCATGCGCGATCGCCACTTTGAATTGATTGACCGCATCATCACCGCCACACTCAAGGGGCAGATTCGCTCGAAGGCACAAGTCTACCGGATGCTAAGAGAGGGGCTTGAGCCGGGTACAGGGGAGTTGTTTGAGCGATGTTTGCAAGAGCGGGTTGATGAAGTTCAGTCGCAGCTTGATTCTGATGATGAGCTAAAGCAAGCTAAAGCAGGGCGTAAGCAGCGGGCGTTACAAACGATTCAGAGCGAGTGGGAGCGACTTCAGAAGGACAATCAGGGAAGTACATTTTTGTCTGACCTGATTCAGCGCCTAACTGCAGCAGATGAGATCAATCGACTCACTCAACTTTTGCAGGCGCTTGATCCTAACCAAGGAAAGATTTTGACTCGGGAGCAATTGCAGCTCCTCATTCGTTTGCTAGACCAGAAATCTTCGTCTTCGGATGACGCGATTTCCAATGTTGGTGAGCTGGCCGATTTTGCTGCAGGACTCCAGCACGGGTTACAAATATGGGACGAGCTGGATGGTAACGTTGTTAGCTGGATTTTTGATCAAAGTCAGCGCTCTCTTGGATTTGGTAGTATTCCGGGGCAACGAGGGCCTTGGAGCAGTTGGTTGAAAAACGTCAACGACGACAGTATCCGACGGTTGTTTCACGATCTCTCCCTCAACCAAACGGTTACGTCCGAAGGAATTCCGTCGCCTATGAGTTTGGCGCACTGGGTTGCAATGATGCTGGTTTTGCAGCGGCTCAACCTCGGACTCATCGCTTGGTTTGACAACCAACCCTATGATGTCAGGGCGGGTAAACGGCTATCGATTGGAACGTATTTGACGTTTACCGTTGTCTGGAGTCAGCTCTCCAATCGATTTATGGAGCTAAACCAGCAGCATTTGGCAGAAGGCTGTTTTCAGATGGCGCTTCAAGTTCTGTCTCGGTTTGCACAGCAATCCTACTTCCCGCTCTATGGAGGACTGTTTGCTGCTCTGTCTGATGAGACGCTCCAGATTGCCATTGAGTATTTGGATCAGCCTCTGCGACAAGCACCCAATACTCAAACTAAGGCTCGCATCTTGACTCTGCTGGGCTATTCTCAACGAGCCTTGGGTGATGATGATTTGGCGCTAGACTTTCATGAAGAGGCGTTGGATATTGCCCGAGAAGCGAGCGATCGCCCCTGCGAAATTGCCAATCTCAATCACCTAAGTCGTACCTACGTCATGGTCGAAGACTACGAACAGGCCATTGACAATGGGCAGCGAGCGCTCATTTTGGCACGGCAAGAGGGCGATCGCCTTGGAGAAGCTAATGCCCTAGCAAACATTGGGTTTAGCGAGGTGCTGCTAGCTCAAGAAGAAAATCAGCTTGATCCTGAACAGTATGAACGGATCTTGGACTATCTTCAGCGCGGGCTAAAACTTTCGGAACAGACCGGGGATCGCCCCAGTCAAGCTCTATGTGCCAATAGTTTGGGAGTTGCTCAGGTGGTCTTGGGTCACTACGACGATGCGATCGCTTCGCTCAAACTAGGGCTTCACATTGCCAGTGCGATCGGTGATTTGTTCTTTCAAGGACTTAATTTCACCTATTTGGCCGAAGCTCATCGAAGCTTAGAAAATTTGGAACAGGCCGTCGTCGCAGGTTGTATCGGCATGTACTTGCTGCACCAAATTGATACGGAACAATGGCGTCAGCCCGCTGGCATTGTCAGCATCCTTCATGGTCAGATGGGAGCTGAAATGTTTAGTACAGTTTTGAAAAACAACCGACCTCACTTTTTGCGGCAGATCGGAGTCGATGGCTATGATTTCTTGCCTGAACTGGTGGAAGAATATCAGCAATCTCTAGAAGAGTCTCTTGAAGATGAGTCTCTTGATGAGCAATAGAGCAAGTCGTGGATGTGTTGAGCGTATGCAGGCGATCGCTCTATCAACGATCCTCAATCAGCGACTAGTTGCTAAGGGGATAGGGAAAGTATAGCAATGCGCAGATAGGTTAGGACAGATATTGATGGAGAAGCCGCGCACCGCGCGGCTTCTCCATTAACTATTGGTTTT
>JGI12210J13797_10238600_pt1 | contig 10962 bp, 3 predicted proteins | sample ElkSlonscriptome_3_FD_13797 | JGI IMG/M metagenome (IMG submission 13797) | reverse complement strand
TTCGGCCGGTTCGAATCAACGGTTTCCGCCACGGTTCCCTCTCGCTCCACGGTTCACTCGCGGTTGATCAGTGCTAAGACGAGTAGTGCGACGACGAGCGGTGCGAAGACGCCATACCCGTCATGGCCGGCCACTCGAAGACGGATCGACGATAGCACGACAGGCCGATCGTGTCAGGTAACGGGGTGTCCAATCGGGCAGCGGCTGGCGGTACAATGACCTTATCGGCCCCGGACGGAAAATCAGGCACCTGTAATTTTGTTCCCCGGGCCGCTCTTTCGCTTCCAATCCACTAGACGACCGAACTTTGGACCAAGCTTCAACGTGACCGATGACCGCCGGGAAACGACCGAGTCCCAGGTGACGGCCGACGAATCAACGCCGTCAGCGGAGCCGTCAACGGAGCCGCCACGGCTGGAGCTGCGAGGGATCGCCAAGTCTTTTGGCGCGACACGCGCCCTGGACGGNGTCGATTTACGCGTCCTGGCTGGCGAGGTCCATGCGATCATCGGCGAAAACGGTGCTGGCAAGAGCACGTTGATGAAAGTGCTCAGTGGTGCCCACCAGCCGGACCGCGGCGAGATTTTACTGGACGGCCGACCACTGCGCCGGCTGGACCCCCGCGAGTCGCTTCAGGCAGGCATCGCGATGATCTATCAAGAGCTGAACTTGGCTCCCGAGTTAACCGTGGCGCAGAACATCCATCTGGGAAACGAACCTCGGCGGTTCGGATGGATCGATGCCAAGCGGCAACGAGATCAAGCGACGGCGGCCCTTGCAAAGCTCGACTGCCAGCACATCCCGCTGGACCGCCCCGTCGGCAGCCTGTCGGTTGCCAATCAGCAAATGGTCGAGATCGCGCGGGCGATCCAGGCGACGCTCTCGCCAGCCGGCGGCGATCCGACGCGTGAACCGGAGGAAGCCGGTCAGCTGAAACTGCTGATCCTCGACGAACCCACCAGCAGCCTGACGAAATGGGATACCGAGCGGCTATTCGCTGTCATCGATCGGCTTCGAGGCCAGGGCGTCAGCGTGCTCTACATCAGTCACTTTTTGGAGGAGTGCCAGCGAGTGGCCTCACGGTACACCGTCCTGCGGGACGGCCGTTCGATCAGCACAGGATCGCTGGCGGAGCAACCACTGGAGGCGATCATCCACGCGATGGTCGGTCGGGAACTGTCGGACCTGTATCCGCCGCGTCCGGTTCGCTCGGAAGATCAGGACGGTCCGGCGGAACCGGTCCTGCACCTGCACCGAGTCCGCGGCAGCGGTCTGAAAAAGCCCGTAGGGCCGCGAAAGGCAACTCCAGCCGAGCAGCCCGACGGCGTCACGCTGACCCTGCACCGCGGCGAGATCCTCGGGCTGGCCGGCCTGATCGGTGCAGGACGAACCGAATGCATCCGTGCCTTGTTCGGACTGGATCGGTTAGCCGCCGGAACAGTCGCCGCCGGCCAAGATGCGGCGTCCCCCCAACCCCGGACCGGTCGCCCGACCAGCCGCCATCCCTGGACCAGTTGGCAGCGTGATTCGATGGGGCTGGTGTCCGAGGACCGCAAAAACGAGGGGTTGCTGCTGCAGCTCAGCCTCATGGAGAACCTGACGCTGACGCGTCTGAAACCTTACTATCGTTTCGGACGACGACTGCCCTGGCTGAAAGACGGAGCGGCTCGCAGGGCGACGGTCCGCTGGATGGAAGAATTGTCAGTCAAGGCTTCTGGTCCCGATCAGTGGATCGGCGGCTTGTCCGGTGGCAACCAGCAGAAAATCGCTTTGGGTCGTTTGCTGCACCACGATTGCGACATTTTGTTGCTTGACGAACCGACGCGAGGAATCGACATTGGCAGCAAGCGGACCGTCTATCGGGCGATTCGAACGCTTGCCGATCAAGGGAAATCGATCCTCATGGTCAGCAGCTATTTGCCGGAGTTGTTAGGAGTTTGCGACCGTGTGGGCGTGATCTGCCGCGGCAATCTGGTAGCGATGCGGCCGGCGGATCAATGGACTGAACACGAGTTGCTGACGGCAGCCGTCGGGCATTCAAGCATTGCCGGGCAACCAAGCAGGGTCGGTCAGCCCGAGACCTCGGCCGACGAATTCTGAAAGCTTGTCGGCATTGGCCGACGTGTCCCCATCGGCCTGAGGCGGCTGCCGGGATAGGCTGCATTCTTAGGCCTTTTTATCAAGACTTGATGGGCGACACTTTTTGGCTTTTCGACACCAGCGACTTTCCCCCCAGGTGGTACTGCGGGAATTGGAGCAGCGCGCTGGGTTGGCTGCACATCTTGTCCGACCTCGCCATCGCGGCCGCCTACTTGGCGATCCCCGCGATGCTCGTTTATTTCCGTCGCCGCCGCGGTGACCTGAAACTGTCAAAGCTGACGACGCTGTTTGCCGCTTTCATCATCGCGTGCGGCAGCGTTCACCTTGTCGAAGCGATCATTTTCTGGTTTCCCGTCTATCGCTTCGCCGGCGTTTTGAAATTGGCAACCGCGGTCATCTCCCTTACCGCAGCGGCGATCCTACTGCGGTACATGCCGCAAGTCCTGGCGATCCCGTCGCTGGCGTCGGCCAACCGCGCCCTGACCGAAGAAATACAACAGCGCAAGCAGACCGAGGCAGACTTACACCGCCTGAAAAGCCGCTATGAGGCCATCCTGCGAGGCACTCGCAGTATCGTATGGACGACCGACCCGGAGGGCAATTTTGTGATTCCCCAGGCGTCGTGGCAGCGATACACGGGGCAGAGGTGGGAAGAGCACCAAGGGCACCGCTGGCTGACCGCGATTCACGAAGAGGACCGCCCTCGGATCGAGCAAGACTGGCATCAAGCCCTCGCCACGCGGACGGCGTATACCGCCCGCGGGCGCATCTGGCATGAAGACAGTGGCGAATACCGAGCCTTTATCTCCGAAAGCGTTCCGGTGATCGCCGAGGACGGACAGGTCCATGAGTGGGTCGGCACCACGAACGACATCCACGACCAATACACCGCCGAGGCGGCTCTGAAGGCTGCCGAAGCGGACTCGGCGCGGCAAAAGCGGGAGCTGGAGTTGATTTACAACTCCGCCCCTGTAGGGATGTCATTGATCGACCGGCAGGGGAGGTACTTGCGGGTCAATCCGCGTCTGGCAGAGATCAACGGGTTCTCGCCGGAAGACCATTTAGGTCGGCGGATGCAAGACCTGCTCAGCGAGTTGTGGGACCAAGTCGATCCGATCTACCAGCGCGTCTTCGAAACCGGTCAGCCGGTACTGAACGTGGAAGTCACGGGCCGCACCGCCGCGAGCGAAAAAGAGCGTGCTTGGTTGGTGAATTATTACCCGCTGCAAGACACTCACGGACAGACGGTCGCGGTCAATTCCATCGTCGTCGACATCACGTCGCAAAAAGAGATGGAGAAAGGGCTGCGGGAAAGCCAGCAAAAAGCGACGCAGGCCAACCGGGCCAAAAGTGAATTCTTGGCGAACATGAGCCACGAAATTCGTACGCCCATGGCCGCCATCCTGGGCTATGCCGATGTGCTGCTGGGACACCTGGAGGATCCCGATAACCGCAGTTGCGTCGTGATCATCAAACGCAACGGCGAGCACTTGCTGCACTTGATCAACGACATCCTTGATCTGTCTCGCATCGAAGCGGGCAAGCTGGAAGTCGCTGCTGAAGAGTGCCTGCTGCCGGAACTGATCGAGGAAGTTCAGGCGTTAATGCGGGTCCGCGCCGAGGAGAAACAACTGCCATTGCGGGTGCGATTCGACGGGCCCGTGCCAGAAAAAGTGCACACCGACCCGACCAGACTGCGACAGGTGCTGATCAACCTGATCGGCAACGCGATCAAATTTACCGAGCAGGGCAGCGTCGAGATCGTGGTCCGACTCGATCGCCACGCATCGTCGGCGATGCTGGAAATGGCGGTCATCGATACCGGCATCGGGATCAGCCCCGAGCAGCAAAAAGCACTTTTCAAACCGTTTTCTCAGGGCGACACCTCCGTCACCCGCTCCTACGGCGGTAGCGGCCTGGGGCTGGCGATCAGCAAGCGTCTTGTCCGCATGCTGGGCGGCAAACTGACCGTCAACTCTCGGGAAGGGGAAGGCTCCACCTTCACCGTTCGGTTGCCGATCAACAAGGTAGAAGGTGCCGACCTGGTGCAGCCGGAATTGGAAAGCCAAGGTACTTCCGTGCCGCCGAGTGAAACACTTCCCTTGCAACTGGATTGTCGAGTCTTGGTGGTGGACGACCGGCGCGACGTGCGACACATCAGCCAACATTTTCTGGAGAAAGCGGGTGCTGTCGTGGCCATCGCGGAGGACGGGCAAGAAGCCGTCGAAAAAGTGCTCGCCGCACAACAGGATCAGCGATCCTTTGACGTCATCGTTATGGACATGCAGATGCCTCGCATGGACGGTTTGCAAGCGACCGCCAAGCTACGGGCCGCCGGCGTCTCTCAACCGATCATCGCCCTGACCGCTGACGCAATGAAGGGGGACCGTGACCGCTGCCTCCAGGGCGGCTGCAACGACTACCTGGCGAAGCCGATCGACCATATCCAACTCGTTGCGATGGTGGCCCGATATAGTGGCTCCACGACCGTTGCGGTCGATGGCGCTTCGACGAGCGGGCAATAATCGCTCACGGCGCCCGCTTTGGCTCCAGGGTGGTCGATAGTCCAACAGCCTAGGTTGGGCTTACGTTTGACCTACCGTGGCCGTGGACCTGGCAGGCTATCTCTGTTGCACGTCTTCTTACCGTCACTGTTGCACGTTGCCCGGCAACACCCTCGGCGAGGGTCGCCTGGTGAATTGGCACGATAGGTGCTTGTCGAGCGTCGATGCTCCGTCCGGAACGCACGGGAGGGTTGTGCGCCAACCGGCCCTTAACAACCCCGTCGATGGCTGACATGTTATGGAGCCGCCGCTTCGAAAGCGGCGTGATTGGAACGGCGGTCTCGATCGGCAGGGGGGGTATCGCTAAGATCCCAGGCGTGTTCGGACACGCTCCTGGCAACAGGTAGCCCGCGCAAAAGATAGCCCACCCCAGCGGCCCGCTTCGATCGTGCTAATCCACTATTGACTCATCTGACCAGTTACCGGCCGTCGGTTCGCCGGACGCGAACGCCGAGCGCCTTTAAGGGAATTAAGCATAAGTGGACGCCGAGTTGAACAAACCTGAGCCCGCCTCGCACGACGCGGGCGAGCGAAGCTTTCATGTCATCGGGGTGGGGGCGTCGGCAGGCGGATTGGAGGCTCTCGAAGCTTTTTTTGAGCCGATGCCGATCGACACCGGTGCCGCCTTCGTCATCGTTCAGCATCTGTCGCCCGACTTCAAAAGTCACATGGAGGAGTTGCTCGGGCGGAAAACGAAAATTCCGGTGCACCGGGTGATCGACGGCGTACAAGTCGAGCCCAATGCGATTTATCTGCTGCCCGCCAAGATGGACATGGTGATCGCTGACGGTCGACTCTGGTTGACGCAGCGGGGCAACGAGCGAACGCTGTCTCATCCGATCGACCAGTTCTTTCGGTCGCTTGCCAGCGATCGCGGGCAACAAGCCGTCGCCGTCGTGTTGTCGGGCACCGGCAGCGACGGCTCGCGCGGCGTCCGAGACGTGCATCAAGCGGGCGGATTGGTACTCACGCAAGACGAGGATTCAGCAAAGTTCGACGGAATGCCGGTCAGCGCGCGGATGACCGGCGCGGTGGATTTGGTTATGTCGCCCGGCCGAATGGCCGAGGCACTCTCCCGCTACCTGCGGCGGGGACTCTCCAAGCAAGCCTTACTTGACGAACAAGAGAATGCTGAGGCGGCAATCGATCCGGACGGCGGCGGCGATCGGTTGCGACCTGTCCGAACGACTGCCTGTGACGAGCGGGATACAGAAGTCGCTGACTTGCCCGAGACCGACCAGCAAGAATTGAAGGCGACCGGCCGACTCTTCCGATGGCTCCACAACGAATTCGGCCTGGACTTCAGCCAGTACAAGGCGACCACTGTTCACCGTCGCCTGCAACGCCGGGTCAGCCTGATGGGACTGGAATCGCTGGCAGAATATGCGGAGTTGGTTTCCGATTCGCCCGGCGAGCTGAACGAATTGTACCGCGACCTACTGATCGGGGTCACCCAGTTTTTCCGAGACCCGGCCGCGTATCACTCGCTCGAAAAAGATGTGCTGCCCAAGCTCTTTGTCAGGCAACCGCCGGGTGGGACGGTACGGGTGTGGGTGGCCGGCTGCGCCTCGGGTGAGGAAGCCTATTCGTTGGCAATGCTGCTCGATGAAGAGCGGCGCCGACTCAGCAGCGAAGTGGAAATCAAAATTTTCGCCACCGACGTCCACCCTTCCTCCATCCGATTTGCCGCCCGCGGTTTGTACCCGCCGGAGTCCCTCAGCGGTGTCACGGACGAGCGGCTGGCGACTCACTTTTTTCGGCAGGCCGACGGTTATCAGGTCAGCCCGGAGCTGAGACGTCACGTCGTGTTTGCAACGCATAACGTGATCCAGGATGCGCCGTTCACGCAGATGGATTTGGTGACTTGTCGCAACCTTCTGATCTATCTACAGCCAGCCGCACAGCGAAAGGCCCTTTCGCTTTTCCACTTCGCGCTGCGATCGGGTGGTTGCCTCTTTCTCGGCCCCAGCGAATCGCCGGGTGACCTGGGCGACGAATTTCAGCTTGTCGACACGCGGTGGCGAATCTACATGAAGCGGCGAGATTTTCGTTTGCCGCTGGGCTCGCCTCTCGATCCGGCACCGCGTCAGGAGATCCAGGCACCGCAACCCAGCCGGCAGCTCCGACAGTTGGGCCATCCGGACGCCGACCGGGGCGATCATTCGACAACCTCGACAGGCGGCATGCTGGTGCCGATGCCGCATTCGAACCGGGACGCTCACGGTACCCTCGCCATGTACGACGAGTTGCTCGACCACGTGCTCGTTTCCGGGCTGCTGGTCGACCGCGAAGGCAACGTTCAACACGTCATCGGCGACGCCACCGATTATCTGCACCATCGCCCCGGGCGTCCCAGCCAACGCGTCTTGGACCTGATCCTGCCGCCGCTGCGTCCGGCACTTGCGGCAGCCTTGCACCACGTTGCGACCTCGCGACGCGTCGTCCGTTATGTCGTCTCGCTATCCCCCGAGGGCGACCTCAACGCCTCCTCATCCGAATCGCCAGCCGGCGTTGACTCGCCGGCGGAGGCTGCGGCCGACCGTGGCGAAGCCTCGGGACAGCCGCCCCGCGTGATCCTGACAGTCACCGCGATCGGCGATCCGGTCAACGGCAACGGCAACCGCCTCGTTCAGTTGACCCGTGAAGCGATTTCGGCGGATACCTCCACCGATGCCGACGGCTCGGAGCCAGCCATTCAGGCGGCTCTAGAACAGGAGCCACTTCACGAACTGAGCACGCCCGATTCTCAGCGTCTGTTGTCGCTGGAGTCGGAACTGAAGATGTCGCAGGAAAACCTGCAATCGACCATCCAAGAGATGGAAACCACCAACGAGGAACTGCAAGCCGCCAACGAAGAATTGGTCGCCTCGAACGAAGAACTACAAAGCACCAACGAGGAACTGCACAGCGTCAACGAAGAGCTTTATACGGTTAACGCAGAGCACCAGCGGCGAGTCGAGGAACTTGCCGAGGCGAACGCAGACATGGACAACCTGCTTGTCAGTACGCGAGTGGGTGTCGTGTTCCTCGATAGCGACTTTCGTATCAGACGTTTCACGCCGGCGATGGCCGACCTGCTCGGCCTGCGTGGTGAAGACCTGGGGCAGACGTTCGGCCCCTTCGCCCGCCGACTGCAGTGCGACGAACTGATCGAAGAATTCCGTCAGGTGCTCACCACCGGCGAATCCATGGAGCGGCAAGTCGAAGACCTACACGACAAGCCGTTTCTGTTGAGAGCGGTCCCCTACCGGAAACACGAACGGACCAGCGGCGTCGTGGTCACCCTGATCGACATCGCCAGTCTTGCCGAGGCGGAAAATCAGCTGCGTGAAAATGCGGTCACGATGCAGTTGCAACACCTCGCAATCGAATCCACACTCAACGGCATTGTGATCACCGATCCGAGGCAGCCGGACAACCCCATCACTTACGCCAACAACGGATTCTTGGCCCTCACCGGCTACCCGCGAGAGGAAGTTCTCGGTAAGAACTGCCGGATGCTGCAGTGTCCGGAGAGCGATCCGACCGCTGTCGCGGAAATGCGCGAAGCGGTGCGTGAAGGCAAGCCGTGTCGCGTCGCAATCGAAAACCAACGCAAAGACGGCGAAAGATTCTGGAACGATTTACAGATCACGCCGGTCCGAGACGACAGCGGAAAGCTGCTCCATTTCGTCGGCGTTCAGAACGAGGTCACCGCGACAATTCACACGCGGCAAGCGCTCGAACAGGCGACCCAGAATGCCGAAGCGGCGAACCGCGCCAAGAGCGCTTTCATGGCGAACATGAGTCACGAGCTGCGGACGCCGATGACCGCCGTGCTCGGGTTTGCCGACATGTTGGCCGAGCAACTAAAAGATCCCGAGCACGTCAACAAGATTCGGACGATCAAACGAAACGGCGAATACCTATTGGCACTCCTCAACGATATCCTCGACCTCTCCAAGATCGAAGCCGGCAAACTGGAGATCGAACCGAAAGCATTTGATGTCGTCAAATTGGTCGACGAGATTCACGACCTGATGAGCGTTCGCGCCGTCGACGAGGGCGTCCAGCTTCACTTCAACTGGACCGAAAAGGTCCCTCAGCGGGTCACCGCTGACGAAGTTCGCGTCCGACAGATCCTGGTGAATCTGATCAGCAACGGTTTGAAGTTTACCGATGAGGGTGAAGTACGAGTGACAGTCGGCTGTGACCCCGACTCGAACCGTCACACGCTGGATTTTATCGTGGAAGACACCGGCATCGGAATCGACCCCTCTCAACTCGGCGAGCTGTTCACTCCGTTCAGCCAAGCCGGCACCCAGCGGCGGCGGGAATACGGCGGCACCGGTCTGGGGCTCAGCATCAGCAAACGGCTGGCGGAGGGAATGCGGGGGCAGATCGACGTGGAAAGCGAGCCGGGCCGCGGAAGTCGGTTTACCTTGTCGCTGCCACTCTCCTCGGATCAATGGAACCGGTCGGTCCCACCCCAAGAGCTGGACGTCGCCGCTTCAGAAGACTCGGAACCATCTGGTGAGCCTAAGCAAGACCGGCGGTCCAAGCAGCCGAAGCGACGGAAACGGCCGGTCGCGGCGGAACCCGACCGAATACCAAGAATCGAGGCGCGCGTCCTCCTGGCGGACGACCGGCGCGACATCTGGCGGATCGGAAAATACTTCCTCGAAAAATGTGGCGCAAGAGTTACCGTCGTCGAGGACGGACTGCAGGCCGTCGAAAGACTGAAACAGGCGGCCAAAGAGGGCAAGCCGTTTCGTCTGGTTTTGATGGACATGCAAATGCCCGTGATGACCGGCCAGGAAGCCGTGGCCGAGATCCGAGAGTTGGGCTTCGACACCCCCATCATCGCCCTGACCGCCGATGCAATGGAGGGGGAACGGCAAGCCTGTCTCGAAATGGGATGCGACGATTACCTTCCCAAGCCGATCGATGGTCAAAAGCTGATGCAGGTGGTCGCCCAACACCTGGCCGAGCGTTCACCAACGCATGAAGGTGAGACGTGCCGGTAAACCAAAGTCGAACCAGTGCGGCCGCCGGCCGAGCCCGATGACGTCGCTGACGGACTCGCCAAACGCCTGGGGAAAGACTTCTATCGTTGATAGAATGCTTCGGAAATTCTGCCGACGCTGATCGCTCGACGTCCCTTTCCGCCCGTTCCACCGCCTCCATCCGACCCTCAGTTTGCCCTATGCCCGACCATTCCACTGGTCCAAATACCGATCTGTTGATCGTCGGAGTCGGGGCGTCTGCCGGCGGGCTGGAGGCATTCCAGCAATTTCTCGCCGCTCTGACCGATGCGGAAGGGTTGGCGATCGTCTTCATCCAACACTTGGATCCGGGACGTGATTCGCTGCTCGTCGACCTGCTTTCCAAATCGACCGACCGGCCGGTCTTGCCGCTATCGGACCACCAGCGGTTGGAGGCCGGTACGATCTACATCCGCCAACCGGGAACGGAAGTCAAGCTTCATCAAGGCGTTGCGTTGGTCGCCGGAGTCGAGAGTAATCATTCGCTGTCGACGGTCATCGACCACTTTTTCCACTCGCTCGCCGACGACCAAGGCTCCAATAGCATCGGGATCGTGCTATCCGGATCGGGCGCGGACGGAACGTTGGGACTGAAGCGGATCAGCGATGCGGGCGGGTTGACCTTCGCACAAGACCCGTCCACTTCGAAATTCGACAGCATGCCGCGTAGTGCCGCTACGACGGGCGTCGCCGATCATGTCATGGATCCGGCAGCCATCGCGAGGGAATTGACCCGATACCGCAAACACATCGCGTCGTCGCGGCTGCAACGACCCTCCGACCAGCTCCGGGAGGAGATTCAAGTCTCGATCAGCGACATCGCGGAGCAACTGTTTCAGGTTACCGGGCACGATTTCCAGCACTACAAGCCGAACACGCTCGTCCGCCGAATTTTACGCCGGATGCAAGTGCTGAAGATTGCTGATACGAGCGAGTACACACGACTGTTGCAGCGCAGCCCGGAAGAGTGCGAGACGCTTTTCCGCGAGCTCTTGATCGGTGTCACCGCATTTTTTCGTGACCCGGCAGCGTTCGACTCCCTCTCCCACAGCGCACTTTCACAGTTGATTCACAAGTCCAGTCCCGACGATACCGTTCGGATCTGGACGCCGGGCTGCGCGACCGGTGAAGAGGCCTACTCGCTCGCCATCCTTTGCCGGGAATGGATGGAGCGGACCGAGATTCCGCCTCAAATCCGGATCTTCGCAACGGATATCGATACGCGAGCCCTTCACGTTGCCCGGCAGGGCAACTACCCGCTCAGCATCGAGGAG
>JGI12210J13797_10499543_pt1 | contig 10963 bp, 5 predicted proteins | sample ElkSlonscriptome_3_FD_13797 | JGI IMG/M metagenome (IMG submission 13797) | reverse complement strand
GCGAAAATCGTAAGGGCACACGGTGTGAAGATCGACGGTTTTCGCTGCCTGCACAATACGTTGCACGGCTTGTGGTTTGATGTCGATGTGCGCGATGTGAATGTCAAAAACCTCACTTCAGTCGGAAATGTCGAGATCGGCCTTTACCTCGAACTGAGTCCCGGACCTATTGTCGTGGAGGACAGTATCATCGCTTACAATCGAGGAGTCGGCATCCACTGGGCAGCTGTGCGAGCGGTCACCCTTCGCCGAAATGCCATTTTTGGCAACAGCGTGCAGATCAACAACCGCACAGATCATCGACGATCCCAGCCAAACTGGCGGACAGATGAAGCCGTAGAACTCGCACCACAGGATTTTATCTATGAAGGTAATTTGATCGCAGCGAAGCCAACGCCCGAATGGAATGCCTTCGCCTTCAGCTTCTCTCACCCCTATATTCGCGGCGAAGATTTCATCCCCGAGAACAACGAAGGCTACTTGATACGTCCGGTGGGTTTTGGAGATGACTGGGCGGTGTTTCTCGATATTATTAAAGGCGGTGGCAACAGCTATTTCCATCCCACGAATCCCAAACCCTTTTATAATGCGGAGGGCACCGCGCTCACGATAGCCGAATGGAACGACTTGGTCGCAACAGATCCGCAAGCAAACCTCGATTATCCGGGCGCTGGACCGGATCTCGCGTTTCGGTTGACGGATAATACCTATGCAGACATAGATCCTGCGCAGTGGACGATCAGCGAGTGGGTTGATAATGAAGCATCCTATTTTTTCCCCGGCCATAGTCCGGAAAATCCCCTTCACCATGGGCCATCCCCGCGTTGGCTCCCCTCCGGTCCTAGCATTCGTGGCGTGCGGACCCTGCCGGATACTGGAATCTCCTGGTCTGCTGCTGATCTATACGACAGCCCCAAACTAACATACAATTGGTATGCGGAGAAACCCGGACCGTACGAATTGAAAATAGCTGGCAGAGGATTCGGCGAAACTTCTGATGCCGTTTTTATCGCGATAAATGGGGCTATTCTTTACAACCTGAAGCCTATTGTATTCGCGTCTAACCAATCTGCCGAGCACACGCAGGAATTTCAGATCGTCCATCCCGGTCTCCAGACTCTAGACATCTGGGCCGCAGAGGATGGGGTGGAGATTCAGTCCATTCACCTCTCGCCGAGTAACGTGGATAAAAATTCCGATTCTGCCAAAACTAACATGCACCTGTTCATGATGTATCCAGGGTTAGATACGTCTACGCTGAGAGCTCCCGACATTGTAAAAGCAGTTCCGCTTAGCCATGACGCCATCTATCTGCAATGGATTTTCGATACCAGACAGAGGTCTTTTACTAATATTGAAAGAAGGCGGACCGACGCAGAAAACTGGACGACGGTAAGCACGCTCGGCTCCCATCAGCAGGGATACATCGACCACGGTCTTGAGGCTAGGTCAAACTACCTTTATCGTTTAAGAACGGAGCAGAAGAATAAGCAATCGGCGTATTCCGATCCTTTGCGGGCAAAGACGCTTGAAGCACCTCCTCCCCCGCCACCGCCAGAAAGCCTTTCCATCGAATTTGTAACCGGAGCCATTGTGGAATTATCCTGGGCCAGGGTTTTCGAAGCCGAGTATTACTCCGTCGACATAGAGGTCGATGACGGCATATGGAAGGAAATCGAGGGATCGATACCAGGGGCGCGCCCGCTATACCGTTTGTATTATGAACCTGCCTACACTTCGGCGCGTCTCAGGGTGCGGTCGGGAAACGTTTCCGGATTATCCGCATCGGGGCCGAGCATCGCACTTACAGATTGGGAGACTCCGATACGCATGGAGGGAGAAAACGTTCCCGACCTTGAAAGGATAGATGACGGTGACCGGCTGAGAGTGGTCAATGTCAATCGGATTGGCGATGTTCTCCGCATACGCGACAAAAATACATTGATAAATTTCGCGGCGGATGTAAAACCGGGCGCATACCATATTGTTTTGCGTATCCGTTCAGGTGGCTATGGGGGTGGATTCGACAATGCAAATCGCTACGCCGTGAGCGTAAATGGCGAGACTGTAGAGATGAATCCCGATGTTTCCACTGTTACTGATATTGCGCAGGACAAGGAATTCGGGTTTGCGGCTTGGGGTCTTCTGATTTCCGAACCCGTCTCGATCACGCGTGGTAAGGCGAGTATCGAGATATTTACGGAGGGCCGTTTTCTAGGTATTGATTACCTGGAACTTCATCCTGTTAAAGAAGACGCTCTCTAACCATCAACCTTTCTAATGAAACGTCCTCGGGTGGTTTTAGAAAAAGCGGCCGTGCTGATTGTTGCGCTTACCTCAATCTGCCTCGCATAGCGAGAAAGATGAGTCTCTCTGCAATCTCGGAGAAGAAAGCCGTTCTTGATTGATATCGATAAACTATTGAACGGTTAAACCTCTTTCAGTTTTCAAAGTAACGAATCTCCAATGTAGGACGGAAGTCCAAGGTGCTGCTCTCCGAGGAATGGAGTGTGGCTACGTTTCCCTCTTTCACGAGAACCCATCCATAGTTTGATCCGCCGTTGACCGAATCGATTACGGTGCCAGTGACGTCAAACTCCATACGGCCGCCGACTGGAGTGCTGTCGTCTTGGATGCTGCTGGCCTCAAAATCGTCAAAAGCAATTCCATCTCCACCAAAACTACTGTTCCATGTTGAATCGGAATCCCAGGGCTGCAAAACTCGATAGGCGATCATTTCACCACCACCTCTTGACGCTTTTACAATTAATGTAGCCGAAACGATTGAAGCTCCCGGTGGAATTTGCGTTGGATCGTTCCCGATAATGTTTTCAAACTTTATCAGGCCTAAACGAGTAGAATTGGTGGCAACGTCGATTGTCCCTTCGAACGAGTTGTCATCCCAAGCAAACGTTCCTTCCCGCAAAAAGGTGTCAACTGTCTGTTCGTAGTCGTCGTTACCGTCAGAGAAGGATATTGATAATGGGGCTTTGATTGAATTCGCGGCAGTAGGAGCACTGTCTTCCCCGCCGCCACGATATAGCGGAAATACCGCCCCACGTTTTCCCGGCACCCGACTCGGTGCGTTCGTATGCTCAAGCTTTATGGTTTTCCCGTCCTGGGTTTCAATAATAGTGTGAGTGTGTTCTGGATTATTTCTGAAAGTGTCTTCGTAGCCAACAATCGTAACTTCAGAGTCTTCGTTTATTACTAGGGCGCGTTCTTCGCTGGATTCGAGCGGGGAACGAGTCAACGAGTTGAAGAATATCCCGAGTGCTTCGGTCACTCCGCCGCCGGTCGTTACGAGGTAAGGGCCATGTTTTTCTCCGACTTTCCCGCCAAGCCACCAGAGATAACCGCCGTTGTTCACAACATGAGGTTGATTACGTTCGGGATTGAGTTGACGGGCGTACACTGTTTGCCCGGTAAATTCCCAACTGGCCGTCGGAATCGTTGGGCCGGCGCCGCCGGAAGCGACGTTTTCGATAAATAGCTCGCCCGCTCCGGGAGCGTTGGTGTAGTTGTGGGTGCCCCACCCGAGAAAGAGGTCCTTTAATACAACGGTCTGCGAGGATTCATTGCGTAGCCAGTCGTAGTCGCTGCCTCCGACCCAGGCCGGTGCCCAGGCTTCGATCAAAGCCACAGGGGCCTCGCCAGTTTCGATGGTCAAAACGGGATGCCCTTTTTTCTGGAAGTTATTTTCAAAATCAACTTCGGAATACCCGAAATGAATACGTTCAACGGCCCCTCTTAGATAAAGGCGGTCGTTGATTTGATATCTATCAGTGGGCAAAAGAATGTTTTTAGCTCCGGAGTCGATCGCATTCTGAATGGCCACCGTATCGATTTCCTGTGCGTCGGGGTCCACGATTGCCCAGGTAGGCGGTGAGGGCAGTGGGACGGTTGTCTCTTCGGTTATAAGTAAAAAATCGTTCACATCCGGCCAGGGGAGGGCAGGGGTCTCCTTAACTATTAAATTTGTTGCAGTAGCCGGAGCGTTGTCGAATGCGGTGATTACGGGATGCGAAACGTACTCACTCACCGGACTCTGACGCGCCGAGGTTCGATCCTTGATTGCGAGACTGTATCCACTGGTGGTAATGTCACGAGCATAGAGATAGCCATTATTTTCTATCGCGGACGTTCCGGAGAGGCCGCCGTTCAGGTTCGAGTCCAGTATCACGACCATACCAGCCTCTCCATGGTTCAGAATGGCGGGCACTTTATTTTCGCTCTTCAATTTGCGAATGGAGAGCAGCTTATCGTTGTTGTAGATACCCGCACTATGTTGATTTCTAAGGGTGATATTTTCTAGGACATATCCGATTTTCCATTGATTGAACCAGAAGCCGTATTCAAAACCCTCAATCATCACATTCTGGATGAGACCAATGCCCGCCAGTCCACGATGTATCTTTAAACCGATCGCGCCTGTAAATTCAGGGTCTGACGAGCGAATCGTGACGTTCCGAATCGATCCGACGTTGTTGTTGTGATATTCCAAGCCGATAGCTCCTGGATTTCCCGACCCAATATCGATTGTCATGTCAGTAATGGAATTCCAGAATGAGTCATTATCGCTTCCTCCCTCGAAGAAGGAAATGACAGGGACTAAATCTGACTGGAACCCTGCGGTCGAACCTGCGGTCGCCTGAAAATTTGGCAGATTGTCATCTAGTTGGATGATTACATTTTCTCGGGATTCGCCCTCTAGGATAACTTTTGAGTTATCGTTTGATGAACCTAGTGAAATCTTATCCGTGACTCGATAGATTCCGTTAGGGAAAAACACGATTTGCACGAGAGTCTTGCCCGTTTTGGTTGCTGCCAAGGCGTCGGTGACTGCGCTTTGGATCGCCGATGTCGAATCTTTTTTTCCAGATTTATCCGCATTGTATGGTGCTTGAGTCACATCAATTAGCGGCATCGGCTCAGGATACGGTTTGGCATCAAGAGCAAGAGGTAGACACGGCAAGACTGCGACTAACATACTGGCGATTCCGGAAAGAATCGGGCGAAATATCCCAGCGACCCGAGATTCCGGATTCGAATGGGCAAGAAACAGGTTCAGTTTTTTCATTATTATTATCCGTAAAGATAGATGAGTAAAGGTAAAGGCACGAGCTTTCTCGTGTAAGCTACTGAAGAGAAGCATTTTTTTGCGCGAAGTAAAGCGAATTTCGAAGTCAATTGTTAAGATTTACTCGATCTAGCTTGCACGAATCAGCATAAAAATGAGAATCGCGTATTGGAATTCTCGAATTTCGAATTCTAGAAACAATCGATGAATAGACGAATTACATCAAGTGAGATTGCGAGGCTCGCGGGTGTTTCCCGCGCGACCGTGTCTTATGTCTTGAATGGAAAGACTGAGAGCGAGCGTATCCCTGCCATTACTGCGGAGAAAATTAGAAAGATCGCGAGAAAGTATCATTACCTTCCCAATGTGGCCGCACGTGCGATGAAGAATCGCCGCTACAATTCACTCTCACTGCTCCTTGGCAGCGCGCCAAAAGGCGTGTGGCTACCTCTCGGTTTGCTCAAAAATCTTCAACGGGAAACGGCCGCAGCGGGATTGCAGCTTAACCTAAGTGAGTTGCCTGATGATAAGCTCGTCGCCGGAGATTTTGCACCATCTTTACTACAGGAGCTGCTAGCCGACGGAATACTGGTGAACTACATTGAGAATGCGCCCATCGGTCTTGGTAAGACACTGCGGGAGTATGCGATCCCCCACATTTGGCTTAACGACAATCGAACGCACAACAGTGTTTCCCCCGATGATTTTCAAGGCGGCAGTAAAGGGATTGAGCTATTGATGGAGTATGGTCACCGTCACATCGGTTATATTACACATCAAGGGGGAAAGCACTATAGCATTCGTGAACGGCGGGAGGGGGCAATGCATTCATCCCGGTCGAAATCGGTGCGGCTTGACGAATGGGGCGTAGATGCGAATACGAACCGCGACGAACTCCGCGAGCAGATTACAAAAATCTTGAGCGGTTCCGATCGGCCCACCGCTTTTCTGGCCTACTCCAGCACGGAGCTGCAGATGGTTTACGCGATCGGCCTTCGACTCGGACTGAGGGTTCCGAAAGATCTGTCTCTGATGAGTTTTGATGTGCACGCACCACCCATCGGCGACTTAATACAGAGTTCTTTGATCATTCCACAGAACGAGATTGCCCGTTCCGCAGTCAAGATGCTCATGGACAAAATCGTTGATCCCCACACGGACATCGAATCGGTTGCAGTTCCCTACACGAAGCATGCTGCCGGGGATACGTGTGCTCCGCCTTCCAGTGGATAGGCTGGGTCCGGCCAAGACGTTGGAAAACTCTTGATCTACGTTTGACATTGAAGGTTTTCATCTTTTTGCTTACACGAGAAAGCTAAATAATGGCTTTTCCCAGTTTCTCAAATCCATAGAGCTGCCCAGCCCTCAATTCAGATCGCAACCCATAACGATAATAACGAAAAATGAAGTCCCTCATTCTCCTCGGAAGCATTCTGCTCCTCAGTCACATCAGCCTCGCAGAGACTGACGTGGAGCAATCGGTCAATCGAGGTTCCGGCTTAACAACCGTCCCATTACATCCGGAAATGTCCACCGACGAGATCCGCTTGTCGGTCGAAGAGACCAACCAGAAGCTCACCGATGGACAGGGCGTTCAGGTGCACTTTGCTCCGGGAACTTATCGTGTTCCCCTGAATCTTTTCGTATTTGAGAACGAGGGCGATGCCCCACTCCAGCTAGTTGCCGACTCGCCCGGCACTGTTTTTATCCGGGGATCTCGTTTGAGAACGGACGAGTTTGATCCAAGCCCTTCCCATTGGCAGCAAGTCGAGGGCTTTACCGATATCTATTTCGTTGATTGGCCCTACGATATTCCCACGCACCGCGGATACTGGGCGGACCGATTCGGATTTCCTCTTAAAAGAGAAGCCAAGCGGTCTGAGCTACTTCTCTTAAACGGCGAGATTCTTAATCCCCGCGAGTTTGAACTCTACGAATGGGTGGACCCTGACGGCCCTTTCCGCTGGATGAAGAACAAACCGAACAATGAAAAGGGAGATTACGTTTTTAAGGGCTTTCCTGAAGAAGGATTGCGGGTGTTGCGCCCCGGTGAATTTGCGGTTGCCGACAGGGCGGAAAGCCCCGAAGAATACAGGAAAAAGATATTCGTTCGACTCCCGGAAGGTATGGCCTGGAGCGATGTTAAAACTTTTGAATTCGGAGCGGGTAGCTGCGGTTCCCGCGACGCCCTCCTAATTGTATCAAATCGGAAAAACCTTCTTTTAAGAAATCTCACCATCGAGCACGCGCCTACCCGTTTTCTAGGACAGGCGATCCTCTTAAATAATATTTCGGACTTCCGCATCGAGCACTGTGATTTCTCGAGGAACGGCGGACGTGCTTTGGATATCGAAGAGTCAGAGAACGGTGTGTTGACGCATTGCAACTTCAGCGAAAACGCACAGAAGGGCGTCGGCCTCGCTAAAAGTAAAAACATCACTTTCGAGCACAGCGATTTCAACTGGAACAACTGGCGGGGACGTTACGGTTTTGTCGGTTGGGACTCGGCTGGAATGAAAATCGGCAAATCCACAGATGTCACGATTCGAGACTGCAACTTCGTTGGGAATCTTACCGGAGGTATCTGGTTTGATATCGACAACGTAAACGCCGTGGTCGAACGCGTTTTCGTTTACGGGAACTTTCGCCCGGGGGTCGAGTTCGAGTGGACGAAGCCAGGGAAGGGCGGCAGCAGCACTTTGCGAGACAGCGTGATTGGCGAGAATTTTAGCTACGGCATCTTTATTTCTGATTCCGCAGATAACCGGATCGAAGGCAATGTTGTGTTTAGTAACGGTGCGGATACCTACGGTCCGGGCTTGCTTTCAATGTATCCACAGGATCAAATTGGCTTCACTAACAATCCCGGTCGGGGCCCGCGGAACGCCGAGCATTGGGGAGAGAACGTCGTTCGCGGCAATCTGTTTTACGCCGCTGCCCCTTTTAATATCTTCGGGTTTGTCCACACCAAGACACCGCCTCATGCCGTATCCATGCTTCTCGGGACTATGGACGTATCAGGAAACACGTTTATCGACGCAAACAAGGCGAAAACTTTTATGCTCCCGAATCACGATTATGCGGGCTGGGAAACCTGGAAAACGGAAGCCACCGAGGCCGGAATGCAGATATCAGCTCCCAATCGATTTCTCGAAGAGACATTGCAATTCGGCCCGGATGCCTCTGGTCTTCTCATGGAGAAGGTGAAAGAAACGGGGATCGAAATCCCTTGGGACCTCGTCGAGGAATGGCACGAACGCGGCGGACACCCTTCGCGATCCGAATATGATGGCCTTCCCATGGACGAAGACGAGGCCTAAGCCTTTAGAACTGTAAAAAATATAATTTTGAGCATTGACTAAGGATGTCGAAATCCCAATGCTTACCCGTGTCAGTAAATTTGACGAATCTGTTCATCTTAACCCAAAGAATCTATGAAAAACCGCACATTATTGACCTCTATCGCAGCCGCACTTGCGAGTGTGGGTGCCTTCACCTCCGCTCATGCAGCCACTGTTACCTTCCAAGAAGGCGTCGGTGGTTATACCGGGACCGTCGATACTTGGATTGACGCGAATCAACCGACTTTTGAGTATAGTACCGATGTCGAGTTGGAAATCGCTAACAATGGCACAAATATTCGCGAAACCTTGATCCGTTTTGAGAATATTTTTGGCAACGGAGCCGGGCAGATCGCCTTGGGAAGCACGATCACTTCGGCAACGTTGACCTTTTCGGAAAGGTCTGGTGGAGGGACGACCAGCCTTCACCGGATGCTCACCAGTTGGAACGCTACAGATACTTATGGCGACATCGGCCCCCTTGCATCTGGGACGGATTACTTGGCCACGGCTGACGATACTGAATCTTTGGCCCCTACGTTTTCGCTAACTGTAACTAACACCGTCCAGGCATGGTCAGATGGAACGAGTAATTTTGGGTGGACTCTGCTCAAAGGTGGAAATACCGGACGGGTGCATTCCTCAGAGGCCACTACCTTAGGACTTCGTCCTGAGCTCTCGATCACCGTAGTGCCTGAACCTTCGAGTTACGCCGCCGTGTTCGGCGCCTTGGTGCTTACTCTGGTTGTAGTGCGCCGCCGGCGGTAACTACCTTGTTATCCTCGCCGATAGCTTTGATTCTACAAAAGCCTCCGAGGAACTTCCTCGGAGGCTTTTTTCGTGAATATGAAGGATAGGGACTTGAAGGGGTGCTCGTGGTTGACCCGCTTGGACATAGCATGGAGTTCCGATCATCCATGGGGCTGTCTGCGGCGTATTTTTGGTTGTCTGTAAAAATGTTCTGGCGCGCAGGATGGCAAATTGATCGCGCTTGATCTTGAAAAATACTTATCATCTTTATGAATATCGTCTACATCCATACTCATGATACCGGGTGCCACATCTCGCCCTATGGATATAAAATGCCTACGCCGAATCTCCAGCGACTGGCGGAGAACGGGACTCTTTTCCGACAGGCGTTTACTACCTCCCCAACCTGTTCTCCGAGCAGAAGTGCGATGATGACGGGGAGAAGTGCACACCAGTCAGGAATGCTTGGTCTTGCCCATCATGGTTTTAAACTGACCGATCCTTCCCGCCATCTACCCTTTGTGTTGAAGGCGCACGGCTATGAAACGATACTATGCGGTGTCCAACACGAATTTCATAGCGCGCCGGAACAAATGGATGAAGTATATTCTCGAGCGATATCCGCGAAATACGAGAAGCATTTCCAGTGGGATATCGACAACGCTGCAAACGTGGCTTCTTTTCTCAGAGAACGATCAAAAGATGACGCCCCATTCTTTTTATCCTATGGTCTATTTTCGACACACCGCGATTTTGTCGAGGCCGATCCGAGCGACTTCAACCCTGCGAATATCCACTTGCCGGAGGCTATTCCCGATACTCCCGAGACTCGCAAAGATATGGCTGACTACGCGGCGACCGTAGAGATCGCGGATGATTGTGTCGGCAGGGTTTTGGAAGGCTTGCGCAGCAGTGACATATCGGAAGATACCGTCATCGTGTTTTCGACCGATCACGGGCTTCCTTTGCCGGGAATGAAATGCAATCTCACCGACTCCGGTATGGGGATCTCGCTGATCATAGACTGGCCGGGGAATCCAGCCAAAGGACAAGCGATCGATTCAATGGTGACTCACTTGGATCTGTTTCCCACCTTCTTCGAATTGGCGAATCTTGAACCGCCAAAGAATTTGCAGGGAAAATCTCTCCTGCCTTTGCTGAACGGAGAGAAAACCGCCCTTCACGACGCCATCTACGGGGAGGTCACTTTTCATGCTGCCTACGAGCCCATGCGCTGCATTCGGACCGAACGGTATAAGTTGATACGGGTTTTTGATGAAGATTTGCGCCGTCCAGCTGCTAACTGTGATGATTCCCCGGCGCGCCGAATTTTGATTGAGGCGGGATGGCTGGATAATCCGCGGCCAGAGTTGCGCTTGCACGATCTCGTATTGGATCCTCTGGAGCAACAAAACTTGGCCTATGATCCAAACTTCCTATCCCTGCGAACGGATCTTGAAGAGAGGCTGTCCATTTGGATGGAGGAGACGGAGGATCCGCTCCTGAACGGGGTGGTTCCCCGACCTCATGATAGCGTGGTATGCACTCGCGAAGCAATTGACGTTGACGGTCCTTACGAGGAGATGAGAACCGCCTCGTGCGATCTCATCTCGGAGTAACGATAAGAAAACTCTTTGGAGGGTAAGCTGGTATGGATAAGCGACCGAACTTGATTCTGATCACGACCGATCAGCACAGGTAGGATTGTCTGAGCCTTGAAGGGCACCCCGATTTAACGTTCCACACAGGGAAAGACCCTCGGGAGACCCGCGATCTTGCGAAAAGAGCGGAA
>JGI12210J13797_10189132_pt1 | contig 10963 bp, 8 predicted proteins | sample ElkSlonscriptome_3_FD_13797 | JGI IMG/M metagenome (IMG submission 13797) | reverse complement strand
GTCGTTTAGGCACAGATGCCCAAATAACGCATTGATTTGAGTCTTTTTTGGATAAAGTCTTGATAAAGATTGTCCTCTGTTTGTGAAGAATGGGTAAAGTGTGGCAAGCCGGGGGAGCATGTAGAGACGTAGCATGCTACGTCTGGGAGCTGAGGGAGCTGGGGAAGCTGGGGAAGCTGGGAGAGCTGGGGAAGCAGAGGGAGCTGGGGAAGCTGGGGGAGAGCGTGTAGGGGCGGGTTTTACCATTAACGGGAAGGTTGTTACCCTGATATCACTAAACCCGCCCCGATTAGAGTGCAAGTCACCTTCAACAAAGGACATAAGACGTAGCTTGCTTCTTTTCCGAAAGCGAGTATGACGAAGAGCCGGGGAAGCTGGGGGAGCTGAGGGAGCTGGGGAAGCAGAGGGAGCTGGGGAAGCTGAGGGAGCAGAGGGAGCTGGGGAAGCTGAGGGAGCTAGGGGAGAGCGTGTAGGGGCGGGTTTTACCATTAACGGGAAGGTTGTTACCCTGATATCACTAAACCCGCCCCGATTAGAGTGCAAGTCACCTTCAACAAAGGACATAAGACGTAGCTTGCTTCTTTTCCGAAAGCGAGTATGACGAATGACGAAGGACGAAGGACAAATGACGAAGGACAAATGACGAATGACAAATGACGAAGGACAAATGACGAATGACAAATGACGAATGACAAATCGGGTATAGTGAGATCAACAGTAACGGAACTGCATCTAAGCTGAGGTCGGTAAAAGCAAGAAATTAATGCGTATCTCTTTAAATTGGCTGCGGGAACTGGTGGATGTGACCCTAGCTCCCCAAGAAATTGCGGAAATTCTCACCAATGCTGGATTTGAGGTTGAGGATATTGAGGATCAGCGGCAGTTAGCCGATGGCGTAGTTGTGGGGAAGGTTCTGGATGTTCAGCCTCACCCCAATGCCGATAAGCTGAGAGTCACTCAAGTTGATATTGGAGACGCCAATGATCCAGTCACCATTGTCTGTGGCGCGGCTAATGTCCGGGCAGAGGCTTATGTCCCTGTAGCAACAGTAGGCACTTACCTACCAACGGTTGATTTGAAAATTCGCTCCTCTAAACTGCGGGGAGTGCGTTCCGAGGGCATGATTTGTTCCTTGGCAGAAGTTGGCTTGGAAAAAGAGTCGGAAGGAATTCACATCTTTGAGGCACAGACGCTACAAGTGGGGAGTGATGCTCGTCCTCTCCTGGGACTTACGGATGTGATCCTGGATTTGACCGCAACGGCGAATCGGGCGGATGCGTTGAGTATGGTTGGGGTGGCTCGTGAAGTCGCCGCCCTGACAGGTGCATCTTTGAACCTGCCAAAAACGCCAGAGTTGACGATTCCTCAAGGTACGGGTGGGTTGACGTTGAAAATTGCTGACCCGAAAGCAAGTCCTGCTTATATCGGTACAGTTATTGAAGGCGTGAAAATTCAACCCTCGCCAACGTGGTTAAAACAGCGTTTACAAGCCGCCGGTGTACGACCGATTAATAATGTTGTAGATATTACCAACTATATTCTGTTGGAATGGGGTCAGCCTCTCCACGCCTTTGACCGCGATCGCTTACAACAAGTAGCAGGTGACAAATCCTTAACTATCGGGGTTCGCTTTGCTAAGGGAGAGGAATCGCTAACGACTCTAGATGGTCAATCCCGCACCCTTCATGCCCAAACTCTATTAATTACCGCCAATAATCGCCCCGTGGCGCTAGGAGGAGTGATGGGTGGTGAGGAAACCGAAGTCCATGAGGGAACAGAGAATCTGGTTCTAGAAGCCGCCCTGTTTGAACCCGTTGCCATTCGTCGTTCCGCCCGCTCTCAAGGCTTACGCACGGAGGCATCCACCCGTTACGAACGGGGCGTCAATCAAGCCGAATTAGGCATCGCGGCTAAACGAGCGATCGCGTTAATCCAAGAACTCGCCCAGGGTAAACCCATTGTCCAAGAAGTCGCCGATACCCGCCCTGATCCAGATAGTTGGGTGCGATCGATTGAATTACGCCTAGAACGGGTGAATCAGGTACTCGGTCCAGTGGATTTGGGTGATGAGATTGGTGACATTCAGCCCGATGACGTTGAACGCATTCTCACGGCGTTGGCATGTCAACTGGAGTCTGTCGAATCCGACGAGGCGGTAAAATGGATGGTCACGGTTCCCCCCTACCGCTACCGAGACTTAGAACGGGAAATCGACCTGATTGAAGAAGTTGCCCGTCTCTACGGCTATGATAAGTTTTGTGAAGATTTACCGCCGAAAACCGAACCGGGTTATCTATCGATTGACCAGGTTTTAATCCGCAAGATTCGGGAAGCCTTCCGTGCATCTGGATTAACGGAATTGCTGCAATATTCCCTCGTGAAACCGGAAGAAAAAGAGGAGCAAATTAGCCTATCTAATCCTCTATTTGTGGAATATTCTGCCCTGCGTACTGACTTACTCTCAGGATTAATCGAAGTCGCCCAGTACAACCTCGAACAAGGGAATGGGGTATTGAATGGGTTTGAAATCGGGCGAATTTTCTGGCGCGACGAAGATGGATTTGCTGAAAGCGATCGCGTGGCGGGAATTTTGGGCGGTGATCCCAGTCAGGGGAAATGGACTAGAGGCGGACAAGATGCGCCGATGAGTTGGTATGAAGCGAAGGGAATCATCGAAAGCGTCTTTGAACGCTTAGGATTAACCGTGGAATATCAACCCGATCGCCAGGATTCGCGCCTGCATCCAGGGCGTACCGCTTCCTTATGGATACAAGGCGATCGCTTGGGCAGATTTGGGCAACTGCATCCCCAGCTTCGAGTTCAATTGAGTTTACCCGATGAAGTCTATGGGTTTGAGTTAGACCTAGATGTCATGTTAAATGCCCTTGCCCAAGATGAAAACTTGACACCGAGATTTTCCGTCTACTCCACGTTTCCAGCCGCCGACAGAGATATTGCCTTCTTTGTACCCGATACTGTCTCAGTCGCCGAGATTCAACGCACCACCCAACAAGCCGCCGGAACCTTATTGGAATCGGTGCAATTATTCGATGAATATCGCGGGGAACGAGTGCCAGAAGGACAGCGCAGTCTGGCTTTCAGGTTAATTTATCGCGCAGGCGATCGCACGCTGAAGGACAAAGAAGTGGAATCCGCCCACCAGAAGGTTCGAGACGCCTTGTTGGAAAAATTTGGTGTCAGCCTGAGAAGTTAAGCCGTCATTTGTCTTATGTCCTTTGTTCACAGTTGATTTGTCATGCCTAAATATGTAATGTGGGGAAGCTATTGTGAGGATGTATTAGAAAAACGCGCTCCTCATCGCCAAGCGCATCTGGATGGTTTGACCCAACAAAAAGAATCAGGCGTTTTAATCACTATTGGTCCAACCAAAGACTTGACCAAAGTGTTTGGTATTTATGAATCTGAAAATGAAGCCACTGTGCGCCAACTGATTGAGGCAGATCCCTATTGGCAAAATGGAATTTGGACAGAGTACGATGTGAAAGAATGGATTCAGGCATTTTAGGGTAGCAGCGACGTGAGCCTAGTGCAGCGCCCTTGGAAATACTTGACCAGCTTCGTAGATACGATGAAGCTGGGGAAGCTGGGGAAGCTGGGGAAGCTGGGGAAGCTGGGGGAGATATTAGCTGCTGGCGTTATTTCTGCCTTCTTGCACTAGAAAACCCATAAAATCTTTGACAGCAGTTTCTGCTAGGATTTTCCATTGTTCTATCGGATGAAGATTGACATACTCACCGCCTTATAAGTGCGGCGATTCCTCACCACGCCACCTTTAAAAGGATGGTCGCTGAATGGAGGTCATGGGAGGTAACGGTAACTACAAAATTTCAGATTAAAACTTAGTTTATGCGCTTTCCTTAGCAGGCTCCATGCCTCAACCCACAAGTTTTAGGACATAAGGTTGCATCAAGATCGCTTTGCTTTACATTTGTTCATGGGATAGGGACTTCATCTGCAACCCATGGAAAGCTGAACAAAAAAATGACAAACTTGACCAGAGTAAGCAACAACTCGCCTAAACTCATTATTGGGGAGATTAAGCAAATTCTGGTAGAGGTTAGAGAACACCCTCAATTCTACCCCAAACCAAGGGAGTGAGTCTGTCTTATGGCTTTCTCCCTAGCAGAGGGGGAAATCGTACAGGAATTTGAGTGCAGGTGCATTGAATGGATAGAGGTATAAATGAGCGATCGCAACAAGTCCTACGAACAACTCATGGCGGAAGTAGCATCCCTACGCCGACAAGTGATTAAACTGAAAATGACTAAAATGGCGTTTGATGCCCAACATCAGCTCATGAGAACCTTTGCCACAACCTTGCAAGCGGCGAGGGGGACACTGATGGTTAGAGCCATGTTGCAACAAATTGTGACCATTGGCACCAAGCTAACTCGTGCCGAATCTAGTAGTTTGTTCTTACTTGATACCCATGGCGTTGTCACCGAAAGTATTCTAGCTCGTGGTGCGACGCTACGAGGACAAAAGCAGCGGCTGATTGGTCAAGTGTTGAATAAAGGGTTAGCGGGTTGGGTCTATCGTCACCGTAAACTGGGACTCATTACTGATACGATCGAGGACGAGCGTTGGTTGACCTTACCCAATCAACCTTACACCGTTCGCTCCGCCCTTGGCGTTCCGATTTTAATGGGTAAAGAAGTCTTAGGAATTCTCACATTAACCCACTCACAACCCGGACACTTTAGCCCGGAATCGGCTCATCTAATGCAAATCACAGCAGAATCTATGGCATTGGTGCTTGACAATGCTCGACTCTATCATGAACGTCAGCAGCAAGAACTGGACTTAGAATTAAAGCAGGCTCAACAGAAAACAACCGCTCCATCTCGTCAAAGTGTAACTCAATCCTTCAGCGAGAAAGAATTTTCCCGAATTGGCATGTACATCCTGTTTGGAGAAGGGAATTTTCTATACGTCAATCCCAGATTAGCCGAAACTTTTGGCTATACTTTTGGAGAACTGATCTCATTAGAATCTGTTCTTGAACTCGTATGCCTAGACAATCGTAAGTTTGTTGAACAACAAATCTATAGCTGCATTCAGGGTCAAAGTAAAAATCTGTACTGTCGATTCAAGGGACAGCGTAAAGATAGGAGTTTGATTAATGTGGAATTTTATGGAAACCGAACTAAACTTTACGGTCGGTTTGTTATCATCGGGGCACTCCGCGTAATTTGACTATAATAAAAAATCGCTATAGGTTAAGTTAAAATGATCTATGTAAATACAGCATAAAATACTCATTAATCCTAAGTTGTATTGTTGTTTAAAAAACTAATAACACTTTAATAGTTGAATGAATCATGACTCAACCTCAAGCCATAAAAACGTTGCTCGAATCAGTGGCTACTGGCGAAACCAGTCCAGAAGTTGCTTTAGATAAACTGAAACATTTCACCTTTGAACCCGTTAGCAACTTTGCTAAAATTGACCATCACCGCACCTTGAGAACAGGTTTTCCAGAGGTAATATGGGGTTTAGGTAAAACACCTGACCAAATTGCTCAAATTATGGCAGCAATGCGACAACGTAATTCAGTGGTGATGGCAACTCGCATCTTGCCTGATGTGTTTGCCCAACTCCAAGTTACAGTCCCTGATATCCACTATTATCCGACTGCCCGGATTTGTGCGATCGCGCCGGAAACGATTCCATCCAATTTTCCAGGAACGATAGGAATTATTTGTGCAGGAACCTCTGACTTATGGGTTGCTGAAGAAGCAGCAGTTACGGCTCAACTGTGTGGGTTTCAGGTACAGCGTCTCTGGGATGTGGGTGTAGCGGGACTCCACCGCTTGCTGAGTCATCAACAGGTCATTGCTGAAGCCAATGTGCTGATTGTCGTAGCCGGGATGGAAGGAGCGTTACCTAGCGTTGTTGCGGGTTTAGCTGATTCTCCAGTTATTGCAGTTCCTACGAGCATCGGCTACGGTGCAAGTTTTGGCGGACTTGCTCCTCTTTTAACCATGCTTAATTCTTGTGCGCCAGGAGTAGGTGTCGTGAATATTGATAACGGTTTTGGTGCGGCAATTCTAGCGGGTCAAATTCTGCGGACAGCGCAGAAGTTATTGAGGGAATAGTGAACAGGGAACAGGGAATAGGGAACACCTCGACTTCGCTCGGTGTGTCACAGGGAACAAAAACCGAAATACGTGGGAAATGTTACACCGAAATACGTGGGAAATGTTACAATGATTTTTTTGAGTGAAAACTTGTACTTGTAACAAATGCTTGGGTATAAATTTTTATCAACAAGTTGAGTGGTAAAGACTATTGGAATTAGTCCTTCATTTTCTTGCTTCTGTTTACTCATAAAGAGAATTTTGAACCAATTTCTTGATCAGGAAAATTTAGCCAACAATCATTGAATTCTGGAATAGGTTTTCCCAAAGGAAGTCTAATTCTGAGTTATTCTGAGTTATTCTGATTAGTAGAGGCATCGCTACCTGAGCCTAACTTTGACATTAACGTCATCAACCCCTACCCTTTGATCTGTTCCCATACCGGATAAACCCTGATGGATGCCATCACTATATTATTATTGATTAGCGGCTTTGTTTTGCTGATCGCCGGAGCCGAAATTCTGGTACGGGGAGCATCCCAATTAGCTGTAGCCGCTGGACTTTCACCCCTAGTTGTCGGATTAACGGTTGTTGCCTATGGCACCAGCGCTCCGGAATTAGCCGTATCTGTACAGTCTAGCTACGCGGGACAAGCAGATATTGCCATTGGTAACGTTGTTGGCAGCAACATTGCCAATATTTTGCTAATTCTAGGCAGTTCCGCCGCCGTTGCTCCGCTGATTGTCTCGCGACAATTGGTGCGACTTGATGCGCCTTTAATGACTGGAGTATCATTTCTGGTATGGTTAATGGGGTGGGATGGTAAACTGAGTCGGGGTGATGGGATTTTCTTGGTTATGGGAGCGATCGCTTACACTTTATTTACCCTGTACCAAGGACGTCTAGAAAGCCAAGCCCAGGAAGGCGCATCAGAAAGCAATAATCAGCGCTCTCGCCGAGGAATAGATCAGATCTTACTCAACCTAGGATTAATTATTGTCGGTATAGGAATGTTGGTAGTGGGGTCAAACTACCTGATTAAGGGTTCTGTAGATGTTGCTCAATCATTTGGGATAAGCGAATTGATTATCGGCTTAACCATTGTTGCTGCTGGGACTTCGCTACCAGAAATTGCCACGTCAGTTGCTGCGGGTATTCGAGGTGAACGGGATATTGCAGTTGGTAATGCAGTTGGCAGTAATATTTTTAATCTCCTATTGGTGTTGGGAGTGTGTAGTATTGTTGCGCCTGACGGCATAGCTGTATCAATGCCTGCTTTAAATTTTGACATTCCTGTCATGATTGCTGTAGCTGTCGCTTGCTTGCCAATTTTCTTTACTGGCTATTGTATTGCTCGCTGGGAGGGCATTCTGTTTCTGGCATACTACGTCGCTTATACGATGTATTTGTTTCTTAACGCCACTGAACATGATGCGTTGGAGGAATTTAGCGCGATCATGCTCCTGTTTGTTATGCCGTTGACTCTCATAACACTGCTTATTCTGGCGATTCGTTCCTTCCGCAAAACTTGATACTTAACGGGAGAAGTGTTGAGTGTGTAGGGGCGGGTTTAGGGACTTTCTGCTTGACTATTGATTGATAGTAACACTTGTGCAAAACCCGCCCTGACTAAGTGTGGAATTTTGACCCTTCACGACCTTCGAGGACATAGTTTTGCTGACCTCCCCTACTCCGCCGCACTGCACTAGCTGCGCCAATCGGGGAATTTACCCTGAAGACAAGCCGCGATTTCCGGTGTCCACTGTTCTTCTAAGGTCATTAGCCATGCCTCGAACTTATCATCTGTAGCTGAATGAGCTGAGTGTACAGTCTGGTATTGTAATTTGAGCAAAGCTTTTTGAGTGTGGGTCAATTTGGAGGATTGGAATTGATGCAATTGTGAAAACATAACTTGAATCGAACTTAATCAACCGTTATGTCAATTGTCATCCGCCACAATGCTGATCGTAAACAGCAATTTCACGGATTTGTCAAGAACTTTTAGGGAGGAGTTTAACAAGTTGTCGATAGGTAGAATCTCGGAATCTGTTCAACTTCATGTTTATTGCCAAGGTCAAGGCTTTCCGATTCTCTGCCTGCACGGTCATCCAGGATCGGGTCGTTGTATGTCGATTTTTACTGACCACCTATCTCAACGATTCCAAACCTTGTCTCCTGACTTGCGCGGATATGGTCGCAGTCGTACCGTAGAAGCGTTTCAGATGAGCGACCACCTAATAGATTTGGAGGATTTACTGAACCGCTTCCAGATCAATCGTTGTTTGGTTCTCGGCTGGTCTTTGGGGGGGATTCTCGCTATGGAATTAGCGCTAAGGCTACCTGAGAGAGTGAGTGGTTTAATTTTGATTGCTACAGCCGCACGACCTAGAGGAAGTCATCCTGCGATCGCATGGCAGGATAATCTCTATACTGGGATCGCCTCTATCTTGAATCGTGTCTCTCCTGGATGGCGGTGGAACATTGAAACCTTTGGCAAGCGATCGCTCTATCGTTATCTGATCCAAAACCATACTGCAATAGCTTACCAGTATTTGGCAGAGAAAGCCTTCTCCGCCTATCTCGAAACTTCTAAGGTAGCGACTGATGCCCTGAACCAGGCATTGCAAGCGAGATACAATAGACTGGCTGACTTAGAACAAATTCAATGTCCCAGTCTAGTATTAGCCGGAGAAGCTGATCGCCACATTACCGCTCAATCGAGTCAAGAAACGGCTCAACATCTAAGAGAATCTGAGTGGCGTTGTTATCCTCATACAGCTCACCTGTTTCCGTGGGAAATTCCCAATCAGGTACGCCGTGATATTGATGATTGGATTCAACGCCATCCTCAAGTTGTTGATCTCAAGGGGTGACAAGAACCTAAAAAAAGGGATCGGGTATATATTTCTCCCCCAGCTTCCCCAGCTCCCCCAGCTCCCCCAGCTTCCCGACACCTGACACGACGTTCTAGGAAAGGTTTCCACTGAACACGGGTATTTTCGCACTAACCCTTAACTCTTCCGACTCTTCATCAAAAATCGTCAGATTAGTCGGTTTGCAGCGCATGACATTTACAGAAATCCCTTGAGCGCCTTCATTTTCTAAATCTTCAATATATCCCCCTTGAGCGGATTCGGCTTCCTGTTTGCTGGAGAATGGACCGAAATAGTAGGTGCATTGGGGATCATCTGTGACGATTTCTACCCAAAACGCCAAGCCTAAAAATTGGAGACTGTTGATCAAAACTTCTTTCATGTTCATTACCTAAGTCGATGGGATGCTATGTGGTCTTGTTAATTTCGAGTTGTTTACATTTTGTTATACTACTTGTTGTTATACTACTTTACGTTTCCTTTTTCCAAGAATTTTTGCTGAGATCATCAAGATACAGGGGATTGACCCAACGCTGACGATAGGTTTCATACAACGTCATGGCGGCGGCAACAGAAGCGTTGAGGCTAGGAGTCTTGCCATACAAGGGAATCGAAACCAACACATCACAGCAGCGTTGAGTCAAGAGACTTAGACCGCTACCTTCTGAACCAATAACTAATACTATCGATCCATTTAAGTCAACGGTGTGTAGTAGTTTACCAGCGTCAGCACAAGTCCCATAAATCCAAAACCCAGCGGTTTTCAGTTCCTCTAAGGCACGACTCAGATTGACCACTCTGGCAATGGACAAGGTTTCTAATGCGCCCGCTGCTACTTTCATGACGGTGGAAGTAACGCCTACGGCTCGTCGTTGGGGAATCACTAAACCTTGAGCGCCCAAGGCTTCCGCAGTACGAATAATAGCACCTAAATTGTGGGGATCAGTAATCCCATCACAAACGACGATCACAGGGTATTGGCTGGTGGATTTGGCAGCTTCAATTAAATCCCCTAATTCTTTGTAAGAGTAAGGTGCTACTTGAGCCGCCACACCTTGATGATTAGCCCCTTGAGTAACTTGGCTGAGGCGTCGCGAATCGACTTCATCAATCACTGTACCATTGGCTTTAGCTTGCAGCAGTAATGAGTGAAAGCGGTGATCGTAGCGTAACTGCGGTAGAATCCACACCCGATTAAGCTGACGTTGATTTTCCAGGGCGGCTAGGACAGGGTGGCGTCCATAAAGTAAGTCAACATCTTCTGACAAAGTGGACTCAGATTCCGTTGGTTCTGGCGGCGACGGTTGGGGATCATAGCGACGTTTTAGAACAGGTTTATCCGGGGAGCGTTGATCCCTGGAGAATTTACCTTTAGAGGAGGGACGGCGTTGGTCACGTTGAAACTTCCCTCGCTTTGGCTTGCTAGAGGTGTTAGAGCGGCGATCTTGATTAGCCATAATTTAATTAAATAAAGTGTGCTGATGATTTAAGGGGTATCGAGTTCCAAATAAGCCAATAACTGAGTCAGGCGTTGGGGATCAGTCAGATACAGATATCCCAGTAATGTTTCTAAGCTGGTGGCTTGTTGATAGATTTTGCGATTGAGGCGTCGTGACGTTCCAGTCGCCGCATTCCGTCCACGTCGCAATAGTGCCAATTCGGGTTCAGTGAGATAAGGTTCGAGCGATCGCAGCGTATTCGCTTGACTTTCGGCGCGGACTTGAGCCACTACTTGATCATGATAATCACATAAACGTTTAGGGGGAAGTAAATAGTGACGGCGGATATAGAGTTCATACACAGCATCTCCCAGATAAGCCAACGCCGCCGGTGAGATCTGTTGGATTTGGCATTGGGGATCGGCAGCAGCATTCAATTGCCGAAATCGGGCTTCTGTGCCAGAAAGGGCTGAGTTATTGTCTACGCTGTTTGCCGTCTCTTCCTGCTGCTCCATAAAACTCGGACGAAATGAAAGGCAGTTTAAATGCC
>JGI12210J13797_10041262_pt1 | contig 10966 bp, 8 predicted proteins | sample ElkSlonscriptome_3_FD_13797 | JGI IMG/M metagenome (IMG submission 13797) | reverse complement strand
ATCAATTCCCGATAATACAGTTTCCGCCCATCATTCAACGAGTCGTAATCCTTGCTCCCATCCTTATTGGCTTCTGCCGGACCCAGTTTTCTGTCGTTTTCACGCTCCTGTTGCACGACATACAGCATGAGCCCTTTTTCCTGCATGTGGGTAAACACCATGTTCCATTGATCGAGTTTGGAGCAGTCGAATCGAAGCCGTTCGGAAATATCGCGCCAGGGCCAGGTGTCCGCCCCGTCCCCGCTGTCGATATTATAGGTTAGAAAATACATGGAGTTCACGTTCTGGGACGCGAGGAAATTTACGGCACCAATAATGCTTTTGCCATAGGTCCCCGCCACCCCGTCGCGTTGGGTCCAAACCGGATCTCCCGATTGCCAATCCGCCAGGTGATTCGGATAGTGGTGTATGATACCGAGAGGCTCACGGGGCTCGTTTTTATTGGTGTTTAGTTTAGGCGGGTTCGGATCTTTGAAGGTCTGATCAAAATCGGCGTATCCGAGAAAGTTTTCCGGGCTGTCCATGCCGGTTTTCAGGAAGGGCTGCAGCGTTTCAGCATAGCGAAAGTAGGATTCATCGGTGTAGATGAGCCGCCCCAGTGCCCGGAAATCGGGGGCGACTTTGTTCGAGGGACCGACCTCAAAGGAACCGGTCACGCCATGGAGCGGTGCCCAATCCGCAGCATCGGCAGGTTCTGGATCTATTCCTTCGCGGGCGATAGCGATGCCCGTACCGGAACGGAAGGAAACGGAATACTCCCAGGTGCCAACTGCATCGGGGGAAAAATGAACCCGCCATTTGTTTCCTGAGACAGCTCCCGTGTTTGCCGCATCACCATCAGCGGCATAATATCCGGGAACCGTATAGACGGTGGAATCCTGGATGAACGTGACATTCAACCGATAATTCATGAAAGGATTGGGATCAGCAGTTTCGCTGGTGGCAGGGCCATCGAAGGTAAGGGTGATCGGGTGCCACTTACGTAATTCTCCTGAAAATTCAGGTTCAGCGTTCAGGGGCATCCACGAAGCACTCAGGACCAGACACAGCAGAACGGTACGTGCCGAACACTTCCATCGCTTATGGCGAACGAATAACTTCATTTTTATAATTTAAACCAATGCAAAGTAGAAAGCGAGTTGGAAAATGGAAATCTCTATAAGCACCTATCCGTTTTTTGAAATGCACATGGGCTTGGAGTTCCAATTGAATTCTGGAATCAAGAGCTTTCTTGACAAAGTGCGAATGTGGACAACTCATGTCCACTTGAAAACAGCTACCGTGAGAGATCTGAGTAATAGTTTTGCCAAGCTTAAAGATTGGTTAATGGAGGGTGAAGACATACAAATTTTCCGTAGAGATAAACCTGTGACAATTTTAAGTCGTCAGCTTCCTCATCTATCAGGTGCACGAGTTTTCTCATAAACGATATTTCCGTCCTGCTCGATGAGGCGGAAGGTTCCCGTAGGGTCCTCTTTTTCCGTAGGGATGCCGAACTCGCCGAAGGCGTATTTGCCGACAACGCCGTAAAGTTCTTGAATACCTCCCAAATGCCCTCCTGGTACTGAGCCACGGTGAAATTTTCAGGCAAATATAAAACCGTAAGCCTTTGGTCTACGATTTTGGAATGCGAATATCGAACATTCAACTTTGAACGTTGGACGTTCGCTATTTTCGATTTTAACGGGAGCTTGGCGGCACGGCGGCTTACGAGAGGGGCGACCACCCGAACGGCGACAGCTATACTTCGAACAGGAAATGCTGATGGCACTTAATCCGAAGGAAATAGACCCTTCTCCACTGGAGGCGGTTTCCCCTTATTCTTGCACGCATCCATCCATTCCTCTCTACTGCTTTTGCCAGCATTTTCCATGAAATCCGTCGTCACGATTATGCCGTCCCCTCTTATCCGGTCATATCTCAGAACTTCGCAATCAGAGAATAAGCAGGATGCGGCCCTTGACGAAAGCTTTCCTTTCCGCGAAGTTGGATTATGACGAATATACGAAACGACCTGAAACAATGGTTTGCAGATTGCCCATTTGCCCTTACCGCTTTCAGTGGGGGGGTCGACAGTTCTCTGGTCGCCTGGCTGGCCAATCATTTCCTTGGGCCGAAGAATAATCTCGCGGTTATCTCCGCTTCTCCCAGTCTGAAATTGAGTGATCTCGATGACGCCAAAGATTTTGCGCGTGAAAATGGGCTTCCATTACGGATTATCGAAACCCAAGAAATGTTGAATCCTGATTATGTCCTGAATCCGGCAAATCGTTGTTTTTTCTGTAAACAAACCCTGTATCAGGAATTGGAAACTCTGGCAGCCAATCATCATCCCTGTTGGGTGTTAAACGGAACCAATGTCGACGATTTAGGGGATTACCGACCCGGCCTTCAAGCGGCCAAGACCTTCGAAGTGCGAAGTCCGCTTGCGGAATGTGGAATGAACAAGGACGATGTCCGGGAGCTAGCCGCCGCGTTAAACCTTTCTTGCTGGAACAAACCCGCCGCTCCCTGCCTGAGTTCACGGATTCCTTACGGCCAGCGGGTGACTCTCGCCAAATTACGCCGTATTGAAAAGGCCGAAGCGTGGTTACAGGAACATGGATTTGAGATCTGCCGGGTTCGGCATGAAGAACCCTTCACCGCCAGAGTCGAAGTGGATACGGAGCGGGTTGCAGAACTCCATACCCTATCTTCCAATCTGGAATCCGCCTTTTCGGATATGGGCTTTACCAAAGTGGTTCTGGACGAGGAAGGATTCGTTTCCGGCAAGCTAAATCGGGTGCTCAAAGAAGTCTGAAGTTTTTTGCAGGGGCCCGAAGCCATTTTTTGTTGATATCCATCGATGTCAATGGCTTTCGGTCTGTTATCACCCAGTATCGAGTAGATCCTGCGCCCCGGCCGTTCCCAAATTCCGAATTCTGCTTGCACCTTGGCTTAAATTCCTTCATCTGTTCTGAATGAAACTTGTGCTCAGCGGTGACCTGCATTTAGGTCGTACTTCCACCAAACTCCCTCCCTCCTGGCGGACGGCGGGCCGGTCGATTGAAGGGTGGTTTCTTCTGGTGGAGGCCACCATCCGTGAACAGGCGGATATTCTGTTGTTGAGTGGAGATATTTTAGACAATCGGAATGCCCTTTGGGAATCTATGGGACCCTTTCAGGAGGGCATAAAACGACTCCAGGCCGCAGGTATTCGCTGTCTTGCGGTATCTGGCAACCATGATGCGACCTCTTTACCGGATCTGACCACGTCCTTACCCCGGGATCACTTTCGACTTTTGGGAAAAAATGGACAGTGGGAGCGGGAAACGGTTTTCGAGAACGGGAAAGCGGTTTTGCATATAGACGGCTGGTCTTTCCCCGGACCTACGGTGCAACAGGATCCCACTATGGACTATGACGTTCCCAAAGTTCATGACGGGGTTCCGGTTCTGGCCATGGTTCACGGAGATCCGGGGGTTCCGGATTCCATTTATGCCCCCCTGAGCCTATCCCGACTCCAATCCCTGCCGGTATCGGCCTGGTTGCTGGGTCATATCCATCGGGCAAATCTGTCTGAAGGTTCTCCATGGATTTTAATGCCGGGATCTCCGCATCCGCTGGATCCCGGAGAACCGGGGGCTCACCATGCCTGGATCTGCGAACTCAAGGACGGCTCCCTGCAGATTCCAACCCCTTTCTGTAGGGCCTCACTCCGATATGAAGAGGTTTTTGTGGAACTTTCTCCGGAAATGCCCCTTTCCATAGAAAATCTGGTTACTCACCTTTCCAAGGCTGTCCAAAAAATTGAGTCGGTTTCCCACTTGGTTATACGAGTTCACTTAAAAGGAATGTGTAGAGACGTCCCCCTTCTGGAGTCCCTGTTGGAAAATATGGAAGACTGGACGCTTCCCGGGGTTGCCATCGAATCTGTTCGCATCGATGTGCATCCCGAACTGGATGTGGAAGAAGTGGCAAAGAGTGGACCCGTACAAGCTCTGCTTGTGGAAGCGTTACGGGACCCTCCACAAGAAATCGAAGCCCGTCTCGAGGCCCTCTGTAAACGGCTTTCACAACAGAATGAATTTTCCGGGAAAGAGCTTCCTCCCCCCGTCCCCGACGATGTACCCACCACCCGACTTTTGGAAAAAATTCTTCGTGCGACTCAGGAGCAGCTTTCATGAACGGGTCCTCAAAACCCGTTTTATGTCTGGAGCGTCTCGAAATCCGTCAGTTTGCAGGCGTGAGCCCCAAAACCGCATTTACACTCGATTCATTTTCACCGCAAATCAACATCATCTACGGACCCAATGGCTGTGGAAAAACCACAACGGCCAAAGCGATTCAACACCTACTATGGCCGGATCCATCCAGCAGGTACTGCGATCTAAATGCCACCGTACAGCAGGAAGGATCTCCCTGGACCCTGCATGGGCGGGGAGATCACGTAGCGGCTCTGAAAGACGGGGTGTCGCGCCCTCATCCAAAATGGGCGGCGGCGGATACCCGTTCCCGCTATCACTGGTCTCTCCAAAATCTCTTACAGGATCAGGATCAGGATCTTGCCCGACAAATCGCCCGGGAAATGGCGGGCGGGATCGATTTTAACCAATTGGCCTCTGATTTAGAGTGGCAAAAGACCCCTTCCGCACCTCTTAAACTGCATCAGAAATATCTCGAAGCGAAACGAAGGGTACAGGAAGCCACCCAAAAGCAACAGGGTATTAAAAATGAAGCCGAAAAACGGGAACAGCTTGAACTGGAGCTTCAAGCGGCCATCAAACGGTACTCCCAGGAAGATTCTCTGAAAATGGCCATCGAATGTTCAGAAAAGCGGAAGCAATTTGCCACGCTTCACGAACAAATGAATGAAGCCCCTTCCGGCATGGAAAAGCTGCGGGGAGACGACGCAGAACAATTGGACTTGTTGCTTCGAAAACGGGCAGAACTTGAAGAGACAGCACGCAGCTTGCAGACCCAGCGCCGTGAATGGGGTGGAGGGGAGGACGCGTGGGCCATGTTTGATATAGAGGCCTTCCGCAGCGCACGTAAAGAGATGCAGATGCAACTGGAGGAATTGAAAGATCTGCGTGAGCAACTGCGCCGTGCGGAAGCAAACGTTTTGGAGGTTGAAAGCCGTGAACGGGACTTACGGACAAAGGTGGGGATACACGCACAGGCATCTTTAGATTTGGAGGAGGGATATTCCTTTCCCGTCCTACAGGAATGGATTCAATGGGTACTCTCAGAAATCGAATGGGCCGAACGGATAAAGACCCTGAAAACAAGCCTCCCGGAGGAGGATGCCAGCACGGCAACCCCCGATATAGATCTGTTACGAGAAGCACGACAGGAATTGGAAAGGTGGCTCACCTCACACATCACCCCTGCCCCACCTTCCCAAGCCGGATTTATTTCCAGCATGCTCCTGCTCAGTGTGGGACTTTTTTGGTTGAGCTTTGAAGAAAAATTACCCTGGGCGAGCCTTCTCGTACTCGTACTTCCACCGCTTGCCCATATCGGATTGGCACGAAAAAAACGTCAGGGGGAAATAGAATCCTTACAAGAGCGTTACGAAGGTTTGGAGGTTCCTCAACCTGCGGAATGGGAGGTGTCGCATGTGAAGGACAGCGTGCGGAAACTCGATGAACACATCCGCTATGCGCACCGGGAATCGTTGTTGGAAATGGATCGACGTAGATGTTCAGACGCAGAAGCGGAACACCAAAAAGTACGTTCCAGAATTACATCTGTGGAATCCGAACTGGCAAATATGGGATTCACTCCGGAATCGGATACCACTTGGCTGGCCCATTTTCTCGAGGATGTTCAGCGTTGGCGGGTGGGTCGAACCGAAACCGTGGTGGCGGAGACCACCCGGCACAAAATCGAAAGTGAGCTAACGGAAAAAGAAAAGGAATTGAGTTCGAACTTAAAACGATGGGGAGAGGTCCGTCCGTCTGTTTCTTTAAAAATCGAAACCGAATCCTGTCTGGAACGGATGGAAAACGAACTGGAGCGCCGAAAGAAAAATGAATTCCTCGAACTGCAGTGTAAACAGAATAGAGATCAGCTGAACGAAAAAAATCAGCTGCTCACTGCCATGTGTGAACGGATAGGTCTTGAGGAACCCAATGTGGCAGAGGTTAAACACCGGGTCGGGTTTTTAGAATCCTGGAAGATGAATCTACGCAAGTCGGAGGCCTTAAAAAGTCGGATTTCCGAGTTGGAACAATCCCTCGGGGACCAGGTATCGTTAACCGAACATCCCCTGGACGATCTGGAGTCTCAGATTTCCGAATGTCAGGAGGCCCGTAAAATGGAAAGAGATCTTCGGGACCGTATCAGTAAACTTGAACAGCAAATTGAAGACCAAGTACACGGACGGGGATTGCATGAGGCACAGGAGGCGCTGGAAGATTGCCGCCAGGTCTTACAAGAGGAGCGGGACCGCCAACTGGAAATCCGGATGGGAATGGAGATATTGGAGTGGCTTCGGGATCAGTGTAAAACCCGTGATCGTTCGGAAGTATTGGAAGAAGCCAATCGTAATCTGGTGATGTTTTCGAAAGGCACCCTCAAGCTGGAAGTATCCATTGATGAAAAAGATGGCGAATTCCGGGCCCGCCGGGAGGGCCTTCCGCCGCTCTCGTTGAATTTTCTGTCTTCCGGGGAACGCAGTCAGGTTCTGATGGCCGTGCGATTGGCTTTTTTACGTCAGGTGGAGCAGGTTCCCCTGCCCTTATTGGTCGATGAAGCCTTGGGGACCACGGATGATGAGCGCGGGAGCGAAATTATGCGGGCCCTGATTGCGGTAAGCCGCCAAGGACGTCAGATTTTCTATTTTACAGCTCAACAGGATGAGGTGGATAAATGGAGAGAAATGTTGGATTCCGAAGGAATGTCCGCCTCTCTAATCGACCTGGCTGCGGAGCGGGGACTGGCGGAACATCATCTTCTCGCCCCGGTGGTCCCTGTCGAAAAACCTTATATCGAGTACAGACAGCTCCCGGATGAATCTATGGAAGCGTGGATGGCCCGTCTATCGATTCCCGCCTGGGATCCACATGATTCTATTGACCGCCTCTCGTTGTTTTTTCTACTCTATGACCACACAGATCTGCTGCAAAAAGCATTCGAACACGGAATCGATCGCGTTGGGAAATGGATCCTTTATAATCAAAGCGGAGCGCTCAACGATTGGGTGGAATCAACCAAGAGGTTGGACATAAATCAACAAATCCAGGTGCTGAAAAAAATTCAAGAAGCCTGGAAAATTGGACGCCCCCCACGCGTGCCGGAACCGATAGTGGCAGAGAGTCCTGCCGTAAGTAAAAAATTCACCGAAAGCGTACTCCATCAGCATAAAGCCTGTGAGGGAGATGCGGCCCGGCTTATTGCCGCGATGGATGAAGGGGCCGTAAAAGGCTTCCGGCAACAAAAAATTCGGGACTTGGAACAGGAGTTCAGAGAAAAAGGCTATCTCTGTGATGAAAGCCCCTTGGGAAAAGATGCTTTGCGCGCGAAGGTCATGAGCGAAATGGAGCCCGGACAATTCAATTCCATTCACTGGGACCGCCTTTGGGGATTGTTTCCTTGGACATAGCTTTCAACTCCTCATCAAACCTGAACGAAAATTCATTTTTATTGAAGGCAAATTCGTTATTTCCCCTTATATAGTTTGCAAGATGAGTTCTTTAAATCCCCTTCCCGCATCACGACATCATCCGGATGGTTCCCCCCTAACCATCGTGGGTGCAGGGCCGGTTGGCCTCCTCCTGGGAGCACTTTTAGGGAAGCAGGGTCGTGACGTCCGTATTCTGGAACAGAGGGTATTGAAACCCGAAGGCTCCATGGCTATTGGGATTACGCCTCCCTCTCTGGATATATTGGAAAAACTGGATCTCAAAACGGCCTTCCTTCAAAACGGGGTGCTCATTCGAAAGGCCCACGTATTCGAAAACCAAAAAGCCGTGGGGGAACTGGTTTTCCGAAGCTCGGAAAATGCAATTTTATCTTTTCCGCAACTCGAAACCTTAAAGATATTAGAAGAAAAAATTGCGGAATTCCCCTCGGTGACCCTGGAGCGGGGAAAGACCTTTACGGAAGAGGACCTGGAGGAGGCGGAAGGCTGGGTGGTGGCTTGTGACGGAAGCAAGGGTGCCCTTCGTGAAATGGCAGGGATCAGAGGTCAGGGTCACCGCTATGGGGTGAGTTTTGTCATGGCGGACTTCCCGGATCTTGAGAACTTAGGATCGGATGCACGGCTTTACTTTTCGAAAGACGGTGCGGTGGAATCCTTTCCGCTTCCTGACACTCAACGTCGCTGGATTGCCCAACTTCCCTACCCTTCAACTTTGGAGGATTTAATGGACAGGGTGAAAGACGCCGCAGGTATGGACCTCCGAGACAGGAGCTCCAGCCCTTTATGCTCGTTTTCACCACGCTGGTTTCTGGCGGACCGGTATGTCAGCGGACATGTGATTCTCTGCGGAGATTCCGCTCACGTGATGAGTCCGATTGGCGGACAGGGAATGAATACAGGGTTTGGAGATGCGATGATGCTCTCGGAGGTATTATCGAGTCCCTCCGCGTCAAGGCTCCACTGCTATACGCAAGAACGTCAAAAAGCCTTTCGAATAGCGGCCCGCCGTGCAGCGGCGGGCATGTGGCTGGGCACCCGAAAAGGAAAGATGGCGAGTCGTCTACGGGCCGCCGCACTCAAAACGATGCTTGGAATTCCGGGAACCCACCATACTCTTGCCCGCAGTTACAGCATGCGGAACCTCCCCCACCCCTGTAATCCTTGATGGGTTTTAACGGTCCTCGCTGCCTCCATGACATTTTTCACACAATTTAAACAAAGGGCCACCGATGAAGAGCTGATGGATCAGCCGGATTGTGACCTCCAGCATCTTTACAAAACCCTGGATCAATTTAAAGGCATCAATATTCTGTTCAGTCGGGTTCGGGGACTCCTCAAACAAACGGTGCTTGCGGACATGCAACCTGGGCGGGACTATCATCTGGTCGATCTTGGGGCGGGTGCCTGTGATATCCCGATTTGGTTATTGTCCGAAGCCAGGAGACGGGGACTCCGGTTAACGGTATCGGCAGTAGATGCAGATCCTCGAACTATCGAATATGCCAAGGCAAAACATTCAGAAGTTCCCGGATTACAGATCATGGAAGCCGATGCCTTAAAGCTCGATGACTTACCTGCTTTTGATTATCTCTTTGCCAACCACTTTCTTCATCACCTGGCCGACCCGCATTTACCCGGACTCTTTTCGGATGCCCACCGGCTTTGCCGAAGAGGTTTTGTCTTTAGTGACCTCAAACGCAGTGCCTGGAGCTATCTGGCCTTTTCTGTCCTGGCCAGAGTTTATCGAAACAGCTTTGCCAGAGTCGACGGACTCCTCTCGATCCGTAAAGGATTTCGCGCGGAAGATATCAGGAGATTCAGTGGCCCTATCCCTATCACAGTAAAAACCGCTTTTCCTGGACGTATTCACGTATGTGGAGGATCTCTCGGGGTTATGGAGAGAAAATGAATGTTCGACGTTGACCTTATGTCTACTCCACACATTCCCCGGATTAAGCCGAGGCGTTTCCTTTTATGGCCCCGAAAGCGGCAAAGCATGAATTCTTGTGCAACACCTCGACGGTTTGAAAGCCCACTTGGCGCATCAGATCTATTTGATAGGTCATGGGTCGTGGAGAATCTTCCTTATCGATGTAGTCAAATACTTCCCTGCGATAGTCCACCCCTCCCAGGGTCTCAAGATACGCTCCATAGCGCTCCCACATCCATTTATCGATGGGTTTGCTTTCATGCGTCACTAAATCCGTGATCCAGAAACTTCCGCCGGGGCGCAACAGGTGATATATTTTTCGGAATGCATTTTCCCAATCTTCCTCCTCACGCAAATGATGCAGAACTGCGGCCGCCATCACCACATCATAACTGGCGGCCTCAAAGGGAATGCTTCTGAAATCGCCTTCAAAAAGGTGAACCTCTCCGCCGGTTTCTTTTGTGATCCTCAGGTTCGCACGTTCTAACATGGGGCGGCTGACGTCGCAAAGATCGCATCGGAATTCTCCGGAGTAGGTTTGCGCCAACCGGAGAGTGTTATTTCCGGCACCGCACCCAATATCCAAAACACGTTCGATTCTTGGTGTGGCGGCAACAGCGGCCTGCGTAATCAGTTCCATGGAAAGCGGGGCATCCATTGTGGCGGCCTGTCCGGTTTCAAGATTGGAAAAACGCTCAACATCCACATCGAATCGTGCCCGTATTTCATCAAGGGATGATTTTTCTGTAAGAGACTTTGCCATACTTTTATTTTTGCGGACTGTCACGCAGGACCCACGAAACCTATGAAACCTACATGCGTGTGTAAAGGCCGCCCAAGACCCAGATGGAGCCCCCAATCATGATCAGGAGAATAAACCCGGTAAACAGCACCAGCTGAAGATCTTCTTTTTGTTGGCCCTTGAATGAAAGGTGCAGAAAGAAGCGCAGGTGAACAACCAGCTGCAGGATTGCACAAAGCACCAGGGAGATATAGGCCATGCTTCCACCAGTGGTGGCCACCAGGGTGAAAGGGAGTATCGTAAGGATGGTGGCCAGAACAAATCCAATCAGATACTGGTGAAATTCTTTCGTGCGCTCCATCAGATAAGCCCTCCCAAAAAGACGAATGTAAAGATTGCGATCCAAACCACATCGAGAAAGTGCCAAAAGACCGCCCACCGCATAATAGCGAGCTTCCACCGGAGATCCACCCCGCGAACCAACACCCCGGCCACAATGACCAGACACCAGAGGCTGCCGGCACTGACATGCAATCCATGTAACCCAACGAGGGACCAGAGGGCGGTTAGGTATCCGCTGCGGGTGGGAGCTCCCCCTTTTGCGGCCATGTCAATGAAGTCTGATACCTCCCGGAAAAGGAATCCGCCTCCAAGCACCACCGTAAAC
>JGI12210J13797_10609719_pt1 | contig 10969 bp, 9 predicted proteins | sample ElkSlonscriptome_3_FD_13797 | JGI IMG/M metagenome (IMG submission 13797) | reverse complement strand
GACCTCGAGCCCGCCCTTGCGCCACTCCCGGCGATACATGTTCTTGGTGTGGATCTCGTCGCCGATCTTCAGCCCGGTCACGCGCCGGACGAGGACGTGGCGCAGCAGCTCGCGCTTGGTCTGCTCTTCGACCGCGGCGTCGGCGAGCTGCGAGACCGTGCCGGCGCGCTTGTTGGTGGCGTCGCGGATCGGCGCATCGCCGAAGCCGAACACGTCGAGCTGGTTGTAGAGATCGACGTAGTTGGTCTCGAAGGGCGTGGCCGAGAGCAGCAGGAGCCCGCGGACCCGGTGGCCGTAGCCGGGGTGGGTCGAGTCGGCGCCTGCGGGGTGGCCGAAGACCAGCGCCGTGAGGTGGTTGCGCAGGGCGACCCGCTGCTTGCGGTAGCCGTGCTTGTAGTTGTGGGCCTCGTCGACGATCAGCAGGTCGATCGGCGGGAGCACGCCGTTGATCACGCGGCCGTAGTTGTCGCGGAAGCGCTCCGACTGATTACCGGCGATCGGCAGGTCGCTCTTGCGCAGGTGCGGCATGGCGGCGCGCAGCTTCGAACGAGCCCGACACATGCCCTTCTTGGGGTCCTTGCCGCCGAGTTGGGGGCTGAAGCTGGTCATGCGCAAGAACAGCTCCTGGTGCGAGCTCAAGTAGAGCTCGTGCGCGAGCTCTGCCAGCGAGTGGCAGGCCGTCGGCTCGCGCGCCGGTCGGCCGTCGAAGCCCCGGACCGAGTTGTCCGTGGTTCGCCAGTTGCGCGCAACGAAGTTGCGATACTCCTTGATCCACTTGTGCTGGATGTTCTCGCGCGGGGCGAGGACGATGACGCGGGAGTCGGGGTGAAAGTGGCGCAGCAGGGCCATCACGCCGAGCGCGACGTAGGTCTTGCCCATGCCGACCTCGTCGGCGAGGTAGGCGAAGCGGTTGCGGGCGATGATGTTGTGGACCGCGACGGCGCCGCGCAGTTGGAGGCTCCCGTTCCCGGTCACGTTGCCCTGGGCGTCGCGGTCGAAGGCGATCAAGCGATCGGCTTGCTCGACGGAGATCGGCTTCACGACCTGGCCTCCCTCGGCGTGACGTCCTCCAGGAATGCCTTCTCGTACCAGGCGAGGAAGTCCTCGCGCTCTTGAGGTTCCAGCCCGAGCTTCTCGCCGAGATCATCGAAGGGTTTGAGGCGGTCGTCGAGCCGAGCACGGACGGGGCGTGCGCTCTTCCAGAAGTCCGGGTGTTGACGGCGGACCTGCCCGCGCAGCTGCCGAGCGCAGAGCACGGTCACAAAGTCGCGGGTGGGATCGTCGCTCGGTGCTTCGGCGAGGCGCGCGAGCAGGCGCGGGAGGCTGTCGTAGCTCTCGCCGAACAGTCGGGCCTCGGCCTCGGCGACCCTGCCGGCGTCGAGGGCCTCGTCGAGCGAGCGCCGGAGACAGCCGAAGGAGTGGAAGATGCCGGCGAAGCGCTCGAACAGGGAGTTGCCGGCCAGGAAGCGACGTGTATTCCCCGACGCAGGCAGGCCCTCGAGCTCTTCGGCGCGCAGCTTGTCGAGGATGTAGGCCTGACGCTGCTCGGCCGTGAGCAGGGCCCAGTACTGGAGGATCTCCTCGGGCGTCAGCTTGGACAGCAGCGAGGGCTTGTAGCCCGTGCCCGTCTCCTGCACGAGCACGCGCCACTCGTTGTCGTCGAGGCGCAGGAGCAGAAAGCTGCTGGCCTCGAGGTGGAGCGCGACGCGCTCGGCGTCCTCGCTCGGCCGTGTCTGCCAGATGTCGCTGTTCTCGAAGCGGTGGGTGAAGAGGGCCTCGCCCGTGGGCTCGAACACTTCAACGCTCATGCCCGACTTCGGTGAGCGGAGCCTGAGCTCGCGGACGCGCCAGTCGAAGGCGATCGAGACGTCGAGGGGCAGGTTGCGGACGCCCTCGCGCTCCTCGTCACCGTCGAGCTGCTTGAAGTGCTCGCGCTCGACCTCGTCGGGGACGAGCCACCAGCCAGACTTGTGTTTGTTGGAGTGATCGACGAGCACGCCGATCTCGAGGTTGCCGGCGCGCTTGTGGCTGTGCGCGGGCGCAGTGAGGTTGATCGAGCCGACGATCACGACCTCCCCCGCGTCGGCGCTCCAGAATCGATAGACCTTGGCGTGGACCCCTCGGTGGCTCAGGCGCGCGGCCTTGGCGTTGCCGCTGCGCTTGACCATGGCCTCGGGGAGCCGGCCCCAGCGTACGCCAGGGAGGTCGGCGATCGCGGCGTGGGCCTCCTCGTCGACCAGGGCCGTGCCTTCGGCATCGACGGGCAGGTAGACGCGCACGGCGGTGGGCTTGGTGGCCTCGATCAGCGCGGCCAAGGTGTTGGCGTGCCTCCCGTCGAAGAAGGGCGAGATGAGCTCGAGCTTGAAACCCCGGCGGTGGATGCCGAGCCCCCGCAGCCAGGCCGGGAAGTTGTCTTGACCCGTAAAGATGCGGGTTCGGTAACGTCCGTTGGCGGTCGCGCTACGGAAGACCTCGGTGTTGGTCTCCTTGCGCACGAACTCGTGGATGGCGTCGCGGACCGGGTCGGAGGTGTCCTTGGGGAGCGCGCTTTGGAGGACACGAAGAACCTCGAGCAGGTCCTTGCGGTATGCCGCGCGGCTGCGAGGGTGGTCCTTGCTGCGCAGCTCCACGAAGTGGGCGACCTCGACGTTCTCCCACCAGCCGTGGCGAGTGAGGTTGGCCGAGGCGACGCCGATGATCAGCGAACGCGCTGGCGCGAGCTCGGGGTCCTTGTCGTCGTCGCGCTCGACGAGCAGCAAGGTGAGCTTGGGGTGGAAGATGCCGGTCCTCCAGCGCACGTCGACGCGGTTCCAGCCGAGGTGGGCCGGTGTGCCCTCCTGCGCGAGGCCGCAGCGATCGTAGAACACGGACACCGCCGGCCCCGACCTGAGCGCGTCCTCCAACTGGACGCGCCGCGCCTTTTGTACGTGGCTGAAGGAGCGGTCGGGGAACAGCGTGGGCAGGATCTCGAGCTCGAAGAAGCCCGGGTCGAGGGTGAAGGTCGTGAACAGCGCGTGGGTCACCCGCGCGCCCTCGATCGCGTCGGCGATGCGATCGGAGAGCGAGGTCATCTCGACTCCCTTTGGGATGCTCACGCGGCCTCCAACTGCTTGGTGACGACGCGCAGGGAGTCGAGGAAGTAGGAGTTGCGCCAGACCTCGTGGAGTTCGTCTCGTGACGGCAGCTCACGCTCATCGTCTTGGTAGCGAACGTCGAGTTTGTTGTTGGTCAAGCTGACCCACGCGAAGCTCTTGCGACCTTGCATCACGAGCTCGTTCCAGGCCAGGAGACCCTCGATGGCCCGGGCCCAATTCGCGGTCTGAAAGCCCTCGAGGACCCGCGTCGCGCACTGGCCGATCTCGGCGCCCATGCGAGAGACGAATTCGGGGCCGATCAGCGCCCAGGTGTCGTCGGCCAGGTTGGGCAGCGGCTCTCGCTGCCAGCGCTCGTCGAGCTTGTTGACCACCTCGGGGAGCGTGTGCCCGTTGCGGGCGCACAGGTAGGCGAACAGCCGGTCCGCGGGCGCGATGAGGGCCTCGAGGGCGAGGATCTTGCGCAAACGGTTGGCGAGGAGGTCCGCGCCTCGGGTTGTTGCTGTCTCGGCGAGGGCGGTGACGAGTTCGCGGTCGACCCAGCGATCCAGGAGCCCTTCATCACGGAGGATCGCTGCGGCGGTCGCCTGCCGCTGTTGCACGCCAGAGCCCTTGTGGTTGTGCTTCGCGTCGCGCAGGGTCTCGGCGAAGAAGTTTTGCTCTCGAACTCGGAGCTCCCGGGACAAGGCCGTGGCGACCGCCTTGCACACCGCGTCGCTCTTGCGCAGCCGCAACGTCGAACCAGGGTTGAGCAGTAGCCGCTCGAGCGGGGCGCGGGCCGGCTTTAGGCGAGGCAAATACTCGGCCTCCACGAAATCCCTGGCGATCGGCTCGAGGCCCATCGGACCCACGGGTAGCAGGCCCGACGCGCGCGCCGGGACCGAGAACAGACCCCACAGGCCATAGGTCCGCTGGTCGCCGAGGATCTCGCCCTTGTGTGGATCGCCGATCGGGATCTGGCCCTCGAGTTCGCGCTGGTATTTGCGGACCCGCTCGATGCCCCGGATGTCGCCCCCGGCCTTGTGGAAGAACTCCCGCACGTAGGCGGCGATCTGTTCGAAACGCAGGAACACCGGCAGGAGATCGTCGTCGCCGATCTTGCCCCGCGCCATGAGGTCGGCCGCGAGGTAGCGGCCGATGAGCAGGACAGAAAAACCCCGCACCGAGCTGCTGACGGTCGTCAGGTTGCTGACGACGTCCCGGCCGAAGGTCGACCACACCGGGAGCAAGCCCAGCGGGTCGATGGAACCTCGGATGCGGGCGCGCTCGTCCTCGGCCGTGAAGAACATGTGGACGATTCTACTCACTCCGCTGATCCTGTTGGTGGTCAAAGCGCACCGCACAGATGTCCCGTAGTTGGGCACACCAGGAGGATCACATCGGTGACGGCCTCGCCCCGCACACGAGGTAGCATGCCCGCATCGTGAAGAGCCGACCGCTGCACGAACTCGTGTCCGAGAACCTTCACCGCTTGACCGAGGACAAGGGGATCACCCTGGCCGATGTCGCAGACCGCGCTGGCCTCGATCGCCGGGACTTCCTCGCCGTGCTCGCGGGCGAGCAGGAGGGCGACTTCGATTGGCTGGTCAAGGTCGGCGATGTTGATCGCGCGCAGCTACGCCCGCGATCGAACGAAGACCAAGACCAGCAAGCGTATGCCGATCCACCCAGTGCTCCACACGCTCTTGGTCGACTGGATCGAGCATGGCTTCCCGGAGATGTTTGGTCGTTCACCAGGGCCGGATGACTTCGTCGTTCCCCGACCGCCCAACTCGCGCAGCAAGTTCGGAGCCGCCCGAGACAAGAACATGGTCCGCAAGAAGCTGCTGGCGGACCTCGACGTGCTCGACCTTCGCCACCGACGCAACCACGATCTCCGACGCAGCTTCATCACCCACGCCCAGCAAGACGGTGCGGCGCCGCACGTGCTGATCCGGCTGACCCACCCGTCGGCCAAGAAGGCCACGGCGTTCGCGGGCTACACCGAGTTTCAGTGGGCGGACTACTGCCGCGAGTTCAGCAAGCTCCAGGTCGAGGTGCCGGCTGACTTCGGGGTCGTGCTGCTGCCCATGGTCGTCCACGGCGAGTTCAGCGGCGACGATGATGATGATCGGCGACCCCACCGAGGCCCAGTCCGGCGCACGCAGCCGCACCCACGATCCGGGTCACGGCGGGCCCCCAACAGGCGCCGCTGCAGCTCGCTACAATTCTCGCTACACAAAATAAAAAAGCCCTGGAAAATCCAGGGCTTAGTGGATGGAGGCGCCGGGAGTCGAACCCGGGTCCGCGAGCCTTCCGGCGAGACGTCTACGTGTGTAGCTTGCAAACTTGGGGTTTAACCCCTCCGCATGCCCACAAGCAGGCCCTCGGAGGAGCGAGTCCCTAAGTTTCGTGGACCGGTCGGGACACCCGACCCACTAGCCTCTGTGATGACACCCGCACCCTACTGAGGCGCCTCGAGCGCGGGCGTGCTACCTAGTTCTTAGGCGGCAACGGCCATACGGCCGTAGTTGCTGTCGTTGGCAACTGTGTGTTTCCGTCGTTTGTAACGCGGCGTCGGACCCGCGACACGCTGTACTCGTCTTCCGTACCCACGTCGAAAGCCAATGCACCCCCTGAAAAGTCGTCGTTGCTGGCTGACGTGCTGACTCGCCAATTTATGGGACCGATCACGGCGAGCGCAAGGGGCTTTTTTCGTCGAGACGTACGCGTGTTCGATCTCACTCGGTTTTGGCCTCGGTCTCGGCGGGAGTCTGAGCGAGGGGCGCGAGGCCGTAAAAGCGCGCGGCGTTGTCGTGGAACAGGTCGAGGCGCTCGGCTTCGCTGCGGGTTGCGACGAGCTGGGCGTAAGCGGCGTAGAGGGTCGTCCACGGCAGCGAGACCTTGTCCATCGGGAAGTTCGACGCGAACAGGCAGCGGCGCGGGCCGAAGCAGTCGAGGGCGTGCTCGACGAGGGGGCCGATGCGATCGACGACCTCGTCGACGGACGGCGGGCGCGGGCGCTGGTCCAGGGCCCAGCCGAGGATCGGCATGCACAGGCCGCTGATCTTGGCGTGCAGCTGCGGGTGCTCGGCGAGGGCGGCGAGGTCGTCGCGCCAGCGGGCGGCGATGCGCTCGCGCGCGGCTGCGTTGGTGCCGTGACCGGCGAAGGGGCCGCCGAGGGCGATCGGGGTGCCGAGGTGATCGAGGACCACGCGGGTCTCGGGGGCCTCGGCATAGACGGCCGCGAGCGCGGCCTCGAAGCGGCGCAGCTGCGGACCGTAGACCCAGGCGTCGAAGCTCAGGCCGCGGCGAGCGAGCTCGACGAGACCCGCGCGCCAGGCCGGGAGGTCGAAGCGATCCGGGCGGTGGTCGTAGTCCATGACCATGGGATCGCGATCGCACGCGAGGATGTCGCGGATGCCGACGAAGCGCGGGCTGGCCCGGGCGTGGGCGTCGAGCAGCGCGGGCAGGTCGGGATCGTCGAGCTCGGCCTCGCCGACGATCGCCCGCAGCGAGGGGCCACCGATCTGCTCGAGCCAGCGCGTCTCGCCGGCGGCGGCGTGCTGGCCCCGACCCTGCCAGTCGGCTTGCACGTGGACGAAGCCGCGGACGTCGAAGTCGCCGTGGTCGCGGGCCCAGTCGGCGGGCAGGTAGTCGGCCATGACGTAGTCGATCTTGCCGACGAAGCGCAGCGCCGACTTGGGGAACAGCTTGGGGACCAGGCTGCGCTTGAGCCAGTCGCTCCAGCCGAACAGCTTGACGGCGATCGAGACGGTCCGCGGGCTGGTCTTGGGTGCCCACAGATGGATGTGCGGATCGAGGATCAAAACGCCAGGTGAGCGGGTGTCCATTGGAGCAATTTTAGGTCACTGCGCGGAGGCATCGGAGCGCGGGGCGAAATTTCTGAGGGCTAGCGAACGCAACGGACCTCCATTTACGTCAGCGCGGCCGCTGCTAGAGCGAGGCTTGGTTGCACATCGGGCCCAACTGCGCGATGACCGGGGCATGCGAGCGAAGCACACTCGAGCGGTCACGGCCGCGCTGTTGGGCCTCGGCTTGTTGGTGACCGGCTGCGGGCCCATCGCGTTCCAGGACACGGTCAACTTCAAGCTTCCCGAGCCCGAGCCCGAGCCCGAGCCGGAGGTCAGCCACGCGAAGGTCGAAGGTGATCACATCGTCATCGACGAGAAGATCCAGTTCGAGTTCGACTCGGCTCAGATCCAGCGCAGGTCCCACTCCATCCTCAACGACGTCATCAAGGTCATGGAGGCGAACCCTCAGATCGAGGAGCTCGACATCATCGGGCACACCAGCTCCGAGGGCAGCAAAAAGCACAACCAGGAGCTCTCGCGGGATCGCGCCCAGGCCGTCAAGCAGTACCTCCTCGATCACGGGCTCACCGAGGACCGGCTGACGTCGCAGGGCAAGGGCCCGTCGGAGCCGATCGCCGACAACGACACCGAGGAGGGCCGCGAGGCCAACCGTCGCGTCGAATTCAAGATCACCAAGATGGGCGAAGCCCCGGCCGACGCCGCCGCCGCGCCGGCCGAAGGCGACGCCGAAGCCAAGGGCGGCGCGCGCGGACGCCCTGGGGCCTGAGGAGGACCGGACCATGACCAAAACCAACCGACTGCCCCAACTGATCACCTGCGGCGCGCTCGCGCTCATGACGAGCGCGTGTATCGCCCGCGGACCCGACGACTACCGCCAGGTCACGCGCAGCCTCGTCGACACCAAGCAAGCGGAGATCGAGAGCTGCTTCGGTGAGCAGCCCGCCTCCGTCGTCGTCACCTTCACGGTCGAGAAGAAGACCGGGAAGATCTCCAACCCGACCATCGACTCGGCCAAGAGCGACGCGCCCGACGAGGTCGGCGAGTGTGTCGTCGCCAAGATCGACGGCCTCGCCCTCGCCCAGCCCGACATGCGCGACGGCGCCGCGACCTTCACCTGGAAGCTCAGCAACTAGCTTCAAGCCCGCCGTAGGGAGCTTTTCGTCGCTCTCCTCATGGGAGTGGTGATGACTGCACACGCCCGGTTCCAGCTCCTGGAGCCGGGCGTCGTGCGTCTGGCGCACGCTCGCGGCGCGCTGTGGCTCCTCACACTCATGCGACCCGTTTCGCGATTTCGAGGTTGCAGTCCGGGCGTCACGCGCGCGAACATGCCCAGGTGTCCGACGCCAAACCGCGGGTGCTCGTCGTCGATGACGAGCCGGTCGTGCGCAAGATCGCCGAACGCGTGCTCAACCGCGAGACCATCGAGGTCATCTCCGCCGTCAACGGGACCGAAGCCATGCAGGCTCTGTCCGACCACCCGGACATCGCCCTGATCCTGCTCGACGCGAGCTTGCCCGACATGAACGCCGAGCGCGTGCTCGAGTTGATGCATGAGGCCAAAAACACAACTCGGGTGGTGCTGAGCAGCGGTTTTGGCGAAGAGAGCCTGCCGACGGCCGAGCAGTTTCCGAACGTTGTTGGCTACCTGCCCAAGCCCTACTCGGTCGCCCAGCTAGCGCAGAAAGTGCGCGAGTTACTGACGTAGGCGCTCGTAGTCGAAGCTGGCCACGAGGTGGTGTTGGTCCCCATCGCTGTCGCACTCGACGCGGTGGGCGAGCTTGGCCAGGCCGCGCAACTCGCCTTGCGAGCCGTCGGGACCCGACACCGTGGCCGTGATGATCAGCCTGGACGAGTCGGGATCGACCCGCAGCGTGAGTTGACCCCCATCCGATCCGTGGACCTTGGTCGCGAGCTCGCCGACGGTGCTCACGATCGTCTGCGCGGCGTAGTTGCGCACACCCACCAGCCCACACAGCTCCCTGGCCATGACGCTCGCTGCGTCCACATCGGCCTGGGACTGAAGAGAAATGACTGACGCGTCTGGGTGGTGCGTTTGAGAGACCTTCTTGGTCATCGCGGAGACATCCTGTCTCTTGGATCAGTGTAGCGTTAAATCCGGTCGAGATCGGACTTGCAGACCCATGAGCGCGGTAGCAGCATCGTCTGGTCCGCGCGGCGTCCATCCCCCCTGCCGCGCCTCCCGCGCCCGTATCCTCGCCTTGCACTACTGGGTCCCCAGACCCTAATATGCCCCTCCCACGGGCAAACAGACATCACGGTGGACACCGCGTTGGCCCTTCACCCCTCCTGCGGCTCTGGGCCTCGCGAACCAGCAACGAACAATGACTAGTTCAATCAAGCGTGGATTGTTCAAGTGCACCGCCGAGCCCGGTATGGTGATATGCGACACGAACTATTTCCCCATCGTGTTCGTGCTTTGGCTGGACTACTACTCGCCAGAGCTCTTCGACCTGTTTTGGCAATTTCGCGATGAACAGCTGGCCGATCGGGTTGAGAAGGTTGTCCTCGTCCACCTCGTCGACGGGGCCGAGCCGCCCTCGGCGACCACGCGCAAGTACCTCGCTGACCGGTCAAAAGCCGACCCTCGCCTCGCGCCGGGCAACGTTCAGTTCATGCAGGTGATGTGCGTGTCCAATCCGCTGCTGCGCGGCGTGTTGACCGCGGTCAACTGGATGACCGGAAAAGACACCTTCCCGATGGCGTACGAGCCCGATCTCCCCAAGGGGATCGACACGGCCAAGGCCATCCTCGACGCGGCCAAGCTCCCCTACCCCAAGATCGACTCTGCGTCGTACATCCTGCCTAAGCGCGAGTCGCTCAAGAACCGCGACTTCGAGAAGATCTACTCCTAGCAGCCCGTGGTGGAACCCACCACGGGCTGCTAGAGCGACAACGCTCTAGCGCTCGAGCTCTGCGGCGAGCCTCCGCAGCATCCCGCGCATCGTCGCGCGGGGGTCGGGCAGCTCGCCAAAGGTGTCCAGCTGCGCGCGGGCCTGCGCGCAGCTACAGCGAACCGGCCAGCCGATCACGGCGAGGAAGTCGACGAGCGGGGCGTACTCGAGCTCGCCGGCCGCGAGCCGCTCGGCGAGGCGCTGTCGCCACTGCTGCTCGCTGACGACCTCGCAGGCATGGCCGAGCGCGCGGGCCTGCTCGACGAACCACCCCGGCGAAAAGGGGCTGGGCTGCACGGGCTGGAGGATCGCGCCAGCGCAGGCGTCGCTCCACGCCGCCTCGACGACCGCGCCGGCGACGACGTCGACGGGCGTGAGATCCAAGGCGCTGTAGGACATGTCGGGGACGGCCCCCAGCGCGAGACAGGCCTTGAGGAAGCGGCGCTCCGTCTGGCCCGGGCTCGAGCGATGGCTGCGGCTCGACGCGGACACGAACAGCGGCCGGAGGATCACGACCTCGAGGCCCCGGTCCTGAGCCCGGGCGACGAGGCGCTCGCTGACGTACTTGGTCTGAACATAGCCGCCGCGGAGGTGGCCGGGCGCCCGGGTCAGCGGGACCTCGCGGAGCACGCCCTCGTCGTCGGGGGTCCCGACGACCGCGGTCGAGACCTGCACGACGCGCTTGGCCCGACCGACGCTGGCGAGCTCCAACACGCGCTTGGTCCCGACGACGTTGGTCTCGCGCATGTCCGCGTAGGGGCGGGTCCAGTCGACGATCGCGGCGTTGGCGATGATCGCGTCGACCTCGTCCGTGAGCCGCTCCCAAGTCGGGCTCCCGAGGCCGAGCTCGGGCTCGCACAGGTCGGCGCAGTGGAGCTCGAGGCGCGCGGCGTGAGCGTCGACGAGCTCGGCCGCGAGCCCCCAGTACGCGAACCGCTCGCGCAGGCGCTGCTCGGCCTCGGCCCTCGTCTGGGCCCGAATGAGCAACACCAGGCGGGCGGACGTGCGCTCGAGCAGCTCGACGACGATGTGGGCGCCGAGGAAGCCGGTCGCGCCGGTCAACAGCACGGTCTCGATCGCCGCGCCCGGGGCCCGGGTCGCAAACGCGAGCCCATCGGCGAGCTCGATCTCGTCGTCGAGATCGGGGCTC
>JGI12210J13797_10306740_pt1 | contig 10969 bp, 9 predicted proteins | sample ElkSlonscriptome_3_FD_13797 | JGI IMG/M metagenome (IMG submission 13797) | reverse complement strand
GGCGGGCCGCGATGACGCCATCGCCCGCCACCGAACAGCAGCGCCAGAGCTCGGTCGAAGGCCGGTCCGCCGCACCCCGTCCTGTCGCCAGCCCGAAGCCCGAGGGCGGACACACGGCACTGCGCTACTCGCCGGATGTCGGTGCGCGTCCGCCGCTGAATCTGTTGGACCCCTCTCGCAAGAGCGGTACGGAAGTCGATCCGGCACAGCTGGAGCAGATGTCGCGCGAACTCGAAGCCCGGCTGGCCGAGTTCGGCGTGGTTGCCGAGGTGGTCGCGGTGCATCCCGGTCCGGTGGTCGCGCTGTTCGAACTGGAGCTGGCACCCGGCCTGAAGGTCAGCAAAATCACGGGACTTGCCAAGGACATTGCCCGCGCCCTGTCGAAGGTGAGCGTGCGCGTGGTCGAGGTGATTCCCGGCAAGTCGGTGATCGGGTTGGAGGTCCCGAACGACCACCGAGAGATGGTTATACTGAGTGAGATCCTGGGTTCGCGTGTGTACCGTGACGCGCAATCGCCGCTGACCATCGGCATGGGCACCAACATCTCCGGTGAGCCCGTGGTGGCCGATCTTGCGCGCATGCCGCATGCATTGATTGCCGGTACCACGGGCTCCGGGAAGTCGGTCGCGATCAACGCGATGATCCTGAGCCTGGTGTACAAGGCAGGCGCAGAGGATGTCCGCCTAATCATGGTGGACCCGAAGATGCTAGAACTCTCGGTGTACGAAGGCATCCCGCACCTGCTCACGCCGGTGGTCACGGATATGAAAGAGGCCGCCAACGCACTGCGCTGGTGCGTTGGCGAGATGGAGCGGCGCTACAAACTCATGGCCAGCCTCGGTGTGCGCAACATCGGCGGCTACAACCGTAAGGTGCTCGATGCCATCGACGCCGGTGATCCTATCCGTGACCCGTTGTTCAAGGTCGCCGAAGGCGTCGAGCTGGCGTTCGGTGACGACGGCCCAGAGATACCAACACTTGGTAAGTTGCCCTACATCGTTGTCATCATCGATGAGTTGGCGGACATGATGATGGTGGTGGGTAAGAAGGTAGAGGAGCTCATCGCGCGCCTGGCGCAAAAGGCCCGCGCCTCGGGCATCCACCTGCTGCTGGCTACGCAGCGTCCTTCGGTGGATGTGCTGACCGGGTTGATCAAGGCCAACATTCCCACCCGCATGGCCTTTAAGGTCTCCGCCCGGGTCGATTCGCGCACGGTCTTGGACCAGATGGGCGCGGAGCATCTACTCGGGCATGGCGACATGCTCTACTTGCCTCCGGGCGGCAGCATCCCGCAACGCGTGCATGGTGCCTTCATCGACGACCACGAAGTGCACCGCGTCGTGAATTTCCTCAAACAGCAGGGTGAACCCGACTACATTGACACCATCTTGCAAGAACCCGGCGACCACCTGCCCGGCATCGATCCGGAACCCCGCGGCGGTGATGTCGAGGATCAGGACGCGCTGTTCGACGAGGCCGTTCAGTACGTCGTCGAGAGCCGTCGTGCGTCTATCTCCGGCGTACAGCGCAAACTCAAGATCGGCTATAACAGGGCGGCGCGGATGATCGAGGAAATGGAGCGTATCGGCATCGTCGGCGCCGCCGAAACCAACGGAAACCGCGATGTGCTCGCGCCTCCGCTAACCGAGGATTGATTGTTGTACTCAATGCCCAGTGATCCCCGCGCCGGGATCTCCGCCAGCCGCTTCCTGTTGCTCGCCCTGCTTCTGTTTGCCGCCTTAGGGACCTCTCACACGGCCGGCGCAGACGGCGTGGCCATGGTCAAGGACTACTTGCGCGGGCTAAACAGCCTGCAGGCGGACTTTCGACAAATCACGCTCGCCGCAGACGGCGGCGAGATGATCGAATCTCGCGGTACGTTTTATTTGTTGCGGCCGAACCGCTTTCGCTGGGACTACGAGACTCCGTCGGAGCAGTTGATCGTCGCCGACGGCAAGCGCATTTATGTCTACGACAAAGAACTGGCTCAGGTCAGTCACCGCAGCCAAAAGGCGATTTTGGATGGCACCCCGGCTCAGCTGTTGGCGAGCAACGAGCCGCCAGAAGACTACTTCACGATGCGCAATATCGATCGCGACGATGGGCGGGTGTGGGCCGAACTGGTCCCGAAGACAGCGGAGACAGACGTCGAGAAGCTGCAAATCGGCTTCACCGACGGCGAGCTGGATACCTTAGTGATGGAGGACCGGTTCGGCCAACTCACGCGCTTTATCTTTACCGACCTCGACAGGAATCCACAGCTGCAGTACGACATGTTCCGCTTCAAGCGGCCTGCCGGAGCGGATTTTCTGAAGATCGATTGAGCGCAGACGACCTCACTCTTCGCAGGACAGGTCGTGGGCGATCAGACCTTCTTCGAAGTGGTCCGAGATCATCGGGTGGGCGAGCACATACTCGCCGGCACGGATACTGAAGTCGCCGATCGCGTCGTCGACCGCCTGTTCCCACTCGTCGATGCTGTAGTCGCCTCGGCCGAGCCACATCAGCGCCACCAACTCCGCGCGCTGACGTTCAGACATATCCTCGATGATCCCGCGGAATTCCGCTAGGCTGGAGTCGTCGCTGTGGTCCGCGAGCACCTGCATCGCCCAATCTTCCGTGGGGCTGTCGGGTATATCTGGGATCACGACGTCTTCCTTGGCCTGGAACTCCCGAGCCAGGGAAATCAGGTTGCAAAGGGTTTCTAGCCGAATATGCAAGCGCACGGGCGCCTCCTCATTACCTTGTCACTGCGGCCGGGCGGTCACTGCATGCGCCAACATCCAGCAAGAGAAGGGCGCTTGTCTGGTGCGCCCGCGCCGTCGCTATTGTAGGCGCAGTTTACCTCGCCACGCACCGATGCGTGCCTGATCGAGAACAAGTCTGCGCCAGTCTGCACACATCGCATGCAATGACATGCTTTTTGGGCTCCCCGGCGCTATGTATACCGGGCAGGTGCGCGTTTCGAGGAGCGAGTGTCAAGGACGCTGATATCAATCAGAAAGTTAGCCTTGATAAAACTGAAAACTGACGTGCCATGAGCATAGGCACCTGGGCGTGACCGGCGCGCGCCGGCGGCACCGTCAGGTTGCCAAACGCGCCACACACATTGACTATCGCCCCTTGGCTGCGCCCGATCGGGGGCTGCAACGGTTTTTGGACGGAGGTATCGGACATGTTCGACAAGACGCTGGCATTGCTCTTCGCCGCCGCAGCGGTGTTTCCGCTGCTGTCGGGCTGCGCGACAGCACCAGAGACAGGCCGCAAGCAACTGCTGTTGGTGAGCCCATCCGAGGAAGCGCAGATGGGGATACAGGCCTTCAACGAGATCAAGCGAGATCAGCCCGTGATCAAGACGGGCAAGCAAGCCGACCTGGTACGCAAAGTTGGTCAGCGCATCTCCCGTATCGCGCCACTGCCCAACGCGCAATGGGAGTTCGTGTTGTTCAAAGACAAGACCCCGAATGCCTTTGCGCTGCCGGGCGGAAAGGTGGGCATCAACACCGGCATCCTGCCGATCACCAAGAACGAGGCGGGCATGGCCACTGTGATGGGGCACGAGGTGGCGCACGCCGTGGCCCGTCACAGTGCCGAGCGCATGTCCCAAGGCTTGGCCGTCCAACTCGGCGGCGCCATTCTCGGTGCAGCGCTTGGCAGCGAGGCGGGCGCGACGCGGGATGTGGCGATGCAGGCCTACGGACTCGGGGCGCAGTACGGCGTGATGTTGCCGTATTCGCGCACGCACGAGCTGGAGGCAGACGAGCTTGGGCTGATCTACATGGCCCGGGCCGGCTACGACCCGGCGGAGGCGATCGAGTTTTGGAAGCGCTTCGCCGCCTACAACGCCAAGCGCGGCGGCAAGCCGCCGGAATTCCTCAGCACTCACCCGCTTGATGCCCGCCGCATTGCCGAGCTCGAGCAGATGATGCCGCGGGCGCGCGCCGAGTACGAGCGCGCCAAGGCGCGCGCCGGTTGATCGGACGTGCTGTCGCGACAAAGTCTCTGGCATTGGGCTAGACCGCTGTTGGCATTTGTCGCGGTAGCTGGCGCGGCTTGGCTGTTCTGGCCGAACGCGACCGAGACCCCGGCTACCGGTATCGACCCGGCCGCCTTCGCCCGGGTCCTCAACAGCGACGCCGACGGCTTCGCTGACGCGGACGGAGACTGGCAGTTCGACTTCCCGCGGGACCAGGGCCCGCACCCCGACCACCGCGGCGAGGTTTGGGATCTCAGTGGTCTGCTCGTCGATGACCGCGGGCGCCGCTATGGCCTGCGGCTGACATTTGTGCGCATTGGGCTCGCGCCGCCAGCACGACAACGCGCGTCGGCGCTCGCAGCAAACGCCGTGATGCTTGCGCGTCTTGTGCTGCTGCCGGAGGTGGGCGAGGGCGGCGCGACCGCACAACGCCTGAGCCGCGCCGCTGGCGGCTTGGCTGGTGCCGAGGCCGCCCCCTTCAGAGTCTGGGTGGAGGACTGGTCGTTGGCGCAGGGCGAGGGCGATGTTCTGGTGCTCAGAGCGGATCTCGATGAAGCGCGGCTGCTGCTTCGATTGACACCGAGCAAACCGGTGGTGACCGACACCCAGGCAGGTCTGTTCGCGGCTGCCGACGCTGGTGCTGACAGCGCGCAGGGTCCAGGCTTTCACTTTTACCTGCAACCCCGGCTGACGGTTGAGGGCAGGTTGACGCTCGGGGCGCGCGCAGGGACGGATGTAAGCGTTGGTTCGCTTGCCGACGAGCGGTCGATTCCGCATCAGCCCACGGCTTTGCGAGCACCCTCCAGGCCGGCTTCGGATTCAACCGGGAGCGGCGAGCCCGCCCAGGTATCCGTTCTGGTCGAGGGCACCGCCTGGCTCGAACACGCCTGGGGCTCGGTGTCGGGTGGCCTGGCCGGCCAGCGTGGTCAGCTGTCCCTTAACCGTTTCTTGTTGCAGCTCGACGACGGCACCGAGCTCATGTGCCTGCACCTGCGCCGGCGAGGCGGCGGTGGCACCCCCATACCGACCTGTCTCGGCATCGCCCGTGATGGCAATACTCGTCTGTTTCAGCGCCGTGAGCTGACGCTAGAACCGGGCAACGGCGCCTGGTCTAGCCCGCCGGACGGCGCCCGCTATCCGCTGTGGTGGCGGCTGACACTGCCGGCGCTGGGACTTGATGTGGCCCTCGAGCCCTTGTTGCCACAGCAGGAGCTGGCGCCCGGCATGGCGTCCGGCGGGCGCATCTGGAGCGGGCTGGTGACCCTGTCCGGCAGCCGTGACGGCGAACCGGTCACGGGCGGCGGGCGTATGGACCTGAGCGGTTACGCTGTCGGTTCGGGAACCTGAGCCGATTCCGCGCCACAAACCATTCTGCATCTCAACAAAGGACGACCCCATGCGCCCGTGCATGCTGATTTTCGCTCCCAAGCTCGCCGTTTTGGCCGTGCTATTTGCCGCGCTCATGCTGAGCGGCTGCGAAGGGGGCGGCCCGGCCGAGGCCACCAAGGCCGAGCCAGGCGTGATCCCGGCCACCGCCCAGCGTCCCGGCGATGCGGCCGCGGGCTACGACGCGCTGGTCAATCGTGCCGTGGTCACCTGTGGTCTGCCGTATCGCGCCTATGCCGCCAGCACCGGCAATCCGGCCCCGGAGTTCGAGCTGCCCGGTCGTCGCGGACGCAACGCCGAGTTGCCCTACGCGGTCACCGCCTTCACCGCCGACAGTGGCGCCGAGCTGGTCACCAGTAATTGTCTTGGCTGCCATGCGGCGCCGCTGAACGGGGAGTTGGTGATCGGCCTCGGCAACGAGTTCCTGGACTTCACCGGCGATCCGGTCATGGCGGTAGAGGCCGCCGGCGCCTACGTGGAAGGGGAGGTCGAGGCCGCCGAATGGCAGCGCTGGGCCGATCGCATCTCGGCCATCGCGCCCTGGGCCATGACTGACACCGTCGGCGCCAACCCCGCCATCGCACTGACGTTGGCTCTGATGGCGCACCGCGATCCAAAAACCCTGGCCTGGTCGGATGAACCCCTGATGGAGCTGCCGCCGACGGACATGATGCCGGTCAGCGTCCCGCCCTGGTGGAACCTGGGCAAGAAGCACGCGATGTTCTACAACGGCGAGGGCCGCGGCGACCACGTCCGCTACATGATGCTGGCCTCCACCACCTGCACCGACTCGGTGGCCGAGGCGCGCGCCATCGATGCCTGGTTCAAAGACGTGCGTGCCTATCTGGCTACGCTGCAAGCGCCGGAGTATCCCTATCCAGTCGATGCCGAACTGGCCGCGGCCGGCGAGGAGCTGTTCAAGTCGGAGTGCAAGAAATGTCACGGCACCTACGGCACCGAGGCGCGCTACCCGAACAAGCTGGTCGCGCTGGACAAGGTCGGGACCGACCCGATACTGGCGGAGCGAGCCTACACCGACGGCGAACGTTTTGTGCGTTGGTTCAACGCCTCCTTCTATGGCGAAGACTCCAGCAGCCAGCCCGCCCTGGGCTACGTTGCACCGCCGCTCGACGGGGTCTGGGTAACTGCACCCTATCTGCACAACGGCTCCGTGCCGACCCTGGCCGCGCTGCTCGATACCGCTGCCCGGCCGACCCGATGGCGCTTCGACGGCGATGACCCCACCTACGATCAGTCCGTGCTCGGCTGGAGCTTTCGCCGGCTAGCGCAAGGGCGCGAGCAGTTCGCAAGCCTGGACGAGCAAAAATGGGTCTACGACACCACGCGCCCAGGTTTTGGCAATCAGGGCCACGACTTTGGCGATGTCCTCAACGGCGATGAGCGTCGCGCGCTGCTGGAATACCTGAAGACGCTGTAACGCCGAGCCCAATCCCACGTAACGAAGACGAACCCGAGGAGCCAACCGATGAACAGACATTCTTCTCCCGCTACCCTGCCGATGCCCGCCTTCTCGTCGTGTCAGACGCGGATGCCGACAACGAGCTCAATGCGGTTCCTCGTCCTCGCCTTGTTCCTAGGCCTGAGTTTGGGGGGGACTTGGCCAACCGGCGCCAAAGCCGATGAAGAAGAGGGGCACCATTCACCGTTCGAAGGTCAGCCCCTGCTCACGCTGATGCACAACATGCAGTATTACGGGCACAAGCTCGGGCTCGCGATCGACGCCGGCAACCGCGACCTGCAGGGCTTCTATATCCATGAGGTCGAAGAGGTTATCGAGGCCGTCTCCGAGATCGAGAGCTATGACGGTATCGCCATACCGACGCTGCTGAATTCGACCCTGAAACCTGCCTTCGAGGCGCTCGAGGCCGCCATCGAGATCGGCGATAAGGACAAAATCAGCGCTCGCTACGACGATCTGCTGGATGGCTGCAACGGCTGCCACAAAGGCGCGCATCGCCCCTATCTCGTCATCGAGCGTAACCACGACAATCCGTACCCGCAGAACTTCGAAGCCAAACCCTGATCAGCAGAAAAGATCAGCAAAAAAGATCAGCAAAAAAATTGTCACAAAGACTTGCCAAAACGGAATTTGGCCGCTAATATAAGCGGCTCAGTTGCGGGGTGGAGCAGTCAGGCAGCTCGTCGGGCTCATAACCCGAAGGTCGTAGGTTCAAATCCTGCCCCCGCTACCAACATAGTAAAAAGGGCCTACCGGCAGTGCTGGTAGGCCCTTTTTTGTTGCCGCCCGAAAATGCTGCCGCGAGGAACTGAGCGACGAGCGCGGCGGGTGGCTGTTCGGCCAGGGCGGCCCATCCCGGCACCAGCCCCGGGCACTAGCCGCGGCCCGGCCCGGAGCCGCTAACCCAGCCCCACCAGCCCCTTGATGAAGTCCTTGAACAGGTCGACGAAGGCCGGCCCGAAGACCGCGACGCCGGCCACCAGCAGCAAGATCCAGGCGGCGCCGATGAAGAGTCCCGCGAGCACCAGCAGGCCATCGCGGGTAATGAGGCCGATGGACGCGATGGCCACACCGATGCCGGGCAGGGTGTTGGTGGCGGGCAGTGGGACCAACACGCTGGCGATGAACACGACGAAGATGGCCCCCACCACGCGCTCCGCCGTCGGCCCGGAGAGCAGCAGCAGCCGCGGGCGCGCGATGCGCTCGATCCAGCCGAAGTATTTATTCGCGCCGGCGGCCATCTGCTGAACGCCCGTCTTGGCCAGCATCCGCTGGCCGAAGCGTTGCGGCATCCAGGGCTCCGAGCGACCCATGGCCATCTGAAGGGCGATGGCCATCATGGGCAGCGAGACGATCTGTGGAATGCCGTACAGCAGCGGCACGCAGACGGGCAGTGCCAGCGCGAACAGCATCAGACCGAAGGCGCGCTCGCCCAAGGCGTGGGTAAACTCGTGCAGGCTCATGCCCTCCTTGGGCGCATGCTCGGCGATGACCTGCAGCGCGGCGACTAGGCCACCGCGCGGGGCGGCCTCATCGGAATGGATATCGACGGGGCTGTCGTTCATGACATCGGGGCCTGCTCGTTGGGGCTTCCAAGATGCGTGGTGCTAACGGCGGTGGTGAAGCGCACGCTATGGCCGTTCAAGCACGCGGCATAGCCCAGCGCGGTTGCCAGATGGGACTTGCCGAGGCCGGCGTGCGCGTCCAGGCAATCGCGGGTTGGGTCAAGTCAGCCCGCGCTAGCCCGCTGACCTCAGAAGAAAGTCTTACGCTTAGGTGTCTCTGACCCGGCGCCTTCGACCAGTCGCGGACGGAGCGGCTCTAGTGTAGGGAGCATCGCCGGGCGATCCTGCTCCAATGCGGGTGCTGGCGCCTCGTTATCACGCATGGCGTTGTAGAGCCCGCTCCGAAGCTGCGGGATTAGCTTGCCCGTTAGTTCCTCAAGGCGTTCGCGGTCGTCCCAACGCATCTTCTCGAACGACTGGAGGCCACTCTTCTCAGCAATTTCGCGGGCGCGTGGGCTGATCTCTTCCCACATCATGCGCAGGTCCTCCGCCCGGTCGCGCAACAGCATCTCTCGATCGTGCAGCTCTTCGAAGAGCTGGTCGAAGCGAGCAATCAGACGCCGCTTGGTCCGCGGGAGCATTATGTATCGGATCAATAGGAAAGCCAGGACTGCGACCAATGCGATCCCTGGCAACGCCACAACCATGCCCGTAGCAATTGCAGCAGCGCTAAGCCCGCACAAGAGCAGGATCGAGAGACCTACCCAGCGTGCGCGGACCGATCTTAACCTGTTGGCGGCCTCGCCTATCACCATCGCGTGCAGCCGGAGTCGCTCCGCATAGGCCTGGATTTGTGTGATCTGGTTGTCCATCCGCCGGGTCGGTGCACGGCGTAACTCATCGATCAGGTCGTTGCGCGCCTTCTCAAAGTCCTCCATCGGTAGGCGCGACGTTGGCTTGTCGGCCAGCGGTACAAAGGTGTTATAGATCATCGGCAAGTCCTTACGCGGGATCACCTTTCCTAGGTTCCAGCAGAGGGCTCCGTAGGCCCGCGCGAAGTCGTGCAAGCTCTGGAACTGATCCACCTTGTTTAAGACGATCAGCATTTTATGGTCGATGCCCGATAAGGATTCGCGGAAGACTTGTAGTGTTTCGCCCGTCGTCCCAGGCTTGTCCGGATCAAAGAAGATCAGCACAAGGTCGGCGCGTTCGGCGAACCAACGCACCACGCCGGGGAAGTCATAACCACGCCCGTTCTCGTCCTTGGCAGCATCGATCATGCCCGGGCTGTCGATCAGCGTCACCGTTTGCAAAAGTTCAGCGGGGCGCAGTTTCAGCCGCACATGTGAGACCAATTGGCTACCAAAGGGCCGGAGCCCCTCATAGGGCAAGTCTGGATTACTCACGACAGCAGCTCCGTCTCGCTCGGTCGCGGTCGTGCCGTGGGTGATGATCGTGAACCCGTCATCCGTGGGAGCGACCCCAGTGTTCTGAACGTCGTTGCCCAAGAGATAGTTCACAAAAGTGGACTTCCCCGATGAATGATTGCCCAAGAGCAAGACCTGCGGCGGCCGACGCAACTCACCCATAGTAGGGGGACGTCGGAACATGAACTCTTTTGCCAGCGGGTCGAGAAGGTCGTCGTAGAAGCCGCGGATCTGGCCAGCGATTTTTTCCATCACGGGTTGCAAAGGGTCTAGAAAAAAATATGGTGGACATATGGGATAAGGATCGGAAATCCAAGCGCCCTTTGCGTGCAAGTCGAGTTGGTTGGAGAGGCTAACGTTAAGAATCCGTTGAAAAGCACTGCGACGGTTCGTGTCGTTTCTGGTCATGACCGCGGCCCCCGCGACCTCGGGCTGCTCGCCGTCGCCGAGGTGGCGCAACAGCAGGTGCAGCGCGGCGACATCATGGGTCGTGGCCTCGTCGCAGGCGCTCAGCAGCGGTTCGGCGCCCTTCGGCAGGCGCGACTGAAAGACCATGCCCGGGGTCGTTGCCAATTGGAATTCCGGTGACACTTTAAGGATAACGGCAAGGCTCGCCTCTTGCCTCCGTTGACGTATGATAGTGCCCAACGAGTCCGCCAGCCCGACGCCAAACTGCGGCCGGCGCTTCGCGCGTGGCCGCAGTTTGGCGCGGGCTGCGCTTAACGCGGGGCCAAAATAAGAACCACCGACTTTCCCGATGCGCGTATGTCTGACTTTGAAATTGTTGGGAAGATCGTCGGCATCGAAGTAATCGCACGTGGTCCCGGCATCCGCGAAATTGCCAGGCTGAACCGACAGTACGGGAGGGGCAAGTGGCGCAAGCTCAAGGGCGTTGCCGTGGTTCGACTGCGCAGCGGGCAGGAACGATGTGCTGAGCTACACTGGTATGAGGCGCACGGGATAGGCCGACGGGACATGAAGCGTAAACGCTACATCGACGATTATGAACATGACTGAAGTGCCAGCAGGCTTCGTTGTCTGCATAGATAACACCGATTACCAAGCGTCGCTTGAGCGGCACAAGATTTACAAAGTCCTCAAGGACGACGACGCAGTCGCAGACGGTGATTTGCGGATTGTCGACGAAAGCGGAGAAGATTACCTTTATTCCGCTGAGCGATTTGTCCCAATCGAG